>Ga0256839_1000497_pt1 | contig 51081 bp, 46 predicted proteins | sample 354166metaG_FD_185968 | JGI IMG/M metagenome (GOLD analysis project Ga0256839, IMG submission 185968) | Hydrothermal vent microbial communities from Mid Atlantic Ridge, Atlantic Ocean - 354-166 | ecosystem: Environmental > Aquatic > Marine > Hydrothermal vents | place: Atlantic Ocean: Mid... | reverse complement strand
CACCTTTATTTATTATCAATTAATCCTCTTCCACTCTTTTTAATTACTCCTTGCTTTTGCAAATCTACTGCAATTACATCTAAAACACCATTTACAAATTGCTTGCTTTTGGGGGTGCTATACTTTTTACATATTTCTAGGTATTCGTTAATAGTTACTTTAACAGGTATCGATGGAAAATGAATCATTTCTTGAATGCCCATTTCGAGTAGTACCATATCTGTGGAGGCTATTCGATCAATGTCCCAGTTTTTAGATTTAGCTGCTATTAATTCTTCATACGTATCTTCCTCTGCCAATGTTGTGTTAAAAATGGTTTTAAAAAACTCCAAATCGTCCTCCCAGTTATAAGACATCTCCAACAAACTAAACGTTTGGTTTTCTTCAAGGATTTTAACCGTTTTGGTTACAAGGCTCTTTAAAATAGGCTTATTTTCAGACCATCGTAAATCAATCAGTTCAAAAAAATCGTTGATGGTTTCATTTTTAAATAAGACCGACTTTATTAAGTATTGAATAATGTCTTTATCTTCTTCAAAACTGGGGGCTTCTTTTTTAAGGTACTCATTAAATTGTTCCGATGGTTTAATAATATTTTTTAACCAACTTTTTAAGTCCTCTTTAAATTCTTGCCAGTCATAGCTGCTTTTGATAGCTGCATTTTCAAGCTCCTTATTGCTTTTAAGTTGGGCTATTACCTTATTATTAACAAAATTAGTATAAGGAGGAGTTCCTTTTTTAGGTTTTTCTGTTGCTGCAATATGCGATAACTCCACTACTAAATTAAGTACCCACGTATATTGCCCAAGCAACTGATTTACCCCTTTAAGCATTTCTTCTCTCAGTGCTCTGGTGTCTTTATCAAGCAAATCGTAATAATAAGAAATGGCTTCCATTACTTGCTCATTAATAACATCGGCACTGCCTTCAAAAACGTTAGCAGCCTTCGATTTATAATGTGCCTTAAAAAGTTTTTCGGCTTCCTTATTTTGCTCCTTAAGCAGTTTTTTGTCTTGCACCTCCATAGAGTTGAGGTTGGGTGAAAACACCTTGGACAATTGGCTTAATGCTAAATTATAATTGGCTGTTTTGCAATGTTTATACGCAAATAAACTTTGCATGGCTTTAATTCTTAAGGTGCGTCTGTTAAGCATTTTAGTAAATAAAAGAACGAAATTAAGGCAAATGAATGAATTACAAATGCCTTATATATAATTTATTAATAAGATAATTTTACTTTTCCTATTGATTCAATACGCTGCTCTGCAATTTTAATGGCTGCTTCTTGTGTTGAAATTTTTTCAGCGATGGCTAAATCAAAAATTCGGGTACAGGTATCGTAAATACCTTCGGTTTGCTTTAAGCTAGACTCTTGGGTATAAGTACCATAATATTCGGCTCCAACATTTATTAAACCTCCAGCATTTATTAGAAAGTCGGGGGCGTAAGTAATGCTATAATCTAAAAGCATATAGCCATGTCGCTTTTCGTCTTTGAGCTGGTTATTAGCAGCACCTGCAATAATCTTAGCCTTTAATCGAGGAATGGTGTCGTCATTTACAGTGGCTCCTAAGGCACAAGGCGAATAAATATCTACGTCTAAATCATACACCTCATCCATTCCAACAACTTCGGCACCCGTACTTTTTGCTACTTGCTTAAGCTTGGCTTCATTAATATCGGTAATATATACCTTGGCTCCTTCTTTTACCAAGTGCTCTACCAAGTACATGCCAACCTGACCAACCCCTTGTACGGTTACTTTTTTATCTTTTAAGCTATCCGATCCAAACACTTGTTTTGCCGAAGCTTTCATTCCCATATAAACCCCATAAGCTGTAACAGGAGAAGGGTCGCCACTGCCTCCCATTGACTCCGGAATACCTGTAACATGGTCTGTTTCCATATGCACGTACTCCATATCTTTGGTTTTCATATTAACGTCTTCAGCCGTAATGTATCTACCGCCAAGGCTATCTACAAAACGACCAAACCTACGCATTAAAGCTTCGTTTTTAATTTTGTTGGCATCTCCAATAATAACTGCTTTGCCTCCACCCAAGTTTAGCCCACTAATGGCTGCTTTATAGGTCATGCCTCTTGATAAGCGGAGCACATCTGTAATGGCTTCTTGCTCTGTTGCATAATTCCACATTCTGGTGCCGCCCAAAGCTGGGCCTAAAACTGTATTATGAATTCCAATAATGGCTTTGAGCCCTGTGGCTTCATCGTTGCAAAAAACCACTTGCTCATGACCCATTATTCCAACTTTTTCAAAAAGTGATTCGGAAACAGGATTTTCTATTTCTTTTACTACCGACATTTCTATTATTACTTGGTTAACTTAGTTTATGCTAGTTTTGTGTTCCATTCGAAACACGGCTGCATTCTCAGGTGCAAAAATAAAGGATTTTACCCAGTATATAATCAGTGTTTGGTGTTTACTTAGTGCTTGTCTGTAAACTCCAATAAACAATATTCAAATAACAAATAAATCTCAAAAACGAAAACATCAACCCATGTAAGTGTTTGGTATTTAGGTGATTGAAATTTGAGATTTATTTGTTATTTGAATATTGTCATTTATTATTTCTGAAAATATTGACTTTATAGACAGGCACTACTTAGAATTCGTCTATAAACTCCTCTAGCTGCGTTATATTTGTTCAAAAAATACTCAATTACCTTAATAATTCCGATAGCTATCGGAACCGTTTTTTGAACTTCATAAGCCTTGCTAGAGAGTTTTATAGCCCAAACTCTTGACTTTCTAAATTAGGCACCGACTTGATAGCTATTGGGTTTATAGACGGACTCTACTTATACAACCATTATACATTGAAAGAACTAAGTCATTTAAACAAATACTTGTATCGCTATAAATACCGGCTTCTCTTGGGTATTTTGTTTACCATTCTCACCATCATCTTCCAAATTATACCTGCTCAGGTAGTGCGCTATTCGTTGGATTTAGTGGTAGAAAACATTTCGCTCTACCAATTATTTGAAGGCGGCAAACTAGCACCTAGTATTTACAGTCATTTTGCTTCAGGCATTGTCATTTTTGCACTATTAATTCTTTTGTTGGCATTAATAAGAGGCCTCTTTTTGTTTTTTGTAAGGCAAACGATTATTGTTATGTCGCGCTTAGTAGAGTACGATTTAAAAAATGAAGTATATGAGCATTACCAAACACTCCCATTAAGTTTTTACCGAAAAAATAATACGGGCGATATTATGAACCGAATTTCGGAAGATGTGAGCAGGGTTAGAATGTATGTGGGGCCATCTATTATGTATGGATTAAACTTAATTATTCTCTTCCTTATTCTAATACCTTACATGCTTTCTGTTAATTTAGAATTAACACTCTATGCATTATTGCCACTTCCTTTCCTCTCATTCAGTATTTATTATGTAAACAATATCATTAATAAACGCTCCGAAGAAATTCAAAAAAGCCAGTCAGATCTTTCCACTTTTGTACAAGAAGCATTTTCGGGAATTAGGGTGTTAAAATCGTATGTACGCGAAGGCGATTCGCTAAAATCATTTACAAAATCCTCTGATATTTATAAAAACAAATCGCTAAAATTAACACGGGTAAACGCCCTGTTTTTTCCCATAATAATGGCAATGATTGGCTTAAGCACTATTTTGGTTATTTATATTGGTGGTAAGCAAGTAATTGCAGGTGCCATAAGTTATGGCAATATTGCCGAATTTATTATTTATGTAAATATGCTTACCTGGCCTGTTACGGCTTTGGGCTGGGTTACGAGCATTATTCAAAGGGCGGCAGCAAGTCAGATGAGGATTAATGAGTTTTTGAACGAGAAAAACGACATTATAAGCGAGAAAAACAGTACGTCAGAAATTAAAGGACGGATTACCTTTAACAAGGTTAGTTTTACCTATCCTGAGTCGGGCATAAAAGCCATAAACAATTTTAGCATTGAGGTGGAAGCCGGTAATTCTTTGGCCATTATTGGCACTACCGGTTCTGGCAAAAGTACTATTGCAAATTTACTAACTCGCATGTTTGATGTTGATAAGGGGGTTATTAATATTGATGGACAGCCTATAGAAGACTATAACCCAGCTTGGCTGCGTTCGCAAATAGGATATGTGCCGCAAGAGGTGTTTTTATTTTCGGATACAATTGCCAATAATATTGGGTTCGGAAGTCAGGACATTTCCATTGAAAAGGTACGTCAAGCGGCTAAAGATGCTGATTTATACGACAACCTAATGGAGTTTCCTAACCAGTTTGACACGGTGTTGGGCGAGCGAGGAATTACACTTTCTGGTGGGCAAAAACAGCGCGTATCTATTGCTCGGGCTATTGCCAGAAACCCTAAAATATTAATTTTAGACGATGCGCTTTCTGCGGTTGATACTAAAACTGAGCATATTATACTTAATAGTATGAAACGCATTATGGAAGGTAGAACCTCCATAATTATTAGTCATCGCGTATCGTCTGCTAAACTGGCCAATACCATTGTAGTGCTACATGAGGGTGAAATTTTGGAGCAGGGAACCCATAAAGAGCTTATGGCTAAATCTGGCGCCTATAAAGCACTTTACGCCAAGCAACTGGAGGCAAAAGAAATACTGGAATCGTGATTTGTGATGATATAATTCTCCTATCTCCACCTAATTATTTTTCCTGATTTTTTGCTACTAATATCGTTAGGTATTGACGCCTTTACAGAGTTATACAGTGCTTTTGTTAATCCTTTTTTGGCAAAGCTCTTATGCACAACCAAGCTTACTTCTCGCACTGGCACCGGATTTGAAAATGTTCTAACTTTATCGAGCTCAGCCTCGGTCATATCAAGTGTTGCTAATTCTGGCAAGAGGGTAAGTCCATTATGGTAATCCACTATTTTTTTTAGTGCCTCTAAAGAGCCACACTCAAATCTAAATTTTTCGCTTTTGCTTTTGCGAGGCTTGCAAATATTTAATACCTGATTTCTAAAACAATGCCCTTCATTTAGCACCCAAACATCGCCTAAGTTAATGTCCTTGGGAGCTATCTCAAGTTTATTAAATAAGGGGTTAGTTTCGGATACATACGCTACAAACTCTTCGTAAAATAGAGGAAGCTCCTCTAGTTGATTATGCTCAACAGGAGTTATAATGATGCCAATATCAAGTTGGTTCTTTTCAATCTTCTCAATTATTTGATCAGTTATTAACTCTTGTATTACTAGGTTAATATCAGGGTAGGATTTTAAAAAATTATTAATAAATAAAGGAAGTAAATAAGGAGATAAGGTAGGAATAATACCCACCCTAAGTTCGCCCGAGAGAATCTCCCTTTCATTGGAAATAACCGTTTTTAGCTTACCAGCTTCCATTAAAATAATGCGGGCTTGCTTAATAATTTTTTTCCCAATCTCGGTAGGGGCAATGGGGTGCTTCGATCTATCAAAAATTTGCACTTCTAGTTGCTCTTCCAATTTTTGAATTTGCATACTTAGGGTTGGCTGAGTTACAAAGCACTTTTTAGCTGCTGCTGCAAAATGCCTCTTATCATCCACTGCCACAATATATTCTAATTGAACAAGGGTCATTTTATTAAAGGCTATTAACTTGAACTCAAATTTAACCTAAAAAAATCTTAGTATTATTCACTGTTTTTTTAAAGGGCATCTCTATTAATTGATTCGCATCAAAATTTTCATAGTGTTTTGCAGGCGAGAATAATTTTTGAGGTACTATCGGGATAATACAAGAAAATTATAGGAAGCATGAGAAACACTATGAAAACCCTACGGGAACAAAGATAAACAACGATTTGACTTCGTTATATTTTTTTTCAATAGCTTTGGCTATTGAAAAAAAATATGCCTTGCAAATCATTATTTCTTTTTGTTTTTTGAAAGAAATGAATTAATAGAGGTGACCTAAAACCTATTTCAACTAAAATAGCGCATTAGCCACTATATAGTAGCCCTATTAAGTTAACCCAAAATTAGGAGAATTGCCATCTAACGAGAGGCTGTTAAAACAAAAGGCTCCTTTACAGAGCCTTTTGTAACCTAACCTACTTTATATGAAGAACTGTATGTAAGACAATGCTTGCATACAAAGGTTTAACGGTTAGTTAGTTCTTTTATTTCAATTACGGTTTTAATAAATCTGGATTTTCAAATTCGTTGCCAATAACTTTGCACGTATTCGCTTCAAACCTACCAAACGATTTCATCGTCATTTGTCTTTCTACATCGGTATATGACCAGCCTCCACGATTATTATCCCATATAATAATGTATTTTTTTTCATCCATTTGAACAATGTCGCGCTGAAATACATCTGTGTTATTTACATCTTTTTGACCCGTATATTGCATAATCTCCATATCATCGTCTTTTACCCGATCCATGTCTTTATCACTATAAAACATAAAAGAATGGTGCTCCGTAGAAAACGATAGCGCTCCTGATTTATACATACGTTGGCTCTTTTTATTAAAAGCCCTAAACTTTAACTCAATATTAAGCATGCCACAAATCTACTACTAACTAAAATCATTTTGCAAGTGTATGCGCTTATAGATTGTATGAAGATTGTTAATTATTATTATTCTCGCTACTTTAAAAACAAAAAACATTGACATGAAACATAAGAAAAACTTTAAAACTGCGTTTACAAAAGGAAATATCTTAGCTTTTAGGCTTACCCCTAGATTGAGCGATTCAGTAAAGCGATAAGTCTGCTAGCAAGGCAAGCACTAATATTACATCCTTTCTAACTCTACTGTAAAATGCCGCATAATTGGGGCTTCTTTTAGAATCATTAAGCCACGTTTTATTTTCTTTCTTCGGTCGAACACATTGCAAACAGCAGCAGCTATGTAATCCATATGGCTATTAGTGTAAACCCTGCGTGGAATTGCTAAACGAACAAGTTCTAATGTTGGGTAGCGATTTTCTCTGGTTTCTGGGTCACGGTCGGCCAGCAGGGTGCCTACCTCAACCGCCCTAATTCCTCCTTCTAAGTATAGTTCTACTACTAAAGTTTGAGCAATATACTCCTCTTTGGGGATTTTTGGAAAAAACTTTTTAGCATCAATAAAAATGGCATGACCCCCAGTAGGCTGTAAAATGGGCACCCCGTAGGCAAGCAATTTATCTGCTAGGTATTCTACTTGCCTTATGCGTGTATCTAAATAGTCAAATTCTGTGGCCTCATATAAGCCCTGGCAAAGGGCATTCATGTCCCGGCCTGACATGCCACCGTAGGTTACAAAACCTTCGAACATAATATTATATACACTTGCTTTTTCATAAAGTTCTCGTTCTTTAAAACCAATAAACCCACCCATATTTACAATCGCATCTTTTTTACTGCTCATGGTCATTACATCAGCGTATGAGTACATTTCTTTTACAATTTCTTTGATGGATTTTTCTGCATAGCCTTCCTCCCTTTTTTTAATGAAGTAGGCGTTTTCTGCAAAGCGCGCAGAATCTAACAGTAGTTTTGCTCCATATTGGTGGGTAAGAGCAGATACCTCCCTCAAATTTTGCATCGATACAGGTTGCCCTCCAGAGGTATTATTGGTAACGGTAATAATAACCATGGGTATCTTTTCAGGTGAATTTTCATCAAACACTTTCTTAAGTTTACTCAAGTCAACATTTCCTTTAAAAGGGTGAATTAGCGTAGAATCAAACGCTTGGTTTATTGTACAATCTACTGCACTGGCTTTTCTAAATTCGATATGTCCTTTGGTGGTATCAAAGTGGGAGTTGCCCGGTATAATATCTCCTTCTTTTACCAATACCGAAAAAAGTACATTTTCAGCGGCTCGCCCTTGGTGTGTGGGTAAAAAATCGTTAAAACCAAATAACTCTTTAATGGTCTCTTTCATTTTTATGTAGGAAGTTGCGCCTGCATAACTTTCATCTCCCACCATCATTTGGCTCCATTGTTTATCGCTCATGGCGCCTGTGCCAGAGTCTGTTAATAAGTCAATAAAAACGTATTCGCTTCTAAGGTTAAACACATTATAATGTGCTTCTCTAAGCCATTTTTTGCGTTGTTCACAATTACTTTGTTTGATGGTTTCCACCATCTTAATTTTATATAATTCTGCAAATGGGAGTTCCATAAGTTGAGTGTTTTTAAGATTAAAAAAATAATTTAATTTAGCTCAAGTAAGTTATTGGAATCGAAAGGTTATTTGTTATCCCGAACTCGGGCTTATCGTAGGGGGCTTGCCTACGCCCACCTTGCCTTGAGCAGGCAAAAATGACTGGTTAAGATTAACACCTGCTGAAATTCGTCTCTGCGCTTGATGTTAAGAAACAGGTTCTGAAAAAATGATTGATCAAAACGGAAAAGAAAACCCATAAAGCAAAACTAAGCAATAGGGTTTAATTAATAGAGTAATTAAACAACCTGTATCAGGGCTAATAATTTTATTCCGCTGGTTTTTTTCTACCAATAGGAATCCCCATATACACGTACAGGCTGCTATTTCTAGCATTAAAATAATCATCTTTAAAAATATTGGTTAACCCATAAAAATATTTTACGCCAATATTCATGCCTGTTCCTTTTCTTAATTTATAGCCAACGCCTGCTATGGCTGCCACTTCGAGGCGAGTAAATAAATCTCTGTTATCGGTTTTAATTTCCACCTCTTTATTGTTTTGTTTACCTTTAAATATTAAAAAAGCTTTATTTCTAAGCGCAAATTGGGGGCCGGCATACACATAAAAGTGATTCTTAAAGCGATATTTTAGGGCTACTGGTACATGAAAATAAGATAATTTCTGGCTGTAATTACCCCCACTAAGATACACCGAGGCAGTATCTAATATAGATATATCCTTTGGGGTTAAATTATCTAAACCTACATTTGATTTAATTAACACACCTGTGTTTAAGTATAATTGATTTTTAAGTTTAAAATCGAAGTAAAAACCAATGTTAAAAGTGGATAGCATTTTGCTACTTTCGAAACCCGACATTTGGGAATGATTGATGCCTCCATCGAGGCCAAATTCAATTTTGTCGGAGTTAAGCTTATCGCCTAATAGTAACGAAATTAATACTTGCGATTGACCCGCAAAAAAAGCAAAAGTAAGAAGGAATAATATACCTGTTTTTTTAATCATCTTTTGGGTGTTTCCGGAGTGGACTCAACTATTGGGTTACTTTAATTTAACCGCAATGTACACAATGCATTCGCTAAGAACACTAAGAAAAATACTGCGGTCTTTGCGAAATTCTTGGCGACCTTTGCGGTTAAACAGTTTTTACTACCTGAATAGTTGCTACTTTTTTTGAGAGGTCTTTGGAGCATGGGTTAGAAAAGATACCCAAGGTTTAACCCAAACCTTGCGGCTGGCATACTCTCTTTATGCGTTCGGTAAAAATATTCGCCACTATATCTTTTAAAACTGTTTGTGCCATTAATAAACTTATACCTAACCCCAATGTATATATCTATTAAAAACCGCTTACCTATGGAGTTATTCTTGCCTATTAAAACACCAACAGAAGTCATATTCCCATTTGTTTCTACCCAATAATAGTCTGGATTATACTGTGGCATTCCTCCAAATTCTTTAAATTTATATGCCTCAACAAATACTCCAATAAAAGGCTTCTTTCTAAAATTTTCTTTCTTTCCAAAATAATATCGTACTTCAGGTACAAGTCCCTTACTTTCTGTAGTAGAGGCATCAAAGCCTGGTGTAAACCTACTGGTGTTATAAAGCAATTGAACAGTAAGGTTATCAAGAATTTTGCGCTCATAGCCAAGCCCAAAAGAATAAGTTGGGTTCTCTCCGGGTAAATATATAGCTCTGGTTTTTATAATATTTTTTTGTGCCCATACAGTTGCAGATAAAGAAAGTAAACAAGCCAGAAATAGTGTATTTTTAAACATTAGCACTAACATAAGTCTAATTTTCACATTGTCTCTGCTTCCAAATTAATAATCTCACGCCCATCATTGGCCACTACCCCCAAACCTTAGTGCCCTCCGTACAATTTTGACAAATATCTATGCTTTTTCGGTTGGTGAGGAGCTGTTTACGAAACGCATCATATTTTTTATTTCCCCAAATTTTGTCTAAACTATGTTCTTTCAGGCTCCCTTGTTGGTGGGCTGCATCCTTATCAAAGCAGCAAGGCACCACCGAGCCATTCCAAGTAATTACCGAGCTATGCCACATTTTCCAACACTGGTTTTTGAGCTTGTTTTTAAAAGCATAAGTGCCATCAGGTAGTTTTTTATAGCGACTGTATTTTTTAATGGTGGGCATTAAAGAGTTGCCTTGCTTGTAATCGTAGAGCTGTGCGGTTTTAAACGCTACTTTATCTACCCCTAACTCTTTACCTAGTGCTTTTATTTCTTCAATTTGGTGTTCGTTAGGTTTTACTACCAAAAACTGAAAAACAACATAAGGAGTGGTAGATTTCAATTTTTTCTTCCACGCAATAATGTTGCGAGTGCCTTCCATTACTTTGGCTAGTTTGCCCCCAACTCGGTAGCTCTGGTATGTTTCTTGGGTAGTACCATCTATAGAAATAATCAACCGATCAAGCCCAGAGGCTACTGTTTGTCTTGCGTTTTCATCCGTTAGGTAATGGGCATTGGTGCTAGTGGCGGTGTAAAGCCTTTTGCGGGCAGCATACCTAACAAGCTCCGTAAATTTGGGGTGCAAATAGGGCTCTCCTTGAAAATAAAGTAGTAAATAGGAGGCAGTTTTATACGATTGATTAACTATTTTTTTAAATAAATCAACCTCGAGCATACCCGTAGCTCTGCTAAACGAACGTAAGCCACTGGGGCACTCGGGGCAGCGTAAATTGCAACTGGTGGTAGGTTCAATCGAAATACTTACAGGGGTGCCCCACACCACAGGTTTTTTAAACCATAAGGATACATAGTAGCTTGTAGTGATTAGAAACAAGTTTCTTAATCTTAAAAAGGTGAGTTTTTTAAACCAGTTAAAACTATCGGTAAATTGGGGTGTTAACATTGAACGTCCAAGCTAGTAAAAAATATTGCCACAAATAAAGATTAACACTAAGTTTCCCCAATAAAATCTTTCTGTTTGTTTGAGCCTTTGTACATTGATAGCTACTTTTATTGTTTAAGGTATCTTTAACCTAAACGGAATAGCAGCTTTATACATGATACAAAGACTAACCATTTTCACTTTATTCATTCTAGTAGGTTTTGGCTCAAAAGCTCAGGAATTAAGCCCCCAAGCAACCATTTCTGTTTTAACGGTAGAGCCGGGTCACGAAGAACTATTCGCAGCCTTTGGCCATTCTGCTATTCGCATTCAAGATCCCGCAAATAAAATAGACAAGGTGTATAATTTTGGCACCTATTATTATAACCAACCTTATTTCTACCTCAACTTTGCACGTGGCTATTTACTGTATGGGCTTTCTGTAAGAACCTGGGAGCGGTTTCAACCCTATTATGCCTATTTTAATAGGCATGTGGAAGCTCAATATATAAATCTTACGCAGGAGCAAAAACAAAAAGTGTTCGATTTTTTAGAGGATAATGCCAAGCCTGAAAATAGCATGTATTATTACGATTATTTTTATGATAACTGCGCTACCCGAATTAGAGATGTTTTTGAAAAATCGTTAGGAGAAGACATTAAACTTCCTGTAAATTATACGGATAATCCCGGTAGAACTATTCGAGAGTTAACCGACCACTATATAGAAGATGAGTTCCCTTGGGGCAAACTTGGTATTGATTTATGTTTAGGCTTACCAATGGATAAGCAATTGACAGACTACGAATACATGTATTTGCCAGATTATGTTTTTGAAGCTTTTAAAGCTGCCAAAATAAAAAGTGATTCTGGCTGGGTTGAATCGGTTGCTAAAACGGTAACAATACTAGAAAGCAGACCTGCTGATGTACCCAAAACAGTGTTTACGCCCACCGTTGCCTTTAGCTTGCTACTTGTATTCGGCATACTGTTATTTATTCTACAGCTAAAAAAAGGTTGGTGGTTTAGAATGTTCGATTTTGTGCTTTTCTTTTTTGTTGGAATGGTTGGGTTACTTTTGTTTTTGCTATGGGTAGCAACCGACCATAGTGCAGCTGCTGATAATTTTAACATTTTGTGGGCTATACCCATTCATTTAGTGGTGGCATTTGGGTTAGTTCGTAAAAAAACCAAACGCTGGATAAATTGGTATTTAGCTCTGTTAGTGCCTTATTCTATTTTATTACTGCTATTTTGGAAAACTTTTCCGCAAGATTTGAACGAAGGATTTATTCCTATTGTACTTTTGGTAGCAGTTAGATCAATTGCCATAATTTTAAGAAAATGAAAAGATATATTAGCCTTGCACTAATTTGCTTACCAAGTATTGGTTTGTTTGCCCAGTCTGTGGATAAGGCCACTGGCATAAATGGCATTATATTGGGAGTAAATCAATCTGATTTTGGAGATGATTTGTTTTTAATTACAGGAGATGAACCCGCCTATCAAGAAGCCCCAAGTTTGCAATTTACCCTTAAGCGAAAAATAAGGTTGGGCATTAGAGATGCTTCTTATTTGGGTAGCAACTTTCGAAAATTTGGAAAGTACCAAGCCTCTAATATTACTATGCAGTTTTACGAAGGAAAACTATTTAAGGTGCAATGGACTTTTAGAAATAAGCAAGCCTTAACGGAGACCTATAACTATTTATTAGATACCTACGCAGATAAATTTGGAGCTTCTAAAGAAGAAGTGTTTGATGATTTTAGGCAAGTAGAGTGGCAAGGAGGAAAAAAATATGTACAGGTTTTTATGGATACTGAATCGGATGTTACCTTAGTTTTTGAAGACGTAAAAGTGGCTAAAAAGGTGCAGAAAATACTTGCCAAATCTAAATAGGGTTGAATTTTTTTGTGTGTACCTATTCAAATCTAACTATTGGGTTAAACAGTTTTTACTACCTGAATAGGTGCACTTTTGTCTATAAAGTCAGTTAACCCATGCTAAATTTAAAAGAAGCTCAATTAAAGCAGTTGGCCATTCATTTTATTGGCAATGTAGCCGATGAAGAAGGAATGCAACTCTCCAAAAACTTGGTTAGTATTGAGGATGAAATTGCGACCTTACTTAAATCATATTTTCTAAAGCCATTTAAGGAGCAAGAGCTTTATACTTTTCATCACGAGTCGAACCTTGACCTGAATGAAATTTACCATTATGCCTCTGCTATTTTTAACGACCCTGACAGCACGTTTTTGCAATCGGTAAACATTGCCAAGCATTTATATGAGGCTTCATCTCACCCCAACATAAAAGCAGGAGAGCTGTATATTGGCTATTTTGATGAATGCGTAATTAATGGGGAAGTAGTGGAGGTACTCGGCATTTTTAAATCCGAAAATAAAGACACCTATTTAAAAGTGTATCCTAAAGCAGGAGGCTTTGGTATTGAAGGAGAAGCGGGTATTAACATTAATAAATTGGATAAGGGCTGTTTGATTTTTAATACCGAAAAGGAATCGGGCTACCGGGTGGCAGTAATTGATAATACCAATAAATCGAGCGAAGCTCAGTATTGGATTACCCAGTTTTTAAATATTAGACCCAACGAAGACAGCTATTACCATACTAAAAATTATCTTTCGCTTTGCAAAGAATTTGCAGAGGAGGCTTTTCCAGAATCAGATAAAGTAGATAAAATAGACTTGGTAAATACAGCGGTTGAATTCTTTTCAAAAAAAGAAGAATTTAACATCGAAGAATTTAATAATGAAGTAATGCAAGAGCCCTCTATGATTGAGAAGTTTCAGCAGTATAAAGACACCTTTCAGGAAACCAATGATGTGCCTTCGTATGACGAATTTGAAATATCGAAGCAAGCGGTAAAGCAGAGCAAGCGTGGTATTAAATCGGTTATTAAGCTAGATAAAAATTTTCATGTGTATGTACATGGCAACCGCCAAAATATTGTACGAGGTTATGACGAACAGTTGGATATGAACACTTATACCCTCTATTTTAAAGAAGAGAGTTGAGTCCACTCCGAAAACAGGCAATTTTCATAAAAAAATCCTTTTATTCTGTATTTTATGCCACATTTAATATTGGCTAATTTGCTAAACTGCCTTTAAACTCATATCTAAGCTTTTATAACTATGAGTTAAGGCTCCCACCGAAATATAATCTACACCACTGGCAGCTACTGCAGCAATAGTTTCTTCGGTAATGTTTCCACTGGCTTCTACGAGGTAGCGGTCATTAATATAATCAACCGCTTCTTTCATTAATGTTGGAGGCATATTATCAAGCATAATATAATCAACACCGCCTGTGGCAACTACCTGCTTTACTTCGGCTAAGTTGCGGGTTTCCACCTCAATTTTTAAATCTAATTGGTGTTGTTTTAGGTAGGCTTGTGTGGCTTTAATGGCTTTATCAATACCTCCCGCAAAATCAATATGGTTATCTTTTAGCATAATCATATCGTATAAAGCAAATCGGTGGTTTTTTCCTCCTCCAATAAGTACTGCCCATTTTTCTGCCAATCTAAAATTAGGGGTGGTTTTACGAGTATCTAATAATTTTGCTTTATGCGAGCTAATTAAGCTAGTTAAGTAGCGTGTATAAGTAGCAATGCCACTCATGCGCTGCATACAATTAAGCACCAATCGCTCGGCTGTTAAAATGGATTGTGCGCTTCCTTGCACCCTAAAAATCACATCGCCTTTATTAACCCATTCGCCTTCTTTTTTTAAAAAGCTTACCTCTAAGGCTGCATCTACTTTGGCAAAAATCTTTTGAGCTAACTCGATGCCGGCAATAATGCCTTCCTCTTTTATAATAAGCTGTGCTTTATTTTGTGCAATAGCTGGAATGGCTGCTAGCGAAGAATAGTCGCCCGCCCCCACATCTTCTTGCAGCGCAGTAGTGATAAATTGAGCAATGGCTTCTTCGGTTTTGTAATTCATAGTAAAGATTACACAATTAATAGAGGTGCTATTTAGTGCCTCTATTAATTGTGTTTATTCAAAATTGTGCAATACTTTGGGCAGATTGCTTCAAATTTTTTATTGAAAATTTGAAGCAATGACGAAATACAGAAATAAATTACTCCTTTGCAAAACTCATTTCGTGAATTTTAAACTGGTCGTTTATTTTTTTAAGTCGAATCAAAACTCTAAAGGAGGAGTCTATCGTGCGATACTCTCCAATGGCATAGATAAGACCGTTTTCAGAAGTACCTTCGTGGTTAATTTGAAACGACTTTGGAGGATTTTCTTTAAAATAATTTTTAAGTACGCCTTCGGCTTGCGAATGGCTGTAGTGCCCTTCGTTGCCATCAATTTTTAATTCCACTTTATCGTTTAAAAACTTAGATAGTTCATTTGCACTGCCTATTTCAAGTGCCAACCTAACTTGGCCTACCGTTTCGTTTTGAGCCGAAACCAGCAAAGCAGAGAACATAGTTAAGCAAACTAATAGTACATGCCAAATTTTTGATGGTTTCATAAGAGGTGTTCTCTAGGTCAAACTCAGTTAAAAAACAAAACAAAGCTACTCTTCTATATGTATATTTGCAACTTAAGCACACCTCTATTATAATTGCTTATGTCCCCTTGGGTTATCCCGAGCACTCGGGATGCCTTGCATCTAAGCACTTTATTTCTAGCAGAGGAAACAATCAATTAATAGAGGTGTGCTAAAGACTTAAAACACAAATAAAACTATGAAAAAGCGCGTGCTATTAATGATTTTGGATGGATGGGGAATTGCTAAAAATAAATCAGTTTCTGCCATTGATGCCGCCAATACGCCATTTATAGATGGTTTATACAAGAAATATGCACATTCAAAGCTTGAAGCCTCAGGGCTTGCTGTGGGACTACCCGATGGGCAAATGGGCAACTCCGAAGTAGGCCATATGAATATTGGAGCGGGCAGAGTGGTGTATCAAGATTTGGTAAAAATTAACAAAGCAGTAGAGGATGGTTCAATTGCCCAAAACAAAGAAATAAAAGCTGCTTTTAAATTTGCAAAGCAACATAATAAAAATGTTCATTTTATCGGATTGGTGTCAAATGGAGGTGTTCATTCGCATATTAATCATTTAAAAGGATTGTGTGCCGCTGCTCACCAGCAAGGGTTAAGCAATGTGTTTGTACACGCTTTTACCGATGGCAGAGATACCGACCCTAAAAGCGGATTGGCTTTTCTTACCGATTTGGCCGAATATATGGATAAATCCACCGGAAAAATGGCAACCATCACAGGCCGCTACTTTGCTATGGACAGAGACAATCGCTGGGAGCGCATAAAATTAGCTTATGATGCAATGACTAAAGGAGTAGGCACAGTTACCAAAAACTGGGCAGAAGCAGTTCAAGATTCGTATAATAAAAAGGTTACAGATGAATTTATACAACCCATTATTGTTGATGGAACAGCCTCTATTAAGGCAGGTGATGTGGTTATCAATTTTAATTTTAGAACCGATAGAGGAAGAGAAATAACTCAGGCACTTACCCAAAAAGATTTTCTGGAGCAGGAGATGCATAAGCTCGATTTATACTACCTAACGATGACTAATTATGACGATAGTTTTGTAGGCGTAAAAGTAGCTTATGATAAAGATAATTTACAAAATACGTTAGGAGAAGTGCTTAGCAAAAACAATTTGAAACAAATTAGAATTGCCGAAACCGAAAAATATCCGCACGTAACCTTTTTCTTTTCAGGAGGAAAGGAGGTCCCTTTTGAGGGTGAATCGCGCTTATTATGCCCTTCGCCCAAAGTAGCTACCTACGATTTGCAGCCCGAAATGAGTGCAGCTGATATTAGTGCTAAAATTATTCCTGAACTAGAAGCCAAATCTGCCGATTTTATTTGTCTAAATTTTGCCAACCCCGATATGGTAGGGCACACAGGTGTTTTTGAAGCTGCCGTAAAGGCCTGCGAAACAGTAGATGCAGAAGCCAACAAAGTAGTTACGGCTGCTTTAGCCAGCAATTACGACATTATTATTATTGCCGACCACGGCAACCCCGATATTATGGTTAACCCTGATGGATCGCCCAATACTGCACACACCACCAATTTAGTGCCGTGCATATTGGCTTCTAACAACTCCACCTATACCATAAAGGATGGTAAGCTAGGCGACCTTGCCCCCACTATTTTAACAATTATGGGCATAGCTATTCCCAAAGAAATGACAGGCGAAATTTTAGTTTCATCATGAGGAATATCGTATTTATACTATTGCTTTTGGCTGCCCAATGTACGGCTCCAACCCCAAAGGTTAAGCCCGTACGACCGTATTTCGATATCACTCCTTTTGCAAAAAGCCTCATCAGCACCCAAGCGATAGAATCTGGTTCAGTTGTAAAAACCACTATGGTAAATGGGCTAAAAGAAGAAATACAGGTAGCTAAAACAGATTCATTGTTTTGGGCTGTGGAACTACATACATTGGTAATTGCTAACATTAACAAACCTTCATTAGAAGGGGCTTATTTGGTAGAAGAACAAGTAAATGAGCCAAACAGCAATCTTTTGCAAACCATTTACACGGCCTTGCCTAATACTCAAAGCAAGGTAAAAAAGCTTATTATTAAGTACCTAGGTCAACCCAAAGAAATAAGGCAAATATGGGTCGAATTAGAAACCAATAACCCTGTGTATGCCACCAATCAACGTATCCATATTTGGTTAAATGAGTATAATGGCCAATTAAAAATAGATTCGCTCATTAGTTCAGGGTTTAATAAAACGATTTTCTTAGATTCTATGGTTTTTTCTTCTAAAGTAGTTGTTCGTGCCAATTAAAAAACAAAAAACTGCTTTTTTGAAAAGATTATTTATTGCTGAAAACGAAGAGTAAAAATTGCTTTTTACCTAGATTGGGCGATTGAGTAGAGATGAGAAGTGCTGTGGTGCGTAGTATTAATTGGGTTCAGTTTTCTCCCTTTCTTGCGGTAGTATTTTTAGCAACATTGGCAAGGTTAAATACGACACAGGTAATCCAATAATAACGAACGTAGGCACGGCACGTAAAACACTTATCAAACCTTGGTGTAGCTCTTTTTCTTCCTTATTAGAAAGTTCTTCCGTTTTAGATTTTACCAATAATTTACTAAGGTTGGTATTTTTCTTGAGTTCATCATTAATGCGAATGGCATTTTTATCAGTTGTAACTTTTACTCGTTTTAAATATTCGGTGCCTATGTCTGCCAAGTCGTGTCCAGATCTTAAATGATTGAGTTGATCCCAATTTTCCAAAATAAAACCTTCAACCGCTAATAGGCTGTTCTCCAAATCTTCCTCATAAAAGCCCATTTTTTTGTTAAAAGCTTTTAAAAAAATCATTTCAGAGTCTTCGAGCTTACGATCAACCCATACGGTTAAAATAGCCAGTTCAAGGAAGAACTTTTTTAGTAACCACGAATTTTGATTTGGAATATAAATATCAGCTAAGCTAATTCCCTTTTTAAAATCTTTCCATGCTTCTTCTTTTTGGCGAGGTGATAAATGCGATGATTTTAAAAAGAAATCGAATAAGGCCTGCTCTTCTTCTTCAATATTTTTGTTAGCGTGTGCAGCAGCCGACATCACCTTTATAATACTGAGCCTTAATTCCTCTTTTTCTTGCTGAAAAAACTCAGCAATCATTTTTTCGGAACTCGTGTGCATCCACTGTCCAAAAAAGTAAATATCAAGGAAAAGTATAATATTCTCAAAAAACTGAATCCAATAATTAGCCTGTTTCCTGCTCGTTTTTCGTACTCTTTTCTCTAATATTTTTTCAGCTATTTCTAATGGGGATTTCTTTTTGCCTAAAAAGGTGTGTTTAGAAACAGACAACTCAGGATATATTTTATTATAAAAATCACCAATTTTATAAACGGTTTTCATAATAATATTCGAAAAATCATCTTCATTATTAATTTCTTGCTGGTGGTAGATTAAAGAACCACTTATCAAGCTTTCTGCCATTAAAAGCTTTAATTTATTCAGCTCTGTAGCATCGGCAATGTTTTCGTTTTTTAGTGGATGCCCATACATTATGCCAGAGGGTTGTAATATGCGATACATCGAATGCTCGGGGTGGCTATCCGCAGCGGTGTCCTTTAAAAAAGACTGAAATATCGTTTTTCGATACTCTAAATAATCTGATAGCCAGCCGCTATATGAAGGGTTAATTTCCATTTAAAATGAGAATTGTCTTATTGGTAAATCTCTTTAAAACACAATTTACCAATTTCTTTTTAATTCAAATCTTATTGCCATCACAATTTTATTCCGTTTGCATAAATTTAGTTTTATTTTATAAACAAAATACGTACTCTTGATTAACAAAATACACTAATTATGAAGGCTCTTAAATTAGGAATGGTAGTTTTGGCGTTCGCGTTTTTTGCGTGTACTACCAATGAAAAACAAGCAATGATCCAATACCCTGAAACTGCTAAAATTAACCATATAGATACTTATTTTGGGGTAGATGTTGCCGACCCTTATCGATGGCTCGAAAACGATACTTCTGAAGCTACAGGCGAATGGGTAAAGGCTGAAAATGAAGTAACCTTTGGCTACCTCAACCATATTCCATACCGCAAAAAAGTTAAATCAAGGTTAGAAGAGCTTCTAAATTACGAACGTGTTTATGCGCCTACCAAACACGGGGATTGGGAATATTTTTACCGCAATGATGGGCTTCAAAACCAAAACGTGTTGTATCGCAAAAAAACAGGAACCGAGAACGATGAAATTTTTCTTGACCCAAATACGTTTAGAGAAGATGGCACCATTTCGTTGGCTGGCACCAGTTTTACCAAAGATGGTTCACTTATCGCCTATCAAGTATCCGAAGGTGGTTCTGATTGGCGAAAAGCCATTATTATGAATACGGCCACTAAAGAAATATTGGGGGATACCTTAAAAGACATCAAGTTTAGTGGCCTCGCTTGGAAAGGCACCGATGGTTTTTATTACAGCAGTTATGATAAACCAAAAGGCAGCGAACTATCAAGTATGACCCAAGCACATAAACTTTACTATCATAAGCTGGGTACGGCTCAAACAGACGATCAATTAATATTTGGAGGAGAAAATCAGCAAAGAAGATATGTGGGCGCTTGGCTTACTGAAGACGAACGATACCTGGTAATAAGTGCAGCAGAAAGCACTTCTGGAAACGAACTCTATTTTATGGATTTATCATTAGACAAGCCCACACTTATTACTGTAGTTGATAATTTTGATACTAATAGTTACATCCTAGATAACGAAGGGAGTGAATTATTAATTCATACAGATTTTAATGCACCTAATAATCGGTTGATAAAAGTAAATGCAGCCAACCCTACCCCTGAAAATTGGGTAGATCTGATTTCTGAAACAGAAAACGTATTGAGTACTTCAACAGGTGGAGGCAAAATTTTTGCACAGTACTTGGTGGATGCTAAAACTCAAATTGTGCAATTTTTAATAGATGGCACCAAAGAACGAGAAGTTAAATTGCCAGGCATTGGCAGTGCCTATGGGTTTGATGCACTAAAAGAGGATAGTTCATTATACTATACTTTTACTTCCTTTACTACTCCTTCGGCCATTTACAAATACAATATTGTTAATGGAACATCAGCGTTATATCTTAAACCTAAAGTAGCCTTTAATCCTGAAGATTATATGACTGAGCAAGTGTTTTTTGAGAGCAAAGACGGCACAAAAATTCCGATGTTTATTGTGTATAAAAAAGGAATTAAACTTAACGGTAAAAACCCCACTTATTTGTATGCTTATGGTGGTTTCAATGTTAGTCTTACACCCTCTTTTAGCACCAGTAGAATAATTTGGTTAGAAAATGGAGGCATTTATGCCCAGCCTAATTTGCGCGGAGGTGGTGAATATGGGGAGGAATGGCATTTGGCGGGCACTAAAATGCAAAAGCAAAATGTGTTTGATGATTTTATTGCAGCAGCAGAATATTTGATTGATAAGAAATACACTTCGAGTAATTACTTAGCCATTGCAGGGGGGTCCAATGGAGGGTTACTAGTAGGTGCTACGATGACCCAGCGACCAAATTTAGCCAAAGTGGCTTTTCCTGCTGTGGGAGTAATGGATATGCTTCGTTACCATAAATTTACTGCCGGTGCTGGTTGGGCTTTCGATTATGGCACGGCTGACGATTCGAAAGAAATGTTTGAGTACCTTAAAGGATATTCACCCTTACATAACTTAAAGCCAGCAAACTACCCCGCTACTATGGTTACTACTGCAGATCATGACGACCGAGTGGTGCCTGCACACTCGTTTAAATTTGCCGCAACGCTGCAAGAAAATCAACTAGGCGATAACCCTGTGTTAATTAGAATTGAGACCAATGCAGGCCACGGAGCAGGAACACCCACCAGCAAACAAATAGAACAAGCGGCAGATCGCTACTCTTTTGCTTGGTATAATATGGGAGTTGTGCCGCCTCTAGCTAAAAAAGAAATGTGATTAATATCCATAAAGAACGCTCTTGGAGTCTCAGGAGAATTCTTTATGCCTTTTTAAGCATAGGAGCTATTTAATATTCTGCATATCCTGCAACGACTTGTACCGCCCACCTTTTTGCATTAACTCGTTATGATTTCCTCTTTCCACAATCTCCCCTTTTTCTATCACTAAAATTTCATCGGCATGTTGTATGGTACTTAACCGATGGGCAATTACTAAGGAGGTTCTATTGCTCATTAAATTTGTAATGGCTTCTTGTACAAGGCGTTCTGAGTGTGAGTCTAAGGCCGAGGTGGCTTCATCTAAAATTAAAATATCAGGATTTTTCATAACAGCCCGGGCAATACTTAGCCGTTGGCGTTGGCCACCCGAAAGTTTAGCTCCATCTTCGCCAATTACCGTTTGATAACCTTTGGGGGTTTCCATAATAAAATCGTGTGCATTGGCAATTTTGGCTGCACGAATAACTTTTTCTTCGGAAGGATTTTCCATTCCAAAAGCAATGTTGCTCAAAATTGTATCATTAAAAAGGATAGATTCTTGGGTTACAATACCCATATATTTACGAAGAGAATCAAGTGTGCAGTCTTTTAGGTCAACGCCATCAATAGTAACCTTTCCACTGGAAGGATCATAAAAACGAGGCACCAAATCTGCGATGGTAGATTTACCTCCCCCCGACATACCCACGAGCGCAATGGTTTTGCCTTTTTGCAGATTAAATGAGATGTTTTTTAAAACCAGCTCGTTTTCATACTTAAATGAAACATTGACAAACTCAATTCCTTTCTTAAACTCACCAAGGGTAACAGCGTTTTCTTTTTCCTTTATAAGCGGAACATTATCAGTAATTGCAAAAATACGGTCGGCACTTGCAATTCCTCTTTGAATAGAGGTTAGTGAACTCGAAATAACTTTGGCCGGCTGTAGCACTCTAGCAAAAAGCAGTATAAAAGTCATAAAGGCAGAAGCATCCAACGTTGGTTCTTCTCTTAATACCATAGAGCCTCCTAAAAGAAGCAATCCGGCTACTACCAAAATGCCAATAAATTCAGACATTGGACTGGCTAAATCAAACTTTTTGGCCATTGATATATTGAGCCTTTTATAATTAGAAGCCTCCTCGTTAAATTTCTTGGTAATATACTTTTTAGCCGTAAAGGCTTTAATTAGGCGAATCCCTCCAATGGCCTCTTCAACATGGCTCGAAATACTGCCTAACGAACCCTGACTTAAAGAAGCACTCTTTTTTAACCTTTTGGCAAGCGAGGCAATAAGCCCACCTGATAGCGGAATTAAAATGAGGGTAAACAATGTTAAAGTGGGTGAAATTACAAACAATGCCACAAAAAAGGCAATCAACTGTACGGGTTCTGAGAGTATTACTTTTAAAGAATCCGTTATAGTGTGTTCTATCTGTTGTACATCGTTGGTAATGCGCGACATAATGTCGCCTTTGCGTGCGGTAGTAAAAAAGCCAGTGTCTTGGCTTATAACTTTATCAAATACATCTATCCGCAATAATTCTATTACCCTTGTTCTAATAATGGCCAGCAGCACCAATGTTATATAACGAAAAATATTTGATAAGAATGCAGCTACCACCAGTGTAGCCCCAACAAACATAAGAACGCCCATTTTCCCGTTGGCTTCCATAATTTGATAAAAATAGAAATCAAACACCTCGCTGAAATAGGTAATGTTTAAAGAAAAGTCGGGAATGGATGTAGGAGCCGAAGCGGCATCTGTTTGGTTAAAAAGCACCCTAAACATAGGCATCATAAGCGCAATATTAAATACACTAAAAACGGAGTACATTATAACAGCAAATGTATACTGTGGTATATACCAGCCAAGCCCTTTGGCATACGAAAGAATTCGGAGATAGGTCTTCATTAAAATAGTTAAGTGTGCAAAATTAGCTTAAAACTCTTGCAATCGCTGAGCGATGTTCCATCGAAAGACAAATGAATAGATAGTTGACTTATTTGCAAAGGTTGGATTATCGCTTTTTTGCTCTCTAGCCATTAGCTTTAAATCGAAGAACGTATTGTGCTTAATTTGATAGGTAGCTGTAATATCAACAAACATTAGCGAGCTGGCAATGCCCTGTCCTATAAAATTGCCATATTCTTGCTCACGGGTGTTATAGTTTTTTAAAATATTTTTTCCCCAGTTTTCATTAACCCCATCTAACCCATATTTAGCATATATTAATTTAGCTGTAAGGCTTAACTTTGGGATGGGCTGGTATCTTAAAATGCCTATCATTTCATTAAAATTGGCACCCAAAGGGTGGGCTACCGCTTGGTTATAATTAGTGTAACTGGAGTAAATACTTGAATGTGTATAGGTGTAAGGCCTTGCCGAATTATACTCCACCTGCAAATCAAGGTTTTTTAAGCCTAGCGCATCAATATATTTTAACCCTAGTTGGTAGCCAAATTTATTGGCCCACCAGCCGTTGCCTGCTGTTAGCTCGCTTATTTTAAATTCGTCAAGTATAAACTGCCCATACAGTGAAAAATGCTTGAGAAAATTCCATTTTGCATCAACCCCAACCAATGCATTATCTAAACTTCCATTTTGTTGCTCCAATGCCCGATAAAAGATAATAGGATTTAAATAGCCCAACTCAAAATGGTTATTCCCTAAAGAGTCTTCTCTGCCAAAAACGATAGACTCGAACACGCCCAAGTTAATATGCTTACCAATATTAATACCCAACCGGTGTGCCACTAAATATTTTTTAGGAAATTGTGTGTTACCAATGGAGCCTCCCAAATTACCAAACGCATTGGCAAATACTTGGGTAAATAAATTGGTGTAGTTTATTTTCCACACTTGCGTGTTAATTTTAAAAAACAGAGCTGGTGGGCTAAAATCAGACATCAGCATAGAGCGGTATCCGTCACCTATAAATTGGCGGTCGTGCCCAAACTGAAAGTTTATATGCTTAGTGGCATTAAAGCTAACATAACCTGTGGCATAAAAAAAATCGTAGCCGTTAGTGCCAAAGGGTTTCCAAAATCCTTCGCCAGGTATCACTCTATTTTCAGCCACAAAATTTTGTACATATACAGGAAACCGAGCTTGATTTTCGCTAATAAAAGCATAAAAACCAACCTTTTTATCAATTAGCCCCCTTACCTGCACCCCACGTGTATTTATATAAGTGTATTCACTTTGAGCCGATTCGCCTCCATAACTTAGGTAAAGCACCGGGCTCACATGTACACCAATTGCTTCCTCTTTGTCTGCTCCATAATAAAAATCTGATTTGTTTTTATAAAAGTGTTTTAGAAAAGTGCGCTTACTTTCGTTAGTGCTACTGTCAACCCATTCCCAATTATCGTTACGTAAGTACTCCAAATTAAAATCATCCTGCCTCGAACGTTTTAATTTTTGCTGCTGAATGGAGTCTGTAAATTGCCCAACCGCTTTACGGGTATAAGGTTTTACAGCACTGTGGTGGTTGGGTGCCATAGTGCCACTTAGTATTTCGAGCCTATCAATTAAGTGGTAAGTATCTTTGTTAAGGGGGATATTTGTGCTTTGTGCTGTGGAGGCATAGGCATAAATAACGAGCAGAGTGAGTATTAAAAAAGTCTTTTTGGTCAAAATTTTATACTAATGTTTGAAAAACAGTAATTTATACCTCAAATTAAGTAGAAAATATTTGAACAACGAATGAAATTCTCTAACTTTGTGCTCCAATTAAAAAGGCTTGTCCTTTTAATTGCAAAAATAAGTAATAGAAGAAATTTATATACAGATGAAAAAGGGAATACATCCAGAATACAAGCCCGTAGTTTTCCAAGATTTACAAAGTGAGTTCGCTTTTTTAACTAAATCTACCATGGGTTCTAGCGAAACTATTAAATGGGAAGATGGAAATGAATATCCATTAATTAAAGTGGAGGTAACTTCTGCTTCGCACCCATTTTACACAGGCAAGAAAATTTTCTTAGATACTGCCGGTAGAGTTGAGAAATTTAATAAGCGATATAAGAAAAAATAAGCATTGCTTAAAACGATTTATGGAAGTCTCCATCCGCTAACTAGCGGATGGAGACTTTTTTTATATAAACTTCTCTTACTTTTGCTTCTATGAATTATATTCTTTTTGATTCAATTACAGATCGAAAAAAGTTATTGCCTTTTACCTACACACGACCAATGGCTGAAATTAGGGTGGGCATATTAACCATTACTGATAAATGGAAAAAATGGCTAGGTGCTTCGGTTTCGTATTTAACGGAGGAGTATTTATCTAAAAAATATCCGGTAGCTTATCAAGCGCAAAACCTTTACATACCGGGTAACCTTTGCCCTAATAAGCAACTGGTAGCGGCTATTAATGCGTTACAAGTAAATCAAAAATTGGTTAAAGGAGGTATTTTGCTTGCTTCTCGGCAAGGAAAAACTGCTTGCAAGCAACTTGGTGATGGATGCAAAGCCATTGAGTTTGAAGGAGAAGTTACGCTCATCACTCAAAACTGGCATATCTTTAAAAATAATGGCAATCAAATTAAAGAAGATTATAACCTAATTACCAGAGGCAGAAAAACTCAGGCGATTAACGACCCATACACACGAACCTATAACGTAGAAAATATTTTTTTGGAAGAAGGTGCCTCCATTAAAGATGCTACTTTAAACGCAGAAAACGGACCCATTTACATTGGCAAAAATGCCAGAATTGAAGAAGGCGCCATTATCCGCGGCCCATTTGCTATCTGCGACAATTCTACGGTAAATACGAATGCACGTATGCGAGGCGATATTACTATTGGCCCCTGGAGCAAAGTAGGTGGAGAAGTGAGCAACTCCATTATTTTTGGATACAGCAATAAAGGACATGATGGGTTTTTGGGTAATTCTGTTATAGGCGAATGGTGCAATATTGGAGCAGATACCAATATAAGCAACCTTAAAAATAATTACGACCTTATAAAAGTGTGGGATTATGACAAAAGAGGGTTTTTAAATACAGGGGAGCAATTTTGTGGCCTTATGATGGGCGATCATTCTAAGTGCGGCATCAACACCATGTTTAATACAGGCACCATTGTGGGGGTTGCAGCCAATATTTTTGGTGCGGGTTTTCCACGAACATTTATCCCTTCGTTTGCTTGGGGAGGGCCTGCAGGGTTTACCACCTTTAAATTGGCAAAAGTATTTGAAATGGCAAAAGTATCGATGAGCCGAAGGCATGGCGACTTTAATGAGGTAGAAAAAGAAATTATTTCCACCATTTTTGAACTTGAAACAGAATACCGAACTTGGGAAAATAACAAATGAGATTTAAAGATATTCATGGTTTAGAGGCGACAAAAAACTTGTTGAGAACTGCGGTAAAAAGCAACCACGTAGCACATGCGCAATTATTTGCAAGTATGCCGGGTGCGCCTGCTCTTCTTATGGCTTTAGCTTATGCTACTTACTTAAATTGCGAAAACCCTACGGAAGAAGATGCTTGTGGAGACTGCTCATCTTGTAGTAAAAATCAAAAATTTGTACATCCTGATGTGCATTTTATTTTTCCGGTAAGCGGCACCAAAAATGTAAAACCAATTGATGCAGAGAGCCGCTTATTTTTAAAAGAGTGGAGGGGGTTTTTATTAACCACACCGCATGGTAACCTCAACGACTGGTCAGAAATATACGGAGGTGAAGGGAAAAAGGCCATTATTAGTACCAAGGAAAAAAAGACGATTGTGAACAATTTAGCCTTGAAAGCTTTTGAAGGAAAGTTTAAAATAATGATTATTTGGCATCCAGAGTTAATGCATAAAAATGCCGCTAATGGCATTTTAAAGGTGTTAGAAGAGCCTCCAGCTAACTCACTTTTTTTATTGGTTTCGGAAGAGCCAGATACCTTGCTTACCACCATTATTTCAAGAACACAACGGTTAAATATTCCTACATTTACCGATCAGGAGCTAAGCGAGCTATTAACCGCTGCCCACGGTGTTGAATCCTCTCGAGCTAAGCAGTTGGCTCATTTGGCCGATGGTTCTTTACGTACCGCTCTTTATTTATCGGCTCAGGTGGAGGCTGATAATTTCAACTTTTTTAAACAATGGATGCGGCTTTGCCATCAACGACAAATGGGAGAATTGGTAGATCAGGCAGATGAGTTTGCCAAGCTAACCAAGGCTGCTCAAGGAACATTTTTAAAATATGGACTTTCCATACTTAGAGAAGCGTTGGTATCAATCAGCTCTACCCAAGAAAAATTATTTAGAGTAGAAGGCGATGAAAAAACATTTGCTGCTAATTTTGGGAAAGTGATTTCTATCGATCAGTTTCAAAAACTTTCGGCCTTAATTTCCGAAGCTGCCTACCACGTGGAGCGAAATATCAATAGCAAATTACTGTTTATGAACTTGTCTATTAACATTTCTAAAGTGTTTAGTTTAAAATGAACCTATCAATTATCACCATTTTGCTTACCCTTTTTTTTGGCGGAGACCCAAAGGGCAAAGACCAAGTAGTTACCATTCACACTGATTTTGGTGATGTTACCCTCCTTTTATCTGATAAAACACCTTTGCACAAAGCTAATTTTTTAAAATTGGCCGAAGAAGGATTTTATAATGGCACCACTTTTCATCGTGTAATTGATAATTTTATGATTCAGGGAGGCGACCCCAATACCAAAGATGATGACCCAACGAACGATGGACTTGGTGACCCCGGCTATACCATACCGGCTGAATTTGTAGAGGAACTTACCCATAATAAAGGGGTTATTGCTGCTGCACGAGAACCCGATCGAGCTAACCCTAGCAAGGCTTCTAATGGCTCCCAGTTTTACATTATCGAAAATGAAGAGGGTTATCACCCCTTAGATGGAAAATACACCGTATTTGGAGAAGTTATTAAAGGGATAGAAGTGGTAGAAAAAATTGCTGTGCAAAAAAAGGATGGCCGAAATAAACCACTAGAGGATATAAAAATGACCATAACAGTAAAAAAAATGTCGAAAAAAAAGATACAAAAGCTATATGGATACACCTATTAAACTTAGTGGAATAGTCCTTTTTATAGTCCTATTTGTTGGTTGTAACTCCAACGATGAAAAGATGGACTCACTTGTGAAAATTCACACTAGTTTAGGCGACATAACCGTACTCCTTTTTGAAGATACCCCTTTGCACAAAGAAAGTTTTTTATCGATGGCCAAAGAAGGCATATACGATAGTACTACCTTTCATCGTGTGATAAAAAACTTTATGATTCAGGGTGGAGATGTGGCTTCCAACCCGATAACTATCGGGTCTGGGTTTTCAAATGAAAGTAAGCGACTTATTCCTGCGGAAATAACCACCCATCATTTACACGCCAAGGGAGCATTGGCAGCAGCTCGTCAACCTGATAATGTAAATCCCGATCGGAAAAGTTCCACCCAGTTTTACATTGTACACGGCCGAACCTATTCTGAAAAAGAAATGCATACTGATTTAAGTAAATTAAATTATGCGGCAGGCATCTATTTACAGAGCGAAGCCAATCTTACTTTACGAGATACCCTCTTTAGTATGCAAGAACAAGGTCGAATGGATGAGTTACAGCAAATACTCATCAACTTAAAAGAAGAAATTGCAGCATATACGGCAATGAATTTGGATAAAACGGCTACACCCGAACAAGTGGCTCTTTATACTGCTGTTGGAGGATACCCTCCATTAGATTTTGAATATACGGTTTTTGGCCAAGTAGTTGAGGGGCTGGATGTAGTAGATAAAATTGCTATTGTGCAAACAGGGGAGGCTGACAGACCGGTAAGTGATGTGATAATTACGATGGAGGTTATAGAAATGCCTAAAACGGAAATTACAGCCAAATATGGGTATGAATACCCTGTTATAAAAGTTGATAAATAATTAGAACCTTGCCACAGCGTAGCAAAGGCAGTAAGACTCCAAGAATCACACAGAGGTCTTAGTGAAACTTTCAGCCTTTGTGGCTTTGTGGCTGCTAAATTAATAAATGAAAATACTACTCACAGGAGCCAATGGCCTATTAGGCCAAAAATTAGTAGAGCTAATTCTTCGCAAAGGCGAGCATAAGCTTATTGCTACGGCAAGAGGCAAAAATCGGCTTCCGATACAGGAAGGCTTTACCTATCAATCATTAGACATTACTAATAAAATAGAGGTTGCCACAGTAATTGGCAAATACAAGCCCGATGCGGTTATTAACACAGCCGCTATGACCAACGTGGATCAATGCGAGCTGGAAAAAGAAGCTGGCTGGGATGCCAATGTAAACTCTGTGAAATATTTGGTGGAGGCTTGCGAGGCTCATAACTGTTACCTGCTTCACCTCTCAACCGATTTTATTTTTGATGGAACCAAAGGGCCATTAACCGAAGAAGAAACACCTGCCCCAGTAAATTATTATGGAGAAGGGAAATTGGCAGCAGAAAAAATAATCATTAACTCCAATTTAAAATGGGCAATGGCTCGTACGGTGTTGGTGTATGGGGTGGTAGCAGATATGAGCCGCTCCAATATTATTTTATGGGTTAAAAATAGCCTCGAATCGGGCAAAGCCATTAAGGTGGTAAACGACCAATGGCGCACACCCACCTTAGCCGAAGACTTGGCCATGGGCTGTTATTTAATAGTTGCTCAACAAGCCGAGGGTATTTATAATATTTCAGGAAAAGATATGCTTACACCCTACGATATGGCACTTAAGGTACGTGATTATTTCGATTTAGAGGGTAGTTTAATTTCCAAAGCAGATTCTTCTACTTTTAGTCAGCCTGCCAAGCGCCCTGCCAAAACAGGGTTTATGATAGATAAGGCCATCAAGGAGCTTGGGTATAATCCACATAGCTTTGATGAAGGCATTGAAATTATAGCCAACCAAGTGGCCGCCCTTCAAAAAAAGTAAAATATAAGCAAAGCCATAGCTCGTGAAGATTTTTTAACGTAGAGCAGGTTAAAAGGAATGAGGCTTGGGCTGGCTAAAAGAGACCTGACACGACACTGGGGTAGGCGTTGGAGGATTCCCTCAAAACGTTTTACATCATCACCCTTAAATATTCTTTTTTTAACAACGGGCAAATTTTATAGCGTTCGTCTTTCGTATCTTCAAATAAGGCTTCGAGTATTTCATACACATTTGCAATACCCCATTTAGATGCCCACTCAAAAGGGCCCATAGGGTAATTAGTACCCAACTTCATTCCTAAATCAATGTCTTCTTTGGTGGCAGTGCCTTCCATAACCGTGTAAAAGGCTTCATTAATTACCATAGCAATAATGCGAGGGGTAACCATACCCACACGGTCATCCACAAGCTCGTAGCCAAGACCGAGCTTCTGCATTATGTTTTTCAAAAAATCTTTATCCCCCTCCTTATACATTGATACCTCAAGTAGGTCGCGTTCTATAAAAGTGGGGTGGCCATTAAAACCAAATAGTTTGCAGTCATCCTTTGTTTGATAAATGACCTGTTCGGCTAAGCTAAAGGTAACCGCATTTAAAAAAACAGCCGTTTGGGGGTGGTTCACGTACTGCTCTAACGACTCTTGACTTTCTTCTACGCTAAAATCAAATACAATATCCGCCTTTTCTAAGTGCGATTCTGACAGAAATCCCGAGAAAAGCAAGGAGTGCCTTCCACTTACTTTGCTCTTAATAAGATCTGCTTGCTCTTTAGCCCCCACAACAATAATGTTCATCTGTTTTTAATTTAATGTAATGCTCCTACTGAATCATTGATTAATTTTGTCAAAAATACAATAAATCGTTATGGATAAGAAAATTATACATACTGGCAATGCACCTGCTGCTATTGGCCCTTACAGCCAAGCGGTAGCTTCTAACGGGATGCTTTTTGTTTCTGGTCAGATCCCTTTTGTGCCTGAAACAATGGAATTAGTTTCCTCTGGAATACAGGATGAAACACATCGGGTGATGAAAAACCTAGAAGCCATTTTAGAAGAAGCCGGAATTGGTTTCGACCATGTACTAAAATGCAGCATTTTTGTGGCTGATATGGGTGACTTTGCTTCTATAAATAAAGTATATGGTAGCTATTTTGGCAACCAACCTCCAGCCAGAGAAACGGTAGAAGTAAGCACATTGCCCAAAAATGTACATGTAGAGATTTCTTGCATTGCCACGTTAGCATAACGTCATTCCTGTGAAGGCAGGAATCTCTGGATTAAACAAATTAAATAACAGTTTCCTGCCTTCGCAGGAATGACGATTAGATTTAAGATGATGATAAGAGTTCGATTTGCCCCAAGCCCAACGGGCGGCCTCCATATTGGTGGTGTGCGTACAGCACTTTATAATTACCTTTTTGCCAAAAAGCATGGAGGTAAATTTATCCTTCGAATAGAAGATACCGACCAAAAACGAAAGGTGGAAGGAGCCGAAGAGTACATTATGCAATCCTTGGATTGGTGTGGTATTACTCCCGATGAAAGCCCTGCCAAAGGAGGTGATTTTGGGCCATACCGCCAATCGGAGCGGCTCGATTTATACCAGCAATATGCGCAGCAATTGATAGGTGCAGGCTTAGCTTATTATGCCTTCGACTCCCCAGAAGAACTCGATGCAATGCGCACCAAATTACAAGAAGCCAAGGCTGCCAATCAACAATATAGTTTTTTTAATAGGTTAGAGATGAAAAACGCTTTAACCTTAACAAAAGAAGAAGTAGAAGAACGCTTAAACTCGGGAGTACCTTATGTTATTCGTATTAAGCTTGAAGGCGGTAAAACAGTAATGGTAAATGATGTAGTCCGTGGCAAGGTAGAGGTAAATACCAATACTATGGACGATAAAATTTTGATGAAATCGGATGGGTTTCCTACCTACCATTTGGCCAATATTGTGGATGACCATTTAATGAAAATTACCCACGTTATTCGTGGAGAAGAGTGGCTTCCTTCTGCTCCATTGCATATTGTGCTTTACCAATACTTGGGGTGGGAGACTCCAAAATTTGCTCACTTGCCACTGCTCTTAAAACCCGAAGGAAATGGCAAACTAAGCAAGCGAGATGCAGATAAACATGGTTTTCCGATATTTCCTTTAAACTATACTGATGCCAAAACAGGCAATGTAGCAGAAGGATTTAAAGAAAAAGGATATCTGCCGAAGGCAATGGTTAATTTTTTAGCCTTACTTGGCTGGAATCCCGGCACAGAACAAGAAATTTTTTCATTGGAAGAATTAAGCAGGGTATTTGAACTGGAACGCATAAGTAAAGCAGGAGCAAAATTTGATATTCAGAAAGCCAACTGGCTAAACGAACATTATTTAAGAGCCACGCCTGCCAAAGAGTTGGCTGCTTATATTATTAAAAGAGCACAAGAAAGTGGGTATGACTGCTCTAACAATAAGGCATTGGCCATTGTGGGTTTATTAATTGAAAGGAGTACGTTTATTCAAGACTTATGGAACAATGCACAGTACTTTTTTGTTAGCCCTACAGAATACGATAATAAAACAGTTAAAAAGAAGTGGAAACCAGAAACTGTTGATGCGTTAAATTTATTTGTAACCTATATTAAAGTGTTACAGAACCCTACTGCTGAGCTATTTAAGCAACAGCTTGAAAAAACAGTAAATGAACTTGAACTCGGTTTTGGCAAAGTAATGCCAGGTTTACGGTTGGCCTTAACAGGGCAGAGTGGCGGCCCTGATTTAATGGAAATACTAGTAGTACTTGGCGTAGAAGAATCGACAAAACGAATTGAAGCTGCCATTAAAACAATTGAGTTATGAGCAAACAAAAAAGTTTGAAAGACACCCCCAAAGTACACAAAGACTTAGAGGGTTTTGATATTAAAATTGATAAATTTGGCGAAATAAAAGGCTCCCTTACTATTGATAAAATAAATACTTTTTTGGATAAAAACTTGGACGATAAGAAATTGAAAAAAGAAGAATAAACTAAACTAAAAATTAAATACTTGCGGATTTAAGCTAATGTTAAAAATAGTTTAATATTGTTTAATCCACGGCTTCCAGCACCGTTCTAAAAGCTACAACCTTGTTGCCAAACTTAAGTTTATGCTTTGTTTGAAGTTTTTGTGCATATTTTGCCTGATATTGTTGGAGATTGCTCATTGAGTCAACAAAGTATTGTACCGTGTAGGTTAGTTCATCCTCTTTTTGCAAGAGCACTTTATATATTTGATAAGAGGAGAACAAACCCGTAGCCATTACTTCGCTAATGTGAGTGTGTTTCATCCAGGTTAACCATTCTTCTGCAATTTTTGAATCTACCGATATCGTTACGTTATATAAAATCATACAAAATTAAGTGTGGTGCAATTGAACTGATACTTAACCTGTATAATTCATGAATCTTCGTGATGAGCATTTCAAGTGCCTGAGTGATAGTCAATTGTAATGCGTAATAGATTATTCATGAATTATACAGGTTAGGAAGCTAAATAATAAAGTAAAATTAATATAAATAAACGGCTTACCTTTTGTTCGAACAATGAATAAATAAGCACCAAAACAGTATTTTTTTACGAAATAATTAAATTTAACTGATTTTTATTAAAAATCTATTTATAATTTTTATTGAGTTCTTCGTTAGTATGTTATTCCTTTGTGGTCATTTAAAATTGTCCCTTACTAATTTATTTTTAAATAGTAATATAATATATGTTGTTAGTTGGCTTTCTTGTAGCGTTAGTAGTCTCTTTTTACCTCTTGGCAGAAGTAAGCGATCGATACTTTGTGGTGTCGTTAGATAAGCTATCACAACGGTTTAATATGAGCCACGATATGGCTGGGGCAACATTTATGGCCATAGGCTCAAGTGCTCCAGAGCTATTTGTATCTATTATTGCGCTGGTTAGGCCAGGAGATCATGGAGAAATAGGTGTTGGAACCATTGTAGGTTCAGCTTTATTTAATTTATTGGTAATTGTAGGTGCTGTAGCGGTAGTTAAAAATGCAGTTATTGCATGGCAGCCTGTAATTAGAGACCTGCTTTTTTATGGTATTGCAATTTTAGGCCTCTATTATGTGCTTAGCAACGGTAAAATAGAATCTTGGGAAGGCATCTTATTAATCGCAACTTATGGAGCATACCTGTATGCTGTATTAAAATGGCGTAAATGGTTTAATTACCAAGAATTAGATGAAGACCCTGAAGAAGAAGAGGGCGAAGAAAAGACAGGATGGAAAATAATATTTAAGCCCCTAGACTGGTTTCTGTCAAAATTTTTTAGAAAGCCAGAACATTACATGTCTAACTTTATGCTTTCAATAGTAATGATTGCTTTCTTATGTTGGGTTTTGGTGGAGAGTGCCATTGGTATTTCGCATATTTTGGATATTCCTGAAATAGTAATAGCCTTAACTGTACTAGCTGTAGGCACTTCGGTGCCAGACATGGTGTCTTCTGTAATTGTAGCCAAGCAAGGCAGGGCAGGTATGGCTGTGAGTAATGCCATTGGAAGTAATATTTTCGATATTTTTATTGGCTTAGGGCTGCCGTGGTTTATTAAATCATTAATTACAAAAGAACCTATTGAATTTAATATAGCTGGATTAGATGTTTCTGTGGGGCTATTATTTGGGTCGGTATTACTTATCCTATTTTTCCTTATATGGAAAAAATGGAGGCTTACACAAAACCTTGGGTTTACACTTATTTTACTGTACATCCTTTATGTAATTTGGGAAATATTTAGAGTGTACTTGCCAGATGGCGCTTTTACGGAATATTTAAATATGTAGCGCCTACTGAAAAAAGTCACATTTTGTGGCCTAAAAGGGTTAGGCATTTTTATTGTCCTTTTTAACACAATCCGATGATTTGAACAAGCGAGCTAATTTTACTTCCTTCCAGCCTTGTTAATACCATCCAACCCATCCAGTTCAACATAAAGGCTCTCTTCCTTGTTGGCCATAGGAAGAGAACGTTCGTTAAGTCCTTCATTAGCTAGTTGTGTCCTCCATTAGTATCTGTTACACGGTAAATCTGTGCACTACTCAGGTTAATGTTAAGAAATTTTTGAAACATTTCGTTACTATTACCATAGCATTACTTATTTCAACTTGCCCCAGAGTAGTGAGGTTTTTTTTACGCCTATCATTAGGAACCTCTCCTCTGTTCTTCTCCAATACCTGACGGCCCATCTCTTTCCAGATTTCAATAAACTCTTTCTCATAACCGTAAAAATTATAAAGCTTATTTAAGGCTTGTAGACTATCACAACTTTTTTTATAAAGTTAAACAATTGCGACAATTTGAAATGCACCCCACTCATTCGGTTCAGGTTGATAAGTATTAACTTGGATAAACCTTAGATTAGCCAATATAATTTATAATTTTTAATATCTTTAGCGTTGCAATCAATGTTTTACCATCTAAATTTAAGTATGAACCTCTCTAACGAATCAAAGTTTTACCTCAACGAAATCCGTAAGTGGACTTTTTTTCTTTCTATCCTTGGCTTCGTTTTATTAGGTATAATGATGATAGGAGCCTTTTCAGCAAGCGCCATCATAAATCAAATAAGTGGAGAAGACATCCCTTTTTCTGGCATAACCCTAGGCATTCCCTATTTATTTATAGGAGGTATTTACTTCTTTCCTATCTACTACTTATTTAAATTTTCTACAAAAATGAAGGAAGCGGTATTAGAAGAAAATGAACTAAGTGCCACTGAAGCCTTTAAAAATTTAAAATCGCATTATAAATTTATGAGCATATTAATGATTGTAATGCTTGCCATTTACTTGATACTTGGTGTGGGCTTACTGATGGTTGGATCAGCCATTTTCTAATAACCTAACTTTATGAAACCGCTTAAAAACTTAATTCTATTTGCTACAGTATTATTAATTTCTTACCAAGCCCATGGGCAAGGCTGTAGCGATGCTGGGTTTTGCACCATGGGTGCTATGAAACCCGACCAAGCCTATAATAAAAAAGTGAAATTGAAACTACGTTCAATTGAGCTCAGTTACTACCAGGGGCAAACAACTTTAAGCCCAGTTGTTACCGTTATTAATTTAGATGCTGCTGTAAGTATCACAAATAATCTGGGTTTTCAAATTAAAGTGCCTTACCAAATGGTTTCGGGTAATTTTGATAAAACTTCGGGGCTTGGAGATATTTCTTTAGCCATTACCCAACGATTAATTGATACGGAGAAATTTGACATTAGTGCTACCATTGGCACCAAAATTCCAAGCAATAAATCAGACCTAAAATCCAGTGGGGTTAACAGACCTTTGTCTGAAGGGCTAGTTTTACCGATGTACTATCAAACCAGTTTAGGCAGTGTCGATTTTGTGGCAGGAGCATCTCTTGTTTCCTCTAAATGGCTAATTGCCACGGGTGTTCAAATGGCACTTACTGCTAATAATAATACTTGGTTGGCCGATGAATGGCTATCTCCTGTTTACCCAAGCGAAAGTTATGCAAGAGAGTATGACGATGCCAATAAATTAAAAAGGGGTGCAGATGTAATGCTTAGAATTGAACGAAATTTTCGATTTTCTAAATATAGTTTCAACGTTGGCTTGCTGCCAATTTTTAGAATAACCAAGGATCAGATTGTAGATAGAGATACGCAGGAGTATGTAAAACTGGAAGGCTCCACCGGCATGGCACTTACAGCTTTAGGCGGTTTTGCTTATAACTTTAATATTAATAATGCAGTAAAGTTTACTTACGGACAAAAAATAACGGTGAGAGACGTGAACCCTGACGGCCTAACTCGAGATAACGTACTAATAGTGGCTTATTTATTTAGATTCTAACGTATGAAAAAGCTAAAACTAATACTCTTGCTACCATTGCTTGGTTTCGCTCTTGCTAGTTGGGGGCAATCTGTGCTTGAACAAGCCCAAACCCAACTTGATAACGGAGATGAAAATAAAGCGCTCGAATTGCTCAAAAAAAGCAAGAAAGACGAAAACCCCTATTACTTAAATTTATTAGGAGAGATTTGGCTAAAAAAAGGCAATGGAGAAAAAGCCTTGGATTACTTTGAGAAGGCTCAAAAATTAGAGGAGAAAGAAGAAAACACCGACCCTCGATTATTAGGTAAAACCTATAATAATATTGCACTAGCCTTGTGGTCGATGGGTAAAAACTCTCAAGCTTTGCAATACCACCAAGTGGCTTTGCAAAACCGCGAAAAGCTGAATGACCCTTTAGCCGAGGCCTCCTCCTTAAATAATATAGGCCTTGTTTATACCTCCACCCAACCCGATTTGGCCATTACTTATTTCGAAAAAGCAAAAGAAATTTATGAAAAAGAAACGCTAGAGGATAAAATTGCAACATCTTATGTAAACATAGGGTTGGCTTACAAGTTTAAAGAAGATTATAATGAAGCACTATCCAATTTAAATAAAGCCCTTGACATTAGAATTGGCCTAAGTGGGAAAACCTCAACGGCCGTTGCCTTTGTGTACTCCAGTTTAGCGGCTGTGTTTTACGATACCGAAGATTTTAGGTTTTGCATTGACTACGCCAACAAAGCGCTAAAAATATATAAAAATAGCTACGGCCACAAGCACCCCGAAATAGCAACCACTTATAACCTTTTAGGGGGAGCTCATTTTGCAGAAGCAAAAAATTTAGGAAAAAAAGATAAATTTGAAGAAGCTATTCAGAGTTACCAACATGCTATAATGGCCAATATTATTAACTTTAATCCTCTTAATATATACAAATTACCTCCAACCAAAGGCTATTTAAATGCTGATATTTATTTAGTTTCCATTTTGCAAAAAGCATTGGTGTATGAAGCTTACCATGCACAATATTCTCTTAAAATTAACGACTTAGAACAATCGTATAAATTATTAATTTTGGCAGATGAAATTATTGATAAAATTAGGCAGTTTAGAACCAACGAAGCCGACAAAATTGCCTTAGGTAATATCTCATCCGAAGTGTATGAGGCAGCCATACGGGTAAGTTTACAAATGGCGGAAGTTAAGTGGAAAAGAAAACCCTATAAAGAAAAGGCCTTCTACTTTGCCGATAAAAGCAAATCGGCCGTGCTGCTCGAAGCCATTGCCGATGCCAATGCCCAAAGTTTTGCAGGCATACCCGATGACTTGTTAGTAAAAGAAAAAGAAATTAAAGGCGAAATAGCTTATTTAGAGCAAAAATTAGCCCAAACAGCGAATACCAATGCACGACAACCACTAACAGCCCAGCTTTTAGAATGGAACCAAACCTACGATGGTTTTAAGCAAAAATTAGAAACAGATTACCCCGATTACTTTGCACTTAAGTACAACATTAAAACGCCAACCCTTCAAGAAATACAAGCCAACCTAGCAGAAGGCACCACCATGATTAGCTATTTTATTGGGTATAAAAATAAGCGGCTCTATGTTTTTATAATAACCAGCAACAGCCTAAAAGTACTAGATATTGCCATAGAAGACGGTTTTGATAAAAATATTATTGGCTATCGAAATGCCATTTATTATAAAATTGATAAAACTGCCAAGTCGGTGGGATATAAATTATACCAGCAGCTTGGCTTATCCAAAATACCGAACGGTACAAGTAAGCTAATCATTATACCGGCAGGTCGTATTTCTACCATCCCTCTTGAAGCACTTATCACAGATGAAGATAATACAACTTCTTACCTCATTCAACAATACGATGTATCTTATTTGTATGCTGCTAGCTTAATGCAGCAACAAACGGATAAAAAGGCCTCGGGTAATGTAGCTCTATTTGCCCCTGTTGATTTTAGCGGGTTAGGAATGAGTTATTTGCCTGGAACCAAGCAAGAGGTAGAAGAAATAAGCCAATTATTTGCAGATAATAACACCAAAACAGAATTATTTATTGAGGCTAAGGCCTCTAAAGCAGCGGTAAGCTCAAACAAAGTAGCACAAAGCAGCATTATTCATTTCGCCACCCATGGCATTGTAGATGAAGTACGCCCAGAGCGATCGCAGATTTGCCTAACCACTAAAGATGGCTCTGAAGGCAGGTTATTTACAGGAGATATTTATAACCTTACATTTAGTGCTGATTTAGTAGTGCTTTCTGCTTGCGAAACAGGACTTGGAAAACTATCGAAAGGGGAGGGTATTATTGGGCTTACACGAGCCATTATTTACTCAGGAGCTAATAATATGGTGGTATCGCTTTGGAGTGTTTCCGATAATTCAACAAGCCAATTAATGATTGATTTTTACAGCAATATGCTTAATGGGCAAGAATATGCTAAGGCATTAGCAAATGCTAAGCGTAAAATGATACAAGATGGTTCCTACTCAAAATCGTATTATTGGGCACCCTTTGTGCTGATTGGTAATTGATTCGCCATCTCCATCAACTTCAATGTGGTTCTCCAATTACGTGTGGTAGCTGCTACTTTCAATTTTCGCTCAAATACAGTATTGGTTATTTTAGAAATGCCAAAGCCATCAGGAATTGAAAGGTAAATTTCTTTCCTATGATAAATGATTTCATCGCTGCTGGCTTTATATTTTTCAAGTTCTTCAATTGGAATATGGACAGGCTTTTCTTTTAAAAAAGTGATGGCTAATCGCTTCACATCATAATCCTCCACATTAAATGGAAACTGGTTAACTATGAGTTGCCACTCTTGCTTCGAACGTACAATTACGGGGACATCAAATCCATAATTTTCCTTTATGTTTTGATGTATTTTCTCTTCCAATATGGAATTTTCTAAAGCTTCTGTTTGAAAAACAATATTCCCGCTTTGAATGTAAGTAGTAAGATAACTAAGTCCTAAACTGGCAAGGTGACGGCTTAACTCAGCCATTTTAATAATTTTATGACCACTTACGTTTATTCCTCTAAGGATGGCTATGTAGGTTTGCATTTTTTTGCTAAGTTCTAATTACGGTAGCAAAAAAGCAAAAAACTATTAACCCTTTATTGCTTGTTTAAGTTTTTGTTTGATTGCTTGATTGCACAAATTACCAATACTACCTTCGTGGGTGTGGGCAAGGTTTTTATCCGGCACAAAATTGCCTTCCTCAATTTCCTTTCCTACTTGTTGGTAGGCATCTCTAAAGGGCATACCCTTATTAACCAGTTGGTTAACCGATTCAACGCTAAATAATAAATCGTACTTTGGTTGCATAATTACGGAATCGTTTACTTGCAAATGCGAAAACATAAACGTAGTAATTATAAGGCAATCATCTAACGAAGTGATGGCTGGAAACAGCGACTCTTTTACTAATTGATAGTCGCGATGATAACCTGTGGGAAGGTTATTAGTAATTAAGGTTAGCTCGGTAGGCAACGCCTGAATTTTATTGCATTTAGCCCGAACGAGTTCCAGTACATCAGGGTTTTTTTTATGTGGCATAATGCTGGAGCCCGTAGTAAGCTCTTTAGGAAAAGAGATAAATCCATGGTTTTCGTTCATATACAAGGTAACATCCATCGCTAATCGGGCAAGAGTGCTTGCCACAGAAGCCATAGCAAAACTTACTGCTTTCTCTAATTTACCACGGCTTAATTGTGCGGCAATGGAATTAAATTTTAACGTTTCCAGTCCTAATTCTTGGGTGGTTTGGGTGCGGTTTAACGGAATAGAAGAACCATAGCCCGCCCCTGAACCCAAGGGGTTTTGGTCGGCAATTTTATAAGCGGCATTTAAAAAATATAGGTCATCAATCAGCAGTTCGGCATAAGCTCCAAGCCAAAGTCCAATGGAGGAAGGCATAGCCACTTGCATATGGGTATATCCAGGAATTAGCACCTCTTTGTATTGCTCGCTCAAAGATTGAAGTTGATTGAACAGGCGTTCGATTCCTTTTTTAAAATCAATAATTTGCTTTTTTAAATAAAGATGTAGAGCCACCAGCACCTGATCGTTTCGCGACCTGCCAGTGTGTACTTTTTTACCTGTATCCCCTAGTTTTAGAATAAGCTCATACTCAATTTTAGAGTGTACATCTTCAAAACCTTCCTCAATTATAAAAGTTCCTTCTTCCACTTGTTTTAGAAGCACATCAAGTGCTGCTATTAGCGTGTTTTTTTCAATCTCAGTTAATATACCAATGCTTTGGAGCATATTGGTATGTGCTTTGGAGGCGAGTAAATCATATTTAGCAATAGCTATATCTAGCTCACGGTCGTTGCCCACCGTAAACTTTTCAACGGCATTTTCGATGGTGTATCCTTTATCCCAAATTTTCATAATTTTATTATTTATATTAAACCACAAAGGGCACCAAGGTTTACACAAAGCACACAAAGATTAATACCTAAATTGAGCGATTCATTAAAGCACTTCTCATCTCTACTCAATTGCTCAATTTAGGTAGTAGTGAACTCTGTGCATTAACTTTGTGCTCGTTGTGGTTAATTTTTTGTTTTACAATTTAAAAACAGCTCCAATAATTTGATGTATTTCTCAATTCCATCCTCAATTTCATCTACATAAATAAACTCATCGGGTGTATGCGAGCGAGCCGAATCTCCTGGCCCTAACTTAACCGATGGGATATCTATAAGCGATTGATCTGATAATGTTGGCGAGCCATAAGTGGCCATACCTAAGCTAATTCCGGCCTTAACCAAAGGGTGTTCAATGGCAATAGATGATGGGTTTAACCGCAGCGATTTTGGGTCAATTTTTGATTTTAAATGTTCCTTAATTATGGCCAATGTTTCCTCATTAGAATACACATCGGTGGTGCGTACATCAATGGTAAAATGGCATCGGTCGGGTATTACATTATGCTGGCTGCCTGCATGTATCACAGTAGTGGTCATTTTTACTGGCCCAAGCGTTTTAGATTGTAGTGGAAACTCATACGATTGAATCCACTCCATATCTTTTAGTGCTTTGTAAATGGCATTTTCGCCTTCATTTCGAGCCGCATGCCCAGCTACCCCGTGGGCAGTACACTCTAATACCATTAGCCCTTTTTCGGCAATGGCCATATCCATTAATGTAGGTTCGCCTATAATAGCAACCGAGGGTTGTGGTATCACAGGCATTAAAGCTACAATGCCATTTTTTCCTGATATTTCTTCCTCAGCGGTACAAGCTAATAACAGGTTATACGCAAGGTTTGGAGTGTTATAAAAATGCAAAAAAGCAGCAATCAAGCTTACAAGCGGTCCTCCGGCATCGTTGCTGCCAAGCCCAAACAGCTTGCCCTCCTCAATTTGCGGCTCAAAAGGAGGGCGAGTATAGCCATTATTGGGCTTTACCGTATCGTGATGCGAGTTAAGCATCAGGGTTTCTTTGGCAGGGTCGAAATACGTATTAACTGCCCACACATTATTGAGGTATATATGGGGCTCTTCCACTCCCTCGTTCTTTAAAAAGTTAAAGATTAGATTGGCCGTTTTGTCCTCTTCTTTGGATAAAGAAGGGGTGGAAATAAGCTGTTTGAGTAGCTCGGTTGCTTTATGTATTAATTTTTTCATTTTATTATTGTTAACGTCATTCAAAGAGCAGATTTTAAAAAACAGCGAAGGGAAATGACAATACGAACGTTATTGCGAATTCGCCATTTGGCGGATGAAGCCTGCCTGATTCGGCAGACAGGCAATCTGTTTATTACTTGGACCATTTTCTAAATTTGATAATATTTTAAAGTGCTGATAATCAATTGGAATGCGTAATAGATTATTCATGAATTATACAGGTTAGGAGACTCTTCGGGCTGTAGCCCTCTGAGTGACGTTAATTTTTACTTATCTCATATTACTATTTTGGTATGGGGCAAATTTCGACCTGCCAAGTTTTCAGCAGATGTAAGTTTAACTTCTTGTACCCCATTTTTAAGCGCATCAAATGCATTGCTAAGTTTAGGAATCATTCCATCGCTTACAGTGCCTTCTTTTTTAAGTTGATTAAAAGAGGCCTCATTTATTTGTGCTAAAACCTCTCCTTTGGCATCGAGTACTCCATTTTTTTCAAATGCTAACGTCAGGTGTACCTCATATATACCCGACATAGCTACTGCAATTTCCGAAGCCATAGTATCGGCATTGGTGTTAAGCAATTGTCCGTTCCCATCGTGTGTTATAGCCGAAAAAACGGGTGTTATCCTAGTTTCGATTAAAGAGGAAATAAAGACAGAATTTACTGATGTTACATCCCCCACAAATCCATAATCTATTTTATTAACAGGTCGTTTTTCGGATAAAATCACATTGCCATCTGCACCAGACAACCCAAGTGCATTGCATCCAACACCTTGCAAACCGGCCACAATATTTTTATTAATTAAGCCCGCATATACCATTATTACTACTTCTATCGAGTACTCATCTGTAATTCTTCTGCCCTCTACCATATTGGGGATTAGTCCAAGTTTTTGCTCCATTTTCGAGGCTTTTGAACCGCCCCCATGGATTAGTATTTTAGGCGTATTAATGGCAGCAAAGGCAGCCAATACCGAGGTTAACTTTTCTTTATCGTCAATTACTTTGCCTCCAATTTTTAATATTTCGAGCTTTTTCATCTTTCTAAAATTGATTTAAGCACAGCCTGTGCAGCATAAATTCGGTTTTCGGATTGTTGGATAACCAGCGAGTTGCCATTATCAAGCACTTCATCTGATACCACCATATTTCTACGAACCGGCAGGCAGTGCATAAAGGCCGCATTATTGGTTAAGCTCATCTTTTCTTCTGTAATAGTCCAGGAGGTATCCTGGCTTAAAACCTTGCCATAATGGGTATAAGACGACCAATTTTTAGCATAAATAAAGTCGGCATTTTCAAAGGCTTTGTTTTGGTCATATTCAATGGTAGCCCCATTGCTAAACTCGGGTGCCAGCTCATAGTCTTTAGGGTGAGTTATCACTAACTCAACAGGTGCTTTTTGTATCCATTGTACAAACGAATTGGCTACTGCCTGTGGTAATGCTTTTGAGTGAGGAGCCCAACTGAGTACCACTTTTGGCTTATCCTTTTTCTTATATTCCTCTATGGTCATCCAATCGGTTAACGTTTGCAGAGGGTGGAGGGTGGCACTTTCTAACGATATGATTGGCACCGAAGCATTTAGCACAAACGCATTCAAAATCATTTCGCTATAATCCTCTTCCCGATTATCCAGCGTTGAAAAGGTTCTGATACCAATAATTTCGCAATACTGCGAAACCACCGCTGCGGCCTCTTTTATATGCTCCTGACTTGCTCCGTTCATAATAACCTTCTCTTCAAATTCCAGTTGCCACCCTTCTTTATCCATGTTCATTATCATTACTTCCATCCCCAAATTTTGAGCAGCGCGTTGGGTGCTCATTCGGGTTCTTAGGCTTGCATTAAAAAAGAGCAAACCCAGCGTTTTGTTTTTTCCTAACTGAGTGTACCCCAAGGGATTTGCTTTTAATTTTAATGCCTCCCCTACTAACTTTTGAGGATTTGCTACATCGTTAATGGATAGAAACTGCTTCATGCTTTTTTGCTTTTTTAATGGTTGATTTTAACGATTCCAGAAAATACAAAGCCTGCTCCATACTTAATGAAAGTGGTGGAAGCACGCGTATAACATGTGGGTTTGAGGCTACTCCTGTAAATATTTTATGGTCTTCCAATAAAGTTTTACGCAACTCCTTAATAGGATAACTAAATTCAACTCCAATCATTAACCCACGGCCACGTACTTCAACTGCTTCTAATTTATTTAGCTCACTTAGCAAGTAATCACCCACTTGGTTTGCGTTCTCTATCAGGTTTTCCGATTCTAATACATTAAGCACCGCCAAGCCTGCGGCACTGCCTAAATGAGTGCCACCAAAGGTGGTGCCCAGCATGCCGTAATACGGTTTTATTTCAGGGCTTATTAATACCCCTCCAATAGGAAAACCATTGCCCATTCCTTTGGCTACTGTTATCAAATCTGGTTTTACATTTGCATACTGGTGGGCAAAAAATTTGCCTGTTCGCCCATAACCCGACTGAATTTCATCGGCTATAAATAAAGCACCGTAGGTTTTGCATAGTGTTTGAATAGACTGAAGAAACGAAACGGATGGTTCGTAAATTCCGGCAATTCCCTGAATGCCTTCTATTATTACTGCGGCTACATCATTTTTAGCTAAAGCAGTTTCTAGTGCATCCACATCTTCCATTTCTATAAAAACGGTATTGTGAACGGTATTTACAGGGGCACTTAATTTGGGGTTGTCGGTTACGCCCAATGCCAAAGAGGTGCGGCCATGAAACCCCTTTGTTATGGAAATAACTTTTTGTTTCCCTGTTTGAAAAGAAGCCAGTTTAATGGCATTTTCTACTGCCTCTGCTCCTGAATTTATCATAAATAACTGGTAGTCTTCATAACCTGAAAGCTCGCCAAGTTTTTTAGCCATTGCTACCTGAACGGGGTTTTGCACAGAGTTGGAGTAAAAGCCCATAGTGCCTGTTTGCTGGGTAATGGCTTGCACAAACTCTGGCTGCGAATGGCCTATTGAAATTACTGCATGACCGCCATATAAATCGAGGTAGCGGTTGCCTTTATCGTCCCACACATAGCATCCTTGTGCTTTTATGGGGGTTATTGGTTGAAGTGGATAAACATCAAATGGTATCATAATTTTATTATATTTAGCACGTCACTCAGAGGGCTTTGCCCGAAGAGTCTCTTTAATTAAAAATGAGATTCTTCATCCCTAAAAATGGATTCGCAATGACGGGTTCATTTTTTATAGTTCATTTATTTTTTTAAAAGAAGTAACCAAACCCTGAATTAATGCGGAACTCATTCCTTTATGTTCCATCTCGTTTAGTCCGGAAATAGTGCACCCTTTGGGCGTAGTTACTTTATCAATTTCAGACTCGGGATGGGCATTGCTGCCATTTTGCAATAAAGAAGCAGCCCCCATACAAGTTTGAATGGCTATTTTTTGAGCTTCGGGTGCATCAAAGCCTAATTGAATACCCCCTTGTGTGGTTGCTCTTATTAAACGTAGCCAAAAGGCAATGCCACTGGCTCCTAATACGGTGGCGGCCTGCATTAGTTCATCTTCAATTACAATGGTTTTGCCCAATACAGAAAAAATAGATTGCACTAATTCAGTATCTTCTTTAGAAGCATTGGTGCTAATGCAGGTCATAGATTGCTGTACCGCCAAAGCCGTGTTTGGCATAGCACGAACTACTCGGTTATTACTGCCAACATGTTTTTGCAGTACTTTTAATTTAACTCCTGTAAGTGTTGAAATAATAAGTTTGCCAGTTAAAACTTCGTTAACTTCATTTATAATACCCGATAACTGCTGCGGTTGTACAGCAAAAAGGACAATATCTGCATGTTGCACAGCTTCCTTATTATTGCTTGTAATGGTTATGCCCTTTTCGGCAAACGGCTCAAGCTCATCCAGTTTACGTCTGGTAATTGTGAGTTTGTTCTGGTGAAGCAAGCCTGATTTTAGTAATCCTTTGGTAATGGACAAACCAAGATTTCCGGCTCCTATAATGGTGATGTTTTTGTTTGTTAATTTCATTGTTTAAAAGTTTACCGCTAAGGCGAAGAGTTTTTTTTAAAAGAGTGATGCTTTAAGTTTTAATCCTGTGGTTTCATCCAACCCAAACATCAAATTCATATTTTGAATGGCTTGACCCGAGGCTCCTTTAATCAGGTTGTCGATAACACAGGTTATTAATAATTTATCTCCAACTTTTTCTAAATGGAGGATAACATTATTGGTGTTTACTACTTGTTTTAGGTGAATTGGCTCATCAGAAATAAACACAAAAGGGTGTTTGTTAAAATAGTTTTTGTAACCCTCTTTCAATTTATTAATTGAATAATCCGTTTTGGTGTATAGCGTTGCAAAAATACCTCTGGTAAAATTGCCCCTAACCGGTATAAAATTTAATGCACGGTTAAAATTTGGTTGTAGTTGAACTAACGTTTCACCAATTTCGCCCAAATGCTGATGTGTAAATGCTTTATACACACTTATATTATTATTTCGCCAACTAAAATGAGTGGTTTCAGTGGGTTGTTGCCCAGCACCTGTTGCCCCGGTAATAGCGTTAATATGCACATCGTTTGTTAGCCAATTATTAGCAGCCAATGGCACTAAAGCTTCTTGAATGGCCGTAGCAAAACAACCGGGATTTGCAATATTATTAGCTTTTGCAATCGCCAATTTGTTGGTTTCGGGCAAGCCATAAGTAAATGTTCTATCTGAAAATGATTGCGTGTTTTTCAATCGAAAATCATGGCTTAAATCAATAATTTTAATAGAAGCTGGCACCTTGTTTTCCTTTAAAAAAGACAGCGATTTTCCGTGCCCCATACAGAGGAATAATACATCTATATCAAAATCAAGGGTTTTTGAAAATTGCAAACTACTGCCTATAAGGTCTTGGTGTACCTGGCTCACTTTTTTGCCTGCAAACGAAGCACTCATAATCGTTTTTATCTCCACTTTTGGGTGGTTGATAAGTATGCGTAAAAGTTCGCCTGCCGTATATCCGGCTCCTCCTGCTATTCCTACTTGTATCATTTTTTTTTCGTTATTGATCCGTCAGTTGAACGGACATGGTTAAATAATCGATGCTGATTAGCCATAATTTTGGTGAACCCTTTTACATCTTCTCCGCTCCAGGCATTGTTCATTTCGCCATAAGCCCCAAAATCATTATTCATTAAATCATTCGGGCTTTCGATGCCATCAACTGTAAATCGGTAGGGAGCTAAGGTAAGTTTTACCGAGCCTGTAACTTGTTTTTGCGAATCGGTTAAAAACGCTTCGATGTTTCGCATCACAGGGTCGAGGTATTGGGCTTCGTGCAACAGCATTCCGTACCAACTTGCCAGTTGTTCTTTATAATTGAGCTGCCATTTACTAAGCGTATGTTTTTCCAAACTATGATGCGCTTTTATAATCATTAATGCAGCAGCGGCCTCAAATCCTACCCGCCCCTTAATGCCAATAATGGTGTCGCCAATGTGGATGTCTCGGCCTATGGCATAACTGCCACCAAGGGCATTCAGCGTTTCAATTGTTTTTACTGCCCCCAAATTTTGCCCGTTGATTCCAACCGGTTCTCCCTTCTTAAATTCGATGGTAATTTGTTTACCTTCGGTTTGGGTTAATTGAGAGGGCCAGGCTTCTTCGGGCAAAGGAGTGTTTGAGGTAAGTGTTTCTACCCCTCCCACACTGGTTCCCCACAACCCTTTGTTGATGGAGTATTTGGATTTTTCCCACGAAGCCTCTACACCATTCGATTTTAGAAATGTAATTTCTTCCTCTCGAGAAAGCTGTAAATCTCTGATAGGTGTTAGTATTTCACATTTTGGTGCAAGGGTTTGAAAAACCAAATCAAACCGAACCTGATCGTTGCCAGCCCCTGTGCTTCCGTGGGCAATAAAATCAGCATTTAATTGGTTGGCATATTGGGCTATGGCCACCGCTTGCACGGTTCGCTCTGCACTTACCGAAAGTGGATAAGTATTGTTTTTTAGCACATTGCCATAAATTAGAAACCGAATTACCTTGTTGTAATAGGCTTCTACTTTATCGAGTACTTTAAAAGAGGATGCGCCCAGTTTTTTAGCACTCTGTTCTACTTGATTAAGCTCAAGCTCATCAAACCCGCCCGTATTTACTAAAACGGCATGCACCTCTACGTTTTTTTTCTGCTGCAAATATTTTACGCAATAGGAGGTGTCTAACCCTCCACTAAATGCCAATATTACTTTAGTAGACATAGGTTTTTATTTTAAGATTTTTTAATCGTTTTGCTCTTTCCTTAAGAAATGATTTAAACTGTGTCCAACGTTTCATTTTAGGTTCTGGGGTCATTTTTATTTCTCCATTGGGTTTGTATAACATTCCTGTGCAGAGGCACATTTTATGATTGTTTCTGGTGAGAATATCATAGTTTTTACAGCCCTGGCAGCCTTTCCAAAAGGCTTCGTCATCAGTTAGTTCAGAAAATGTGACTGGCTTATATCCCAGAGCAGAGTTTATTTTCATTACAGGCAAGCTGGTGGTAATGCCAAAAAGATTTGCCTCAGGGTAGAGTTCCAGTGAAAGCTGAAAGGCTTTCTTTTTAATTTTTGCAGCCAGCCCTTGATTTTGATAAGTGTCGGCTACAATAAGCCCCGAATTAGCTACATATTTATGATGGCTCCAGGTTTCGATATAGCAAAACCCGGCAATTTCATCATTTAACAGCGCAATAATGGCTTGTCCCTTTTGTATTTTATGCTCGATATAATCTGGTGAACGATAAGCAATGCCTGTGCCTCGCTGAAGAGAAGCATTGCTTATCATAGCACTAATCGCTTGTGCATATATGGCATGGTGAGCCGAAGCTACAACAATGTCAAAATTCATAAAATGAAAATTAAATTGATTTAACCCGTTTAAAATGGGTTTTTAATAAATAAGAAAATGGATAGAAAGGGCAGAGCACATAGCTCCGCAAAATATAGAACGACCCTTAGGGCCTGATATCGTTTGACCTTAGCCCAAGGGCTATTGCTGCTACAGGAGTAGCGGCTGTTTTAGTTGCGTTATGTACTAAATTAAGAGTCATTAAGCGGCAAATGTAATGAGAGTTTTTGAAAATGAAAGAAATATCTGAATTAAATACCAAAATATAAAGGAAATCACAATTATGAGTCCACTCCGAAAACACCTAAAACCAAAAAAGTTTCTTTTGGGCATCTTTTCACCTTTTTCAATCCGCTGATACCCAGGCATCAACGAATCTCAAAAAATGAAAATCTACTCCAAAATAACTCTTTTTTGAAAATTGTCTGTTTTCGGAGTGGACTCAATTATATAATTCTAAACAAAAAGCTCAAGTTGTATGTACATTAAATTAATATGCAAACTTTTCTGATGCTGAGGTTTCAGGATAGACAAGTATTCCTCTAAGCCATTGATTGAACTTATATGCTGCGGTAGCAGTACCCAATATTAATACTGCTAATGGTTTAAGAATAAAATTTATAGAAACATAATGTTGATCCAACACATAGGATTTAACTGCTAAAATATACTCTTCTTGTATTCTCTTTATTTTTGGATATAAAGAAATCTCATTTTCAAGTTTTTCACTAAACTTCATTAACTCTTGATCCTTTTCATGAATCGTTGCTAAGGTTGATAATCTAAAAAGTGTTATATAATAACTCTCACTAATAGCCTTAGATAAAGACGTGTCAAAAAAATCAAACATCCAATTGGGTTCAACTTCTCCATTAATAGTCATTTTTCTCAAACTATCTCGTAGAGAATATATTTTATATTTGAATTTGAGAGTAGCATATTTTTGGTGTAAGTGTCTCCAAAAAGAAAGTATTACTAGAACGAGTACTATTGTGCCTATCCAATACATATTGATGTAAATTTATAATTAATCACTTGCTGAATTCAAACGGGTGTATAACATTTTGTCGCTAATTATTTATACTGTTATTTTAGCCTGAATTATTCATGCGTTTAGATTGATGCGGATACAAGGCGTCAAAAACATCGCTGTCCGCTAGCTAGCGGACAGCGATGTTTTTGCAACGAAGTAGACGCATTAATAAATGCACATTTTGAAAAAAACAACTACTAAAAATGGCATAAATAATGGGTTTTCAAAGCTTGAGATTGGTTTTGGGTTCATT
>Ga0256839_1000495_pt1 | contig 51176 bp, 53 predicted proteins | sample 354166metaG_FD_185968 | JGI IMG/M metagenome (GOLD analysis project Ga0256839, IMG submission 185968) | Hydrothermal vent microbial communities from Mid Atlantic Ridge, Atlantic Ocean - 354-166 | ecosystem: Environmental > Aquatic > Marine > Hydrothermal vents | place: Atlantic Ocean: Mid... | reverse complement strand
CTTCCGGCTCCAGCTCTATGGAGAGTTGCGGCTCCTGCAAGGGGGGCAGGGGCGCGAACATGTCATCGGCATTGCCCTGGCGGCCGGAGCCGCGTGCCGGTGGTGGCGCGGGCGGCGTGGCGCGGCGGGCAGGCGCAGTGCCATTGCCGCGGGCGGCACGCAACTGCTGCTCCAGCTGGCGGATGCGGCGTTCGTAGGAACGCTTCATCGCCTTCATTTCATGTTCCAGCCGGATGATGCGGTCATACAGCGCATTCCAGCGGGCGTCGGACTGCGCCTGCGCCAGCGTGGGCAGCGCTGCACCGGTGAGGATGCCGGCCAGCAGCAGGCTTTTCGCCAGAGCAGATGTGCGCCGGTTGCGCATCGGTTCTTGCCTCCTGGCACGCATCAGCTGCGTGCACCGCCAGTGATGACCGTTACCGCACGCCGGTTCTGCGACCAGCAGCGCTCGGCATCGCACAGGGCAATGGGCCGCTCCTTGCCATAGGCAATGGTGGAGATGCGGTTGGCGGCCACGCCCTGGCTGACAAGGAAGCGCTTCACTGCCTGTGCGCGGCGGGCGGAAAGGGCGAGGTTGTATTCGCGCGTGCCGCGCTCGTCGGCATGGCCCTCGATGCGCACGGTAACAGACGGGTAGCGGTTCAGCCACGCTGCCTGCTTGCGCAGGGTTTCCTGGGCCTGCGGGGTGAGGCTCCATTGATCGACAAGGAAATGCACGCGATCGCCGACATTGACGATGAAATCGCGCTCCGAGCCGGGCGTAACAGGACCGCCACGCCCGCCCTGCCCGGCAGCCAGACCGGCATTGGTTCCGGCGTTGGGGTCCAGCTGCGGCTGGTTGTCCTTGGCGCAGGCAGTGAGTGCAAGGCCCAGCGCCATGATGGCCACCAGGCGCAGGCCGCGCCGCGGGGTTGCCTCTTTCGTTGCTGCGGCAGCGGGTTTCATGGTCGTGCTGTGCAAGGTTTCATCCCCCATTGCGATGGATTGTCCGTATGGTGTGCCGCCCTGTCCTGCATTGGTATCCTGCTTGAGTGTTGCGAGGCTTGTGGCGCAAAAATCTGTCGAAAGCTGGGCCTCCCGTGCCGAAGATACGATTCGGTGGTCATTTCAGCAAGGGCGACCAGGCCGGATCGGACGCGAAGTTGGGCGTGGGCACACGCTGCTCGTTGTAGCCGGTGAAGTCCACCGTGTAGAGGCGCGGCCCGCCGTTGGGCCCGCGCTGCGTGCGGAAGAACATCAGCACGCGGCCATTGGGGGCCCAGGTGGGGCCTTCGTTGTGATAGCCTTCCGTGAGGATGCGCTCGCCGGAGCCATCTGGCCGCATCACCCCGATGGCGAAGCGGCCCTTGCGCATGCGGGTGAAGGCGATGGCATCGCCGCGGGGCGACCACACCGGCGTGGAATAGCGTCCGCGGCCGTAGCTGATGCGCCTGGCCGGGCCGCCGGAAGCGGGCATGACGTAAAGTTGCTGGGTGCCTTCCCGGTCGGACTCGAAGACAATGTGCTGACCGTCGGGCGAGAAGCTGGGGGCGGTGCTGATGGCATCAAGCTGCGTGAGGCGGGTGATCTGGCGGCTGGCGAGATCCATGACGAACAGGTTGGTGGCACCGCCTTCCAGCAGGCTGAAGATGAGGCGGCCGCCATCGGGCGAAAAGCGCGGGGCGAAGCTCATGTTGGGGAACTCGCCCAGCATCTGCCGCTGGCCTGTGGCAAGGTCGAGGATGTAGATGCGCGGCACGCCGGTGGCGTAGGAGAGGTAGGTGATGCGCTGCGCGGCAGGAGAGAAGCGCGGGGTAAGCACCAGCGAGCGGCCATCGGTGAGGTGGCGCAGGTTGGCACCGTCCTGATCCATGATGGCAAGGCGCTTCACCCGCTGCTTCTTCGGCCCCGATTCGTCGATGAACACGATGCGGGTGTCGAAATAGCCCTCATCGCCGGTGATGGCCTTGTAGACGGCATCGGAAACCTTGTGTCCCAGCCTGCGCCACTCGTTGCGGCTGGTGATGAACTGCAGGCCGAGGATCTGGCGCTGGGCGAAGACGTCCCACAGGCGGAAGGCTGCCGCCACGCGGCCGTCGGCCCGCACTGACACGCGCCCGGCAATGAGCGCCTGCGCCTTGATGACGCGCCAGGAGCCGAAGTTCGGCGGACGGTCGAAGGCCACGTCCTTCTCGATGTAGGCGGCCGGGTCGATGATGCGGAACAGGCCGGAACGGGTGAGGTTGGCGCGGATGATGTCGGCCACGGCGCGGCCCAGCTGCTGCTCGTCGGCATTGCCGCCGGCAAGGTCGGGCACGGCCACGGGCATGGGCTGCACGCGGCCGCGGCTGATCTGCACCTCCAGCTGCGCCCGCAGCGGCGCGGCCGGCAGCAGCAGGCCGCCGGCCAGCAGCAGCGATGCGCCCAGCAACTGCCGGCGATTGCAGTGGTCGAATCGGTTCACTTCCAGCTCCCCCGGTTGTTGCCTGTCATCGGTTGGCATGATTGCATGTGCAACCCGTCGTTTTCTCTTCCGGCTCCTTCCGGACCGTTCAGTTCAGCGCCAGCATCTGCCGCGGGTCGAAGGTGAGGATCACGTCCCTCCACAGATCATAGCGATCCGGCGGCAGAAAGTCATAGGGCTGGCAGGCGAGGATGGCGCGAATGGCGCTTTGCGCCGCTGCCGGAAAGGCCGGGTGATCCATGCGGTTGAGCACCGCCGGGCCGCCGGTTACCTCGCCACCGGCACCAAGCTGGAAGCGTACCCGCACCTTCAGGTTCTCGGCGTCGCGCACGCCGGCGGGGATGTTCCAGCATTCCTCGATGCGGGCGCGCAGGGCATCGGCAATGTCGGCGGCGATGCGGGCGTCGTTGCCGTTGATGTTGGCCGGGCCGCGCAGCGGGGTGCCGGTGCGTTCCGCCGGACGTTGCGGGGCGGTGCGCTCATCGTCGGTCTTGTTGAGCAGGGCGGCGATCTCGTCGATGGCGTCGCGCTTCGGTTTCTGCTGCTTGCGCTCGGCCACCTTCACCGGCTTCTTCGGCTGTGGCTTCGGTTGCTTGCGGACGATGCGCGGGCGCGGGCGGGGGCGCACCTTCGGCAACGGCTTTTTCGGCTTCGGCTGGACCTTCGGCTCCGGGGCCGGTTCGGGCTTCGGTTCCGGGGCCCTGGCCACTTTCTCCACCAGCTTGTCCAGCGCGTTGTCGGCGGGCTTTGGTTCCGGTTGCGGTTGCGGAGCGGGTTCCGGCTGCGGTTCGGGTTCCGGCTGTGGAGCAAAAGCCGGTGCGCGGGCTGCCTGCTTTACCTCGCGCGCCGGCTTTGGTGCGGGTTTCTGCACCTCCTTCAGGGGCTCCTGCTCGGGTGCTGCGGGCTTTTCCTCCGGCTTTGGCGGCTCCGGTGCGTCCTTGCGCATGGCGGTGCGCTGGGAGAGGTCCTCGATGTTGACGATCTCCACCGGCAGCGCCTCCTGCGGCGGGGCCTTCAGCTCCTCCGGCGCGGAGATGCGCAGGATCGCCACCACGATGATGGCGATGTGCATCAGCAGTGATATGGCCAGCGGGGTGCGCAACCGGCATTCTCCTTACACGTCGCATGACACATCGCATGCGTTGCATGCACAAGCCATGCAAATCTGGCAATTCGGCGACGGCAACGGCATTGCCGGATGAAAACACATGTTCGTTAACCCATTGTTTACGTAAACGACGGGTTGTCGATCCCTTGACGGATGTGGCCGTGATGTTCATGCATGCGGGGCATGAACGATGATGCAGGAAAGCAGGCGAATCATCCACGCACGGTGCTGATTACCGGCTGTTCCTCCGGCATTGGCCGCACCTGCGCGCTGGGGCTGAAGGCACGCGGCTGGCGGGTGTTTGCCACGGCGCGGCGGGAAGAGGACATCGCGGCACTCGAGCAGGAGGGGCTGGAGGCGCTCTACCTGGACTATGCGGAGCCGGAGAGCATTGCGGCTTGCGTGCAGGCGGTGGCGGAGCGCACCGATGGCAGGCTGTTCGCCCTGTTCAACAATGGTGCCTACGGGCAGCTTGGCGCGGTGGAAGATCTTTCGCGCGAGGTGCTGGTGCGGCAGTTCGAGGCCAATTTCTTCGGCTGGCATGACCTGACCGTGCAGGTGATCCCATTGATGCGGGCGCAGGGCGCGGGGCGCATCGTGCAGAACTCCTCGGTGCTGGGGCTGGTGGCAATGAAGTGGCGCGGTGCCTACAATGCCTCGAAGTTCGCCATAGAGGGCCTGAGCGATACCTTGAGGCTGGAATTGAGGGGCAGCGGCATTCACGTCTCCATCATCGAGCCGGGGCCGATATGGTCGAAGTTCCTGGACAATGCCCTGAAGCAGTTCGAGGCCAACATCGACGTTGCGCATTCCCGTTATCGGATGGTGTATGAAGAGCGGCTGAAGAAGCTGCGCGGGGAAAGCAGGCCGAACCCGTTCAAGCTGCCGCCGGAGGCGGTGCTGAAGAAACTCATCCATGCGCTGGAAAGCCCGCGGCCGAAGGTGCGCTATTACGTAACCGTGCCGACGCACGTGATGGCCTTCCTGCGCCGCGTGCTGCCGTGGCGGGCGCTGGATGCGGTGCTGAACAGGGCGTCGGACAGCAACTGAGCCACCGCTACCCGCGTCGGGCTGGCCTGCTGGTGCCGGCGGCCGGGTGAGGAGACGATGCAGGCGCTGCTGCAGGAGAGCCTGGCGACAGCGATGCGTTCCGGCCGGCGAAGCCTTGCGCGTTCACATGAGGTGGTGGTGGACACCACGGTGCAGGAGAAGAACATTGCCCAGCCCAGCGATGCGAAGCTGATTTGCTGAGCGCGGGAGCGGCTGGTGAAGCTGGCGAAGAAGCGCGGATTGAAGCTGCGGCAGAGCCATGTTCGGGCTGGCAAGAAGGTGTTGATCAGATGCCAATGTTACGCCCCTGCGAAGCAGTTCAGGCGTGCGCGGCGGGAGGTGCCAAGCTGAACAAGCTGAAGACGCGGCTGAGGCGGGTGATCGGGGGCGTGGAGTGGCAGATTGCGGGGAATGCGGCGCTGCAGGACATCTTCCCCAGGGAGCTGTGGCAGGGCCGAGCGGGGGCGCACACAGAAGCCGTGATGGCAAGGGGCGGCATGTGTATGCCCTGCAGCTCGACAGCGCCAGGCAATGCCTGCAATTCCTGCAATTCCTCAGGGCTGATGGTTCACGTTCGACTGAATCGCAAGGCCACGGAAAGGGAATCCCTTCAATGAACGTCGACAGGCCGTAGGGGGATTCGACATTACAGGGTACCGCTGAAGCGGCCTTGCGCAACTTCCTGCGTGCCTTCTTCCGGCAGATACCAGGCAAGCTTCTTGCGCAGGGTTACCACCGTGCCGATGATGATCATCGCCGGGCTTTCAAGCCCTGCTTCCTGCACCTTGTCGGCAATGTCGGCAATGGTGCCGGTGATCACGCGCTGGTCGGCCCGGGTGCCCTTTTCAACCACCGCCACCGGCATGGCCGGGTCGGCCCCGTGCTCCAGGAAGGCCTGCATGAGCGTGGGCAGCAGGCGCAGGCCCATGTAAACGGCAATGGTCTGGTTGGGGCGCAGCACCTGTGTCCAGTCCAGCTCCACCACGCCGTCGCGGCCATGTGCGGTGATGAACAGGCAGCTCTGGGCATGGTCGCGATGGGTGAGCGGAATGCCGGCATAGGCGGCACAGCCGGCAGCCGCCGTTATTCCCGGCACCACCTGAAACGGAATGCGTTCCTCCGCCAGCCGTTCGATCTCCTCGCCTCCACGGCCGAAGATGAAGGGGTCCCCCCCTTTCAGCCGCAGCACGCGCTTGCCTTCCTTCGCCAGCCGCACCAGCATCTCCGAGATGCTCTCCTGCGGCACGGCATGGTCGCCCTCGCGCTTGCCCACGTAGATGCGCTCCGCCTCGCGCCGCACCAGGTTGAGGATGCCATCACCCAGCAGGCGGTCGTAGAGCACCACGTCTGCCTTCTGCATCAGGCGCAGGGCCTTGAAGGTGAGCAGATCCGGGTCGCCGGGGCCGCAGCCGACGAGATAGACCTCGCCGCGGATGCCGACCTGCTCTTCCGCCGCGGCGGCCTCAAGCTCGCGGTCGAGCATGGCACGGGCAGTATCCTCGTCGCCGGAAAACACCAGCGTGGCCATCGGGCCTTCAAGGATGCGCTCCCAGAAGCGGCGGCGGTTCTCGTTGTTCTTCAGCGTTGACATCACCCGCTCGCGAATGTCGCCGGCGAAGCGGGCGAGCTTGCCGAAGGCGGCGGGCAGCATGGTCTCCAGCCGGGCACGGATCATGCGCGCGAGGATGGGAGATGCGCCGGAAGAGGAAACGGCGACGACAATGGGCGAGCGATCGACGATGGAGGGCATGATGAAGTCGCACAGCTCCGGGCGGTCGGCGACGTTCACCGGCACCTTGGCGGCACGCGCCATGTCGGCGATCTTGCGGTCGTCATCGATCTTGCGGCAGGCGGCAAAGGCCAGCGCCGCGCCTTCGAAGTCCGCCGCTTCGGGACAGCGGGCGAAGTGCTGAAGGCGCGGGTGATCTCGCAGGCCCTCGAAGTCGTCCTCGTCGATGGAATCTGCGAACAGTTTCACCTTCGCGCCGGCGCGCAGGGCGATCTCGCAGCGGCGGGCGGCCACCGTGCCGCCGCCGGCAACGATGACGACCTGCCCGGAAACATCGCGGAAGATGGGGAGGAAATCCATGCTGCCCTGCCTGTGCGTGATGGGTTGACGAAGGGAAGTTTCAGTCCGTTGGCTGGCCGTCGCCGATGCCGTCGGCCCATTGGGTCAGCACCTGTGCAAGGCGGCGGGCATCTTCCACGTCCAGCCCCACCTGGGTGATGCGTTTGCCCTCCCTGTAGGTGAGGCGGAGGAAGTGCACGCCATTGCCGGCATCCACCGCGTCCACCTTCAGCTCGCGGCGAAAGGCGGTGATGAACTCGGCCAGGCGCTCGACCTTCTCTTCCGGTGTCATCAGGTATCGTCTCCCTCGCCCATCTGCCTTTTCAGCTCACGCGTCCTGTCGCCCCAGTAGAAGGCGGTTTCCAGCTCCAGGTGCCAGTTTGGCGGCGTGTCGGGGAAGTCGGGCTTCACGTCGAACTCCAGGAAGCGTTCGCCACGGCTGCCGACCTCGATGACCAGCTCGCGCAGGTCCCTGAATTTCTCGATCTGCGGATTGGCGATCATCAGCTCGCTGACCTTGACCATCCGTCGTTCCTCCTTGCCCCTGTTGGCGGTTGGTGCCGCCCCTGCCTGCAAGCACGCGCATGGCGGGGCGCGCAATCATGCCGTTCCTGCCGCCTTTATATATAGAGATGGATATGTGTTGCTGTCATGGGGGATGTTTTCCACCATTCGCACAGGGAGGCGCAAGACGGCGGCCGTTTCAGCCGATGCGGTTGGCATAGCGGCCACGATAGACGAGGCGGCGGCGGGCGGGGTCTTCATGGTCGATGAAGGCGGTGCGGGTGTGCAGCACGTTGTTGCACACAAGTCCCTGCCCGGGTTTCAGGCGGATGCGCAGGCGCAAGGGCTCGTCTGCCTCGCGCAGCAGGTGGCGGAGGAAGTCGACGGCGGTGCGGGTATCTGCGTCATCGGCCCAGATGATGTGGCGCGTGCGCTCGGTGTAGCGCATGTTCAGCGCGCCGGAATCGTCCACCCAGAAGACGGGGCCGCGTGATTCGGGGCGGATGGAGCCGTCTTCTTCCTCGAAGGCGGGGATGGTCATGGCATCGGGGCGCATCAGGGCGGCGGCAAGTGCGGGGCTTTCATCGCGCAGGCGAATGTAGGCGATATCCGGATCCAGCAGGTCGTTCTCGCCGCCCTCCCTTGCATCGCGGGCGCAGTGCAACAGCATGGCGCGCACCGGCTGCTGGCCGGGGATGCCGTACTTGTAATAGCCATCGGTGTGCCACAGCAGGCGGCGGCTGGTGTAGGGGATGAAGCCCTGGCGCGGGCGTTCCGCGGCGCTGGCGACGCGGATGTCCACCAGCTCGTGATCGCGCATGGAGCGATGCCTCTCGCGGGCGGTGAGGCCCAGCTGTGCGGCCAGCGCGTTGAGCATCTGCGGCAATTGCGGCGAATCGCCCTGCATGGCGGGGCCGCCATCGTAAATGGCCATGTTGGCGGTTTTGCATAAGGAAATGATGGCGGCGCGCTCTTCAGGCGAGAGAGTGGCGGGAGTTTCCAGCGGCACGATCATCTGCTCCGGCGCAGCCGGGTGTGCACTTAGCTTCCATTGCCGCCAGGCAAGATAATCTTCCGTATTGTCAGGGTGAAACGGGCTGCTGTGCGGGATGGGCAGGGCATCGTGCATGGTGCTGCTCCGTCATGGTGGATGCATCGGCATATTGCCGATGGTGGCGATTTCATGCAACGGAAAGGCGTGGCTGTCGGGTGCCAGTTGCATTGCCAGCAGGAAAGTTATGTGCATCATGAAATATGCATATTGGAATATGTGCCATGATTGTGCTATAGGCAGGGTCAATTCCGAAGGATGGCAAAATTCGCATGTGTGATTTTGTCCCCTGTCGGTGCAGTGGATATCATGGCACCTGCCTCGTGATGCATGCATCGTGGGGTGTTCTGTTGGAGTGTCAATCGCCGGGTTTCGGTGAGGGTCATTGTTCCCTGCGGACGGGTCGCGGGGGAGTGGCGCTCAGGAAGACATGAGAGAGGGAGTAGACGATGGCGAACAAGGATTTTGACGTCCGCCCGACGCCTTTGCTCGACGAGCTGGAGAGCGGGCCGTGGCCGTCCTTTGTAACGGGGTTGAAGCGCCTGCGTGATGCCGGCAAGCGCTATTCTCCGATGATCAACGACCTGCTGGGCCAGCTGGAGCATTCCTACGAGGAGCGGCTGGGCTTCTGGAAGGGTGGCACCATCACGGTGATCGGCTACGGTGGCGGCATCATCCCGCGCTTTTCCGAGGTGGCCGACAAGTTTCCGGAGTCGTCGGAGTTCCATACCCTGCGCGTGATGCCGCCGGCCGGGATGCACTACACGACGGACATCCTGCGCAAGATGTGCGACATCTGGGAGGAGTATGGTTCCGGCCTCATCGCCTTCCACGGCCAGTCCGGCGACATCATGTTCCAGGGCGTGTCGTCCGAGAACGTGCAGCCGGCGTTCGATGCCCTGAACGAGCTGGGCTTCGACCTTGGCGGTGCCGGCCCGGCCCTGCGCACCTCCATGAGCTGCGTGGGTCATGCGCGCTGCGAGATGTCCTGCTATGACGAGGCCAAGGCGCTGCGCCTGATCATCAACGAATATCTCGACGAGATGCATCGTCCGGCGCTGCCCTACAAGTTCAAGTTCAAGTTCTCCGGTTGCCCGAACGACTGCGTGAACGCCATTCACCGTGCCGACTTCGCGGTGATCGGCACCTGGCGCGACGACATGAAGGTCGACCAGGAGAAGGTGAGGGAGTATGTGGCGGAGCTGGGCCGCGACTACATCCAGGAGCATGTCGTGGACATGTGCCCGACGCGGTCGCTGAAGCTGAACGAGGACGACACGCTGAGCGTGGACAACAAGTCCTGCGTGCGCTGCATGCACTGCCTGAACGTGATGAACAAGGCGCTGAAGCCGGGTGATGACCGCGGTGCGGTGATCCTGATCGGCGGCAAGCGCACGCTGAAGATCGGCGACCTGATGGGCACGGTCATCAAGCCGTTCGTCAAGCTGGAGACCGAGGAGGACTTCGAGGAGCTGGTGGAATTTGCCGGCGAGGTGATCGACTTCTTCGCCGAGAACGCGCTGGAGCACGAGCGCATCGGCGAGACCATCGACCGCATCGGCCTGCCGGCCTTCCTGGAGGCGATGGGCGTCGATCCCGATCCGAACATGGTGCTGCATCCGCGCCAGGTTTCCTTCGTCCGCACGGACGACTTCCAGGAGGAGCTGGAGCGCATGCGGGCCAAGAAGGCCGGCAAGAAGGAGGCGGCGGAGTAATCGTCCGCGCATCCGTCTGCCGAATGCAAGACTGGTGGGCGCAGGCCATGTGGCCTGCGCCTGCTACCGAAACAGCGTATCTGGAGGGAAGAGAACATGAGCGAAGCTGCTGCGAAGCCGCGCATGCCTGACGAGGTCGGGGTGCCCGATCCGTTCCAGTACATGCACCCGATCATGAAGAAGAACTACGGCAAGTGGGATTACCACTTCCGCCCGCGTCCCGGCGTCCTGTGCCACGTGGCGCTGTCCGGGGACAAGATCTGGACCGTGCGCGCCGGCACGCAGCGCCAGATGGACGTGTTCACCATCCGCAAGCTGTGCGATCTGGCCGACAAGTATGCGGATGGGCACGTGCGCTTCACCACGCGCTCGAACATCGAGTTCCTGCTGGCGGACGAGAAGAATGTCGATCCGCTGATCGAGGAGCTGGAGAAGGAAGGCTTCCCGGTGGGTGGCACCGGCAACTCGGTGTCGATGATCTCGCACACGCAGGGTTGGCTGCACTGCGACATTCCGGGCACGGATGCTTCCGGCGTGGTGAAGTCGCTGATGGACCTCATGTACGAGGAGTTCGTCAACGAGGAGATGCCGAACCGCGTGCGCATCACCACCTCGTGCTGCCAGATCAACTGTGGCGGCCAGGGCGACATCGCCATCAATGTGCAGTACACCAAGCCGCCGCGCATCAATCACGAGCTGGTGGCCAACGTCTGCGAGCGCCCGGCGGTGGTGGCGCGCTGCCCGGTGGCGGCCATTCGTCCGGCGCTGGTGAACGGCAAGCCGTCGCTGGAAGTGGACGAGAAGAAGTGCGTGTGCTGCGGTGCCTGCTACGCGCCGTGCCCGCCGATGCAGATCAATGGCAAGGAAGAGACGCGCATCGCCGTCTGGGTGGGTGGCAAGCACTCCAACGCCCGCTCCAAGCCGCGCTTCCACAAGCTGGTGGTGGCCGGTCTGCCCAACAATCCGCCGCGCTGGCCGGAAGTGGGCGAGGTGGTGATGAAGATCCTGCGTGCCTACAAGGAAAACGCGAAGGACTGGGAGCGCATGGCCGACTGGATCGAGCGCATCGGCTGGCCGCGGTTCTTCGAGCTGATCGATGTGCCGTTCGTGAAGCATCACATCGATACGTGGACCTATGCGCGCCTGACGCACAACCACTCCACGCACATCCAGTATTGACGAGCGCTGCAGGGCGGGCCGATGACAACGGCCCGCCCTCGCTCGACATAACGACAACGGATATGCGTCAACTTCTCTGGCAGGGGATACTTCCGTGAAGCTGGGAATCGTAGTGCTCGAGGGGCCCTACCAGCACGAGGCCTCGGATACCGCTTACAATTTTGCGGTTGCCGCGCTGGAAAAGGGGCATGAAGTCTTCCGCGTGTTCTTCTATCACGATGGTGTCAACAACGCGACACGGCTGATGGTGCCACCGCAGGATGACCGGCATATTCAGAAGCGCTGGTCGGAGCTGGCCGAAAAGCACAACCTTGACCTGGTGGTGTGCGTGGCGGCGGCGCAGCGCCGTGGCATCCTCGATGAAGACGAGCAGGGCCGCCACGGCAAGGACGCCAACAACATCGCGCCGGGGTTCCGCATCTCCGGCCTGGGGCAGCTGATCGAAGCCGGCATTCAATGCGACCGGCTGGTGTTCTTCGGCGACTGAGGGGAGGCGTTCATGTCTGACGTGAAGAAGTTCCTGTATGTGAATCGCAAGCCGCCGCATGGCACCATCTATGCGCTGGAATCGCTGGAGGTGGTGCTGATTGGTGCCGCCTTCGAGCAGGACGTGGCGCTGGCGTTCCTTGATGATGGCGTGTTCCAGCTGGTGAAGGGGTGGAATACCGAAGAGCTGGGGTCGAAGAACTTTCAGCCCGCCTACACGGCACTGGGCGACTATGACATCCAGAAGGTCTATGTCGAGAAGGAATCGCTGGAGGAGCGAGGCCTCAGCGAGGATGACCTGCTGGAAATGACCTACGAGGACGAGGATGACGACTGGGCGGAGAAGTCCTCCATCCGGATCGTCTCGCGCGAGGAAATGGCGCAGATCATGCGCGATTCCGATGTCATTCTGAGCTTCTGAAGGGAGAGCTGGCATCATGGGAATGCTGCATACGGTGAACAAGTCGCCCTACAGCTGCAATACGCTTCAGAGCTGCCTGAGCCATGCCAGCGAAGGTGATGTGGTGCTGCTCATCGAGGATGGTGTGTATGCTGCACTGAAGGGCGGGGCTGCTGCCGAAATGCTTTCTTCCGCGCAGGGGGTGCGCATCTGCGCGCTGTCTGCCGATGTGAAGGCGCGCGGCCTGGACGGGCGTCTGATCGATGGTGTCGAGGTGGTGGATTACGGTGGTTTCGTCGATCTGGTGGAGCAGACCGACAAGACGCAGGCCTGGCTGTAAGCCCGGGTGGCATGAGTGTTGATCACATGGAATTGCCTGCCTGAGAGGCTTCCGCAGGCTGGCAATTCCACAAGGGGGACGCAGAAGCCTCTGGACTGTATGAACATATCATAATATTAAAATAGGGCCGCCTGAGCGGCCGGGTGTCAACGGAAGAGGAGAAGCAACATGTCCGCTGGATTCTACGAGGTGAATGGCAAGCAGGTTCCGCACGACGAGGAGGGCTACATCACCAATCTGTCCGATTGGTCGAAGGAGCTGGCCGAGGTCATTGCCAAGCAGGAAGGCATCGACATGACCGAGGAGCACTGGGACGTGGTGAACTTCCTGCGCGAGTACTACGACGAATACCAGATCGCCCCGGCCATTCGCGTGCTGGTGAAGGCCATCAAGAAGAAGTTCGGCCCGGAAAAGGGCAACAACAAGTATCTCTACGAGCTGTTCCCGTATGGCCCCGCCAAGCAGGCCTGTAAAATTGCGGGGCTGCCGAAGCCGACGGGCTGCGTGTGATCGATCTTGCTGCGGGCAGACTCCTGGTGGGTCTGCCCGCACGGCATCAGGCTGCAGACTTGCTGTATCGATCTGCAGGCACATGCTGTTCGGCTGGCATCCTGGCTGATCGTGCGTGTGCGTGAAGGCGGCTTGCATGTTGGCTCTGCCGGGGATGGGCTTCGGCCTTGGGTGAGCTGCCGGTCAGCTGCGCATTGTTGGCAGGCGCACTCCTGAAATAGCTGGCTGGTTGCTCGGGCTTGTTGTGCATGTCTGCCAGGGGCGCTGATCTTGCCGATGGATGGTTGGCGCTGCGCGATGTTTCGGTGCAGGGGGTGCCGGAGCATGGTGTGAGGGGAGCGAGTTGGGAGAGAATCCGGTGCTGACCACAGTCTTTGCCTTGCTGTATTACGTCGCCTTTGCCATCTTCGCAGGTGGCATCGCCTATCGGATTTACGAGTACGCCAGAACGCCGGCGCCGCTGAAGATCCCGACCACGCCTGCGCCGACGACCAGGGCTGGTGTCGTCTGGCGCATGTTCAAGGAGGTGTTGTTCTTCGAATCCCTGTGGAAGGGCAACAAGTGGATCTGGATCTTCGCGCAGCTCTTCCATGCCTCGCTCTGGCTCATCCTCATCAGGCATGCGCGGTATTTCATCGATCCGGTGCCGACGCTGGTAACGCTGGCACAGCCCTTCGGCAAATATGCCGCCATCACCTTCGTGCTGGGGGCATTGGGGCTGCTGGCGCGGCGCATCTTCGTGCCGCGGGTGCGTTACATCTCCGCGCCTTCGGATTACCTGATGCTGCTGATGTTCCTGGGTATCGGCATCTCCGGCATCAGCATGACGTTCGTGAGCCCGGTGGATGTCGTGGGGGTGAAGGCCTTTTTCCTGGGGCTCATAACCTTCAACTGGCAGCCGCTGCCATCGTCGCCAAACCTGCTCATTCACCTGGGGCTGGTGGCGCTGTGGATGATCATCTTCCCGTTTTCCAAGCTGTTGCATGCGCCGGGCGTGTTCTTCTCGCCGACGCGCAACCAGGTGGACAACCCGCGGGAGAAGCGCCACGTGGCCGCCTGGGCACTGGAGCTGGAGCGCAAGGAATCCGCCTGATGGCAAGGCTGGCCTGAGCAGTGGAATGGAGCGGCTGTCCTGGATGACGGGCGGGAGGGAAAGTGGTTGCCTGATGTGATTGTCATCCGGGGTGATGGCAAGGTCAGGTGTCAGACGACTGATCGTCGGTGGAACAGCAATCGGGAGAAGGACCCGTGTCCGAACTCGAGAAGAACGCGGAAGCGGCAGAAGTTGCGGAAGTGCCGGAGGAGGCGCTGAACGAGCCGCTGTATTTCGACATGGAGCCGAAGGATGGGGCTTCGGCCCATATCCGCTCGTTTCCGGCGGTGGAGGAGTTCCAGGAGCAGCTGGGCTACCCCGGCGAGCGCCCGGAAAACTGGCAGGAAGTGGCGCTGGCCAAGATGGACGAGCTGCGCGGCAAGTTCCGCTCCTTCCGGCTGTTTCTGGACATTTGCGTGAAATGCGGCGCGTGCACCGACAAGTGCCATTACTACATGGGCACTTCCGACCCCAAGAACATGCCGGTGGGGCGGCAGGACCTGCTGCGCAGTGTCTATCGGCGCTACTTCACTCTGCCGGGCAAGTGGTTCCCTTCTCTGGTGGGGGCGCGGGAGCTGACGGAAGAGGTGCTGGATGAGTGGTACACCTACTACTTCCAGTGCTCCGAATGCCGGCGCTGCTCGGTCTTCTGCCCGTATGGCATCGACACGGCCGAGATCACCATGGCCGCGCGCGAGATTCTCGACTCCGTCGGCTATGGCATGAAATACACCAACGAGATCATCACCAAGGTATTCAAGGTGGGCAACAACCTGGGCCTGCCGAAGCCGGCGCTGGAGTCGACGCTGGAGGACCTGGAGGAAGAGATCGAGGAAGACACCGGCGTGAAAGTGCGGCTGCCGCTGGACGAGCCGGCGGACATCCTGCTGGTTACGCCTTCTGCCGACTTCTTCGCCGAGCCGCATATCGACGGGCTGATCGGTTATGCCAAGGTGTTTCATGCCGCCGGGGTGAAGTGGACGATTTCCTCCTACGCCTCGGAGGCCGCCAACTTCGGCATGTTCATCGGTTCCTACGAGAACATGCGGCGCATTGCCCTGCGCATCCGCAAGGCGGCCATCGACCTTGGCGTGAAGCGCATCATCATCGGCGAGTGCGGGCATGCCTGGCGCGCCGCCTACTCGTTCCTCAACACGCTGGCCGGGCCGTTCGACTTCCTTGATCCGAAGTATCCGGTGCCGCAGCATATCTGCGAGTTCACCTGGGACCTGATCCAGCAGGGCAAGCTGAAGTTCGACAAGTCGCAGAACGATCACCTGAAGCTGACCTTCCATGACAGCTGCAACGTGGCGCGTGCATCGCGCATGGGTGATTATCCCGGCGGGCAGTTCGACATCCCGCGCAACATCATCAAGGCCGTGTGCAATCACTACTACGAAATGCCGGAGGGGACGACGCACGAGGCAACGTTGTGCTGCGGTGGTGGCGGCGGCCTGCTGACCGATGACCTGATGGAGCTGCGCAAGAAGGGCGGCAGCCCCCGGATGAAGGCGCTGAAGCAGGTGCGCGACGAGTATGGCGTGAACAAGATGGCGGCCATTTGTGCCATCTGCAAGGCGCAGTTCACCAAGATCATGCCGGAGCACGGCTTTGCGGTGGATGACATCATGTCGGTGCACCAGCTGGTGTCGAACGCGATCATCCTGCCGGGGTCGATCCAGGAAAAGGAATTGATGGAGGAGCAGGGACAGGCGGCGGATGCGGCGGAATGAGTGTCTGCCCTCAGGCCTGACCGAAACAGCAACGAGCAATCAGCCCGGCCGCGATGGAGCGGGCATATGGAGGGAAAGAAGAGATGAGCACGCCGATCAAGAAAAAGGGATTGCCCAAGACCGACGGACAGTTTTTCCGGCGTTTCCGTGAGGGAGAGAAGCCGAGCGACTGGGATCTGGAAGAGAAGATCTTCGTTGGCGATACGTCCTACAAGTGTCCGACCTACGTGGTGAAGACGCCGCCGTGCTCCGCTTCCTGCCCGTCGGGCCATGACATCCGCGGCTGGCTGGCCATTGCGCGCGGCATGGACAAGCCGGCGGACGAGAACATGAGCTGGCAGCAGTATGCCTTCGACCGCATGGTGAAGGCCAATCCGTTCCCGGCGGTGATGGGGCGCGTGTGCCCGGCACCGTGCGAGGATGGCTGCAACCGCAACGTGGTGGATGACTTCGTTGGCATCAATGCCCTGGAGCATTACATCGGCGACTGGGCCATCGACAATGGAGTGAAGTTCGAGCAGCCGGTTTCCAGCGGCAACGAGGCCAGCAAGAAAGTGGCCATTGTCGGCTCCGGCCCGGGTGGCCTGGCGGCGGCCTACTTCCTGCGCAAGAAGGGCTTTCAGGTTACCATCTTCGAGGAGCACGAAAAGCTCGGTGGCATGATGCGCTACGGCATCCCCACCTACCGCGTGCCGCGCGACAAGCTGGATGCCGAGATCCAGCGCATCCTCGACATGGGCGTGGAGGCGCGCACCTCCACTCGCGTGGGCCGCGACGTGTCGGTGGAGCAGCTGGAGGACGAGTTCGATGCCATCTTCTGGGCCATCGGGGCGCAGAAGGGGCGTCCGCTGCCCGTACCGGGCTTTGACGAGTGCGAGAACTGCATCACCGGCGTGGAGTTCCTGGAGGCGTTCAACCAGGGCTGGGTGTATGGCACCGCCAAGAAGATCGTGGTGGTGGGTGGTGGTGATACCTCCATCGACGTGGCCTCGGTGGCGCGCCGCCTGGGCCACATCACCGAGGTGCGCAAGGCCGACAACATCGATGGCAAGATCGGTGGTTTCACGGCCGATGACGTGGCAGGCATCCTGCGCCGCGAGGGCGTGGAGGCGGTGCTGACCTCGCTGTTCCCCATCGACCAGATGGTGGCTGCCGAGCACGAGCGCCAGGAGGCCATGCGCGAGGGTGTGCGCATCATCGGCGGGGTGATGCCGCTGGAGGTGATCAAGGACGAGAACGGCAAGGCCATCGCGCTGAAGATGTGCGAGTGCAAGATGGACGGCATGACGCCGGTGCCCATCGAGGGCACGGAGTTCGAGGTGGAGGCCGACCTCATCGTGGCTGCGATCGGCCAGTATGGCGACTTCGAGGGGTATGAGGACTTCGCCAACGAGCGTGGCTTCATGGACACCGATGCCTATTTCCGCGTGGCCGGGAAGGAGAAGCACTTTGCCGGTGGCGACATCATCCGCCCGCACCTGCTGACCACGGCCATTGGCCATGCGCGCATCGCGGCGGACGAGATTGCCCATTATCTCTCCGGCGAGCCGCTGGAGAAGCGGCCGAAGGTGGACGTGGCGCACTTCAACCTGCTCAACGAGCTGGCGCAACGCGGCAAGGACGTGCAGCCCTATGACGGCGCGCAGGTAATGGGCACCTGTGAATCCGAGTGGGCCGTGCACAACTACGAGGATCGTTCGTCCTCGGAGGTCATCACCCACGAGGAGATGTTCCTCGGCCACTTCACCGAGATGCCGCGGGCGAAGCGCGAGGAAATCCCGGTGGACGCGGAGCGCGTGCTGGGCAACTTCGAGGAGCGCATCAAGCCGCTGGAGGAGGAGAAGGCGCGCTATGAAGGCGAGCGCTGCATGAGCTGCGGCCTGTGCTTCGAGTGCGACAACTGCGTCATCTTCTGTCCGCAGGATGCCGTGCATCGCGTGCCGAAGGCAGAGCGCGCGGTGGGGCGCTACGTGTTTACCGAATACACGCGGTGTGTCGGGTGCCACATTTGCTCCGACGTGTGCCCGACGGGTTACATCAAGATGGGCCTGGGTCAGTAATGGCCCTGGACTGCAACGACAATGATGGTGGCATGCCGCTTGAGGCATGCCACCTCTGCAGATCAGGGAAGCCGGCGCAGGACTTGTGCCCGTTTCGCCCCGTGTGAGCGGACTGCGCCAGTGATCAGGGTAACCGGCAACAGGCGGGTTGTATCCATGCGCGCAACAGGGCGTAAAATCATCATGGCGGGGCTGGCTGGCTCCGTCATCATGCTGTCCGGCATGACGGCGCAGGCGGGGGGCGACATTGCCCCGAAGGTTCCGATTGACCGCACGAAGGGCGAATGTGTCCTGCCTGGCGATCAGATGCGGCGGGAGCACATGAAGATCCTGGTGCATCGGCGCGATGACACCATGTATCAGGGTATTCGGGGCGGCAAGGCCGCGTTCTCTGCCTGCCTGAACTGCCACATGGTGAAGGATGATGCCGGCAAGCCGGTTACCATCGAATCGCCAAGGCATTTCTGCCGCGTGTGCCATGACTTTGCAGCGGTGAAGGTGGACTGCTGGAGCTGCCACAAGTCGGTGCCTGATGATGCCGGCAACATCAACGCGCTGAAAGGCGCGGACAAGGAGGCAGAGAAGGCCAGCATGTTCGCGCGGCTGATGAACTTCGTGCAGGGAGGCGCAAAATGACCGACATGCGCACCAGCGACGAACGTGATGATGTGCAGGCCACCACTGGCGCGCAGGCCGAGCATGCAGGCAATGGCGCGGGCAATGATGCCGCGCGCGAGCTGGATGTGGCGCGGCGGGCGTTCCTGCGCAATACGGCGGCTGCCGGTGTGGTGGCGCTGGGGGGCGGCCTGACGCTTTATACCATCAGCGGCGAGGTGCTGGCGAAAAAGGCGGAGGAGCCGCTGGATCCGAAGAAGCGCTGGGGCATGCTGATAGATACCACGAAGTGCCGCGAGGGCTGCGACAAGTGTGTTCAGGCATGCAAGAAGGAAAACGGCTGGGACGCCGAGCCGGGGTCGCGCACCGATGTGCAGTGGATCCGCAAGGTGGAGGTGAGGGATCCGAAGACGGGCTTTCTCGCCTCGCTGCCGGTGATGTGCCAGCACTGCGCCAATCCGCCGTGCGTGGACGTGTGCCCCACTGGAGCTTCCATGCAGAGAGCCGATGGCATCGTGCGGGTGGACATGCACATCTGCATCGGCTGCCGCTATTGCATGATGGCCTGCCCCTACAAGGCGCGCTCCTTCGTGCATGAGGACATCCCGGAAGAGAAGAAGCGCTTCCATGCGCCAATGGGCAAGGGTGTGGTTACCAGCTGCGATTTCTGTGCCCATCGCATCGATGTGGGGCAGATACCTGCCTGTGCGGAGGCCTGTCCGGAGGGAGCCATGCTGTTCGGAGATCTGAATGATCCCGATTCGGCGCTGGCAAGGCGGCTGAAGGAAATCCCGAGTTACCAGATCCGGGCCGACCTGGGCACGGACAATGGCATTCGCTATACCCGGCTGCCGTGAGCGGAGGGGAGAGGATGAAGAAGCGGACGCATTACGAGCTGCTGAAAGCCGGTGCCGGCTATTACACGGCGCTGGCCGGGCTTGGCATCATCATCGCCATGGCGCTGGCGGCCACCTGGTACATGGAGCATTACGGGCACATCGTAACCGGCATGACCAACGAGATCGTCTGGGGCATGCCGCATGTGTTCGCGGTGTTTCTCATCGTGGCTGCTTCCGGCGTGCTGAACGTTGCTTCCATCGGCACGGTGTTCGGCAAGGCACCATACAAGCCGCTCGGGCGCCTGTCTGCCGTCATGGCAGCCGCCGTGCTGGCCGGTGGCCTGATGATCCTGGTGCTGGATCTGGGGCGGCCTGACCGGCTCATCGTGGCGATGACGGAATACAACTTCCGCTCCATCTTCGCCTGGAACATCTATCTCTACAACGGCTTCTTCGCCGTGGTGCTGCTGTATCTCTACACGCAGATGAGCCAGGACTGGCGGGTGCGGCGCTTCTACAGGCCTGCCGGCACGCTGGCCTTTGTCTGGCGGCTCATCCTCACCACGGGCACCGGTTCCATCTTCGGCTGGCTGGTGGCACGGCAGGCCTATGACCTGGCCATCTTCGCGCCGCTGTTCATTGCCCTGTCGCTGTCTTTCGGACTGGCCTTCTTCATCCTGATGATGGTGGCGCTGATGCGCGGTGATGACCGGGAGCTGGGCACCGGGCTGGTCAACCGCATGGGGCGGCTGCTGGGCGTGCTGGTGGCGGCGGCGGCCTATTTCACCTTCGTCTGGGCGCTGACCGACCTGTACGCAGCGGAGCACCGCGACGTGGTGAAATACCTGTTTGCTTCCGGCAACATCTACAGTTGGCTCTACTGGGTGGGCTTCATCGGCCTTGGCACCATCGTGCCGATGCTGCTGGTGTTCTCCAACGGTGCGCGCAGCAGCGTGAAGCCGGTGGTTACGGCCGCGCTGCTGGTCATCGTTGGCGGGTTGTCTCTCATGTATTTCATCATCATTGGCGGGCAGTCCTATCCGCTGGTGCTGTTCCCCGGCAAGGAAGTGAAGAGCACCTTCGTGGATGGCCAGATTGCATCCTATGCGCCAAGCATGCCGGAGATCCTGCTGGGCCTGGGCGGTGTGGCGGTGGCCATTGCCATCACGCTGGTGGCAACGAAGGTGCTGGAGATCCTGCCGCGTTCGCTGGCCGATGCGGAAGTGGATCCGCACACCGCGGCACACGAAGAAGAAGGTGGTGCCGGCATGAAGCAGGCGGCATGAGCCGGAGCGGCGGTGCGGCATGCATGTGCCTTGATGTCGTGCAGGGGCAGATTGGTGCCGGCTTGCAGCGCGATGGGAAAACGGGGGTCTGTCCGTTGCGACAGGCCCCTTGGCGTTTCATCTCCTTTTCCGGTGGCGATCGCGAGGGTGTGCAAGGCTGTTGGCGGGGCGCTGCCTGTTGCGCCGTGGTGCTGAGGTTGTGCAGATGCGCTTCCTTTTCTTCGGCATTCGACGAGATCGGGGCTGCGATGTATCCTCCCTTTGGTGGCGATGACGAGAGAGTGTGTGTGGCAATGGGGCATTGATGTGCGCGGAGAACGGGAGGTGTGGCATGAGTGATCGTCTGCAACAGGTGCTGGATGAGATCGATGCGGCCAATGCCGATGATCCGCGGCGCGATGTGCTGGATGGTGTGGAGATGCCGTTCGAGCATGTCTATTCCCGGCGCATGCTGCACCGGCTGCAGGAGATGTACCCAGATGCGCCGGAAACGCTGAAGATTGCCGCCTATGGCCAGCATATCCGGCGGTTCGACATTGCGCGTTCCGATTTTCCGGAAGGGCGCAAGGGATACAACCAGTGGCGCAAGGCCTGCCGCGAGCATCATGCGAAGCTGCTGGCGGAGATCATGCGGCGGCATGGTTATTCGGAGGAGGAGATTGCCGAAGTGGGGCGGCTGGTGCGCAAGGAGCAGCTGAAGAAGGACAAGCTGAGCCAGGCGCTGGAAAACGTGGTGGACGTGGTGTTCGTGGAGCATTACCTGCAGCCGTTTGTTGACAAGTACAGCCATTACGACGAGGACAAGCTCATCGACATCGTGGCAAAGACGCTGCTGAAAATGTCGCCGAAGGGGCATGCGGCGGCGCTGGCGCTGGATCTGCCGGCGGCGCACCGGGCGCTCATCGAGAAGGCCATCGAGCGGGTGAAGCCGCAGCTTGAGCGCATGGCCGGGATGGACCTGGACTGGTAGGAAGCAGCCCCGGGCATGCATCATATCCCGCGCATATTCATTGCCGCCGCGCACAAGAGCTCGGGCAAGACCACTGTCTCGGTGGGGCTGGGGCGGGCATTGAGCGCGCGCGGGCGATGCGTGCGCATGTTCAAGAAGGGGCCGGATTACATCGATCCGCTGTGGCATGCGCTGGCCAGCGGGCAGGCCAGTTACAACCTGGACTTCAACACGCAGGAGCAGGAAGAAATCCTCTCCCTGTTTGCCAGCCGGGCCAAGGGGGCGGACATTGCCGTCATCGAGGCCAACAAGGGGTTGCATGACGGGTTGTCGCTGGATGGTTCCGATTCCAATGCGGCGCTGGCGAAGCTGCTGAACGCCCCGGTGGTGCTGGTCATCGACACCGAGGGTATTACGCGGGGCATTGCGCCGCTGCTGCTGGGATACCGGGCCTTCGACAAGGAAGTGCGGATAGCCGGGGTGATCCTGAACAAGGTGGCCGGGCCGCGGCACGAGGCGAAGCTGCGCGCGGCGGTGGAGCATTACACCGACCTGGAGGTGCTTGGCGCGGTCAGGCGGAATGCGGCGCTGGTGCTTCAGGAGCGGCACCTGGGGCTGACGACGCCGGGAGACGAGACGCGGCGGCAGGCGTGGGTGGATGCCATTGGCCAGCGGGTGGCGGAGCAGGTGGACCTGGGGCGCATCGAGGCCATTGCGCAGGCCGTGCCACCGCTGCAGGTGCCCGCGCTGGAGCCGGAGGCGGCAGCGGGCGTGCCGGAGTCGGATACGGGGACAACAGGTGCAGGGCGCGTGCTGCGGCTGGCGGTAGCGCGGGATGCCGCCTTCTGCTTCACCTATGCCGATGACCTTGAGCGGTTCGAGGCGCTGGGGGTGGAGCTTGTGTTCTTCAGTCCGATGCATGATGCGCGCTTGCCGGAAAACATCGACGGGCTGTTCCTGCCCGGCGGCTTTCCGGAGACGCACATGCGGGTGCTGGAGCAGAATGCCGACATGCGCCATGCCGTGCGTGCGGCCATCGAGGCAGGCTTGCCGGCATATGCCGAATGCGGTGGACTGATGTACCTGGCGCGTGCCATTCGCTGGCGTGATGAGGTGGCGGCGATGTGCGGCGTGGTGCCCGGCGAGGCGGTGATGCATGACAGGCCGCAGGGGCGGGGCATCATTCATCTGCGACCTACCGGCGCGGCACCGTGGTCGCCGCACGAGGGAGGCGAGGGGGTGCTGCGGGCGCACGAGTTTCATCATGCCTCGCTGGAGGGGCTTCCGGCCTCGTTGCAGCATGCGTGGCAGGTGGTGCGCGGGCAGGGCATGGGTGGGGCGGCAGATGGCGTGCTGTTGCACAACCTGATTGCCGGTTTCGCCCACCTGCGCGGCACGCGGCAGTCGCCGTGGGTGGATGCCTTCACGGCCTTCATGCAACAATGCCGGCAGCAGCGGCGGGCGGATGCCGGGCATCAGGCGGGAACACGAGCATGAACAGGCCTTGCGGCATCATCGTGCTGTTGCTGGTGGCGGTCATTGCCGTCATGACGTGGTTTTTCGTCATCCGCGGCAGTGGTGCAAAAGGCGAGGATGGCCGCACGGTCATCATGCTGTCGCCGTCCGACCGCGCCTTCTTCCTGGCGGAGATGCGCAGCTGGCTGGAAGCGGTGCAGGCCATCAGTGCGGCGCTGGCGGACAATGACGTGCAGGCCGCCGCCAGGGAGGCCGCCAGGGCCGGCAGGGTGGACATGAGCCTGATACCCGGCTCGCTGCTGCGGGCACTGCCGGGGGAGATGAAGCAACTGGGCCTTGGCACGCATGCGGCCTTTCGCGACATGGCTCATACGCTGCAATCCGGGGCAAGCCCGCAGCAGGGCATGCAGATGCTTTCTTCCATCCTGCTGAATTGCACCGGTTGCCATGCCGGCTATCGTGTCGATCCTGCAGGCAGGTGAAGGACAGGCGAGGGGCACATGAGCGAGCGGGTCATCGATCGGGTGCTGGTGGGCGAGGCCCTGGTGGGCGAGGGGCACGAGGTGGCGCATATCGACCTGGTGCTGGGGCCGCGTGGCTCGGCGGTGGAGGCTGCCTTCTGCAACTGCCTGACCAACAACAAGGACGGCTTTACCTCGCTGCTGGCCATCATCGAGCCGAACCTGCAGGTGAAGCCCTCCACCGTGGTGTTCAACAAGGTGAAGATCCGCCACGCGCGGCATGCGCAACTGCTGTTTGGCGCAGCGCAGAAAGGCGTGGCGCGGGCGGTGGTGGACTGCGTGGCGGAAGGCATCATCCCGCGGCAGGAGGCGAATGACGTGTTCATCTGCGCAGGCGTCTTCCTGCACTGGGAGGCGCGGGAGAAGCAGGTGGTGGAGCACAACAACCACGCGGCGATGAAACTGGCGCTTCAGCGGGCGGTCTCCGGCGCGCCGGCGGTGGATGAACTGCTGCAGCACGTGCGGGGGACAGGCAGGCAGAATGGGCAGGACAGGTGAGCCGGAATGCACCTGCCGCGGTGGCATGCGGTATCATGCAGCCATTCGTGAACACTTCCCTGACAACATGAATGCAATCTGAATGACCGGTTCAGCGCCGGTTTTACTTCCCTGTGTCAATATCGCAGCATCAACAACCGGCCTCGTGCCGGGGGCAACATCACGAGGCCAGCGGCTCAGGGAGGTGGAGCCATGCGCTGGTCGGTTCTGGTTCTGGTATTCATCGTGGCGGCATTGGCGGTGGCCAACAGCGTGATGCTGCATGTGCAGCTGAAGCCGGCCGGCGAAATCGACGAGATGAAGAACGTGCCGCACGAATGGCGCAGCAGCCATGCCGGTGTGCTGATCATCTACAAGACAACGCCGGATGACATGCAGCCGGTGCTGCGCCGGGTGCTGGAGCGTGGCGCTGGCGCGGTGCAGCCGAATGCCTGCCCCATCGGGCAGTGCCAGGATGTGTGAGAGCAATGCAGCGTGCGTGCTGAAACAGGATTGTCGTGGCGTGGTGTTGCCGGAGGTGTTTTGCCTCTTCCTTCCCGGATTGCCTGATCATCTGCCGCTTTCCCGCGGCAAGGCATGCAGGCAATGCCACCTTCTCCCCCGGCCGGTTGCCTCCCCTCCAACCGGCACTTCATGGCCCCGCCGCTCCCCCACGGCGGGGCCTCTTTTTCATCGTGGTGCGTTGACAGGGGCTTCCTCTCGCGGCCAGATGCATGCAGTTGCATTGCCGTAGTGATTCCGGACCGTGGGAGAACCGTCTTGCGCATCCTGTTCGTATGCCTTGGCAACATCTGCCGTTCGCCAATGGCGGAAGGATTGTTCCGCCGGGAGCTGCAGCGGCGGGGCATTGATCACCTGGTGGAAGTGGATTCCGCCGGCACGGGAAGCTGGCACATCGGCAAGCCGCCGGACGCCCGCGCGCAGCGTGCCATTGCGCGGCGCGGCGTGGATATCTCCGGCTTGCGCGGGCGGCAGGTGAAAAGGCCTGATCTTGATGCCTTCGACCTCATCCTGGCGATGGATGCGGAGAATCTCTCCGACCTGATGGCGCTGGCTGACGAAGAGCAGATGCAGCGCATCAGGCTGTTCATGGAGTTTGCGCCCGAAAGGGGCGAGCGTGAGGTGCCGGACCCCTACTTCGGTGGCGAGGAAGGCTTCGAGCATGTGCTTGACCTGCTGGAGGCCGCCGCGCAAGGGCTGGCTGATCACGTGGAGGAGGAATTGCGCAAGGCAGGGCGCTTGCAGGCATGATGCGGTTGCGCAACATTCGTCAGCCCCGGCAGCGCCAGCAGGATGAGAAGGCGCGGGTGCTGGAGGCGGTGCTGGACTGTGATGGGCAGCAGGTGCCGCTGCTGGTGCGCGAGCATGGGCGGGCGAAGCGCATCATCCTGCGGTTGCCGCCGGGGGAGGGCAGGGCGGTGGTGAGCGTGCCGCCCGGCGTGGCGCTGGCTGACGGGCTGGCCTTTGCCGAGAGCAGGCGGGAGTGGATCGCCCGGCACCTGGAGAGGCGGGGGGCGGCCGTGCCCTTTGCGCATGGGCAGGTCATCCCCTACCGCGGAGAGGAGCATCTCGTCGTGCACGTGCCGGGGCAGCGCGGCACGGTGTGGCGCGAGGAGGTGGGTGGAGCGCGGCGGCTGTGCGTTGCTGGAGCGGAGGAGCACCTGCCGCGCAGGCTCACCGATTGGCTGAAGAAACAGGCGCGGCAGGAGCTGCTGCGCAGTTGCCGGCATTATGCGCAGGTGATGGAGGTGCGCTTCTCGCGCCTTTCGGTGCGCGATCAGAAGAGCCGCTGGGGTTCGTGTTCCAGCCGCGGGGCGCTGAACTTCTCGTGGCGGGTGATCCTGGCGCCACCGATGGTGCTGGATTACCTGGCGGCGCACGAGGTGGCGCACTTGCGGGAGATGAATCACTCGCAGCGCTTCTGGCGGTTGGTGGCGGCGCATTGCGCGCACTGGAAGGAGGCCGAGGAATGGCTGAAACGGCATGGAGCGGCGCTGCATCGCTATGGTGGTGCCCATGAGGCATGAACGCAAGGGCGGCACGGGCAAGGCAATGCTGGCCTCGGCACTGCTGCTGATGATGGGAGCGCAGGAGGGCATGACGGCAGAGCTGAAGCTGTGGCGTTTCACCGATCTGCCGGGGTGGGCGCAAGCCGATCATGCGCTGGCGCTGGCGGCTTTCAGGCGCTCCTGCCAGGCCATGCTGAAGCCGGATTACTACTGGCGGGATGCACGCTATGGCGGCACGATCCGCGACTGGCAGGCGGTGTGCCGGGCGGCCCTGAAGCTGCCGGAAAAGGTGAGCGGCAAGCAGGCGAGAGATTTCTTCGAGCAGCATTTTCATCCCGTCAGCACGCAGATGGTGCGCAAGCCCTCAGGGTTGTTCACCGGCTATTACGAGCCGGAGGTCGAGGGCAGCCTGAAGCGCCAGGGGCCGTACCAGGTGCCGCTGCACGGGCGGCCTGATGACCTGGTGCGGCTGAAGCCGGAAGATGCAAAACGGCTGGGGGTGGCCTACGGGCGCTACGTGAAGGGGCGGGCACGGCCCTATTACACGCGCGAACAGATAGAGCGTGGAGCGCTGAAGGGGCGGGGGCTTGAAATCGTCTGGCTGAAGGATGCGGTGGAGCGCTTCTTCATGCAGATCCAGGGCTCCGGCCGGGTGCGGCTGCCGGATGGGCGCGTGCTGCGGCTGGCGTTTGCGGGCAAGACGGGGCATCCCTTCACCGGTATCGGGCGATTGCTCATCGAGCGCGGCATCATCCCGCGGGAGAAGCTCTCCATGCAGTCGCTGAAGCGCTGGATGAGGGCCAATCCGAAACAGGCGCGCAAGCTGATGTGGGAGAACAGGTCCTACGTGTTCTTCCGCATCGTTGACCTGCCCGATGCACGGCTGGGAGCCTATGGCGCGCAAGGGGTGCAGCTCACGCCGCTGGCATCTCTGGCGGTGGATTACCGTTACTGGCCCTATGGCGCGCCGGTGTGGCTGGAAACCACGGCACCGCGCCGTGGCGGCGGGCAGGGGCCGTTTCGGCGGCTGATGGTGGCGCAGGACACGGGCACGGCCATTCGCGGCAAGGTGCGCGGAGACATCTTCTACGGCTTTGGTGATGCCGCCGGGGCATTGGCCGGGCGGCAGAAGGCACCGGGCTTCATGGCGGTGCTGCTGCCCAGGCCGCTGGCCGCCAGGCTGACAGGGAAGATGAGCGGCGACCAGGCCGGTGCGGATACGCAGAAAGAGTCGCCACAGGCACGGCCACGCAAGCGCGGCAACTGGAACCAGGGGCGCATGCCATGAGGCGCTTGGAGAAGATGACACGCCTGCGGCGGCAGGATGCATTGTATCTGCTGCTGTCCGTGATGCTGGTGGCGGGAGGCTACCTGTGGCTGCGGGCGGCCTACCGGGTGGCGGAGGAGTGGCCCTTTACCCAGGAGGTGCTGCTGGTCATTCTCGGCATTGTCGCCACGGTGCTGATTACCGCGCTGCTGCTGAACAAGCAGACGGAAGTGGAGCTGGAAAAGGAGTGGTCGCTGAAGTTCACCGAGCTGAAGGTGGACATCTACAACAGCCTGCTGACGCTGCTGGAAGAGGTTCTGGCAAGCCGCCGCATCAGCGATGCGGAGCGGCTGCGGTTGCAGTTCATCACGCACAGGCTGGCGCTGGTGGCGGCTCCGAACGTGCTGGAGGAATATCAGCGGTTCCTGGAGGTGTTCGACCGGGCCTCCAGCGACGATGCCTATTCGGCACAGGAGGTGCGGGAGGTGCAGGAGGCGCTGGCGAGGCTGACCACGGAAATCCGCAAGGACCTGCTGGGCGAGAGCGATGCCGCGGCAGGCTACAGCGAGGAACGGGTGGATGCGCAGATCATGGCCAATGCCCGCAAGCATTTGCGCTGATGACATGGCGGCGGCACCATGCATGGTGGAGGGGTGGTGATGCTGGAGGTTCGTGCATTGGCGCGGTTGCCGATGCTGCAGCCGGTCAACCTTTCCCTGCCGGCGGGTGAGTGTGGCGTCATCATGGGGCGTTCGGGCTCCGGCAAGTCGGTGCTGGCGCGGGCGATTGCCGATCTTGACCCCAACGAGGGGGATGTGTTGTGGCGCTCGCGCTCGCGCAATGCCATGCCGGCACCGGAGTGGCGCAGGCTGGTGGCCTATGTGCCGGCGGAAAGTGGCTGGTGGGCGGAGCGGGTGTCGGATCACTTCGTGTTTCCGGGCGATGCGGAAGCGCTGCTGGAGGAGGTGGGGCTGCCTGCCGAGGCCATGCAGTGGCTGGTGGCGCGCACCTCCAGCGGCGAGCGGCAGCGGCTGGCACTGGCCCGGGCGCTGGCAATGCAGCCCGAGGTGCTGGTGCTGGATGAGCCGACCTCGGCGCTGGATGCGGAATCGCGGGAGAAGGTGGAGGCATTGTTGCAGCGGTTGCTGGAGGAGGGCAAGACAGTGCTGCTCATCACCCATGATGCGGCCCAGGCGCAGCGGCTTGGGCAGCGTTTCTGGCGCATGAAGGCGGGCAGGCTGGAGCCGGTGGATGCGCCTCGGTGATTTTTCTGCGGAAAGCGCTCCTCCTGCTGTTTTTTGTTTCGTGTTTTTATGGCGTGTTCTCGTGGTGGTCATGATATGGAGCCGGTGGGATGGGCGCGGAGTATATCACGCTGGAATACTGGGAGGTGGCGGCCTCGGCCCTGCTGCTGGTCATCACTGCCGGGCTGGCCTTGCTGTTCGAGGTGGGGCTGGCGCGTTCGCTGGCATGGGTGGCGCTTCGCATGGTGGCGCAGTTGCTGCTGGTGGGGCTGGTGCTGAAGTTCATCTTTGCAGCCACCAACGGGTGGATCACGCTGGCGGCTGCATCCGTGATGGTGGGCATGGCCATGCGCGAGGTGATGCGCCGGCAGCAGCGGCCTCTGCAGGGGGTGTGGCGCTGGCTGCCCGGTTCGGCATCGCTGCTGTTCGTGGGCGTGCTGGCCCTGCTCTACACGCTGCTGGTGGTGCTGCGGCCAGAGCCGTGGCATGCGCCCAGGCAGTTGTTGCCGATCTTCGGCATGATCCTCGGCAATTCGATGACCGGCATCACGCTGGGGCTCAATGCCATTACCGAGGCCATCACGCGGGAGCGCGCGGCCATCGAGGCACGGCTGCTGCTGGGGTGCTCGCGCTGGCAGGCAGTGCAGCCGTTTGCGGCAAGGGCATTGCGCATGGCGCTGACGCCGATGATCAACGCCATGGCAGCGGCGGGCATCATTTCATTGCCGGGGATGATGACGGGGCAGATCCTGGCCGGTGCGCCGCCGGTGGAGGCGGTGAAATATCAGCTGATGATCATGTTCCTGATTGCCGGCGTGGTGGGGCTGGCGGCGCTGGCGGCAATGGCGGGCACCATCTGGCGGCTTACCGATGAGCGCCACCGGCTGCGGCCGGATCGCTTCGTGCAGGCGGGATAGGGCATGGGGCGCATGGGCAATCGCTGCGTGTTGCTGGCATTGTCTTGCGCTCTTGCCATATCATGCCGCGTGCATGGCGTGATTCGTTATGGTGGCAGGGGAGAGGGAAATGTTTCGGCATCTGGTGGTGGTGCTCATGCTGCTGGTGGTTCCGCTGGCGGGGGCGGAAGCATGGGCGCAGCAGAAGAAATACAACTTCGGTGCGCGCAAGCTTGCCTTTGATGAGCAGAAGTATGCGCCGCGCGTGGTGCGCTATGTAACCGACGAGAAGCCCGGCACCATCATCATCGATACCCGCCAGCGCTATCTCTATCTCGTATTGGGCAATGACAAGGCCAAGCGCTATGGCATTGGCGTGGGGCGGGCCGGGTTTCAATGGTCTGGCGTGGCGAAGGTGGGGCGCAAGACGGAATGGCCGGACTGGTATCCGCCCAGGGAGATGATAGAGCGCGAGTGGCGCAAGTATCGCCGCAAGCTGCCGGAAAAGATGGAGGGCGGACCCAACAACCCGCTGGGGGCGCGGGCGCTGTATCTGTATCAGAACGGGCGTGATACGCTGTATCGCATTCATGGCACCAACCAGCCGTGGAGCATTGGCCGCGCCGTTTCCTCCGGCTGCATCCGGCTGCGCAACGAGGACGTGATAGATCTCTACAAGCGCGTGCCGGTGGGGGCGAAGGTGATCGTGAAGTGATCCTGTGCCAACACCTCCCTTGGCGCGCAGCGGAAAAACGCTGCCGGCAGGGAGGCACAGCGTGATGCGGCGGGTCAGCTGCGTTGCAGGCGGCGCACGAGGTTGAAGATGCCTTCCGCCGCGCCTTCCGCCGCCGGCAGGGCAGATGCGCCGAAGCCCTCATCCAGGCTGCCGGAGGGCACGATGTTGTTCTGATCGATCACTCCCAGCAGCTTGCCGTTGGGGGCCTTCACCGTCCACTTCAGCCGCACGCGTTGCCCGCGCGGGGTTTTCGGCCCCAGCTCCACGCGGCCGCTGATGCGCATGGAATCGGGTGCCGGGCGGGTGCGCACCGGCCAGCCGGCCTTGCGCAGAACCAGCCGCAGGGCACGGGTGAGCTCCGCGTTGCCCTTGCCCGGCGCGCCTTCCACCTTCACCACCGCCACGGAGGCAATCCTTGCCTGCGCCTTGCCGGTTGCCTTTTGCTGCCGTGTGCCGCGGTTGGGCGTGGCCTTGCTGCCGGTTTCGGCCCTTGCTGCGGCAGTGCGTGCATTTGCCCGGGGGGAGGGTTTGGGAGGTGTGGCCGTGCTGCTGGCCGTGGCCGGAGCATCAACAGGCGGCAGGCCCAGCTCGGTGCGGGCCTGCGGCGGCAGGCCGGCAAACAGCGCAGGGTCCAGCTCGTTTTCGGCACCGGGGCCGGGTTTTGCCAGCACGTCCGCCGGCGGCGGTTCCACGCGGGTGGGAGCCGGCTCCAGCAGATCGGGCTGCGGTGCGCAGGCCGTCAGCAGCAGGGCAAACGGCAGCCAGCGGGGCATGCGCCGCTGCTGAAAGCCGGAGTTCATGCTGTTGGCGTCGTATTTCATGGCAGCAGCACGATGGCAGAAAGCTGGCGGCCGTAGTCGGGTTCGTTGCGCTGGCAGGTGCGGCGATAGGAAAAGAAATCCTGCTCCTCGCCGTGGGTGCAGCGCTGCAGCGTGCCTGCCTGCCCGATGCCCGCAGCCTGCAGGCGGGCAAGGTTGTAGCCCGGCAGGTCGAACATGAAGTGCCCGGGCTTTTGGGCCGGGTGGAAGAAGCGGTCGTTGCCTGCATCCTTGCGCAGGAAGGTTTCCCGAAACTCCGGGCCGACCTCATAGGCTGCCTGGCTGATGCAGGGGCCGACCACTGCGGTGATGCGCGAGCGCGTTGCGCCCAGCTTCTCCATGGCCGCGATGGTGTTTTCCAGCACGCCGCCGATGGCTCCACGCCAGCCGGCATGGGCGGCGGCCACCACCTTGGCAACGGGGTCGGCAAACAATACCGGCGCACAGTCGGCGGTGTTTACCGCCACCATCAGGTCGGGCACGGTGGTGGCGATGGCATCGGCCACCGGCGGGGCATCGAAATCCCATTCTTCCGTGCTGGTGATGATGGCGCAGATGTCGGTGTGCTTCTGTGATGGTGTGGCCAGTGCCGATGCGCCCAGCGCCTGCATGGCGCGGCGGCGGTTCTTGCGCACATGTTCCGGATCATCGCGGGAACCGAGGCCGGTGTTGAGCGAGGCATAAATGCCTTTCGACACGCCGCCGTTGCGGGTGAAAAAGGCGTGGCGGAAGATGTTTTCCTGCATCTGTTCCAGCAGGGGAGCGGTAATGAACCGTGCCATGGCCGGGGCTCCTGTTTGCATCTTGCCATCCATGTTGCACGCATCATCCGGGCAGCATCAAGGCATGTCAGGGTGCCGTGCCAGCGGATGCAAACGGTGGCGGGGTGGGCAGGTGCGGATGATGCGCGCACAGCACCTTGAACAGGCTGCCCATGTGCTCGATGCCGGCGATGCGCTCCGCTCCGCGCAGCAGACGCCGGGCCTGTTCGTCATCGGCATTGCGCAGCAGGGTGGCGAGCCGCTCGCGCAAGCCCAGTGCCAGCAGGAAGGCCCCCTGTTCCATTGCCGGCGGGGTGTGCAGCCCCGCCTGGCGCAATGCTTCGGCCAGTGCGTGGAAATCCACGTGGGTGGTGAGGTCGCACTCGCCGGGGCGGTGAAAGATGTCCACCTGCTTGTGCCGGTGCAGTGCCTGCAGGGTTTCGCCGGGGGCGGGAGTGGTGTGGCCATAGTCGATGATGAGTGCAGCGCCGCCGGTGCCGTGCAGCAGCCTGCCCAGCGCCAGCGCGGCAGCCTCCCGTTCGGGCGAAAGCTCGATGATGCTGCCCGTGGGCAGGTCTTGCGCCCAGCCGGGCAGCGTGGCAGGAGCGGGGCCGCTGGCGCTGAAGGTGAAATTGCCGTTTGCGTCCAGCGTGATCAGCCGTTCGCGCCAGCCTTCGGCGGTGCGCTCGTAATGATGCACGGGCAGGGCGTCAAAGAACTCGTTGGCGATGACAAGGGTGGAGGCATCCAGCTGCTCGGGCAGCATGTCGTGCCAGTGCAGTGGTGTGCCGAAGCCGGACAGGCGTTGTTTCTGTTCGCGTCGCAGGGTGGGGGAAAGCTCCACCAGATGCACCTGCAATGCCTGCAGGAAAGCGGGCCGGCTGCGTGCGGCGCGCAGCAGGTCTGCCATCAGCAGGCCGCGCCCCGGCCCCAGCTCGACGATATGCAGGCGATGGGGGGTGCCCAGCTGCTGCCAGCAGGCCAGGGCCCAGATGCCCAGCAGCTCTCCGAACATCTGCGAGGCTTCCGGTGCGGTGAGAAAGTCTCCCTCTGCACCCAGGGGCTGGCGGGTGGTGTAATAGCCATGTTCGGGATGGGTGAGGCATTGCTTCATGTATTCGGCCACGGCAAGGCCGCCGGATGTGGTGATCTGCTGCCGGATGATGCGCTCCAGCGGTGTGCCTGCGCCGCTCATGCCTGCATCCTCACGTGGCGTCAGCCGGTGGCTGGCGCAGGGCGCGCCACATGAGCCAGCCACCCAGCGCGACGAGCGGCAGGGACAGCAGCATGCCCATGGTGAGCCAGCCGCCAGCGAGGTAGCCGATGTGCCTGTCCGGCTCGCGGAAGAACTCGACGATGAAGCGCGCCACGCCATAGCCGGCGGTGAAGGCACCGGCGATGAGGCCGGGGCGGCGCAGGGCACCGGAACGGACCATCAGGTGGAGGATGACGAACAGCACGATGCCTTCCAGCGCCGCTTCGTAAAGCTGGCTGGGGTGGCGGGGCTCCGGCCCCGCGCCGGGAAAGATGACACCCCACGGCATGTCGGTGGGGCGGCCCCACAGCTCGGCATTGATGAAGTTGGCAATGCGGCCAAGGAACAGGCCGATGGGCGTGGCAGCGGCGGTGATGTCCAGCAGGCGCAGGAAAGGGATGCCGCGCCTTCTCGCAAACAGCCAGGTGGCCACGAGCACGCCGATGAAGCCGCCGTGAAACGACATGCCACCGCGCCAGACCGCGAAGATGTCTGCCGGGTTCTGCAGGAAATGCTGTGGCGCATAGAACAGCACGTATCCCAGCCGCCCGCCCGCCACGACGCCCAGCATGGCCCACAGCATGAAGTCATCCAGTGCATGAGGCGGCATGAAGGGTTTGCCGGGGGCAAAATACCGCGGCTGGCGCAGCACGCGCTTGGCGTGGAAGATGGCCAGCAACAGCCCGACGATGTAGGCCAGCGCATACCAGCGTATGGCCAGCGGGCCTATGTGGATGGCCACCGGGTCGATGGCGGGGAAGGGAATCGCAGCCTGATACATCATGCGCCAAGGGGTGGCGGAAAGTGCATGCGTGGTCAAGGGCATGATGCTTGCAGGCAGGGCGGTGCTGGCCTACATCTGTTGAAAGGATCGTGAACAGGGAGAAGGATCATGTCATCGGCAGGCACGAAGTTCTTTGACGAGGTGGCAAAGCTGATCTCTGGCGCTGCCGGGGCAGCGCAGGGGCTGCGGGACGAGATCGACAGCCTGGTGAAGAGCCAGCTCGACCGGCTGGTTTCCGAAATGGAGCTGGTGAAGCGCGAGGAGTTCGAGGTGGTGAAGGAAATGGCCTCGCGCGCGCGGGCGGAGGCCGATGAATTGCAGGAGCGCGTGGCGGCGCTGGAAGCGGAGCTGGACCGGCTGAAGCGGCGCAAGCGCAAGGATGACTGAAGCGCCTCCCGCTGCCGCGCTGGCACGACATGGCCGGGGCCGTGCAACCACGGCGGAGGCAGCTGTGGGCAATGCGGCTTGCGTGGTATGCGCAGGGATGCGCAGGCCGGCAGGCAGAGACACGATCGCATCAAGCGCAGGATTGAAGAAGGCGCACTCTCCGTTGCCGGGAGGTGCGCCTTCCTGCTGCCTGAGAGAGGAACGTGGCGAACGCTGTCGGCGTGAGCCTGCACGCATCTTCACGAAGCCACGGCAGACAGCCCGTACATGCCTGCAACCACGCCGGCATCTGCCTGCCGAGACCGGTTGCCTGCATGGGGAGCCTGCCTGGCCTGCCAGGCGTTTCAGGCGTTGCCGCGGCCCCAGCCGGTCTTCTCGAGGATGGCCTTGGCCACGAACCATGCCACGGGCAGGGCAATGATGGCACCTGCTGCCGTCATCATCAGCATGGTGCTGTTGTCCAGCCGCATGGCCAGGCCGACAGTCATGAGGATGCCTGCCAGCGTGGGGCCGGCGAGGATGTAGATCAGCAGAAACAGCTTCAGCATGGTCTTGCTCCCTGCCCTCCTTGTGTGGCCCTGAGCGGCCTGCGCTTCAGGCCTGCGGTAGATGCAATCGCCAATCTTGCCATTGATTTGGCATATCGGGCCGCGTGGCGCAATGTGCGAAACAACCCTCCACATGCATGAGATAAGGATCGTGCGGCATTCTGCATTGATATTGGTCAAGTGCCGATGATGACGGTGGCTGCAGGCCGCCTGCATCCAGATGTCCAGGTGCCGTGCCGAATGGCATGAATGTTGCCCGGCATTACGCTGGCTGCAACGGGTGTTTCGGCATGGGACAGCAGGGACATCCCTGCGGAATGGCAGGACAGCGATGAGCGACGGGAAATACGGGGAAGAAGGGTGCATCAGCCGCCGTGCGGCGCTGGGTGCATTGCTGGCTGGTGGCGGGGTGCTGGGCATGGCATCCGGCATGCCTGCGGGAACGGTGCGGGCTGCTGGTGCGGCCGGGCAGGGTGCCGCTTCTTCGGCACAGGCGATGATGGATGCCCTGCAGCGGGTGCTGGCGGCGGAAGAAGGCATGATGCTGGCGCGGGAAAGCGGCATGGCCGCCGTGAACAGTGCCGGCGTGGCCTGCGCAGATGCGGTGGATGCTCACACCCTTGGGGTGTTTGCCGATCCGTTGCGGGACCAGTCGCAGCAGTTGCAACAGGCGCTGGAGCAGGCGGCGCAGCGTGGGCGGGCGCTGCGGTTGCCGCCGGGGGAGGTGGTGGCGGGAGACGTGGTGCTGCAAACCCGCGCGCCGGTGCGCATCATCGGCTCTGTTGCCAGCCGACTGACCTGCAGGGCAGGGGCGCGCCACCTGTTGCAGGTGCGCGGTGCGCCGCAGGTGCAGCTGCATGGCGTGCACGTGGATGGCCGCCAGCAGCAGCCGGATGACGAAGCAGGGTTGATCACCCTGCTGGACGTGGCGGATGCACAGGTGGCTGGCTGCATCATCGATGGTGCCAACGGGCACGGGCTGCGGCTGGAGCGCGCCGGTGGCGTGCTGGCGGGCAACCGCATTCGCAACGTGGCGCAGTCGGCGGTGTTTGCGCTGGATTGCCGGAGCTTGCAGGTTACGCACAATGACATTGCCGAGTGTGGCAATGGCGGCATTCTCGTGTGGCAGTCGGCCAAGCGGCATGATGGGGCGCTGGTGGCGCACAATCGCATTCGCCGCATCCGCGCCGATGCCGGCGGCACGGGGCAGAACGGCAATGGCGTGAACGTGTTTCGTGGTGCCGGTGTGCGGGTGGTGGAGAACGACATTGCCGAATGCGCCTACAGCGCGGTGCGCAACAACTCCGGCGATGATGTGCTGATTGCGCGCAACCTGTGCCGGCGGCTGGGGGAGGTGGCGATTTTCGTGGAGTTCTCCTTCGTCAATGCGGTGGTGAGTGGCAACCTGGTGGATGGCGCGGTGTCGGGCATTTCCATCACCAACATGAAGGAAGGTGGCAGGCGGGCGGTGGTGAGCGGCAACATCGTGCGTGATCTGGTACCCAAGCGCGGCCTGCCCGGTGAAGAGGGCTATGGCATAGCGGCGGAAGCCGATACCACGATCATCGGCAACGTGGTGGAGCGCGCCGCCATCTGTGGCATTGCGCTGGGCTGGGGGCCTTACCTGCGCAATGTCGTGGCCAGCGGCAACGTGGTGCGCGCCTGCCCCGTGGGGGTGGCGGTTTCCGTGGTGAAGGGGGTGGGGCGCGCCGGTGTCGTTGGCAACATGTTCGAGCAGGTGAAGCTGGCAGTGGCCGGTTTTGACCATGCACGGCGGGTTACCGGCGAGTTGCTGGGCGCGCGCAGGCTGCCGGCGCATCTGCTGCTGAGCGCCAACAGCCGCGGGTGAAGTGGATGAGGCCCTGTGCGCCAGCGGGGCTTTTGGCCGGAGCCCGGCAATGCGGCCGATTCACCTGCACCTGTCGAACGTGAAGAAAAGTTTTCCAGCCTGCTGTGCAGGCTGGAAAACTTTTCTTCAGGAAAAAGCAAGGCGTCCTGCTGGTTTGGGGCGGCCCGGCACCAGCAGGACATCATTTCCGGTTCAAGCAAATTGCAAGGTTCCGGCAATTTTTTGCCGGAACCTTGCAATTTGCAGTTTTCGAATTCTCATAAAAATACTTTTTATTCAGTCTCTTGAAAAATGCTTCACGCTTGACTTCATCTGCACCTGTGCCGTTGCGTTTCTCCGATCCGGGAGCGGTGTCTCACTGTGGCAGGCATATCTCCACCCGCAGGCCGCCCAGCGGTGAATCCTTCAGCGTGATGTTGCCGCCGTGGCTCAGCACCAGGTCGCGGGCAATGGCAAGGCCAAGGCCGTTGCCGGCCGTGTCCTGATTGCGGGCATCGTCCAGCCGCACGAAGGGGCGGAAGACACGATCGCGCTCCGCGGGCGGAATGCCGGGACCGTCATCGTCGATGATGATGAACAGGCCGTCCGGCTGCAGGCGGGCTTGCAGGTGCACCTCGCGGCCTGCGTGGCGCAGGGCATTTTCCAGCACGTTCATGAGAGCGCGGCGCAGTGCGCCGGGGCGCACGGTGGCGGAAAGCGGCTGTTGTTCGCAGCGGATGTGCAGGTGCCTGTCTGCCTTGCCTGTCTTGAGCAGGCTTTCCTGCAGCTCCTTCAGCAGGGTGCAGATGTCGATGCTGCGGGCCGGTTCCTCCTCGGCCCCGCGGACGAAGTCCATGTAGCCCTGCAGCATGCGCTGCATCTCGTCCACGTCGCGCTTCAGCGCGGCAATGTGTTGCGGGTCGGCATCGAGCATGGAAAGCTGAAGCCGGAAGCGGGTGAGGATGGTGCGCAGGTCATGGGATATGCCCGCCAGCATGGTGGTGCGTTGCTCCACGTGGCGTTCTATGCGCTGCTGCATGGCAAGGAAGGCGCGGGTGGCGGCCTGCACCTCGCGCGCGCCGCGTGGGTGCAGCGGCGGGGTGGGATGGCCCTTGCCGAAGGCCTGCATGGCTGATGCCAGCTCGATGACAGGGGCGATCTGCTTGCGCAGGAACAGCAGGGCGATGAACAGCACGATGACGGTGGCAATGCCCAGCCACAGCAGCAGGTAGGGCGTGGAGGAAGCATAGACGCGATATTGTGCCGGGCGGAAGCGGAAGATGGTGTTTCCGTCCACCTGTATGCGCACGTCGGCGTATTGCGGATTGCTGGCATCCACCCAGAAGGGGCGGCCCGGCACGTAGGTGCGAATGTATTTCGCCAGCCGATAATGCAGGATGGAATACCACGGGCGCGGGCGCACCGGTGGCAGCGGCGGTTTCTCGATGGAGAAGTCCATGTCCAGCGTGGTGCGCACCATGTGGCGGATGGCGTCGAGCGTTTCCGGCGTCTTGGGGCTGCGGTCGTAGAACTGCACGATCAGCCCCACCTCGCGGCCGAACTCCTTCGACAGGCGCTTGGTTACCTCCTCCCAGTGGCGGTCCAGCAGCACGCCGGTGATGACGAGCAGCAGCACCATGATGGGCAGCACCACGATGAGCAGGGTGCGGCGGTAGAGGTCTTCCGGCAGGTGGCGCTCCAGGAAGCGGTTGAACCGCCACTTCAACCGCGGCAGGAAGCGCTGCGGCATGGGCGGAGGCGTGAGGGCGGGGGTGTCCTGTTTCATCGACGGCATGGCGTGTCGTCATTCCTGCGAGGCGGTTGGGCTGGATGCGCCTTCCGCATGCTGGTTGAGGAGGTTTCGTGCAGGGCCGTTGCCGACAGGCGTTGTGGTGGCCAGCAGGTAGCCCTTGCCGCGCACCGTGCGGATGAGCCGCGGGTTGGCCGGGTCGGCCTCCAGCTTGCGGCGCAGGCGGGTGATTTCCACGTCCACGGCGCGCGGCGTGGCGGCGGTGGGAGCGCGCAGCTCCTCGCGCGAGAGCGGTTCGCCGGGGCGTTGTGCCAGCAGCCGCAGGATCTCGCGCTCGCGCACGGTCAACGGCAACAGGCGGCCGTGTGCATCGCGCAGCTCTCCGGTTCGTGCATCCAGCACATATGGCCCCAGCTGCAGGGTGGTGGCCTGTTCGCCGCTGGCACTGATGGCGGCGGCGTGGCGGCGCAGCATCGCCTTCAGGCGCAGCAGCAGTTCTTCCGGCTCGAAGGGCTTGGCCATGTAGTCGTCGGAGCCGGCGGAAAGCCCGGCGATGCGATCCGGCGTCTCGCCCAGGGCAGAGAGCATGAGAATGGGCATCTGCACCTGTTGCTGCCGCAGGGAGCGGGCCAGGGAAAGACCGTCTTCGCCGGGCATCATCACGTCCAGCACCAGGGCATCGAAGGCCAGCGCCTGCATGCGGGCGCGGGCCTCGGCGGCGGAGGCCGCGGTGCTCACGCGCAGGCCGTGGCGGCGCAGGTAATCGCCGAGCAGCTCGCGGATGCGGGTGTCGTCATCGATGATGAGGACGTGTGGTGGCTCCTCGGGGGGTGGCATCGCTGCTGTTTGCGCAGGGATGCCTTCCTGCTGTTGCCGGTTGGTCGGCATGTGTGGCTCCTTTCTCTTGGTCCGGGGCCCTGCCTGATGTCTTTTCCGGCACCGTGCCTGGAGATTGCAGCAATTCGTGCAGGCCGCACAACTGTGCCACCTGCTGGCGCTGTTCGGTATCCACCAGTGCCAGCAACGTCCTGGCAAAGGCTTCGCGCGCCGCCGGGCCGGCCTGTTGCAGGGCTGCGTGCACGCGAGCGACCTGCGGTGCTTCCAGCCGCTGCAGCAGCGCCTGCCCGGCAGGGGTGAGGTGCAGCAGGCGCTGGCGGCGATCGGTAGCACCCTCCTGCTGCACCACGTAGCCACGTTCCACCAGCTCGCGCAGCACGCGGCCCAGACTCTGCTTGGTAATGCGCAGGATGGCCAGCAGCTCGGAAACACGCAAGCCCGGATGGCGGCCGACGAAGTGCAGGATGCGATGATGCGCCCGGCCAAACCCCAGCTCGGCCAGCATGGCGTCCGGCTCGGCAATGAAATCGCGGTAGGCGAAGAACAGCAGCTCCATCAGCCCCACCAGCGTGTCCTGGTCCTCGCTGCAGGGAAGGGCTGTGGCCAAAGATGTTTTCTCATCACGGGGGGTGGGCTTTTCTTGCGCTTGCGCGCTGCTGGAGTAGGGGGTGGTATGGGTGGCGTCGGCAGTCATCATGCGTGTTCCCGGCATCGGCATGCTGATAAATACGTCAGTCATATTGACATATTTCGGGCGGCTTGTAATGTCCCAATTCACCTGCTGGCCAATTGCGGCAGCAGCATGAAAAGACATGGCGCGGCAATGCAACAGGCTTGCGGATGGAGGTGGCGGCCGCTGGTCAAGGGGGCTAGTGGTCGTGGTGCTCCGGCAGCCGAGGGTGGAGGCACGGACAGATGGCTAGTACCGGTTTCGACAACCTGGAAGGCGAGATCTGGTTCAACGGCGCGTTCGTGCCGTGGAAGGAGGCGCAGGTGCATCTGCTGACGCATGCGCTGCATTACGGTTCTGGCGTGTTCGAGGGGGTGCGGGCCTACGAGGGGCGCATCTTCCGCCTGCGCGAACATACGGAGCGGCTGTTTCTCTCTGCCAAGGTGCTGGACCTGGACATCCCCTACACGCCGGAGGAGATTGACGCGGCGTGCGAGGAGGTGCTGCAACGCAACGGTTTGAGGGATGCCTACCTGCGCCCCATCGCATGGCGTGGAGCGGAGCAGATGGGGCTTTCGGCGCGCAATGCCCGCACGCACGTGGCCATTGCGGCGTGGAAATGGCCCTCCTACTTCTCGCCGGAAGAGCGGCTGAAGGGCCTGAAGCTGGATGTTTCGCGCTGGCGGCGGCCGGCACCGGATACCGCGCCGGTCTCGGCCAAGGCGACGGGGCTTTACATGATCAACACCCTGTCCAAGCACGAGGCAGAGCGCAAGGGGCTGACCGATGCGCTGATGCTGGACTGGCGCGGGCAGGTGGCGGAGGCCACGGGGGCCAACGTGTTCTTCCTCAAGGATGGTGTGCTGCATACGCCGGTGCCGGACAACTGCCTGGATGGCATTACCCGGCGTGCCGTCATCGAGCTGGCGCGGCAGCGCGGCGTGGAGGTGGTGGAGCGGCCCATCTGGCCGACGGAGCTGCCGTCGTTCGAGGAATGCTTCCTCACCGGCACGGCAGCAGAGGTTACGCCGGTGGCCAGCATTGGCCCCTACAGCTTCACGGTGGGCGAGATCACCCGCGCATTGATGGAGGATTATGACCGGCTGGTGCGCGGCGGCAAGTGAAGCGGTGAAGCGCAGGGCTGTCGGCACCTGCCTGCCGGCGTGGCAGGTGGTTGCCGGACGATCGTCCTTGCGAGGAATGTTCCAGCCTGCCTTTTTTGCCTCTGCTGGCCGATTTCCGCCAGGATTCCCAGGATTCCACGAAACCTGAACGGTGGCTGAACGGAGTGTTCATGTCGGGGCGGGGTGTGGTGTGGCAGAAAAGCCGTGCAATCGCGCTGCCGTGATGGCTCGGCCTTGGGGAACGGCACCAGGTCGTGAACCCCCCATCCGCCCTCCTGCCGGGATGCCGTTTTTCTCAGGTCCTGTGCCACGGCTGCCGGTTGCCAGGCGTTGGCGGCCTGTCTCCCCTGATGTCCCCGGAGGCAGGCCGCTTTCTTTCCTGCGCACATGTTGCGGGCATGCATCCTGCTCTCAGAACATCGACAGGCGTGCTGCGGGATACCTGCATCCGATTCGATAGGGGGATTGCGCGCGAACGTGGTTGACTCCGCGGCAGGGTGCTGGTTGAAGAGCAGGCAGTCAAGGGGAACCGGCCGGAGCGGGCTTGCAGCCATTGCTCTTGCGCAACACGGGTTCGCGGGGACGATGAAACTGATTTCCGGCAACGCCAACCGGCCGCTGGCAGAGGCCATTGCCGCCTACCTGGGCCAGCCGCTGACGAAATGCATGGTGCGGCGCTTCGCCGACATGGAGGTCTTCGTCGAGATCCAGGAAAACGTGCGCGGGCAGGATGTGTTCATCATCCAGCCGACGTCGTTTCCCACCAACGACCACCTGATGGAGCTGCTCATCATCATCGATGCGGCGCGGCGCGCCTCGGCACGGCGCATCACCGCCGTGGTGCCCTACTTCGGCTATGCCCGGCAGGACAGGAAGCCGGGGCCGCGCACGCCGATCACCGCCAAGCTGGTGGCCAACATGATAGAGCGTGCCGGGGCAGACCGGGTGCTGACCATCGACCTGCATGCCGGGCAGATCCAGGGTTTCTTCGACATTCCGGTGGACAACCTGTATGCCGCGCCGGTGATGGTGCAGGACCTGAAACGCCACTATGACCTTGAGAACGTCATGGTGGTGTCGCCGGATGTCGGCGGCGTGGTGCGGGCGCGCGCGCTGGCCAAGCGCATCGGCGCGCAGCTGGCCATCGTGGACAAGCGGCGCGAGCGGCCCGGTGAGTCGGAGGTGATGAACATCATTGGTGATGTGAAGGGGCATTCCTGCATTCTCATCGATGACATCGTCGATTCAGGCGGCACCCTGTGCAATGCGGCGGAGGCGCTGCTGGACCAGGGCGCGCGGGAGGTTTCCGCCTACATCACCCACGGCGTGCTGTCCGGCGGGGCAGTGGCGCGCATTTCCGCCTCGCCGCTGAAGGAGCTGGTGATTACCGATTCCATCCAGCCGACGGAGGCGGTGCGGGTGGCTTCCAACATTCGCGTCATCTCGGTGGCGGAGCTGTTGGGCGAGGCCGTGCAGCGCACGGCGGACGAGCGTTCCGTCTCGTCGCTGTTCTACTGACGCCTGGCATCTCATGCCGCCTGATCGGGCCATGCCCGGAACGGGGCGTTCATCGGCAAGGCGTGTGCCGCCAGTGATTGTTTCCCCGAAATCGCCGCAATATCCCTTACCTTCCAGAGTGTGCGAATCATGTCGTCCGGGGCGCGCATGCGTTGCGGGGGCTGGCCGTTCATGGACGGAAAGGGAGACGAACATGCGAGCAATCATCGTTGGCGGCAGCATGCTGCTGGGCATCATGGCCGGGGTGGCGGGTGCGCAGGCGCAAACGGCGGCGTCCTGCGGCAATACCGGTGCGGGGTTCGACCGCTGGCTGGCGGCGTTCAAGCAGCAGATGGTGGCGGAAGGGCTGCCGCGGCGCGTGGTGGACCGGGCGCTGGCTGGCGTGCGCTACGATGCGCGGGTCATCCGGCTTGATCGCAACCAGAAATCCTTCAAGCTGTCGTTCGACCGCTTCTGGAAGCTGCGGGTGAACAATGCGCTCATCCGCAAGGGCTGCCGCAAGATGAAGCAATATGACCGGGTGTTCTCCAGCATCGAGCGGCGCTTCGGCGTGCCGCGCGAGATCATCACCGCCATCTGGGGGCTGGAGACGCATTACGGCGGCTACAAGGGCAGGCAGTTTCCCATCCTGCAATCGCTGGCAACATTGGCCTATGACTGCCGCCGGGCGGACTTCTTCCGGCGCGAGCTGAAGGCGGCGGTGCGCATCGTGGCGCGCGGCGACATGACGCCGCGGCAGATGCAGGGAGCATGGGCCGGCGAGATTGGCCAGACGCAGTTCCTGGCATCGAAATACCTGCAATATGCGGTGGACTACGATGGTGATGGACGGCGCGACCTGATCCGCTCGGTGCCGGACCTGCTGGCCTCCACGGCCAACTTCCTGCGGGCGCATGGCTGGAAGCCGGGGGCGGGTTGGAACCCGGGAGAGCCGAACTACCGCGTGCTGCAGGACTGGAACCGCGCCACCGTCTATCAGAAGACCATCGCGCGCATGGCCAACATGCTGCGCCAGTGCCGCTGACATGCCCTTGACAACGCGGTTGGCACCGGCTGCCACCAGCGGCCACGATTGACACCGCTGATGAGCGGAGATTGAGCGCCCGCCTGCCCTTCATCCGGGGCAGGCGGGCTTGCTGCTTGCTCGAGGGGGTGCCGGAAAATCACAGGGCGGCGCTGGTGTGGGCGGTGTTGCTCCTGTCCGCCTCTTCCTGCTGCATGGCCTGGCGGCGCTGGAAGTCGCGCATGATGACGGCTGCGACCTCATGCGGCGGCATGGGCTTGCCGTAATAGTAGCCCTGGGCGAAATCGCAACGGAACTTGCGCAGGAACACGGCCTGTTCGAGCGTTTCCACGCCTTCCACCACCACCGGCATGCGCAGCGAGCGCGCCATGATGACGAGTGCACGCAGGATGGAGCGGGCCTCGCCGCAGCTGTTCACCGCCTGGGTGAAGGAGCGGTCTATCTTCAGCTTGTCGAAGGAGAACTTCCACAGGTAGCTCATGGAGGAATAGCCGGTGCCGAAATCGTCCAGCACGATGCTGACGCCGCGCTTGCGCGCCTCTTCCAGCTGCGTGCGGGCCTTGTCCCAGTCCTGCATCATCAGGCTTTCGGTAACCTCCAGCTCCAGCCGTTGCGGATCAAGCCCGGAGGTTTCCAGCGCCTTCCACAGGGTGGCGATCAACTGGCCGGAAGCGAACTGGGTGGGCGAGAGGTTGACGGAAATCTTCAGGTGCTGCGGCCATTTCACGGCGGTGGAGCAGGCTTCCGCCAGCACGAAGGCTCCGATCTCGTTCATCAGGTTCAGGCGCTCGGCAATGGGGATGAATTTGGCTGGCGAGATGGGCTTGCCGTCGTCATCGTGCATGCGCAACAGCACCTCGAAGCCGTGCAGGTGTTCGTCTTCAAGACGCACGATGGGTTGATAGTGCAGGCTGAAGTAACGTGCGCAGTTGCGCGCGGCGCGGCGCACCAGGCGCTCCAGCTCGGCCATTTCGTTGTAGTCGCGGTCCATGGCCGAGTCGTAGATGTGGAAGGTGTTGCCACCGGCATCCCGTGCGGCCTGGCGCATGAGCGTGGCCTGCCGCGTCAGCTCGGAGCGAGAGGTGGCCTGCTCCTGCGGGTGGAAGGAAATGCCCACGGACAGGGTGAGAATGAGCGACTTGCCGTGCCAGTAGAGAGGGCGCTGGGCCTCGTGCAGCAGCTCCTGCATGAAGGCGTGTGCCTCGTCGCGCCCCGGCCAGGGCAGGGGCAGCAGCACGGCGAAGTCATCACGGCGCAGGCGGAAGACGGTGGCACCATGGCGGTGTGCAAGGCGGGAGAAGCGCCCGGCCAGCGTGCGCAGCACGTGGCTTGCGGCCTCATGCCCTTCGGCACAGGTGATGCGGCCAAGGTCATCGACGCCGAAGATGATGCAGGCCAGTGCACGGCGCGGCGGATCACCCACCGGTTGTGCCAGGTATTCATCCAGCAGCTGCTCGAAGGCCACATGGTTGGGCAGGCCGGTGAGGTCATCGAACTCGCGGGCGTAGGTAATGCGGTTCTGGGCGTCGGTCTGCAGACGACGGAACAGCAGCAGCGCCATGGCGGCGATGATGACGAGCGCAATGATGGCGCTGACGAAAATGCGCTGCATGGCCTCGGTCAGCTCGGCGTGCAGCCGTTTCTGGTCAACCACGGCGGTAATGTAACCGAGCATGTTGCCGTCGGCATCCTTCAGCGGCAGGCGCACGCGGGCCATGCCTTCCGGCTCTTCGTGTTGCTGGGCTGCGGATGCGCTGCCGTCCACCAAGGCGAGGCCTGCGCTGGCAGTAGCGGTGGCAGGGGCGAAGGCCAGCCGGGCAATCTTGTCATGCGGTTCTTCGAAGGTGTTGCGCGCATACATGCGCACCTTGCCCAGTGGCTCGTGCGCGGGCTCGATGCGGAAGGCCTCCACGCCGTATATCTCGGCTTCGCGACGCAGGTCGGCGACGTCTTGCCGCGACATGGGCCTGCGCGCGATGTTGCGCACCAGGTCGTGGTGTTTTTCCACCAGGTGGGTGGACCAGTCCTCCACCCGGCTGGTGGCCACCAGGTGCACGATATGATCTATGCCGCGGCGGGCGTAATCGGCCCCGGCCAGGGTAAAGATGCCCAGCGCCAGCGCAATGCCGGCCAGCAGGTAGCGCAGGAGTCGATAACGGTTGCCCGGTTGCATGATCATCCACACCCGTTCGTGGCAGCGAACAGATGCTGCCAGCATTGCCGTGATGTCTCATGCCCCCGGAAAAGCACAGTCAGCCTGCGCGGGGCTGCAGCCCCTGCATACAACTTGCTGTTCCCTCCCGTCGGGAAAATTATCCGATGTTCCTGAAGAAGGCGTAAAGGTGGAGGGTGCCTTGCCGCTGCGAAGGGTATTGTGCAACCGCCCGAGGACAGGTGATGCGGCTTGGCGCTTGCTGGCCGTTCCGTATCGTGGAATAGTGGTCAGGCTTGCTCGGCCACCATTTCGCGCATGGCCTTCTGCACCTTCTCGAAGGCGCGCATCTCGATCTGGCGGATGCGCTCGCGCGAGACGCCGAATTCCTTCGACAGTTCCTCCAGCGTCAGTGGCGGTTCCTGCAGGCGGCGGGCCTCGAAGATGCGGCGCTCGCGCTCATTGAGCTGTTCCATGGCCTGGCGCAGCAGGCGCATGCGCATGTCGAATTCCTCGCGCTCGGCCAGATCCTCTTCCTGGTTGGCGGTTTCGTCCACCAGCCAGTCCTGCCATTCGCCGCTGTCCTCATCCGCACGCAGCGGTGCGTTGAGAGAGGCATCGCCGGCCAGGCGCCGGTTCATGGCGATGACGTCTTCTTCCGGCACGCCCAGCTGCTCGGCGATCTCCTTTACCTGTTCCGGCGTCATGTCGCCGGATTCCAGGGCGTTGATGCGGCTCTTCAGCTTGCGCAGGTTGAAGAACAGCTTCTTTTGCGCCGCGGTGGTGCCGATCTTCACCAGCGACCAGGAGCGCAGGATGTATTCCTGGATGGCGGCCTTGATCCACCACATGGCATAGGTGGCCAGCCGGTAGCCCTTGTCCGGCTCGAAGCGCTTTACTGCCTGCATGAGGCCGACGTTGCCTTCCGAGATGATCTCGGAGATGGGCAGGCCGTAGCCGCGGTAGCCCATGGCGATCCTGGCCACCAGCCTGAGGTGAGAGGTGATGAGGCGGTGTGCGGCCTCCACGTCGGCATGTTCGCGCCAGCGCTTGGCCAGCATGAATTCCTCTTCCGGCGAGAGGATGGGGAACTGGCGAATCTTCTGCAGGTAGGCGGCCAGGCCGCCTTCATCGGTGGGGGCTGGCAGGGTCTGCCCGGTTACGCGCGGGGTGGGCAGGGCCACCTTGTCCGCTGTCTTTTCCTCCAGCGCCTGTGCCCGCTCGCGGGCATCATCGGCGGAAATGCGGGTGCCGTCTGCCGCGGCAGCGCTGGCATTCTGCCCGGTTGTGGTTGCGGAATTGCTGTCGGCACCGGTGTTGTTGGCAGAACTGGTCATGTGTTGGGCATCCCCGACCATGTGTATTGTGGGCAGCAGGCTTTCCGGTCGCAGCGGCAGCAGAGGACTGCAGCCTGTTGGCGAATTGCCGGCATGAACCAAATCAGCAGGTGTTGCCGGCATTATAGGGGGGTGGGCAGAAACGGCAACCATGCAGCCTGCAGCCGTGCTGTGCAGTGATGAAGGCCGGCAAGATGATGCACATGCTCATGCCTGCATGGCGCGCAAGGCAGCAAGCAGGTGCTCCATGTCTGTGGGCAATGGACTGGTGAAATGCAGCCGCTGACGTGTAACCGGGTGGATGAAGCCCAGCTCGGCGGCGTGCAGTGCCTGTCGCCCCAGTTGTTGCAATGCGTTGCGAGCCCTTTCGTCGAGCCGCCGGATGGAGGCGGCATGGCCGTGTGCGTATAGCGGATCGCCCATTACCGGGTGGCCGGCATGGGCCATGTGCACGCGTATCTGGTGGGTTCGCCCTGTTTCAAGCCGGCAGCGCAGCAAGGCGGCGATCGGCTTTTCCTGGCGCTGCGGCGAAAGGAAGGTTTGCAGCGTTTCGTAATGGGTAATGGCCTCGCGCGCGGTTTCATCGCCGTGCCGCACGGCCATGCGCATGCGCTGGCGCGGGTGGCGGCCGATGGGGGCATCGATGCTGCCGCGCGGCAGGCGCGGTGCTCCCCAGACGAGCGCCAAATAGGTGCGATGCAGTGCGCCATCCCTGCCATGTGCGGCGAACTGTTCGCTCAGGCCCTTGTGTGCCTCTTCCGTCTTGGCGATCACCAGCAGGCCGGAGGTGTCCTTGTCCAGCCGGTGCACGATGCCGGGGCGCTCCACGCCGCCGATGCCGGAAAGCCTGCCGCCGGAACGCTGCACGTGGTGCAGCAGGGCATGCACCAGCGTGCCGTCGTCATGCCCCGGAGCAGGGTGGACCACAAGGCCTGCCGGCTTGTCGATGACGATGAGATGCTCATCCTCGTGCACGATGTTCAGCGGGATGTCCTGCGGGGTGATCTCCAGCGGGCGAGGCGGTGGCACCTGCACCTCGATGCGCGCTCCTGCTGCCACCTTGTGGCTGGCGCGGGTGGCTGGTGCGCCGTTGACCATGACCCTTCCCTCTGCAATGAGAGACTGCAGGCGGCTGCGGGAGAAGTCCGGCACGTGGCTGGCCAGCAGGCGGTCCAGCCGCTGGCCGGCGGCATCTTGCGGCACGGTGAAGGTGATGGTCTGCTCGGGAGTTTGCGTCATGGCCGACAACAAACACGGCACGCGGCAAAAGGCAACCGGGGATGCGGCAGCGGCTGCATCCGCCTCTGCCTCGGCGGCAGCGGAAGCACCGGTGATGACGGAGGCAGACCGGCGGCAGGTGCGCATTCTTACCGCGGTGGTGGTTGGCCTTGGCGTGCTTCTGCTGGTGGGGTTGGCGGTGCTGCTGGCGGTGGTCATCATGCGCGCGGCAGGCAAGCCGGCGGCTCCGGCGGCGGCGGAGATGACCCTGCCGGTGCCGCGCGGGACGGTGGTGGAGGGCATGACGCTTGACGGCAACATGCTGGCCGTGCGCCTGCTGCATCCGGCGGGGCGCGAGATCGTGGTGCTGGATGCACGCAAGGGGCGGGTGCTGCGGCGGTTGCGGCTGGTGGAGCAGGCAGCGCAATGAAGGAGGTGGACAACGCGCTTCAGTTTCGGGTGGCATCGCCCAGGCTGGCAGAATCGGCACGGTGAAACATGACCTCCACTCCCAGCCCGCCCAGGTCGGCGCGGTAGAAACGCAGGGAGTAGCCGTATGAGTCGAGGATATCGCGGACGATGGCAAGGCCCAGGCCATTGCCGTGGGTGCTTTCGTCAAGACGTGTGCCGCGTTGCATGATGGTGTCATAGTGCTGTGGTGCAACGCCGGGGCCGTCGTCTTCCACCCGCAGGTGCAGCAGGCCTCTTGTGTTCGTGTCCAGCCGCACGCGAACGGTGCTGTGTGCCCATTTCGATGCATTCTCCAGCAGGTTGCCGGCCAGCTCCATGAAATCTCCTTCTTCCATGGGCACGATGGCATCTTCCGGCACATCCACGCGCCAGTGCAGGTTTTCGGCCGTTGCGTGCAGGGCGCGGATGATGCCCTGAAGGGCGCGGGCCGCGCGGGTGTGGGGGATGGTGGCCATGCCACCGTGGATTTTGCTGCGGGCCAGTTCGTGTTCGACATGGCGACGGAGCTGGTGCAGCTGCTCCTCCATTTCGTGCGCCTGTGTGTCAAGGCCGTGCTTGCGCACCTCGCGGGCTACGGCGGCCAGCACAGCCAGCGGCGTCTTCATGCCGTGGGCAAGGTTGGCGGCGCGGGCACGGGCATTCTCCACCTGCTGCTCATGGGTGGCCAGCAGCGTGTTCAGCTCCTGCACCAGTGGTTCCAGCTCTGCCACGCCGGGGTTTTGCAGGGTGCGGGTGCTGCCCTGCCGCACCTGTTGCAATTGCTTGCGCAGCACATCCAGCGGGCGCAGGCCCCAGATGACCTGTGCGAGAATGGTGGCAATGAGGATGGCGGCAAGCAGCAGCAGGCCGAAGGTCAGCTGCCAGTTGAACTGACGCAGGGCGGCCGAGATCTCGGCATGATTCAGCGCCACGGTGATGATGTAGCGATGGCTGTTGGCATCGCTGCCGGGCGGAGATGAGGGCTGTTCCGTCCGGCGTTCGGTTGCGGCAGAGCTGTTGGTGGCACCATTGCCATCAGAGGCGGGCAGCTCCACCCAGACGCCGCGCACAAGGGCATAGAGTGTTTCGTTGCGCGGGCCGGTGAGGACGTATTCATGAATGCCGTCCTGCCGCAGCATGGTGGGGGTGAGCGTCAGCTCGGCATCCCACAGGGAGCGGGAGCGGTGCAGCACCTTTCCCTCGGCATCGTTGATCTGCCAGTAGAGGCCGCTGAGGGGGGTGTTGAAGCGCGGGTCGCTGAGTGGGCCGGTGATGCGAACGGTGCCATCAGGCGCGGGTTGCAGGCGGGCCAGCAGCTGCTTCATGTGGTTTTCCAGCTCCTGGTGCACGCGGCTTTCCACCGAGTCCTCGAACTCCCAGGAAAGCTGCCAGGCCAGCCACAGCAGCGCCGGTATCATCACCAGCGTGGAGAGCAGCAGCAGGCGCCAGCGCAACGATGTGGGGGTGCGTATCATTCGCCTGCTCCATGGCCCGAATCACCGGCAGATGCCTTGGCGGTGTCGTCATCCGGGCTGTTGTTGTTCTCCGCGGCTTCGGTGGCGAGCAGGTAGCCGTGGCCGCGGCGCGTCTGGATGAGGTCGGGGCCGACCTTGCGGCGCAGGCGGGCGATGAGCACGTCCAGCGCGTTGGGGCTGCGTTCGTCATCGCCTTCGTAGATGTGCTCCATCAGCTCCATGCGTGGTACGGGCCGGTTGCGGTTGTGCGCCAGGTAGTGCAGCAGGCGGTATTCCAGTGGCGTCAGGTCCAGCGGGCGGCCGTGCAGCAGCACGCGGGCGGCGCGGGTGTCCAGTTCCAGCGGGCCAATGCGCACCACCGGGGCCGCCAGGCCACGGCTGCGGCGGATGATGGCGCGCAGGCGGGCCAGCACCTCCTCCATCTCGAACGGTTTGGCGACGTAGTCGTCGGCACCGGCGTCGATGCCGGCAACGCGCTCCTGCCAGCTGCCGCGGGCGGTGAGCACCAGCACGGGAAAGGTGCGGCCAGCCTCGCGCCAGTTGCGCAAAACCGACAGCCCGTCAAGCGCCGGCAGACCAAGGTCAAGGATGACGGCGTCATAATCTTCCGTGAAGCCCTTGAAGTCGGCTTCCTCGCCGTCATGGGCATAGTCCACCACGTAACCGGCGTGTTGCAGGTGCTCGCCCAGGTCGTGGGCGATGGTGCGGTTGTCCTCGACAATGAGAATGCGCATGCCTTCCCCCGTGTCCAGGCATCATCGCGACTTGCCGGCGTTGAAGTTGTAGCGTTTCTGCGCGCGCACGCGGCGGGCCGGAACGGTGATGACGCGCAGGCGGTTGCGCTTGTCCAGCAGGCGTATCTCGTAGCGGGCGCGTCTGCCCTTGCCGCGCAGGCGCACATCCAGCACCGAACCGCCATGCCGGCGCTGCAGACGGTTCAGGATGCCGCTGAGCGGAGCAATGGTGCCGCTGCGGCGGGCGCGCCAAGCGCGGTTGTGGTCATTGTCATCATCATCTTTGTCGCGGTAGCCACCACCTGAGCTGCCTGCCTGGCCGCCTCCGTATCCGCCATTGTCATCGTCATCTCCATCGCTACCGCCGTCATCGCTCCCACCATCGTCGCCGCCATCGTCGCCGCCACCGTCGCCGCCATCGTCGCCGCCA
>Ga0256839_1000494_pt1 | contig 51215 bp, 49 predicted proteins | sample 354166metaG_FD_185968 | JGI IMG/M metagenome (GOLD analysis project Ga0256839, IMG submission 185968) | Hydrothermal vent microbial communities from Mid Atlantic Ridge, Atlantic Ocean - 354-166 | ecosystem: Environmental > Aquatic > Marine > Hydrothermal vents | place: Atlantic Ocean: Mid... | reverse complement strand
CAGTTCGTGGCGGATTCCCGCCCCGCTCCGGCGCATGTAGACGTCGACCCGGTTGAGGGAGGCCCGCAGCACCCGCAGCCGCACCCAGCCCGGCGGCCGCTCCGGCTCCGCCACCTCGCGCAGCCCGGGAAGGCGTAGGTGCGGAGCGTGTTGCGCCACTGCTGGCGGTGCTTGGCGTTGCGGTACTGGGAGAGCATGGTTTCCAGGAACGCCTCGGCAGCCTCTCGGAAGGTCGGCACGCCGCGGTGCGCCCGCTCGCGCCGGCGGCGTTCCCCGATGGGGTCGAGCCCCCTGCGCAGCACCGAGCGCCATTCCGCCGCCTCCTCGCGGGCCGCGGCCAGCGAGAGGCCGTCGCGGCTGGCGGGATCGTAGGGCCCGAGCCCCAGCTCGCGCTTGTGCGGCCCGGCGCTGTAGCGGAACACCCAGTAGCCCGCACCGGGTCCGCGGACCTGCAGGACCAGGTTGCCGCCGTCATGGAGCCTTTGCCGGCGGCCCTCGGCCAGGGCCGCGCGGATCCCCGCCACCGTGAGCCGGTTCGCCCGCACCACCATTACAATCGTCCGCCATACTCCGCCGCGTCCCCCCGGATGTCCCCCCGGAGGTCGCGCCACAGCGTGGCACGGCGTGAAACGCCCTGCAACGCCAATTCTCCGGTATTTCAGCAAAATCCGGCGATGGTGGGACGGGTCGGAACGGCGGGAAACGGCGGGCTGGCGGAGGGAGAGGGATTCGAACCCTCGGTACCCGCAAGGGTACAACGGTTTTCGAGACCGCCCCGTTCAACCACTCCGGCATCCCTCCGCGGCACGAGGCGCCCGTTATCTACTCCCCCGCGGACGGCGCGGCAAGAGACCGGCGAGTGGCCGCGCGGCCCGGTCAGGCCGGTTCCCGGGCGCTCCGACGCATCGCCTTGCGGCGCTGATGCGGATCGAGATGGCGCTTGCGTAGCCGGATGCTGGCGGGGGTCACCTCGACGAGCTCGTCCTCCTCGATGTAGGCGAGAGCCCGTTCGAGGGTCATCCGCCTCGGCGGGGTCAGGAGGATGGCGTCGTCCCTGCCGGCGGCACGGATATTGGTGAGCTTCTTGGTCTTCAGAGGATTGACCTCGAGATCCCCGGCCTTGGCATGCTCGCCGATGACCATCCCCGAATAGACCTTCTCGCCGGGGCCGATGAACAGCACCCCGCGATCCTCGAGGTTCCAGAGCGCATAGGCCACCGCCTCGCCCTGTTCGGAGGAGACGATGACCCCGGTGTGGCGGCCGCGGATCGGTCCCTTCCAAGGCTCGAAGCCGGCGAAGAGGCGATGGAGGACGCCGGTACCGCGGGTATCGGTCAGGAACTCGCCGTGATAGCCGATCAGCGCCCGCGAGGGAGCCCGGAACAGAAGCCGCAGACGGTCCCTGCCGGTGGGGCGCATTTCCAGGAGCTCGCCCTTCCTGCGGGTGAGTTTCTCCACCACCACCCCGGCGAATTCCTCGTCGAGATCGATCACCACTTCCTCGACCGGCTCCAGCCGTGCTCCGGTGTCGGGATCGGTGCGGATCAGCACCCGCGGCCGCGAGATCGACATCTCGTAGCCCTCGCGGCGCATGGTCTCGATCAGCACCGCGAGCTGCAGCTCGCCGCGGCCGGCCACCTCGAAGGCGTCCTGTCCCGGCAGGGCCCGCACCCGGATGGCGATGTTGCCCTCCGCCTCGCGCTGGAGACGGGCGAGGATCTGCCGCGAGGTCACCTTGTCCCCCTCGCGGCCCGCGAAGGGACTGTCGTTGACGGAAAAGGTGACGGCGACGGTCGGCGGATCGACGGGCTGGGCGGGAAGCGGCGCCGCGACTTCGGGCGCGCAGAGGGTGTCGGCGACGGTGGCGCGGGAAAAGCCGGCGATGGCGACGATGTCGCCGGCCTCGGCTTCGGCGACCGGCTGGCGGGAGAGGCCGCGGAAGGCCAGGATCTTGGTCACCCGCGCGCGTTCCAGCTCCTCGCCGGTACGGGCCAGCGCCTTGAGGGTGGTGTTGGCGCTGATCCGTCCCGATTCGACGCGGCCGGTGAGGAGCCGACCGAGATAGGGATCGAATTCGAGGATCGAGGCCAGCAGGCGGAACGGCCCTCCGGGGTCGACCGCGGGCGGCGGCACCCGTTCGAGTACCAGATCGAACAACGGCGCCATGCTCTCCCGCGGATCGGCGAGATCGCGGACCGCCCAGCCTTCCTTGGCGGAGGCGAAGAGATGGGGAAAATCGAGCTGCGCCTCATCGGCGTCGAGGGCGGCGAAGAGGTCGAACACCTCGTCGAGGACCGCCTCGGCCCGCTGGTCGGGGCGATCGACCTTGTTGACCACGACGATGGGGCGCAACCCGCGGGCCAGCGCCTTGCCCAGCACGAACTTGGTCTGGGGCATCGGTCCCTCGGCGGCGTCCACCAGCAGCAGGCAGCAATCGACCATCGACAGGATCCGCTCCACCTCGCCGCCGAAATCGGCGTGGCCGGGGGTGTCGACGATGTTGATGCGGACCCCCTTCCAGACCACGCTGGTGCATTTGGCGAGAATGGTGATCCCCCGTTCGCGTTCGAGATCACCCGAATCGAGCGCTCTCTCGCGCACCTGCTCGTTGTCGCGGAAGATCCCGGACTGGCGCAGCAGACAGTCCACGAGGGTGGTCTTGCCGTGATCGACATGGGCGATGATGGCGATGTTGCGCTGGTCCATGAGCCGATCCGTTGCCCGACACGAAAGGGCGCGGCCGCGGCCGCGCTCGCCCGGCAATATAGGGCCGGGCGGGGGCGCCGGCCAGCATCGGTGCCGATCGTTCGCCGCCGATGGCCGATTGCGAAGCCCGCCGGGCGCGGCTACTGTCCTGCCGGCACGCGGAAAAGACGAGGGAGGCCGAGCCAGGTGACGCAGCAGGGAGCGCGACGGCGACGACCGGCCGTTCGCCGCCGCCGGTCGGGGAGCGGTCGGCCATGAGACTCCGCTGGGTCGCCTTCGTTCCCTGCCTGATCTGGTTCCTGCTGACCCTGTTCCCCATCTACTGGACGGTGGTCACCGCCTTCAAGACGCCACCGGCGGTCTTCAACGGTCCCACATACCTGCCCTGGATCGACTTCACACCCTCCCTCGACGGCCTGCGCGAGGTGCTGGGCGGTGAGCGGGGCGACGTCGTCCGGCCGCTCGTCAATTCGACGCTCATCGCGCTGACGGCGACGACCATCGCCACGCTCCTCGGGGCGATGGCCGCCTACGCCCTGGTCCGCTTCACCTTCCGCGTGCATCTGACGGCCGGGATCGGCTTCGCTCTCGTCGGCATCGCCGTCTTCGTCGGCCTCGATCTCCTGGGCCTCGGGGAAACCCCGCGCATGGGCATCGCCTTCATCGTCGCGCTGCTGGCCTCGATCCTCGTCAACCGGCTGCCGCTGCGGGACAAGATCCTCGGCAACAACGACATCGCCTTTTGGTTCGTCAGCCAGCGGATGTTCCCGCCCATCGTCTCCGCCTTCGCGCTCTATCTCCTGTACGCGCGGCTGGGCCGGGACGGGATCGCGATGCTGGATACCTTCTGGGGGATGGTGCTCGCCTACACCGCCTTCGTGCTGCCGATCACGGTGTGGCTGCTGCGGGACTTCTTCCAGAGTCTGCCGGTGGAAGTCGAGGAGGCGGCGCTGGTCGACGATGTGCCACGCTGGCGCATCTTCCTCGGCATCGTGCTGCCGATGGCGCGACCGGGGGTGATCGCCACCTTCTTGATCGCCCTCGGTTTCGTCTGGAACGAGTTCCTCTTCGCCCTCATCCTCACCTCCAGCCGCTGGCAGACCATGCCGATCATGATCGCCGGCCAGAATTCGGTGCGCGGCACCGAATGGTGGTCGATCTCGGGGGCGGCCCTGGTGGCCATCCTGCCGATGGTGGTGGTGACCGTGTTCCTCGCCCGCTTGATGCGCTCCGGCCTGGCGCTGGGCGGTCGGAAATAGGCCGAAACCTCGACGGACGACAGGGAGGAAGAACCATGTCCATCACCAAACGGCTCACCGCACTGCTCGCCGGCACGGCGGTCATGGCCCTCGCCGTGCCCGGACAGGCGGCGGTCGATTGCAAGGGCAAGGAGATCACCATCGGTACCTTCAACCCGCCGTTCATCGGCGGCCCGGCGATCGCCCACGCCAAGACCTGGGAGGAGAAGACCGGCGGCAAGGCGAACGTCGTGACCTTCCCCTTCGGCGAGCTCTACCCGAAGTACATGACGGCGCTGGTGAGCGGCCAGGACGCCTACGACGTGATCATGTACGCACCCGCCTGGCAGGGCGATTTCGCCCCCTATCTCTCCGAGATGCCGGCCGAGATCCGCCAGGGTGCCGACTGGGAGGACATCGCTCCCATCTACCGCGAGCGGCTGATGGTCTGGGACGGCCGGGTGGTGGCGCAGACCATCGACGGTGACGTCCACACCGGGACCTACCGCAAGGACCTGTTCGGCGATCCGAAGGAGCAGGCGGCCTTCAAGGAAAAGTACGGCTACGATCTGGCGCCCCCGAAAACCTGGAAGGAATACTACGACATCGCCGAGTTCTTCACCCGGCCGGACGAAGGGCTGTGGGGCACCGCCGAAGCCTTCGTGCGCGGCGGACAGCAGTTCTGGTTCTTCTTCAGCCACGCCGCCGCCTACGTGAACCACCCGGACAATCCCGGCTCCATGTTCTTCGATCCCGAGACCATGGAAGCCCAGATCGCCAATCCCGGCTGGCTGCGGGCGCTCGAGGACTACATCCGAAGCTCCGAATACGCACCTCCCGGCGCCCTCAACTGGAACTCGGGTGACATCCGCACCGCCTTCGCCGGCGGCCAAGTGGCGATGAACTTCGACTGGGGCGACACCGGCACCATCGCCGTCGATCCCGCGCAGAGCAAGGTGGCCGGCAACGTCGGCTTCTTCGTCCTCCCCGGTTCGGACGAGATCTGGAACTACAAGACCGGGCAGTGGGACAAGTTCGACGAGGTCGTCCATTCGCCCTTCATGGCCTACGGTGGCTGGGTCGCCTCGGTGCCGGCCACCAGCCAAGAGCAGGCTTGCGCCTGGGACTACGTCGCCTGGTACGCGAGTCCCGAGAACTCGATGAAAGACGTCACCACCGGCGGTACCGGCATCAACCCCTATCGGCTGTCCCATTTCCGGAACATCGACGCCTGGCTCGCGGCCGGCACCTTCACCCGCGAGGAGGCGGAGAACTACCTCGAGGTCCAGCTCGCCTCGATCGATCCGGAGCGCAACAACGTCGCCCTCGACATGCGGCTGCCCGGCTATTTCCAGTACACCGAGGTGCTGGAGATCGAGCTTTCCAAGGCGCTCGCCGGTCAGGTGGAGCCGCAGGAGGCGCTCGACACCATCGCCGCGGAATGGAACCGCCTCACCGACGAGCTCGGTCGGGACAAGCAGCTCGCCGCCTATCGGGCATCGATGGGGCTGCCGCCGCTCGAGTGACAACTCCGTTTCCGGCTTCCCGGGGGAGCCCGAGCGGCTCCCCCGCCTTTCGCGGATCCGCCATGGCTCGCGTCACCCTCGAACAGGTCGTAAAGCGCTTCGGCGACACGGTCGTCATCCCCCGCCTCGATCTGGCGATCGAGGACGGGGAGTTCGTCGTCCTCGTCGGCCCTTCGGGCTGCGGCAAGACGACGACACTCAGGATGATCGCCGGGCTCGAGGAGGTGAGCGAAGGGCGTGTCCTGATCGGCCCGCGCGACGTCACCCGGGTGCCGCCCGGCAAGCGCAACTGCGCCATGGTCTTCCAGTCCTACGCGCTCTATCCGCACATGACGGTGCGGGAGAACATCACCTACGGCCTCCGTGTCCGGCGGGTACCGAAACCGGAAATCGATCGCCTGCTCGCCGAGGCGGTCCGGATCCTCGGGCTGGAGGAATTTCTCGATCGTCGTCCGAAGCAACTTTCCGGCGGCCAGCAGCAGCGGGTGGCCATCGGCCGGGCGATCGTCCGCCAGCCGGAGGTCTTCCTGTTCGACGAGCCGCTATCCAATCTCGACGCCAAACTGAGGGTGGAGATGCGGACCGAGATCCGGCAGCTCCACCGCCGCCTCGGCAACACCGTCGTCTACGTCACCCATGATCAGGTGGAGGCGATGACCCTGGCGGATCGCGTCTGTGTCATGCACCGGGGACGGATCGAGCAGATCGCCGCGCCCCTCGAACTCTACGAGCGGCCGGCGAACACCTTCGTCGCCGCCTTCATCGGAACCCCGGCGATGAACTTTCTCGATGCCCGCTACCAGCTCGAGGACGGCAGGCCGTCCGTCCGTCTCGGCGACGGCAGCTCGCTGGATCTCGCCCGGGGCATTCCCGACGGTGAGGAGGGGCGTCCCGTGCGGCTCGGCGTCCGCCCCGAGCATGTCGCGGTGGCCGGGGAGGGCACAGGGTTCGCCCTCCGGGTGCGCGAGATCGAACCGCTCGGTCCGGCCAAGCTTCTCATCGGCGAGGTCGCCGGCGAACGTTTCGTCGCCCAGGTCGACGCGCATCTGCCGGTGGATCTGGACACCCTCTGCCACCTCACGGTGGCGCCCGACAGGATCCACCTGTTCGATCCGGAGAGTGGCGGGGCGTTGCTCTGAGGCGGGAGCGGGAAGGGCGCTTGTCGCCGGTTTCCGGGCAGCTATAGTCGCCGGCGGTCCAGCGAAGGGAGACGGGCGCGAATGGAACCGGTCGCGGCGGAATCGGGGGGGGTCGACGTCCTCGGGATCGGCAACGCCATCGTCGATGTCGTCGCCTATGCCGAAGACCGCCTCCTGGAGCAACTCGATCTCGTCAAGGGGGCGATGACCCTGGTCGACGAGTCGCGCTGCGAGTTCCTCTACCGGCGCATGGGGCCGGCCCACGAGGTCTCCGGCGGGTCCTGCGCCAACACCATGGCGGCGCTGGCGTCGCTCGGCGGTCGGGCGGCCTATATCGGGCGGGTGCGGGACGATCAGCTCGGCGAGGTGTTCGGGCACGATATCCGGGCCGCCGGGGTCACGTTCCGGAGCCGACCGAGCACGGAGGGGCCGAGCACCGCCCGCTGTCTGGTGTTCGTGACACCGGACGCCCAGCGCACCATGGCCACGTATCTCGGGGCCTGCGTCGAGCTCGCTCCCGAGGACGTCGATCCCGAGCTCGTGCGGGCGGCGGAAATCACATATCTCGAGGGCTATCTGTGGGATCGGCCGGAGGCCAAGGCCGCCTGCCGCAAGGCGGCCGCGATCTGCCATCGGGCCGGACGCAAGCTGGCGCTCACCCTGTCCGATCCCTTCTGCGTCGATCGCTGGCGTGGAGAGTTCCGCGAACTGGTGACCCGGGAGGTGGACATTCTCTTCGCCAACGAGGCGGAGATCACGAGCCTTTACGAAGTCGCGGATTTCGATCGGGCGTTGCAGGAAGTGCGCCGCCACGTTCATTTCGCGGTGCTCACCCGGGGGGCCAGGGGCAGTGTCGTGGTCCGTGGCGAGGAGGTTCACGTGATCGATGCCGTCCCGCCCGATCGGCTGCTGGATACCACCGGCGCCGGCGATCTCTATGCGGCGGGCTTCCTGCGGGGGTTCACCGCCGGACTCGATCTCGGTACCTGCGGGCGGCTCGGCAGTCTCTGCGCGGCCGAGATCATCGCCCAGTACGGGGCCCGCGCCGAACGGCCGCTGCGGCCGCTGTTCGACCGGGTGAACGGCGCCGGCCCGTAGAGCGGGGCGGCGTTTCAGAGAAGAAGAGCGAACTCCTCGCCGGCCGCGCGGCGCACCGCCGCGAGCCCGCCCCTGAAGGCGTAGGCCTCGTAGCCGGCCTGCTGCATCCGCTCGGCGAGAAGCGGCGTCTGGGTACCGAAGGTGCAGTAGAGGACATAGCGCCGATCGCGCTCCAGGCGGCGGAAGCCTTCGACCAGTTCGGCCGCCGGGATGTTGATCGCCCGGGGCAGGTGCCAGAGGCGATATTCCTCCGGTTCGCGGCAGTCGATCACCACCGAAGCCTCGCCGAACTCCTCGACGAACAGATAGGGCTCGCGCAGATCCTCCGCTTTCACCGAGGCGATGTCGATGGTCCTTCGCTCCTCGACCAGGCGACGGAGGAGCTCGGCCGGGATCTTCTCGACCTCCCGGGCCAGGACCCCGACGCGGCTGGTGACCGCCGGCCGGTCGGCGGCGAGGCCGCACATTTCGGGTACCCGCTCCGACAGCGGCGCGGTGCCGATGCGCCGCGCCTCGGCCATGATCTCGTTCTTGTCGTGGCCGAGCAGCGGGCGCAGCATGGGCATCTCCGCGAACCGATCGAGGCTGGCGAGGTTCGGCAGCGTCTGCGAGGAGACCTGACCCAGGGCCTCGCCGGTGACCACCGCATCCGCCCGTTCCTTGCGGGCGAGAATCGCCGCGGCCCGATAGAACAGGATCTTGAGGACGAGCTGCCAGAGCCGCCGGTCGGTACGGCTGCGCAATTCGGCGACGAGAGGGACGAAATCGACGACGTGCAGGCGGGGCCGCAGACCGAAGCCCCAGAGCTCGTGGAGCACCTTGACCACCTGGAGCACCATGCGCTCGTGGGCGATGCCGCCGAGATTGCAGTACAGATAATGGAGCTCGGCGCCGCGCCGCATCATCCGCCAAGAGGCGACCGCGGAATCGAAGCCGCCCGAGATCAGCGACAAGGCGCGGCCCTGAATGCCGGCGGGGAGACCGCCGGCACCCGGCTGGCGGTCGCTGAACAGCAGCGCCCGATCGCCGGACAGTTCGACGAAGACGGTGATCTCCGGCCGGGTCAGATCGACCTTCCCGGGGCCGTTGAGAGCGGCTCCCAGAGCCCGTTCGACGTCCTGGCGCGAAAACGGGTATCGGGTCAGTTTCTTGGCCCGGACCGCAAATCGTTTGCCGGTGACCGCTTCGCGGAAGATCTCGCCGCCACGCCGGGCGATGACCTCGGGATCCGCCGGCAGCACGGCCTCGACCCGGGCTACGGTGGCGATGCCGAAGACATGGCGGGCGACCGAGACGGCCGCATCATCCGCCTCGCTGCGGATCAGGAAGCGGGTGCCGGCGGCATCGAGCTCGAACGGGATTCCGGCCCGCCCCAGAGCCTCGCGCAGATTGCGCTCGAGGGTCTCGACGAAACGTTGCCGGGTGCGGCGCGATTTGGTGACGATGTCGGGGGCGACGAGCGCCAGCACCATCCCGGGCCTGCTGTTGGTCATCCGACGGTCATCCCTGAGAGGAACGGCGTGCGGGGGAAGCGGAGGACGCCCGCTTCCCCGATCGTGCCAGTTGTGGGGGCGGGCCCCGCGGCTGACAAGCCCCCGGGGCCCCGAGCCGCGGTCAGACGCCGGTGGTCTCGGCCGCGGTTCGCAGCGCCCGGTCGAGATCGGCGATGATGTCCTCGACGGTCTCGATGCCCACCGACAGCCGGATCACCTCTGGGCCGGCCCCCGCCGCCCGTTGCTGGTCGGGAGTGAGCTGGCGATGGGTGGTGGAGGCGGGGTGAATGATCAGCGAGCGGGTGTCGCCGATGTTGGCGACATGCGAAAGAAGCTCGCAGTTGTCGACCACCCGCACACCCATCTCGTAGCCACCCTTGACGCCGAAGGTGAAGACGCCGCCGAGGCCGCGCGGGCAGTATTTCTCCACTTCCGGCGTGCGGTTCCGGGGCAGCCGCGCATAGGATACCCATTCCACCGCCGGATGCTCGGCGAGAAAGGCGGCCACGCGGTCGCTGTTGGCCACCACCCGCTCCATTCTGAGGGGCAGGGTTTCGATCCCCTGGAGGATGAGGAAGGCGTTGAAGGGCGACAGGCAGGGGCCCAGATCGCGGAGGCCGATGGCTTTGCAGCGCACGGAGAAGGCGAAATCGCCGAAGGTCTCGGCGAAGCGGAGCCCGTGATAGGCCCCGCAGGGCTCGGTCATCAGCGGAAACTTGTCGTTCTGGAACCAGTCGAAGCGGCCGCTCTCGACGATGATGCCGCCGATCGAATTGCCCTGACCGCCCATGTATTTGGTCAGCGAATGGACGACGATGTCCGCTCCCCATTCGAAAGGCCGGCAGAGGTAGGGCGAGGGAAGGGTGTTGTCGACCACGAGCGGGATGCCGTGCTCGTGGGCGATCTGCGCGATGGCCTCGATGTCGGCGACGATCCCGTCCGGATTGGAGGCGCTCTCGATGAACAGCGCCTTGGTTCGTTCGCCGATCGCCTCCCGGAAGTTCTCCGGCTTCCTGGGATCGACGAAATCCACCTTCCAGCCGAACTGCGGGTAGCTGTGGGTCATCTGGCTGATCGAGCCGCCGTAGAGCTTGCTCGAGGCGACCAGATGATCGCCGGCCTGCATCAGATTGGCGAAGACCAGCACCTGGGCGGCATGTCCGGAGGCGGTGGCGCAGGCGGCGGTCCCGCCCTCGAGCGCCGCCACCCGTTCCTCGAGCACGGAGACGGTGGGATTGGTGAGGCGGGAATAGATGTTGCCGAATTGCTGGAGATTGAACAGCGATGCCGCGTGATCGACATCGTCGAAAACATAGGAGGTGGTCTGGTAGATGGGTACCGCCCGCGCACCCGTCGCCGGATCGGGCGCGGCCCCGGCGTGGACCGCCAGGGTCTCGAAACCGTAGTTGGAAAACGCCGTCATTCGCTGCTCCTCTCCGATTTTCCGGCCACCAGCCCGCCCTTCTTCCGTCTGAGCTGCATGGCGCCGCCGCGTTTGGCCGAGATCACCCGGCGATTGACGCCGAGCCAGCCGATCTCGCCGAAAAGCCGCCCGTATTCGATCTTCGGACAGCGGTCCATCACCACCTCGAGCCCCGCCGCCCGTGCCTTTTCCGCCGCCGGTCCGTGGCGCACGCCGAGCTGCATCCAGATCACCTTGGCACCGATCCGGATCGCCTCCTCGACGATCGGTGGCACCTCCTCGGAGCGCCGGAAGATCTGCACCATGTCCGGCACCTCGGGGAGGGAGGCGAGGTCGGGATGGACCTTTTCGCCGAGGATCTGCTGGCCGGCGTAGCGCGGATTGACGGGATAGATCCGGTATCCCTTGTTCTGGAGATAGAGCATTGCGAAATAGGACGGGCGCATGTCGTTGGCCGAGGCGCCGACCATCGCGATGGTCTTCACCCGCTCCAGGATGCCGCGGATGTAGGCATCATCATACACGATCTGATCGTTGTTTTGCATATTTACCAAATGGTCCACGTTGTTCGAGCGCCATCATAGGCGAGAGCCGCCGGCACCGCCAGTCCTTCCGCCTAGCCCTTGACCGCTCCCAGGGTCAGCCCGTGGACGATGTAGCGCTGGGCGACGAGGGCGAGAAGCACGGGCGGGACCATGGCGATGAGCGAGCGCACGGCGACGAACCAGAACTGGACGCCGCGGGTATCGACCCCGCCGGCGATGTGGACCGGCAGGGTGGCGGCGCTCTTGATGGTGAGGATGACGGCGAACAGATATTCGTTCCAGGCGAAGGCGAACATGATCAGCGCCGCGGCGGCGATCGCCGGGGCCGCCAGCGGCAGGGCCACCCAGAAGAAGGCCTTGACGTGTCCGGCGCCGTCGACGAGGGCCGCCTCCTCGAGCTCCACCGGCAGGTCGTAGAAGGTCTGGCGGCAGATGACGACGACGAAGGGGAGCACGAAGGTGGCGGAAACGAGGGTCAGGGCGAGGCGGGTGTCCAGCATGTCGAAGCTGGAAAAGAGGATGAAGAAGGGGACCGCGGTGGCCACCGGCGGCAGCACCCGCTGGGAGAGGAACCAGATGGTGAGATCCCGGTTGGGCACGGTGAAGAAGCGGAAGCGGGCCAGCGCGTAGGCGGCCGGAACTCCGAGCAGGAGGGCGATCGCCACCGCCGACACCGAGATGATCGAACTGTTGGCCAGCGCGTTGTAGGCCTCGGGGGTGCCGAGCTGCAGGCGCCAGTTGTCGAGGGTCGGGGTGAAATCGACGAACGGCATCCCGAGGCCGGTGACCGTGAAGGTCTCCACCGGTCGCCGCAGGCTGTTGGAGATCGCCCAGTAGAGGGGGAAGAAGAACAGCATCGCCACCAGCAATGCCACCAGCGACCAGAAGGCGTCGGAAAGGCGCGAGCGTCGGATCACGGCGACATCCCTACTCGTAGCTGGTGCGCAGGCGGCGGAAGAACAGGGTGACGATGATCATCACTGCGATCAGCAGCAGGAAGGCGAGCGCCGAGGCATAGCCGAAATCGTTCATCTTGAAGCCGCGGTTGAAGGCCAGGTAGCTGTAGGACTGGGTGGCGATGCCCGGTCCCCCCTTGGTCAGGGTGGCGATGATGTCGAACAGCTTGACCGCCTCGGCGAAGCGCAGCAGCAGCACGATCACGATCACCGGTCTGAGGATCGGCAGGATGACGTATCGCCAGATCTCCCACTGCGAATTGGTGTCCAGCATCGCGGTTTCGATCATTTCCTCGGGGATGCCCTGCAATGCTGCGAGGAAGACCAGGAAGCAGAAGGGCGTCCACTGCCAGAGATCGACGATGATGATCGAGACGAGCGCCCAGTCCGGGTCCGACAGCCAGGGGATCCCGGTCCAGGAGAGTGGACCGCCGAGCTCGTAGAAGATGGTGAAAAACAGATATCCCACCGCCACCGGCGTCGCGAAGATGGGCAGGATCATCACCGATCGCAGGAAGCCGCGCGCATAGAGACGGCGATTGAACAGCCAGGCGAGCCCGAGCCCCAGCAGGATCTCGGTGCCGACCGCCACCACCGTGAAGATCACCGTCACCCGCACCGCCTCCTTCACCTCCTCGTCGCGGAAGGCGCGCAGATAGTTCGCGAAGCTGTTCCAGGTGAAGGTCGTCTGGAGTTCGCGGATCACCTTGGTGCGGGTGCGCGGGGTGCCGTCCGCCTTCAGGACCGGGGTGCCGTCGGCCTTGAGGACCGGGACCTTTTCGCGCCCGGTGATGACCACCTTCCGCTCGACCTCGTGCAGGCTGAGATAGAGGGAATAGCCGAGCGGGAAGACGGTGAAGGAAAGCACCCACAGCACCGCCGGCAGCAGGAACAGGAACTTGACGCGTCCGGTCCAACGGATCATGGGCGCGGGGTCGGATCGACCGCACCCGCGAGCCGTCTCGCGGGGGCGGAAGGATACGGGTGGCCGGCGACGGGCGGACGGGGCGGAACCGGGCCGGCCTCGGCCGGGCCCGGCCCGCTCCTCCGATCAGCCTTCGAAGCCAATGGCTTCCTGATACTGTTCGAGGATCCGGTCACGTCCGAGCCGCTCGGTGATCTCCTCCCAGACCTTGGCGGTGTCGTCGAGCGCCTCCTTGGCGGTCTTCTCGCCGCTCATCGCCGCCGACAGGTTCTTGTCCATGATGTCCCAGTATTCCGGCGTACCCTCGATACGCAGATAGGGCAGCATGGTGTCGGCGGTGAAGTTGTCGTAGTAGGCCTTGAGATAGTCTCGGACGTCGTTCGGATCCCAGCCGGCCTTGACGTAATCCTCGAGCTTGGCTTCGCCCACCGGTTCCAGGAACTGGTAGGAAAAGCCGGGATCGACGCCGGTCCAGCCGTTGTTGGCGTTCCAGATCGACACCGGCTTGATGGCCATCAGCGCGAGGAAGGAATAGGCCGCCTCGGGATTTTCGGAGAAGGCCGAGATCACGCCGTGCCAGGAGCCGCCGGTGGTGTTGCCGACCGGCTTCGGATCGTCGGTCTCCACCCACTGCTGCTTCTCGTGATCCCAGTAGCGATCGGAGCCCGGCAACACGGAAGCCGCGCAGTTGCCCTTGATCTTGCTGCGGGAGGGGTCCTGACAGAGCGAGCCGACGTCCCCCCAGCTGAAGACGAAGACGCTCTTGCCGCGCAGGAAATAGTCCCAGGCCTCGCCCAGCGACCAGCTGATCTGTGCCGAAGGTCCGGTCTTGGCCAGCTCCTGGAGGAATTCGAGCGCCGCCACGTGCCCCGGGCTGTTGATGAGCGGCGTCATGTCGGTGGGATCGAACCAGTAGACGCGGCGGTAGCGGTCCAGCTTCTCCCCCGGGGTGATGGCGAAGGGTGCGGAAAGCGACTGGAAGTGGTAGAGGCCCTGCTCGCCCACCTTGAGGTGAAGGACGATGCCGCTGTCGGGATCGGGATCGTTGGCGTCGAAATTCTTGCCGTCGAAGAACCTGGCGATGTCCAGGAGCTGCTGCCAGGTCTTGGGCGGCACCGGCATGTCGTAGCCGACTTCCCGCTTGAATTCGGCCTGCCATTTCGGGTCGTTGAGGACGTCCCGCCGGTAGTAGAGGACCTGGCCGTCGGCATCGTTGAGGGTCCCGTAGCCGACCCCCTTCCAGGTGTAGAGGGTGCGCAGCGATTCCGGCATGGAATCGTAGCTCCACTTGGGGAAATCGCCGCTCGCCATGTAGTCGTCGATCGGCAGGATGTAGTTGCCGGAGACGAGATCGCCGTAGAAGAAGGCGGCGACGACGACCGCGTCGTAGAGGCCGGTGCCCTGCCGCAGGTCGAGCATCATCTTCGCGTAGAGATCGGTGATCGGCACCAGCGCCACGTCGAGCTTGCCGCCGCTCAGCTCCTCCCAGACCGGACGGAAGGCCATGATCGGCCCGGAGATGCCGCCCTTGGGGCCGGAATCGAGGGTGAGAATGGTGATGTTGACCCCCTCGAAGGGCTTCTGATCCGGCCCGAAGAGGGCGCCGAGCTCCTCCCGCGAGGTCTCGATCACCGCATTGTCGTAGTCGGGACCGAGCTTGAGGAGAACCGAGCCGTCGTCACGCCATTCGACGTACTGCCCGGCGGTCGCGCTGCCGGCGAGGAGCGCGCCGACCGCCACCCCGCCCAGCCATGTCCGGAGAGAACGCATTGGAGACCTCCCTGGTTGTTCCGAACCGGTTTCTTTCGTCCGTCACCGCCGGCATTATGCGCGGGGCGCCGGCGAAATCAAACTATCTCGGTCCGCCTTCTCGGGGGGCGGCGGGAGTCTCGCGCAGGCGCATGACGGTGGCGATGACCTCGGCCACCGCCTCGTAGTGGGCCTGGGGGATGAACTTGCCGATCTCGGCGCTGCCGTGGAGCAGGCGCGCGAGGGGCGGGTTCTCGACGATCGGCACCCCGTGTTCCCGGGCCACCTCCCGGATCCTCAGGGCCAGCAGGTCGGTGCCCTTGGCGAGCACCTTCGGCGCCGGGGTTTCCTCCGGCACGTAGCGCAGGGCGACCGCGAAATGGGTCGGGTTGGTGATCACCACCGTGCTCCGCGGCACCTCGGCCATCATCCGCTGGCGGGCCCGCTCCATGCGCAGCGCCCGCAGCCGCTGCCTGACCATCGGATCGCCCTCGGTTTCCTTGTGCTCGTCCTTGAGTTCCTGACGGGTCATGCGCATCTCGCGCATGTAGCTCGCGCGCTGCCAGGCGTAGTCGGCGGCGGCGATGATCGTCACCGCGATGGTCATGGCCAGCAGCAGACGCAGCGAAAGGGTGCCCAGATAGGCGACCGCCGGGCCCAGCGGCAGGGCAGGCACGTCCTCGAGCCGGTCCATCTCCGGGATCAGGACCACCGCCGCCGCCAGTCCGGCGAAGAGGATCTTGGCGATGCTCTTGATCAGCTCGGCGAGCCCCTTGAGCGAGAAGATCCGGGAAAGCCCGCGCAGGAGCGAGATCCGTTCGAGCTTGGGAACGAAGGCCTGGCTGTTCCAGACGATCGCGTTCTGCACCGCCGCGGCCAGGACGGCGGCCACCGTCATGGCCCCGACCGGTACCGCGACCAGCAGGAGCCCTTGCCGCATCGCCGGGCCGACGGCGGAAACCCAGGACGATCCGCCGGGCCCGAGATCGCGCACCGCGTCGAACGGGATCCGGAACAGGAGCTCGAGGGAAGGCAGTGCCAAGGGGCCGCCCAGGCCGAAGACCAGCAGCGCGCCGGCGAACAGGAACAGGCTCGAGACCTCGCGCGAGCTCGGCACCTGGCCGCGCTCACGGGCCCGATCGAGTCGCCGCTGCGTCGGCTGTTCGGTCTTTTCGCCCTGATCCTTGCGCTCCTCGGCCATCGGGTCCCCTCAGCCGGCGAAGGGGGCGATGGCGGCTTCCATGCCGGCGAGGAACACCCGGGCGCCGGCCGCGAACCCCACGAGCAGGGCGCCGATCGCCGCCAGAACCTGGAGCGGCAGGGCGATGAAGAACACCTGGATGCCGGGCACGAGGCGGGAAAAGAAGCCGAAGGTCAGATTGATCACGGTGGTGACCAGGATCACCGGCGCCGCGATCCGCACCGCGGCGACGAACAGATCGGTCGAGGCACGGACCAGGAGATCGGCGAAATCGGCGGCCGGATAGCCCGTCATCTGCGGGGCCACCGAAAAGCTCTGGGCGAGGCCCGCGAGGAGGTAGTGGTGGCCGTCCACCACCAGCAGCAGGGTGAGACCGGCGGTGGTCAGGAAATTGCTGGTGATGGCGCTCTGCGTCCCCTCGTGGGGATCGAAGAAGGCGGCGGCGGCCAGTGCCGACTGGAGGGCGATGATGGTGCCGGCGAGGTTCATCGCCGCCAGGGCGAAGCGGGCGGCGAGACCCAGGGCGGCGCCGATCAGGAGCTCCTGGAGCAGGGCGAGGACCAGCACCGCGTCGTCGAGGGGCGTGCGAAGATCCGCTCCGACCACGGGGACCAGCACGAGGGTGACGGCGAGAGCCATGGCGAGGCGGATGCGGGGCGAGACGAAGGCCTCGCCGAAGGCCGGCAGGACCATGATGCAGCCGCCGACCCGGGCGAAGACCAGCGCGGCCGCCGTCAGTTCGAGAACCAGCGCGTCGGCGAGCATGCCCCTCAGCCGAGCCCCAGCGTGCCGATACGGTTGTAGAGGCGCTCGCCGAAACTCTGCAGGGTGGCCCACATGAACGGCAGGGAGATGGCGAGGGCGGCGAAGATGGCGGCCATCTTCGGCACCAGGGTCAGGGTCAGTTCCTGGATCTGGGTGAGCGCCTGGACCAGCGACACGGCGAGACCGACGAGCAGCGCAGCGAGGAGCGGCGGGCCGCCGATCTGCATCGCCACCCAGATGGTCTCCCGCACCAGATCGAACACCGTCTCGGCGGTCACCGCGGCGCCCCCACGGTGACGGCATCGGCCACGGTCGCCGTCCGGCCGTTGCGGGGCCGAGGCCCGCTCATGCGGATCGCCTCCCGGTCCTCGGTGCCATCTCCGGTCCGCCGCCGCTCAGATCGGCATGCGCATGATTTCCTGGTAGGCGGCGACGACCCGGTCACGGATGGCGGTCACCTCCTTGAGGGTCATCTCGGCCGCGGTCACCGCTTGCACCACACTCTGGATGTCGGCCCTGCCGAGCAGCCCCTCGGTGGAGACCGCCTCGCCGGTCCGCAGCACCGCTTCGGCGCTCTCCAGCCGGTTCCTGAGGAAGGTCGCGAAGCTCGAGCCGCCGGCGACCGCGTCGGTCGCGGGCCCGGTGGCGGGACGGTCGAAGGCCGAGCTCAAAGCTCCGGCCAGCGATCGGGCAGCGGAAAGATCGGTCATGGCGAACTGGTCTCCCTGGGATCGGGCCGCGGTCAGCGCAGCAGGTCGATGGTCTGTTGCAGCATGTTGCGGGCCGAGCTCAGCACGCTGAGGTTGGCCTCGTAGGAGCGCTGCGCTTCGCGCATGTCCATCAGCTCGATCAGCGGATTGACGTTCGGGAACTTGACGTAGCCGTCGTCGTCGGCGGCCGGATGCTGCGGCAGATAGCGGAGGACGAAATCGGAGCGATCGACCCCGTAGCGGTCGACGGTGACCAGCGTCGCGCCCGTGGCACGGTCGAGCTCGGTGGCGAAGGAGACCGTCTTGCGGCGGTAGGGATCGCCTCCGGGTGTCGAAGCGGTCGCCTGGGCGTTGGCGAGGTTCTCGGCCACCACCCGCAGGCGGGAGGCCTGGGCACGCATGCCCGAGGCGGCGACGGTCAGCGAATTCTCGAGGTCCATGGCCGGTTTCTCCTGGGCTCTCCGTCACGACCCGAGGCCGGTGGTTCAGCGGGGGCTGCCGACCGCGGTCTCGAACATCGTCCGGAACTTGCGGAAGAGGTTGGTGGCGAGGGCGTAATCCCGTTCGGTGGCCGCCAGTTTCCGGACCTGTTCGGCGAGAACCACCGCATTGCCGTCGGGGGCGATCTCCGCCGCCTGGACGATGCGCGCTCCGAGCGGGAGCCGCGGCGGCGGGCCGGCGAGATGTGCCGGATCGGTGCGCCGCAGAGGTTCGGGGGCCGGACCCGCGAGGCTGCGCGCGAGCAGACGCTCGAAACCGGCGGCGTCGAGATCGCGCGGCCGGTACCCCGGCGTGTCGGCATTGGCCACGTTCTGCGCCAGGATGTTGAAGCGGGCGCCGAGCCAGCGCTGCTTGGCGGCCAGAAGGGCGAAGACTGCGTTGCTCTGCATCGGGACTCCCGTGACCCGGGTTCGCGACCTCTTCCTCGGTTGCAGCTTTACCCCGTCAGAGTTAACAACCCCTTAAGCGGTCGGCGCTAGAGTGCCCGCCGAACGCGAGCGGAGGAGCCGATGCTCTATCTCACACGCAAGGCGGGCCAGGCGGTGATCATCAACAACGCGATCGAGGTCCGGGTGGTGGAGGTGCGCGGCCGCAGCGTCAAGCTGGGCTTCGTCTTTCCTCCCGACGCCTCGGTCCTGCGGGAAGAAGTCTATCGTCAGATCGAGGCCGAGAACGCCGCCGCCGCGGCGACGGCGGGAACCCTGTCCGAGCTCGTGGGCGAGATGGGGAAGGTGCCGGCCGGCGAAGATGAGCGGTGAGGAGAGCCGGGGTGGCGGAGCCGGGAACCGGGAGAGGCGACGAGGGCGGCGGGGAACCGGGCCGGGGGACGCCGGTGGCCATCGTCATGGGCAGCCGCAGCGACTGGCGGACCATGGCCGCGGCGGCGGAGATCCTCACCGAACTCGGGGTTCCCCATCGGCTGCGCATCGTCTCCGCCCACCGGACCCCGGAACGGCTGTTCGCCTTCGCCCGCGGGGCCAAGGAGGCCGGTGTGAAGGTGATCATCGCCGGCGCCGGCGGCGCCGCCCATCTGCCCGGCATGATCGCCGCCCTGACCGAGCTGCCGGTGCTCGGAGTGCCGGTCGAGAGCCGGGTTCTGAAAGGTGTCGACAGCCTCCTGTCGATCGTCCAGATGCCCGCCGGCGTACCGGTCGGCACCCTCGCGATCGGCACCGCCGGGGCCGCCAACGCCGCCCTGCTGGCGGCCGCCATTCTCGCTCTGGAGGACGCCGATCTCGCGGCCCGCTATGCCGCTTGGCGCGCCCGGCAGACGGCGGGCGTCGCGGAAACGCCGGAGGAACGGGCCGAACCATGATCATCCGGCCGGGTGGGGTGATCGGCATTCTCGGCGGCGGCCAGCTCGGGCGGATGACGGCGATGGCCGCCGCGCGGCTGGGATACCATTGCCACGTCTTCTGTCCCGAAGCCGACGGTCCCGCCGCCGAGGTGGCCCGGGCGGCGACCGCCGCCGCCTACGAGGACGAGGCGGCCCTCGATCGGTTCGCCGGGCGGGTCGATGTGGTGACCCTGGAGTTCGAGAACGTGCCGCGCGAGACGGTGGCCCGGCTGGCGACGAAGGTTCCGGTACGTCCGTCCGCCGAGGTTCTCGGCGTCACCCAGGACCGGCTGGCGGAAAAGCGCTTCCTGCGGGCGGCGGGAATCCCGGTGGCCGATTTCCATCCCGTCGCCGGGGCGGCCGACATCGCCGCCGCCCTGGAGCGCTGCGGCGGCCGTTGCATCGTCAAGACCCGCCGTTTCGGCTACGACGGCAAGGGGCAGGTGGCGGTCGGCCCCGACATCGCGCCGGAAGACGCCTGGCGATCCCTCGCCGGCGCCCCCGCCATCGCCGAGCGGGTGGTGGATTTCGCCCTCGAGATCTCGGTCCTCACGGCGCGCGGTCCCGACGGATGGAGCGCCTCCTACGAGCCGGCCGCCAACCGGCACGAGGGCGGCATTCTCCGCGTCAGCACGGTGCCGGCGCCGATCGGCCGGGCGCTGGCGGCCGAGGCGGTGGCGCTCGCCGAACGCATCGCCGCCGCTCTCGACCTCGTCGGGCTGCTGGCGGTCGAGATGTTCGTCACCCGCGACGGCGGCCTCCTGGTCAACGAACTCGCTCCCCGGCCGCACAATTCCGCCCACTGGACCCTGGATGCGGCCGAGACCAGCCAGTTCGAGCAGCACGTCCGGGCGGTCTGCGGCCTGCCTTTGGGCCGTACCGTCCGCTTCGCCGATGCGACGATGATCAATCTGATCGGCGAGGAAGTGCGGGAGGCCGCCCGATATCTGGAGGAGCCGGCGACCCGCCTGCATCTCTACGGGAAGGAGGAGGTCCGTCCGGGCCGCAAGATGGGTCACGTCACCCGGCTGTCGCCTCTCTCTTCGGGCTAGACCGCGGGGTGCGGTTCCCCTTCAGGCGATGATGTCCGGCAGACGCAGACGCTCGAGGGCGGAAATGCGATCCTTGAGGGCGAGCTTCTGTTTCTTCAGTCGCTGCAGTTCCACCTGATCGGCGAAACCGTCGCGGAGAAGCTGGGCGATGCGGGAATCGAGTGCCCGGTGGGCGGCACGCAGGGCCGCGAGGCGCTTTTCGATCTCGTGACGCGGAGAAGGCTCGTTCATCCCGGGACCCTTTGCGCTATACCGTGACCTGGGTGGCGAACGGGACGAGTCTAGCGGATCTGCACTTGCGGTGCAGCCTCCACGTCCCGGACCCCGAGAGGTGACGACAGGGAGAACAGCCGGTCATGCGCATCGGTGTCCTGACGAGCGGTGGCGACTGCGCTGGCCTCAATGCCGTGATCCGCGCCGTGGTTCTGCGTGCCGTCCAGGGCTACGGCTTCGAGGTCTACGGCATCCACGAGGCCACCCACGGGCTGCTGCAGCGGCCGGTCGCCGCCACGCGGTTGAGCCCGGACAGCGTCAAGGGCATCCTCTACCAGGGCGGCACCATCCTGCGGACCACCAACCGCGGCAATCCCTTCGCCTATCCCCGGCCGGACGGCAGCCTGCTCGACCGTTCCGAGGAGGTCATCGAGGGCTATCGCATGCTCGGTCTCGACGCCCTGATCGGGGTCGGGGGCGACGGCAGCCTCGCCATTCTCCGCCGCCTCGCCGAGCAGGGCGGGTGGAACCTGATCGGCGTGCCCAAGACGATCGACAACGATCTCGGTCACACCGAGCGGGCGGTGGGGTTCAGCACCGCGGTGGTGGTGGCCACCGAGGCCCTCGACCGGCTGCACGTTACCGCCGCCAGCCACAATAGGGTGATGGTGCTCGAGGTGATGGGGCGCGACGCCGGGCACATCGCCCTCACCGCCGGACTCGCCGGCGGTGCCGACGTCATCCTCATTCCCGAGATTCCCTACGACATGGCCAGGGTCTGCGCCAAGGTGGAGGAGCGACGGCGCATGGGCCGCAACTTCAGTCTCATCGTGGTCGCCGAGTCGGTGCGCTCGACGACCGGCGAGGTGGCCACCTACGTGGATGCCCACGGCCAGTCCCGCTACGGTGGCATCGGCCGGGTGATCGCCGACGAGGTGGCGCGCCGCACCGGCGCCGAAACCCGGGTCACGGTTCTCGGTCACGTCCAGCGGGGCGGCTCCCCCACGCCGCTCGACCGCCTGCTCGGCTCGGCCTTCGGCGTGGCCGCCGTGGACCTGGTGTCGGCGGGCCGTTTCGACCGCATGGTGGCATGGCAGAACCGGCGCGTCGTCGATGTCCCGCTGGCCGAGGCCTGCGCCGGTTTCCGCGCCGTCGATCCCAACGACGCTCTCGTGCACACCGCACGGGGGCTCGGCATCTCCTTCGGGGACTGACGTTGCGGCTGGTGGCCGACATCGGCGGGACCAACGCCCGCTTCGCACTCAGCCCGCGTGGCGGGATTCTCGAGGATGTGCGGGTCCTCCGGGTCCGGGATTTCCCGGATCCGGCGGCGGCGATCCGGACCTATCTCGAGGGGCGGCGTGTACGCCGGGCGGTGCTGGCGGTGGCCACCCCCGTCGAGGGCGAGGACATCGCCTTCACCAACAGCCCGTGGCGGTTCTCCCGCCGTACGCTCGAGGCCGAGCTCGGCTTCGAGCGGCTCTCGGTGATCAACGACATGGTCGCCCATGCCACGGTGCTACCACATCTGGCACCCGAGGACCGCCGTCTCATCCAGGCCGATGGCGCGGCGCCGGACCGGCCGGCGGCGGTGATTGCACCCGGCACCGGTCTCGGGATCGCCATGCTGGTGCCCTGCGGCGCTCGTCCCCTGCCCCTGCCGAGCGAGGGCGGTCACAGTTCCTTCGCGCCGGCCGACGCCCGCGAGCGCGATCTCCTGGCGCTGGTCGAAGCGGACCGCGGGCATGTTTCCTACGAGCGGTTCGTCTCCGGGCCGGGTCTGCTGCGGCTCGCACGGGGGCTGGCCCGACTCGACGGCGCCTCCTGTCCGGCACGGATGCCGCCCGAGGTGACGGCAATGGCGCGTCGCGGCGGGTGTCCCTACTGCCGCGAAGCCCTCGGGCTGTTCTCGGCCCTGCTCGGGGCCTTCGCCGGCGACATCGCCCTCACCCTCGGCGCCCGCGGTGGCATCCATCTTTCGGGCGGGCTGCTGCTGGGACTGGGCGAGCTGTTCGATCACGACGCCTTCACCCGCCGCTTCCGGGCCAAGGGGCGTCTTTCCTGGTATCTCGAGCGGATACCGGTGAGCCAGATCACCCGCGGCGATACCGGTCTGCTGGGCGCGTCCTGGTACGGGGCGGAGGAGCTCTGACCGAGCCGCGATGGCGATGGTCGTCGAACCGTGGCACGCGCTGGTGGTGCCGCCAACGTCACTCTTCAACTGTTTTTTTCTGGAAACGGGGTGCCACTCGCGCTAAGTTCATCAGTCGATGGGTGCCAACGGGAGGTCAATCAGCGATGCCCCTGCAGGATCACGTCGAGTCGCTCCGCGCCAAGCACGCACATCTCGAAGAACTCATCGACCAGGAAATGCATCGACCCCTGCCCGACCAGGCCCGACTCTCCCGTCTCAAGAAGGAAAAGCTGCGCATCAAGGAACAGATCGAACGTCTGGGGCGTCGGACCGGTTCGCTGAACAGCGTTCCGCAGACCAACATCGCCTGAGCCGTTTGCGCCGGTACCGCATGCCGGCCGTCAGCGGTTCCCGAGGCCGCGGAGCAGCCCGCGGGCGGCCAGATTGTGCAGGAGAGCCCGGGCGCCGAAGTCCCACGGCGGAATCCGGTCGCAGCGATCGACCCGGTTGACCAGGCCGCCGAGCCGGGGTGCGGCGATCAGGACGAGATCGCCGGGATGGTGGGTGAATCCCTGCCCCGGCGCGTCGCGATCCTGCGAGGGGGCGAACATGGTGCCGCAGAAGAGGGCGAAACCGTCCGGATACCGATGGGTGGCGCCCGCGGTCTGGGCCAGGAGCTCGGCCGGATCGCGGCTGATTTCCCGCATCGAGCTGGTCGCCGAAAGGCGATAGCCGTCCTCGCCCGCGACCTCCAACCGGATGTCGAGACGGCGGGCGGCGTCGAGGTCGAAATGTTCGTCGAACAGGCGCAGGAAGGGGCCGATCGCGCAGGAGCCGTTGTTGTCCTTGGCCTTGCCCAGGAGCAGGGCGCTCCGTCCTTCGAAATCCCGCAGGTTGACGTCGTTGCCCAGGGTGGCGGCGCGCGGCCGGCCCGCGGAATCGGCGATCAGCACCAGCTCCGGCTCCGGATTGTTCCACGCCGATCGGGGATGGACGCCGATCATCGCCCCGTGTCCGACGGCCGACATCGGCTGCGCCTTGGTGAAGATTTCGGCATCGGGGCCGATTCCCACCTCGAGATACTGTGACCAGGCGCCTTCTTCGGTGAGGTGGAGCTTGAGACGCTCGGCCTCGGGCGAACCCGGGCGGATCTTCGCGAGTTCGCCGCCGACGAGCGCCTGGAGCCGCTCCCGGATCGCCGCGGCCCGCGACGGATCCCCCTTGGCCCGTTCCTCGACGAGGCGCTCCATGAGGCTGCGCACGAAGGTGACGCCGGCAGCCTTGATCGCCTGGAGGTCGATCGGTGCGAGCAGCCGGGGAAGAGCCGGATCGCACCGGTCCCAGCGCGAATTGGCGACGACCGTCCCGAGATCGGCGATCCGCTCGGCCGGCGCGGACCGGGCCACCGCCACCGCATCCTCCCGTTCGAGCAGATCGCTCATCGTCGGCGTCAGCAGGGTGAGATCCCACAGCGCCCCGTCGCGCAGGGCCACCACGGCCGGCCCGGGAACCGGACCGGGAAGCCAGACGCGCCCCACCAGTGTCGCCCGTTCGGCGTCTTCCGGCAGGCAGGCGGTTTCCTCGAAAAGGGACGTCATTTCCGGTTCCTCCCCGTCGGTTCCTCCCCCTCGTCGCCGCTCCGCGCGGGATACGGGCGGCGCACCGACGGCGCTATCGCATGGCCGCCCGTGATCGGCAAGCCGTACGGCCGCGCCTGCATCGAGTTGACAGTTTCGGTTGCCGCCGCGCATCTTCGTCGCTGCGTTGTCACCGGAGGAGGGGGACCGAAGAATGGGGCGGAAATCGACACCTTTGCCGTTCGCCGCGCTCAGCAGACGTCGCATGCTGGGAGGGACGGCGGCCGCGGCGGTGGCGGTCGGCCTGCTGCCGAAACTGGCGGGAGCCCAGAGCAAGGTCGTCAATGTCTACAACTGGGACACCTACATCGGCGAGACGACGCTCGAGGATTTCACCGCCGCGACCGGCATCCAGGTGCGTTACGATCTGTTCGCCAGCAACGACGAACTGTTCGCCAAGCTGCGTCAGGGCAATCCCGGCTACGATGTGATCTTCCCGTCGAACGACTATGTCGAGCGGATGATCGTCGCGGGGATGCTGGAGGAGCTGGACCATGCCAAGATCCCCAACATGAAGCATATCGATCCGGCGTTCGCCGATCCGGCGTTCGATCCGGGACGGCGGTACAGCATGCCGTACATGTGGGGGACGATCGGCATCGGGTACCGCAAGTCGGCGGCCTCGCCCGCGAGCTGGGGGGACATCTTCGAATCGACCCGCTATTCGGGGCGGGTCTCCCTGCTCAACGACACCAGCATCATCCAGGTGGCTCTCAAGTATCTCGGCTATTCGGCCAACTCGCGCAGCGCGAAGGAAATCGACGAAGCGGCGGAGCTGCTGATCCGGGCCAAGCCGCACATCAAGGCGTTCGCACCCGACACCGGCCAGGATCTGCTCCTGTCGGGGGAAGTGGATCTCGCCATGGAATGGAACGGCGACATCCTGCAGGTGATGGAGGAGGACGAGGATCTCTCCTTCCTGGTGCCGGGGGAAGGCGGCCTCCTGTGGGAGGATACCATGTGCATCCCGAAGGGAGCGCCGAACCCCGAGAATGCCCACACCTTCATCGACTACATCCTCACCCCGGAGGTGCACGCCGACATCGCCACCTTCATCAAATACGCCTGTCCGAACAAGACGGCGCTCGAACTGATCCCGAAGGAGGATCGGGAAAATCCCGCGATCTATCCGCCGCGGGAGGTGATCGAGCGCAGCGAGGTCTCCATCTACAAGGGCGAGGAAATCGAAAGCCTCTACGAGCAGGCCCTCACCCGCGTGCTCGCCGCCTGAAGCGGCGTTTCCCGTACCGGAAAGGAAGCGGGCCCCGGATGGGGCCCGCTTTTCCACATCCCGTTCGCGATGCTCGCGGGCCGGTTCACTCGAGCGAGATCTCGACCCGTCGGTTCTGGGGCTCCCGGACCCCGTCCGGGGTCGGCACGCGGGGCCTGGTCTCCCCGTACCAGACCAGTTCCATGGCCGTCTCCGGGACCCCCATGCCGGCGAGGACCTCGGCCACCGCCCGGGCGCGGCGCTTGGAGAGCTCGAGGTTGTAGGCGGCCGGACCGGAGCGGTCGGCATGGCCGGCGAGAACGAGCCGCGCCGCCTCGCCCGCCTCGTAGTCCGCGGCCACCTGGGCGATGATCTTGCGGGCCACCGGCGTGATCTCCGCCTTGTCCCAGGCGAAGAAGACGATGTAGACGTTCTCGATACCGCTGGCCAGGGCGTCTTCCACCGCCGCCATGGCGGTGGTGAACCGGGCCTTGCAGTCCTCGGCTCTCGGGGCGTCGAACTCCGAGCCTTCGAGCCAGCAATCGAAGGCGGTCTGGGCCCTTGCGGCGGCGAGGGGGGCGAGACGCCGGGCATCGCGGTCGAAGGCGTCCATCAGTCGCGCCCGGGCCGCCGACAGCTCCTCGGCCGCGGTCGCGTCGATTTCGCGGAGCGCGACTTCGTCGGGGAGCACGTTGACACCGCTGGCGGCGGCCACCGCCTTGCGGCCGAAGTGGCGGACATCGCCTGAATCCATCTGGGCGCGCTCGTAATCCATGATCTCGAGGTAGCCGGCGCGCAGACCCTGGACGAACGCCGGGCCGTGCGGCTGCATCTCCCGTACCGCCTCGATGTCGTTCGTCAGCAGGAAGTAGCTGTCCATGGCACGTCTGTCGATCTTGCTGGCGCAGCCCGCCAAGACGAGACTGACCAATGCGGCGAATACGACCTTGGCGCCATTCAGCATCGCGAAATCCCTTCGACTGCGGATCCAGAGCCTCCGAGCGACCGGCTCCGTCGTTCCGCCGACCGACTTCGGGCGGGTGGCCATGCGGCAGACGGTTCGTGCAACCGCCGCGATAACAAGGCCAAATGCGGACCCGGATCAAGACGTTTCTGGAGCGCCGCCGCTGCGCACGGCGGAAGTGTTGCGCCGGTCCAACGGCGACCCGGGAACCGGTCGCGGCGGCGCGAACGCCGCGCTTGGGCGAGGAACCGCCTTACGCGCTATCGCCGTCGCGGCGACCGGCCCCGAGCGTCTCTTCGAAAAAGTGACGGACTTCCTCCACCGCCTGCTCGAGGAGCTCGACGCCGGCTTCGTCGATCCCCCGTGTTTCCGCGGCTTCGGCCAGTTCCGCCACGCGTTCGGCGCCGACGTTGCGGCTCGCACCCTTGAGGGCGTGGGCCAGCCGTTCGAGCTCGGCGTCGTCGTCCATCGCCCGGCGCATGTCCTCGAGGTAGCGGCCGGCGGTGGCCAGGTAGAGCGAGCCGATCTCGGTGACGAGCTGGCGGTCGCCGTCGGCGATCTCCGCCAGACGGTCGAGGTCGATCGGAGGGTCCATGAGTTCGCGTCCTCGAAAGGGCAGCGGTGGCTCGCCATCCGCTGGTTCGGCGCTTCCACCCTGCTGGATGAGCTCGCGGATCGTGCCGAGCAATCTGCCGATGGAGAGTGGCTTGGCCAGATAACCTTGAAGGCCCGCTTCCTTGCAAGCATCGCGTGCCCTCGCCTCGTCCCAGGCATCGCCGAAGACGAGGATCGGGACGCCGTCGAGCGCACGCACCTCCCGGCGCAACCAGCCGCCGAGCTCGAGGCCGCTGCCGTCCGGCAGATTGAGCGCGACGAGGACCAGGGCGAAGGGCGTGCGGCGGGCGGCGCGCCTCGCCTCGGCGGCGGTGCTCGCACAGCAGACGGCGTAATGCAGCTTGTTGAGAACGAGCTGCATCAGGCTGCGACTGAGGGCAGGATCGCCGACGATGAGGAGCGTCTTGGGATCGTCCTGCGGTTTGGGCATCGTTTCCCTTCGCCACCCGATGGGCGAGGTGATTTTCACCATCGGGCGAGTAGCGTCAAGCTACCATAACCTGTGGTAGGGATCTATCCGCGGCTTGCGGTGGCGACGGCGATTCTCGCCGCGAGCCGGGCGTTGGCGACCGCCAGCGCATGGTTGAGCGCCACCGTCCGCTGGTCGGAGAGCTCCGCCAGGCAGGCCAGCAGGAAGGGTGTTTCCGCCGCCCCGGACACCTTCGCCCGGGCGGCCCGCCGGCGACAGCGCTCGAGCAGCGCCTCGAAGGTGGCGGGATCGAGGGCGAGTTTCGCGGGGGGTGGGCGGGTCACCACCAACCCGCCGGGCCAGCCCAGCGCGGATTGGGTGCGAACGAGCTCGGCCAGAGCGGCGACGGTGTCGATCCGCGGCACGGGGATGTCCGAACGCGACATGTAGAAGCCCGGCAGCCGATCGGTACGGTAGCCGACCACCGTCACCGAGAGGCTTTCCAGCACCTCCATCGTCTTCGGCAGATCGAGGATGGCCTTGACGCCGCTGCAGACGACGACCCCCGGAGAACGCCGCAGTTCCCGGAGGTCGGCGGAAACGTCCAGACTCGTCTCGCCGCCGCGGTGAACGCCTCCGATCCCGCCGGTGGCGAGTATGCGGATGCCGGCCCGCACCGCCAGATAGAGGGAAGCGGAAACGGTGGTGCCGGCCGAGAGACCTCGCGCCAGGACCGGAGCGAGGTCCCGGGTGGCACATTTTTCGGCCCGGTCGTCGAAGGCCAGGACTTCGAGTTCCGCCGGAGCGAGCCCGATGCACACGCGACCGCGGAGAAGGCCGACGGTGGCCGGGACCGCCCCCGCGGCCCGTACCGCCTCTTCCATGGCCAGGGCGGTTTCGAGGTTGCGGGGGCGCGGCAGCCCGGGGGTGAGAATCGCCGTCTCCAGGGCCACGACCGGCGCCCCTTCGGCGAGAGCCGAGGCCACCGGCCCGGCGACCCGCAACCGATCCTCGGCGGCGTACGAACCGCCCATCCCGTCAGGCCCGTTCCACCCGCACCGGTGCCCCGGGAGCCACCGCCGCCAGCGCGGTGACGTCGTCGAGGGCACGGGCCCAGATGTTGCAGGGGGCGGCCAGCCGCGGTTCGCCGGCGCGGGAGATCGGCGTCGGCCCGTAGGCGATGGCGATGGCGTCGCCTTCGGGCCAGTAGGCGATCTCCCCCACGGACACCACCTCGCGGGCATCCGCCTCGCGCGGCCGCGACACGGGGGTGCCGAAATAGACTTCCTGGCCCCAGGTGTCGGCCACCGAATCGAAGGGCGCCGCCTCGTACAGGGCGGCGGCGGTGGGGGTATCGAGAAGCGCCACCCGCAGGGTGACACCGTCCACGGTGATGACAAGCTGCCGGACGCTCATGGCTCGCTCGCTCCCCGGATGCGGGTGCCGGTCACCCCCCGCCCGCGCCTATAGCGCGCGACGGCCGGAAGGGTCGAGGGCCCGCGCACCGGCCGCATCACGCTTCGGTGACGGCGATGGATCGCAGGAGCTCGGGATCGTGCAGGGTGATGGTGCCGCGCGTGATGCTCAGCAGACCCCGCGCTCGCCAGGCGGCGAGCTGGCGGTTCACGTTCTCGCGCGCCAGCCCGACGATGCCCCCGAGTTCCCGCTGCGACAGGCGCAGTTCGATCCGCACGCCCTCGTCGCAGGGCCGTCCGTAGTCGGCGGCGAGACGCAGCAGGGCCCGCGCGATCCGGGCCTCCATCTGCAGCAGCACGTGGTCTTCCACCATTTCGGTGGCGCGGCGCAGCTTGGCGCAGAGCATGCCGATGATGCGGAGGGCGATACCGGGATGGCGCTCGATGAAACCCATCATGTCCGCCCGGTGGAGGACGAAGAGCTCGACGTCGGTGACGGCGGTGGCATCGGCGCTGCGCGGCTTGCCGTCCAGCAGCGCCACCTCGCCGAAGGAGCGGTACGGCTCGATGAAACTCAATACCGCCTCGCGGCCTTCCGGCGAAAGACTGCCGATCTTGATCTGGCCCGAAAGGACCACCATCAGGCTGTCGCCGGGATCGCCCTTCTGGAAGATCACCCGGCCGGCCGGATGGCGGACCCGTCGGCCGTAGCCGAGGAGGCGGTCCAGCTCCTCGTCTTCGAGGGCCCCGAACAGGTCGCTGTCGGCCAGCGCCTCCCGGATGACCTCGTCGCTCGCCGTGAACTCCGGCATCCCGGGTCCCCCGTCGCCAGCTCGCCGCGGATGGCGGGCTCAGGGTACGAGAACGGCGGCTCCTTGCAAGCGCCCGGCACGCAGATCCGCGAGGGCCTCGTTCGCCTGCTCCAGGGGATAGGTCCGGGTCCTGGTGCGCACCGGGATCTGCGCGGCCAGGGCGAGGAAATCCTCACCGTCCCCGCGCGTCAGGTTGGCGACCGAGCGCAGCAGCCGTTCGCCCCACAGGAGGCGGTAGGGAAAGGAGGGGATGTCGCTCATGTGAATCCCCCCGGCCACCACCGTGCCGCCCTTGTCGACCGCCGCCAGCGCCTTCGGCACGAGGTCGCCCACCGGCGCGAAGATGATGGCCGCATCGAGCGGTTCGGGTGGTGGACGATCGGAATCCGCCGCCCACTCGCAACCCAGTGCGCGGGCGAACTCCTGGGCTTCGCGGTCGCCGGGGCGGGTGAAAGCGAAGAGACGACGCCCCTGCCAGCGAGCCACCTGGGCAAGAATATGGGCGGCGGCGCCGAAACCGTAGATGCCGATCGTCTGGGCCTTGCCGGCCATCCGCAGGGCGCGGTAGCCGATCAGACCGGCGCACAGGAGCGGGGCCGCCGCCACCGGATCGAGGTCGCGTGCGAGCGGGAAGGTGTAGGCGGCATGGGCGAGGGTGTATTCGGCGTAGCCGCCGTCCAGCGTGTAGCCGGTGAAACCGGGATCGTCACAGAGATTTTCACGGCCGGAGGTGCAGAAGCGGCATCGCCCGCAGGTCCGGCCGAGCCAGGGAACGCCGACCCGCTGACCGATGGCGAAGCCCTCGACGCCGGGACCGACGGCGGCGACCTCGCCGACGATCTCGTGACCGGGGACGAGGGGCAGCTTCGGATCGGGCAGCTCGCCATCGACGACATGGAGATCGGTGCGGCAGACGCCACAGGCGAGCACCCGCACCAGGAGCCGGGCCGGGCCCGGCTCCGGAAGTGGGCGGTTCTCGAGGTTCAGCGGCCGGCCCGGCTCCCTGAGCACCATCGCCCGCATGACCATTCCTCCTCCCGTCCGGGTTTCCCGCATCCTCGCCGAGGCGATCCGAGCGCCGGCGTACGCCGGATCCCGCCTTCATATGCCGGTGGCCGATCCGTTTCACGAGTGCGACAGGATGGCACCCCGGAGTCGCGCCATGCTTGACGGCCGCCGCACGGTCGCCTAGCGAAATCCCGCATCACGTCGCCGACCGCAGTACCCGGTCGAAGCTGGGAGAGGAAGCCATGCGTTTCGTTCGTCTCGTCGCCGTCGCGGCGGTCGCCGCTCTCGTCGGCATTTCGGGTGCCGCCCACGCCGGGAGTGACGGAGATCCCGCCAAGGGCAAGAAGGTCTTCAACCGATGCAAGGCCTGCCACGCGGTGACGGAGGAAAAGAACAAGGTCGGGCCGCATCTCGTCGGCATCATCGGGCGCAAGGTCGCCGCGGTGGAAGGTTTCAAGTACTCGAAGGCCCTCAAGAAGGCGGGCGAGGAAGGCATGGTCTGGACCGAGGAAAACATGGCCGCCTGGCTGAAGGCGCCGAAGAAGTTCATCCCGGGCAACCGGATGGCCTTCGCCGGTCTCAAGAAGGAAGACCAGATCCGCGACGTGATCGCCTACATGAAGAACCCGAACTGAGGCATCCGAACGGATCCGCCGGGCGGCGCCGGTCGCGGGGTGGCCCGCGGGCCTCAGCGGGCGAGGGCGCCCGCCGGGGTCAGGGGCAGGGGCCGGCCGCGGGGTGCCGGCGCGTCGGCGCACCGCAGGAAGCGTCGGCATTCGGCTTCGGGCAGGGGCTCGGTGAAAAGATAGCCTTGGGCCTCGTCGCAACCCTCCCGCAGGAGGAAAGCCCGCTGGGCGTCCTCTTCGACACCCTCGGCGAGCACCCGTTTGCCGAACAGACGGCCGAGGGCGATGATCGTCCGCATCAGCGCCTCGTCCGTGGGATCCCCGCCGAGCCCGCGGACGAAGGCCTTGTCCACCTTGATCCGTTCGGCGGGTAGGCGCTTGAGATAGGCGAGCGAGGAGTAGCCGGTTCCGAAATCGTCGATCGCCAGACGAACCCCCAGCTTGCGCAGCCGTTCGATGTTCCGGCGGATGGCGGTCTGCGCCGGGTCGACGAACAGGCTCTCGGTCAGCTCCAGTTCGAGCTGCGAAGCGGGCAGGCGATGACGTTCGAGGCAGCGCTGGGCGAGGCCGGCCACATCCTGGTGGCGAAGCTGCGCCACCGAGATGTTGACGCACATGGTGACCGCGATCCCCTCGTCGAGCCATCGTCGGGCGGTGGCGCAGGCCTCGTCGATCAGCCAGGCGCCGAGCGGGCGGATCAGGCCGCTGGTCTCAGCCACCGGAATGAAATGGCCCGGCGGTAGCGCGCCGCCGGGCCGTCCGGGCCAGCGCAGAAGCGCCTCTACACCCGTCACCCGGCCGCTGGCGAGATCGAACTGCGGCTGGTAGTGGAGCGCGAACTCGCGCCGTTCGAGGCCGCGCTTGATCTGCATTTCCATCAGCTTGCGATGCCGGAACGCGGCATCCATGCGGGCCTCGTAGACGACCAGCCGGTTGCCGCCGGCGAGCTTGGCCTGATCGAGGGCGAGTTCCGCCGAGCGGAGAAGCTGATCCGCTTCCTGGGCGTGTTCCGGGAACCGGGCGAGGCCGCCGCTGATGCCGAGGGGCAGCTCGAGGCCACCCAGATGCAGCGGTGCGCGCAGGCGGGCGAGGATGCGTTCGGCGAGGCGCGGCGTCGCTTCCTCGACGCTGGCGAGGAAAAGAAAGCGATCGCCGCCGAGGCGGCAAGTCGCTTCGAGTTGAGCCCCGAACTGCTCGAGGCGCCGCTCGATGACCGCCAGCAGAGCGTCCCCCACGCGATAGCCGTAGATCGCGTTGATGTCCCGCATCCGGTCGATGTCGACCACGACCAGCAGAGCCCGGGCCCGGCGCAGGCGCAAGCCGCGGATCAGCCGTTCGAGTTCGCCGGTGAGGTTCCGCTTGTCGGATTCGACGCCGGTCGGCTTCGCCGTTCCCGCAACCGGTTGGAGCGCCCGCCCGCCGGCGCCGGGCGCCGGCAGTTCTCGGGAGATGCGGAACGCGGGCCGGGACATGCGTCCCGTGACGAAACCGGTCGCCCACAGGAGCAGGGCCACGCCGATCCCGGACAGATGCAGGTATTCCCAGCTCGTCCCCTCGATCCGCGGATGGGAAAGGGTCCCGGCGCCGGCCGTCACCGCCACGCCGACGCTCGCCACGGTCATCAGGCTGATGGCCGGCGGTGCGGCCCGGAGGCGATCGACCAGCCGCCGGATCCGGTTCCTTTCCGGCGAGTTACGGTGCCGACCCGTCGGTTCACGCGGCTGCTGAGGGATCATCTCGTTGTCGCCCAACTCTGTTTCCCGACAGCCCCATCTCGCGTACACGACCCGCCCGGGAGCAGGAAACACGAAAATTCCGCCCGATGTTCCGCACAGACAGGTCGACCGTTGGCACAGTGCGACGATTTAAAAGAGAATTCAAGACGCTATTGATCTCTTTATGGTAGAATGTGACCGAAGCGCCACGCCACCTGGTTTCGTTCCGAAGGGCGACGCGTGGGTGGGGTCACCGCGGCGAGGTCGGCCGCGGGCCGGGGCGCCGAGCGTTTCGGTGGCCAGGGGGACGAAGCCCGCCTATATGGGAGCCCGTGGTGTCGGCGGAAGGTGTCGGCCGGAGGCGGCCGATTCCGGTCACGAGGGCGGGAGCGTTCGCGATCACGGCGGACAGGAGTGTGCGGCTGTCGAGGGAGCGGCAGGGAGTCACGATCGGAGCGGAATCCCCCGGTTGGGTGGGGCGCATCCGTTCCCTGCTGGGTGCCGGCGGCGGCGAGGGCGTGCCGGGCGAACAGGGGCGGGTGAGCCATTACGGTCTCGCCCTCACCCGTTGGGTGGCGGTGACCGGCCAGCTCTTCACGATCCTCTTCGTTCATTTCTCTCTCGGCATTCCGCTGCCTCTCGCGGCTCTGTTGCCGGCGGTGGCGCTCAGCGTGATCGTCAACGTCGCCCTCGCCCTCGCGCTGGGCTGGCGGGCCCGTCTGTCGGAGCGCGCGGCCGGGGTCCTCTTCGTCTACGACATTCTGCAGCTCGGCTACCTCCTGTGGATGACCGGGGGGATCCAGAACCCCTTCAGCGTTCTCCTGCTGGTACCGGTCGGCCTCGCCGCCGGATTGTTGGGCCGGGCCTGGACGGTGGGCCTGACCGTCCTGACTCTGCTCGTGGTCACCGTGATCTCGTTGGGCGCCGACGCCCTGCCCTGGCAGGAGGGCGTGCTGCGGCTGCCCAGGCTCTATCTGGTCGCCGGCTGGGCCGGGGTGAGCATCGCCATCGTCCTGATCGCGGTCTATGCTTGGCAATTCGCCGAGGAGGCCCGACAGCGGGCCAACGCGCTGGCGGCGACGCAGCTCGCGCTGATGCGGGAACAGCAGCTCTCGGCGCTCGGCAGCCAGGCGGCGGCGGCCGCGCATCTGCTCGGCAGCCCGCTGGGCACGATCGCCGTCGTCGCCAAGGAACTCGCCCGGGAGCTGCCGGCAAGCCATCCCCTGTACGAGGACGTCCGGGAGATCCTCGAGCAGACCAAGCGCTGTCGGGAGATTCTCGCCAGTCTGGGACAGCAGCGGGACGAGGGCGCGCTGGAGCGACTGACGCCGGTGCCGCTGTCCTCGGCGCTGGCCGAGATCGCCAAGCCCTTCGAGCGCCCGGGGGTCGCGCTGCGGATCGAGCTGCGCGACGAAGACGGCACGCCGGAACCGCAGATTGCCTTGCCGCCCGAGATCCGGCATGCTTTCGCCAACCTGATCGACAATGCCATCCAGTTCGCGGACAGCGAGGTACTGGTGACGATCCAGCCCTCCCGAAGCAGATTGCTGGTGACGATCGAAGACGACGGGCCGGGATTTTCTCCCGAGGTGATGGGCTGGCTCGGGGAGCCCTATCTTTCTACTCGCCACGACAAGGGAGGACTCGGGCTCGGTGTCTTCATTGCCAAGACACTGCTTGCTCGAACCGGAGCGACCATGCATTTTGACAACACGCGGCGCGGCGCGCGGGTGACCCTGAGGTGGCCCGGCGACGCGCTGGTGCGGGCCGTCGAGGAGACCAGCAATGGGTGCGGAGACCCCTGAAGCCCAGCAGGCGGCGCTCGCGGGCCTGAGCAAGGGCGGCGAGGCGCCGAAGCTCCTGCTGATCGACGACGACGCGCCGCTGCGGCGGACGCTGGAACGGGCGCTCGCCCGACGCGGCTTTCTCGTGCATCCGGCCGCGGGGATGCGCGAGGCCTTGGGCATCGCCCATCAGGTCCGACCGGATTTCGCGGTCGTCGATCTGCGGCTCGAGGACGGCAGCGGGCTCGAGCTCGTCCGGCGCCTGCGCGAGCTCCATCCCAAGATCCGGATCGTCATCCTCACGGGCTACGGCAACATCGCCACCGCGGTGGCGGCGATCAAGGCGGGCGCGGTGGACTATCTGGCCAAACCGGCCGACGCCGACGACGTCGTCAACGCGCTCCTGTGCAGTGGCAGCGGGCTGCCGCCGCCGCCCTGCAATCCGATGTCGGCCGACCGGGTCCGCTGGGAGCACATCCAGCGCGTCTTCGAACAGTGCGGCCGCAACGTCTCCGAGACGGCACGCCGGCTCAACATGCACCGGAGAACCCTGCAACGCATTCTCAACAAGCGGGCGCCGCGGGAATAGGGTGACGGGGCTTCGCTCGGTCGTGCCCTGCGGGGAGGAGCGACGGGATGATGGCAGTGGCGAGCGAGCGAACCGCGGTGCGGCCCGGCCGGCTGCTCGTCGTCGACGACGATGCCGGCGTGCGGCGAACCCTCGGCAGGATGCTGGAACGCGTCGGCTTCACGGTTCTCACCGCGGCCAGCCTCAAGGAAGCCTACGAGGTGGTGGCCGACCAGCCGCCCGACTTCGCCGTCGTCGATCTCAATCTCGCCGACGGACACGGCATGGAGCTGGTCCGGGGGCTGCAGGAGATCCGGCCGGGTATCCGGGTCGTCGTCTTGACCGGATACGACAGCATCGCCTCTTCGGTGGTGGCGACGAAGGCCGGCGCCTGGGGGTATCTGGCCAAGCCGGTGGACGTGCAGCGGCTGGTCGCCACCCTCCTGGGCGATGCGCCGGCGACGCTGGAAGAGGGGGAGCGGCCGATGTCGGCCGACCGGATCCGCTGGGAATACATCCAGCGGGTGTTCGAGCAATGCGGACGGAACGTGTCGGAGACCGCCCGTCGCCTCAACATGCATCGCCGGACGTTGCAGCGGATCCTGAGCAAGCGGGCACCGCGGCCCTGAGTGTCCGGAAGGGCGCGCAGTACCGCGGCGGCGTGCCGCCTTGTCGGGGAAGGGCGGTCCGCCCGGCGGCTCAGCTCCGTCCGGCCAGGGTCTCGAACATCACCACGAAACCGCGACAGCCGCTGTGACCGCCGGATATCGCCACCGCGATCGCATGCGAGGTCCGGACCTTCCCGGGCGACACGTAGGTGGCGCTGAACGCGCCACGCCGGAGTCGCGCCTCGAGCAGGCCCGTCCACATCTCCTTGATGCCCGGCCCGCGCAGGATCATGATGTTATCGATGCGCTGGCCGACGGTCGCCTTGGGGTCGAGATTGAGCCACAGGCAGAAGGCGCGGTTGAGCTGCTTGATGATCCGTCCGGCGTCGAGCACCAGGCAGGGCAGGGGACAGGCCTCGAGCACCCGGGCGAGATCCTGGGAGTTGCCCGCGAGGGCCAGCCGGTCGAGCTCCTTCTGCAGGGTTTCGCAGCGCAGCCTGGCATGGGTCAGGCAGAAGGTGCGGAGCAGCGAGGCCAGGTTGGATCGGCCTTCCCGGTTCCGAGCCACTTCGTTGACCACCGCCCCGAGACGTACGCCCCGGCCGGTGGCGATCTCCTTGAGATACTCCCAGAACTCCTGTTCGAGCTTGATGGATGTGCGCACCTCGCCCACGCGCATGGTCTTGCGAATCATGGGCGGGCTCCGCGTGTCGCCATCCACACACTGGGTACCATAATGTCCCCCTGGGGGCAGTTACCGGTTGAGACACATTCTGTGAGAGGATAAGTTTCATCGGGGTAAATAAAGGGTTACCGGATTATTAAAGTTACGGCTTGGGCAAGCCTGGAGGAGCCTCGATGACCGAACACAGCACGCCGACCGCGACGAACCCGGAGCCGACCGGGGTCACGGCCGGCACGATCGCCGTGCCGCGCGAGGCGGCCGAAGCGGCAGCCGGGTTCGCCGAGCCGATCGCACCGCCGCCGGCCGGCGCCGTCGAAATCATGCCGGTGCCGCCGGGCGCCACGGTGCGGCTCGAGGATCCCGTCTTCGACCCCCGCGTGGCCCGCTACGTGGTCGACGGCGAGGATCTCGTGGTCACCCTCGACAATGGTGCGGTTCTACGCCTCGAGGGCTTCTTCGGCCACGAGGACGATCCGCCGAGCCTGTCGGTGCTCGGGGGGCCCGAACAGGTGGCGACCGTGCTCCTGGCCGGGGCCGCCGAGGCGGCGGCGATCGAACCCGCGGCGGGGCCGGAGGCGGGGCCCGCCCATGCCGGCGGCGCCGGATTCTCCCCGTTCGCCGCCGGGGACATCGGCGAAGGGCTGTCGCCTAGCGGCGTGCTGCCGCCCACCGAACTGGCTTTCGGCCTCGCCGCCGGTGAGGCGATCGAGGGCATCGATCCCGGGACCGCCGGTGCCGCACCCGAGGGGGAGCCCGGGGCGCCGCCCGAAATCAGCGTCCAGGGCTTCCGCCGCGCCACCCCCGCCGAGAAGAGTGTCGCCTTCGATCCGGCGAGCACCGACAGGCAGTTGCGGAACCCGGATTCCACCGAGCCGACCGAGCTCAACGGTGTCGATCCGCGCAATCTCACGCTCGATCAGGATCGGGAAGTCGAGGTCGTCTTCCAGAGCGAGGAGGCGGGCTACGACAACACGCTCGGTTTCTTCACCATCGACGAGGACGGCACCTTCGGCGAGGTCGGGATCATCTTCCCGAACGTCAGCCAGATCGGTGACAGCGACGGGGACGGCACGCTCGCGCCCGGTACCCGGGTCTCGCTCGGCAGCTTCGAGGCCGGAACCCAGCTCGGCTTCTTCCTCGTCGCCGACGGGGCGAACGCGAATCCCGGGCTCGCCGGCCTTCTCGGCAGCGGTCGCTTCGAGCTGCGCAACGGTGACACCGGCGAGATCCTGAAGATCACGGACACTGCGGCCGACAATCCGATCCTCGTCCACATCGCCGACGACGGTACCGAGACGGTGCTCTCGGGTGCGCTGCTGTTCTCGTCCGACGCCACGCCGGCCACCCCGGAGGAGAACGCGCTCAATCCCGACGGTGCCGGCAAGACGGCTTCGGGTTTCAAGGCCAAGGAAGGTGATCTGCTGATCGGCTTCGAGGACAAGTCGAGCGGCGCCGTCGACAACGACCTCAACGATGTCGTGTTCCGGGTCCACTTCAAGCCGGTCACCGAGAAGTTCTTCTTCTTCAAGGATCACGATGCGCCGGATTTCAACGTCCGGATCGACGATCCCGACAGCAGCCGGCTGGCCGCGGCCGAGGTGGAATTCCAGAGTGGCCGCCAGCCGGGTGACAGGCTGGTGCTCGACAGCTTCGTCGATGGCGACGGCGACGGGCTGCTGGACGGCACCAACATCGCGGTGACCGAGAACCCGGACGGCAGTCTCGCCTTCACCGGCCTCGACACGGTCGACGCTTACGAACGGGTGCTCAACGACGTGCGGCTGGTGGCCGAGGGTGCCGATCCGACGCCCGGGGACCGTTTCATCGCCTTCAGCGTGACCGATGCCGAAGGCAATACCTCCGATCCCGCCGTCTCGAAGGTGAATGTCATCGACAATCTGATCGTCGGCACCGAGGGCAGCGACGATCTGGTGTCGGGCAACAAGATCCACGCGCTGTCCGGGCGCGGCGGCAACGACACGCTGACCGGCAAGGGGACCGCCGATTATCTCGACGGTGGCGACGGTCGCGATCAGCTGTTCGGCATGGGCGGGGACGATCTGCTGCACGGCGGGCCGGGGATCGATCAGCTCTGGGGCGGCGATGGCGCCGACACCTTCCGGGTGACGAGCCTCGGCGACGGTCGCGACATCGTGCGCGATTTCGACCGCACGGAAGGTGACCGGATCGACCTTTCGGAGCTGCTCGCGGGCAGCGGGTTTGATGCGCCGGGGGCCGTCGAGAGCGATTTCGTGCGCATTTCCTACACCGACTTCGACGGTGACGGCAGCGAGGACGATGTTCGTGTCCAGGTCGATCTCGACGGCCCGGGAGACGAACATGTGTTCAACCAGGTGCTGGTCCTCACCGATCCGGTGGGACTGCCGTCCGGCTCCCTGACCCTCGCCGATCTGGGGGGATCCGACGGCGCCACGAGCTGAGCGCTTCCGCATCCTCGAAAGAGACGGAAGGGCGGCCGGCGGCCGCCCTTCCGGCGTTTTCGGCGGCCCTGCCCACGGCCGGTCGTGGGCCGCTTGTTTCCCGCCGGGTCTCGGAGTATGACGCGGGCGGCACATTTCCGCCCGTCCACCTTTTCACAAGGTCGATCTCCCCATGACCCGAAAGAAGATAGCACTCGTCGGTGCCGGTCAGATCGGCGGCACGCTCGCCCATCTCGTCGGCCTCAAGGAACTCGGCGACGTGGTTCTCTTCGACATCGTCGAGGGCATGCCACAGGGCAAGGCGCTGGACATCGCCGAGAGCGCGCCGGTCGAAGGGTTCAACGCCGCTTTCGTCGGGACCAACGATTACGCGGCGCTCGAAGGTGCGGACGTGGTGATCGTGACCGCCGGTCTGCCCCGCAAGCCGGGGATGAGTCGCGACGATCTGCTCAACACCAACGCCGGCATCATCAAGAACGTCGCCGAAAACATCAAACGTTACTGTCCGGGCGCCTTCGTCATCGTCATCACCAATCCTCTCGATGCCATGGTCTGGGTGATGCAGCGGGTCTCGGGCCTTCCCGCCCGGATGGTCTGCGGCATGGCCGGGATCCTCGATTCGGCGCGGTTCCGCTACTTCCTCGCCCAGGAGTTCGGGGTCTCGGTGGAAGACGTGACCGCCTTCGTGCTCGGCGGCCATGGCGATACGATGGTCCCGCTCGTGCGCTACTCCACGGTAGCGGGGATCCCGGTTCCCGATCTCGTCAGGATGGGCTGGACCAGCCGGGAACGGATCGAGGCCATCGTCCAGCGGACCCGCGACGGGGGCGCCGAAATCGTCGGCCTGCTGAAGGCCGGTTCCGCCTTCTATGCGCCGGCATCCTCGGCGATCGCCATGGCCGAAAGCTATCTCAAGGACCAGAAGCGGGTGCTCCCCTGCGCCGCATATCTTTCGGGCCAGTACGGGGTCGAGGGACTCTACGTGGGGGTGCCGGTGGTCATCGGTTCGGGAGGGGTGGAGCGGATCGTCGAGATCGAGCTGTCGGCCGAGGAAAGGGCCGCCTTCGACCGCTCGGTGGCGGCCGTCCGCAGCCTGTGCGACGCCGTTCAGCTCTGACGTTCGAGAACGGGAAGACCCGATGAACATCCACGAATATCAGGCCAAGGCGCTGCTGCGCGAATATGGCGTCTCCGTGCCCCGCGGGCAGGTCGCCTACACCCCCGAGGAGGCCGAGCAGGCGGCCCGCGAACTCGGCGGTCCGGTCTGGGTGGTCAAGGCCCAGATCCACGCCGGCGGTCGTGGCAAGGGAGGCGGCGTCAAGCTCGCCCGCTCGATCGAGGAGGTCCGCCAGCTCGCCGGCGACATGCTGGGGATGACCCTGGTCACCCATCAGACCGGGCCGCAGGGACGGGTGGTCAAGCGCGTCTATGTCGAGGAGGGCTGCGACATCGCCCGCGAACTCTACCTCGGGGCGGTGATCGACCGCGGCACCTCGCGGGTGACGCTGATGGCCTCGCAGGAAGGCGGGGTCGAGATCGAGGAGGTGGCGGCACGCTCGCCAGAGAAGATCCTGCGGGCGGCGATCGATCCGGCCACCGGCTTCATGCCCCACCACGGCCGCGAACTGGCCTTCGGTCTCGGCCTCTCCGGGGGCGAGGTACGCAAGGCGGTGAGCTTCATGAAGGGCGTCTACGACTGCATGGTCGAACGCGACGCGAGCCTGGTCGAGATCAATCCGCTGGTGGTCACCACCCGGGGCGATCTGCTGGCGCTCGACGCGAAGATGAATTTCGACGGCAACGGCCTCTTCCGCCAGCCCAAGATTCTCGAACTCCGGGATCTCGACGAGGAGGATCCGCACGAGATCGAGGCCAGCCGGCACGAGCTCAGCTACATCAAGCTCGACGGCAACATCGGCTGCATGGTCAACGGTGCCGGTCTGGCCATGGCGACCATGGACATCATCAAGCTCTACGGTGGTGAGCCCGCCAACTTTCTCGATGTCGGCGGCGGGGCGACCCGGGAACGGGTCACCGCCGCCTTCCGCCTGCTGCTTTCGGATCCCAACGTGGAGGGCGTGCTGGTCAACATCTTCGGCGGCATCATGCGCTGCGACGTGATCGCCGAGGGGGTGGTGGCGGCCGCGCGCGAGGTCAATCTGAACGTGCCGCTCGTGGTCAGGCTGGAAGGTACCAACGTCGAGCTCGGGAAGCGGATCCTGTCGCAGTCGGGATTGCCGATCATTCCCGCCGACGATCTCGCCGACGCCGCCCGCAAGATTGTCAACGCTGTCGAGAAGGCTGCCTGATGTCGATCCTCGTCGATGCCGACACCAAGGTCATCTGCCAAGGCTTCACCGGTGCCCAGGGCACCTTTCATTCCGAACAGGCCATCGCCTACGGAACCCGTATGGTGGGCGGGGTGACCCCGGGCAAGGGAGGCACCACCCATCTCGGTCTGCCGGTGTTCGACACGGTCCGCCAGGCGGTCCGGGAAACCGGCGCCGAGGCGACCGTCATCTACGTGCCGGCGCCCTTCGCCGCCGACGCCATTCTGGAGGCGGTGGAGGCCGGCGTGCCGCTCATCGTCTGCATCACCGAGGGGATACCGGTGATGGACATGGTCAAGGTCAAGCGGGCCCTCGACGGTTCGGGCTCGCGGCTGATCGGCCCCAACTGTCCGGGGGTCATCACCCCGGGAGGCTGCAAGATCGGGATCATGCCCGGACACATCCACAAGCCGGGGAAGGTGGGCATCGTTTCCCGATCGGGGACCCTCACCTACGAAGCCGTCTGGCAGACCACCCGGCTCGGGCTCGGCCAGTCCACCTGCGTCGGCATCGGTGGTGATCCGGTCAAGGGCATGGAGTTCGTCGAGGTGCTGGAGCTCTTCCTCGACGATCCCGAGACCGAAGGCATCGTCATGATCGGGGAGATCGGCGGGACCGCCGAGGAGGAGGCGGCGGCCTTCCTCGCCGCCTCGCCGAAGAAAAAGCCGGTGGCCGGGTTCATCGCCGGCCGGACGGCGCCGCCCGGACGTCGCATGGGTCACGCCGGGGCGATCATCGCCGGTGGCAAGGGCGGCGCCGAGGAAAAGATCGCGGCGATGCGCGAAGCCGGGATCGTGGTGGCCGAGAATCCCGCCGAGATCGGCCGGGCGATGGCCGAGGCGATGGGCCTTCGGTGCGGGGATGCGTGACCCTCGGAGGTGCGTTAACCATATCGTAGGAAAAATGCGCTTTTCTCCGCTGGCGTGACCCCGGAGGTTGGTGGACCATGGCGACGCGGCTCGAGCTCGAACAGACCTCGTTCCTCTACGGGGCGAACGCGCCGTTCCTCGAGGAACTCTACGCGCGCTACCTCGCCGATCCCGAGAGTGTGGACGCCACCTGGCGGGCCTATTTCGACGATCTCGGTCTCGACAACCGGCAGCTTTTCGCGCGCATGCGCGAGGCCCTGAAGCCGGCCGCCGCACGGCCGGCACGGACGGGCGGTTTCGCGCTCCCGGCCGGGGTCGGGCTCGAGGACGAGGCGGTCAAGAAACTGATCCGGGATCACCTGCGGGTGATCATGCTGATCCGCGCCTATCGCGTGCGGGGCCATCTCATCGCCGATCTCGATCCCCTCGGTCTCACCCGCAACGAGCATCACCCCGAGCTCGATCCGCGGAGCTACGGTTTCGAGGAGGCCGATCTCGACCGGGAGTTCTTCCTCGACTACGTGCTCGGTCTCGAAACCGCGACCCTGCGCCAGATCATGGAGGTCCTGCGCAAGACCTACAGCGGCACCGTCGGGGTCGAATTCCTGCACATCCAGGATCCCGAACAGAAGGCGTGGATCCAGGCCAAGATCGAGGGCACCGGCGGGATCTGGGACACCAGCGCCGAGGAAAAGCGCGAGATCCTCGAACAGCTCACCGCCACCGAAGCCTTCGAAACCTTTCTCCACCGGAAGTTCCCGGGCACCAAACGGTTCGGCATCGACGGCGGCGAAAGCACGATTCCGGCGCTGGAGGCGGTGATCCGCACCGCCAGCGAGCTCGGGGTCGAGGAGGTGGTGATCGGCATGCCGCATCGCGGCCGGCTCAACGTGCTGGCCAATGTCATGGGCAAGCCTTACGCCGCCATCCTCTCGGAGTTCCAGGGCGAGGCGGTGCAGGATTCGGTGCTCGGCTCCGGCGACGTCAAATACCATCTCGGCACCTCCACCGACCGGGTGATGCCCGGCGGCCGCGAGCTCCATCTGTCGCTGACCGCCAATCCCTCGCATCTGGAGGCGGTCGATCCGGTGGTGATGGGCAAGGCCCGGGCCAAGCAGCGGCAGCGGGGCGATACCGAGCGGACCCGGGTGATGGGGCTGCTGCTGCACGGCGACGCCGCCTTCATCGGCCAGGGGGTGGTGCACGAATGTCTGGAGATGTCGGAGCTCAAGGGCTACCGCATCGGCGGCACGGTGCATCTGATCATCAACAACCAGATCGGCTTCACCACGAGTCCCGCCCTCGCGCGCAGCTCGCCCTATCCCTCCGACGTCGCCCGCGGCGTCCAGTGTCCCGTGTTCCACGTCAACGGTGACGATCCGATCGCCGTCATCCAGGTCGCCAAGCTCGCCACCGAGTTCCGCCAGCGTTTCAAGAAGGACGTGGTGATCGACATGTGGTGCTACCGGCGCCACGGTCACAACGAGAGCGACGAGCCCTCCTTCACCCAGCCGATCATGTACAAGACCATCGCCCGCCACCCCACGGTGCGGCAGATCTACGCCCAGCGGTTGGAGCGGGAGGGGCTGATCCGGCCCGGCGAGGCGGAGGAGATGTTGGAGGCCTTCGGCCGTCGGCTCGAGGCGGCCCACGAGGCGGCGCGCAACTACCGCTCCAACCAGGTGGATTGGCTGCAGGGGGCCTGGAAGGGTCTGCGGGCGGCGCCGCTCACCTATGTCCGCGGGGCCACCGCCACCGAACTCGAACGTCTCCGGGAGCTGGGGCGCCGGATGACCGAGCTGCCGGAGCGACTCGACGTCCATCCCCGATTGCGCCGGGTGATCGCCCAGCGCCGCAAGGCGATCGAGACCGGCGAGCGGATCGACTGGGCGACGGCCGAGCATCTCGCTTTCGCCACCCTTCTCGTGGAAGGCTTTCCGGTACGCCTTTCCGGTGAGGACGTCGGCCGCGGCACCTTTTCCCAGCGTCATGCGGTGATCGTCGACCAGACCACGGAGGAGCATTACATCCCACTCGCCCATCTGGCCCCCGATCAGGCCAGCGTGGAAATCGTCGACAGCATGCTGTCGGAGGAGGGCGTACTCGGTTTCGAGTACGGCTATTCCCTCGCCGATCCCAACGCGCTCACCGTCTGGGAGGCCCAGTTCGGCGATTTCGCCAACGGCGCGCAGGTCTATTTCGACCAGTTCATCAGCTCGGGCGAGGCCAAATGGCTGCGCATGTCCGGCCTCGTCTGTCTGCTGCCGCACGGTTACGAGGGGCAGGGGCCGGAGCACAGCTCGGCGCGGCCGGAACGTTTCCTGCAGCTCTACGCCGAACACAACATCCAGGTGGTCAACTGCACCACCCCGGCCAATTTCTTCCACGTCCTGCGACGTCAGCTCCACCGCGATTTCCGCAAGCCGCTCATCTGCCTGACGCCGAAATCCCTGCTCCGTCACCGGCGCTGTGTGTCGAGTCTCGCCGACATGGCCCAGGGAACGAGCTTCCACCGGGTCATGTACGAGGAACCTCCCGGCGAGGCCGACGCCGCCGTCGAACGGGTGATCATCTGCACCGGCAAGATCTTCTACGAACTCCAGCAGGTCCGCGAAGAGCGGGAGCTCGGCGGCCGGGTGGCGCTGGTCCGCCTCGAGCAGCTCGCGCCTTTCCCGGAGGATGCGCTCACCGAGGAGCTGGCCCGCTATCCGGCGAACGCGGCCTATGTCTGGTGCCAGGAGGAGCCGCGCAACATGGGGTACTGGTTCTTCACCGCCCCCCGCATCGAGAACATCATGGCGGCGCTGGGCAAGGAACAGACACGGCTGTCCTATGCGGGACGCCGTCCGAGCGCCTCCACCGCCACCGGATATTACGCGCAGCACGAACAGGAGCAGCGCAAGCTCGTCGAGGAGGCCTTCACGCTTCCGGCCGGCTACCGCTCAGGAGAGGACGAGACATGACCGTCGACATCCGTGTTCCCAGCCTCGGCGAGTCGGTCACCGAGGCGACCATCTCCCGTTGGCTCAAGAAGCCGGGTGAGGCGGTGGCCCGCGACGAGCCGGTGGTGGAGGTGGAAACCGACAAGGTGAGCCTCGAGATTCCGGCACCGGCCGCCGGCCGGCTGGCGGAAATCCTGGTCGAGGAAGGCACCGATGTGGAGGTGGGCACGGTGCTCGGCCGGATCGAGGAAGGGGCGGCCGGCGAGGCGGCGTCGATGTCCGAAGCCGCCGCGGCGGGCGGGGCGCCCCCGGCGGCCGTCGCCGAAGCGCCCGAGGTGGCCGTCTCCGGTGCTCCGGCCGGTGTCGGTCCGGCGGCCCGCAAGCTGGCCGAGGAGAAGGGGGTGGATCTGGCGAAGGTGAGCGGAACCGGTCCCAAGGGCAACGTCACCAAGGCGGATGTCGAGGCCGCCGTCGCCGAGATGTCGCCGCCGCCCGGCGAGATGTCGGCCGCGCCCCCGCCGCCGGTGGAGCCGGTGCCGGCGATCGCGCCGGCGGGCGGCCGTCGCGAAGAGCGGGTGCGGATGACCCGTCTCCGCAAGCGGATCGCCGAACGCCTCAAGGAGGCGCAGAACACCGCCGCCATGCTCACCACCTTCAACGAATGCGACATGAGCGCGGTGATGGATCTCCGCCGGCGCTATCGCGAGCTCTTCGAGAAGAAGCACGGCATCCGCCTCGGCTTCATGTCCTTCTTCGTCAAGGCCTGCATCGAGGCACTCCGGGCCCATCCGCTGGTCAACGCGGAGATCGACGGCGAGGAGATCGTCTACAAGCACTACTACGACATCGGTGTCGCGGTGAGCACCGATCAGGGGCTGGTGGTGCCGGTCCTGCGGGATGCCGATCTCCTCTCGCTCGCCGAGATCGAGAAGAGGATCGCCGATCTCGGCCGTCGCGCCCGCGAGGGCAAACTGGCGATGGAGGAACTGACCGGCGGCACCTTCACGATCACCAACGGCGGAGTCTTCGGATCGCTCCTGAGCACGCCCATCCTCAATCCGCCGCAGTCGGGCATCCTCGGGATGCACAAGATCCAGCCGCGCCCGATGGTGACCGACGGCGGCACCATCGAGGCCCGGCCGATGATGTATCTGGCGCTGTCCTACGACCACCGCCTGATCGACGGGCGGGATGCGGTCTCCTTCCTGGTCCGCGTCAAGGAGTGTATCGAGGATCCGCAGCGGCTGCTGCTCGAGATCTGAACCCCAATCCGGGACCACCGAGAATGAGCGATACCGAATTCGATCTCGTCGTCGTCGGCGGCGGGCCGGGCGGTTACGTCTGCGCCATTCGCGCCGCCCAGCTCGGCATGCGGGTGGCCTGCGTGGAGCGGCGTCCCGCCCTCGGCGGCACCTGTCTCAACATCGGCTGCATTCCTTCCAAGGCGCTGCTGCACTCCTCGCATCTGTTCGCCCGGGCGCAGCATGATTTCGTCGGCCACGGCATCCGCATCGGCGCGCTCGAGCTCGATCTCGCGGCGCTGATGAAGCGCAAGGACAAGGTGGTGGCCGATCTCACCAAGGGGATCGCCTTCCTGTTCGACAAATACGGGGTGACCCGCTTCGAAGGCCACGGCCGGATCACCGCGCCCGGCCGGGTCCGGCTCGCCGCGGCCGGGGAGGAAGGGCGGGAGCTCACCGCCCGGCATCTGGTGATCGCCACCGGATCGGAGGCGGCTTCGCTGCCGGGGATCGCCATCGACGAGGAGCGGGTGGTCAGCTCCACAGGCGCCCTGTCGCTGCCCGAGGTGCCGCGGCATCTGCTGGTGGTGGGGGCAGGCTACATCGGCCTCGAGCTGGGCACCGTCTGGCGTCGGCTCGGTGCGGAGGTCACGGTGGTCGAGTTCCTGGACCGGGTGACTCCGGGCATGGATCGGGAGATCGGCCGCCAGATGCAGCGGATCCTGACCCGTCAGGGCATCAGCTTCCGCCTCGGCACCAGGGTCGAGGCGGTGACGGAAAAGGGGGAGGGGCTCGAGGTCACGCTCGCCCCGGCCGAGGGCGGGGATCCCGAAACGCTGGAAGCCGACCGGGTGCTGGTCGCCGTCGGCCGACGCCCGCACACCGCCGAGCTCGGTCTGGAGACGGTCGGGATCGCGGTCGACGACCAGGGACGGATCCCGGTCGACGACGATTGCCGCACCGCGGTCGAGGGGGTGTGGGCGATCGGCGATGTCGTGCGCGGGCCGATGCTGGCCCACAAGGCGATGGAGGAAGGGCACGCGGTCGCCGAACGGCTGGCCGGACAGAAGCCCCACGTCAACTACGAGGTCATCCCGGGCGTCGTCTACACCGAGCCGGAAGCCGCCGGGGTCGGAGCCACCGAACAGGAACTGAAGGAGCGGGGCATCGCCTACCGGGTGGGCAAGTTCCCTTTCAGCGCCAACAGCCGCGCCCGCTGCACCGGTACCCGCGACGGCTTCGTCAAGATCCTCGCCGATGCCGCCACCGATCGTGTCCTGGGTGCGCACATCATCGGTCCCGAGGCCGGTACGCTGGTGGCCGAGATCGCGGTGGCGATGGAATTCGGTGCCGCCAGCGAGGATATCGCCCGCACCTGCCACGCCCATCCCACCCTCGAGGAAGCGGTCAAGGAGGCGGCCTGGGCGGTCTTCGACCGGCCGGTCCACGTCTGAGCGGGGCGGCCGCCGCGGAATCCGGCTGGACGGCGCCGGAGGAACGCGGCAGACTCGATCCGTTGTCCGTTGTTACGGTCTCGAAAGGAAAATGCCGATGCGTTTCGTGATCCCCCGCCTGCTGGCTTTCGTTCTCCTCCTGTTCGCCGGCCAGGCAGCCGTCGCTCAGAGCCTCGTCGGCACCTGGGTGATCGACAAGGAGGCGATGCGCGGCCAGCTCCGACAGGCGATCGAGGCCGAGATGCGCGACCTCACACCGGAGATGCGGACCCAGGTCGCGCCGATGATCGACCAGCAGGTGGAAGGCATCATCGCCGAGCTCGAGGGATCGGCCGAGTTCCGCGAGGACGGGACGGTGCTATTCCGCGACGAGCAGGGCGGCGCGGACGAAGGCCGTTGGGAGATGACCGACGGTCGGATCCGGCTCACCGCCGCCAGCGGTGAGGGCAATGCGATGGTCGGCGAACTCGTCGACGGGCGGATGGTCATGAAGCCGGAGGGCGAGGAGCTGCCCTTCGCCTTCGTCTTCATGCGCCGGTAGTCCGGAGGCGCCGCGGCACCATCGCGGCCGCCGTCCGTTTACGGGTTTTTCACGGGCGGTCGTCAACATTCTCCCGAGCCCGGCCGCAACCGGCCGGCGACAGGCTCCGCGAGGCGAGGGAGAAGGGCACCGATGGGTTGGGACAGGGCAGGCGGCACGACGGCGGTCCCCGGGCGATCGCCGGGCGGCGATGATGAAGACACCACGACGGTGGGGCCGGCCGGGCGCGCGGGTATCCGGGACGGAGCCGCGAGCGCGGCCGGGCTCGCCCGGATCCGCGCCGCGGCCGAGGCCGGCGACGCCGAAGCCATGTATCTTCTCGGCGTGGCCTACGCCCAGGGGCGGCTGGTGCCGCAGTCGGATGTCGAAGCGGCCAGCTGGTTCAGACGGGCCGCCGCTCGCGATCATCTCCGGGGACGGGTCAGTCTCGGCTACTGTCTGGCTACCGGCCGCGGCGTCCGTCGGGACCTCGAAAAGGCCTATATTCTCCTCCGCGAGGCGGCCGACGCCGGCGATCCGCAGGGTTTCGGACTGGCCGAGAAGGTGGCGCGGAGGCTGCACGGCGAGGTATTGCGCCGGTGCGATCGGCAGATCAGACGGCGTCGCATTCTGCGGTCCGCCGGGCGGAAGCCCACCGGATCGGATTGCCGCCGCGACGGTGCCGGTGCCGACCCGCCGTCCGCGGGGCCGCCCTCCGAAGCCGGCGAGATCATCGAGATCGACGTGCCGTAGGCGGTGGGGCGGGAGCATCGCGGGGAACGGCCCGGGCGAGGCCGACGCCGAGGATCGCCGCATAGGTGACCGCGACGGCCGGGATCTGGATCGAGAAATCGACCAGGGCGTGGAGGCCGACGAGCACTGTCGCCGCGCTCGCGAGCAGCGGGAAGACCCGGTTGCGCCGGCGCCGGAAGATCCCCTTCGTGAGATGGAGGAAAAGCGCCGCCATCGCGGCGTAGAGCAGCAGGCTCGCCGGCAGACCCAGTCCGACGGCGTGCTCGAGATAGGTGTCGTGCGCCCGGTCGAAGACCAGGGAAAAGCGGGGGTCGCGGTAGAGCATGAAAACCGGCTCGAAGCCGCCGTAGCCGTGGCCGAGCCACGGACGATCGCCGATCATCTCCAGGGCCAGCCCGTAGATCTGCAGCCGCCCGGTGTCGAGCTCCTCGGTCTCCAGCAGCCGCTCGAGGACGGGATCGCCGCCGAGCGCGATCAGGATCCAGCCGACGGCCAGCAGCAGCCCGGCGGTGGCGAGCGCCGGCCCGCGCCCGGGGCGGGTGGCCAGATGGACCATCAACAGCAGGAAGACGGTGGCCAGCAGGAGGCTCACGAAGCCGCCGCGCGAGCCGGTCAGCAGCACCGCGGTGCCGAGCAGCACGAGGAGTGCCGGAAGATACCAGCGGCGGCCGAACAGCCCGTCGAGGAACGCCCGGAGCAAACTCCGGCGGTCCCCCTCGCCCGGCCCGGGGCCGATCCGCTCCATCACCAGGGCGAGGACGGCGAGGAAACCGAGGCCGAGATAGGTCGCCGCATGGTTGCGGTTGACGAAGCTGCCGCTGAGATTGTTGGCGGCGCGTGGAGCGTCGGCGACCCAGGGCAGGACGTCGAGCCCGGCGAACAGGCGCAGGAGCCCGTAGACCGCCTGGGCGGTGGAGATCGCCAGCAGCAGATGGAGCAGCCGGCGCGCTTCCCGCTCCTCGCGGCCGAGGAGGAAGGCGAGAGCCCCGGCCAGGATGTAGGCCAGCAGCCGCATGGTGTTGTCGAGGGTGCGCTCCGGGCTCACGGCGACGGCCGGCGAGACGGCGAGACCGGCGGCCGCGGCCGCGTCCCAGAGTGGATGGGCGAGATCGGGGGGCAGGAGCCCGGGCGTCGCCTGCAGGATTCCCCAGCCGACCACCGCCGCCAGGGCGAGGAAGCCGCCGAGCACCACCGCCGGCGGTCGGAGCCGCTCGCCCCGCAACCCGCCCGCGATCGCCGCGCCGAGGATCGCCACGGCCAGCGCCAGGGCGAGCAGCGACCAGGCGAGGGGGCGGTTCGCGCCGTAGGGCCAGGGGGCCGCCAGCAGGACCGCGGCGAAGAGATACCGGCCCGTCGCGGCGGCGACCGCGGCCTTCCGCCCGGATCGTGATCCGTCGCTCATCGTTCCGCCGGATTCCCTTCCGGCGCCCGCCGGCCGGCGGTCCGGTTCCGCTCAATCGGTGTAGTAGCGCTGGTATTTGGTGTAGTAGCTATCACGGCCGCCGTAGCCGTAGCGTGCGAGCCTGACATAATCGACCATAGTCAGCGCGACGCCGGTGACCCGGCCGCCGGCCTTGGCCATTTCCTCCATCGCTCCGGCGACGGCGTCGGCGTCCGTTTCCTCCCAGCGGATCAGGAACAGCACCGCATCGGCGAGCTCCGCCAGCCGCTTGGCGTCGGTGACGCCGAGGGTGGGAGTGCCGTCGAGGATCACATAGTCGGACACCCCCGGAAACGCCTGGATTGGCGGCATGATCGGCAATCCGGAGTGGTTCTGCGGCGGTTCTCGCTGGTTTCATTGTTGTCGTTGCTCCGTTGTCGGGGCTTGGCGGCTTTTTTTGCGGTGTTTTCCCTCATGCGGGCACACATCGCCCCTCAAGCCAGCACCATCGCTTCATG
>Ga0256839_1000493_pt1 | contig 51242 bp, 45 predicted proteins | sample 354166metaG_FD_185968 | JGI IMG/M metagenome (GOLD analysis project Ga0256839, IMG submission 185968) | Hydrothermal vent microbial communities from Mid Atlantic Ridge, Atlantic Ocean - 354-166 | ecosystem: Environmental > Aquatic > Marine > Hydrothermal vents | place: Atlantic Ocean: Mid... | reverse complement strand
AAATAGCCCAGGCTAAGCCGAAACTACAAAATGCTGTAATACAATATGTTATACACAAAAAACAGCATGACCCAAAGCTTAAGCATGACCCAAATTTGAGGGTAAAACATTTTGCACGCACCAGGGTTAACCTCCAGTGAACCGGAGTCTAAGTACCTGATGTAATTAATTTGATAAACAATTGTGGTTTATCGAATTAATCCACGAAAATCGTGAATAATCTGGGCTAAGGCTGCCTGGGCCATCAGCCGGACTTCACCTTGCCAAGGCAGGATAACCCGGATTTTATCTATAAACCGGGTGCGGGTTACAGCAGGATTATCACCCCTGCTGGTGAGAACGGGTTACCGGCAATATTTGGCTATGGCCTCATCGGCCTCGGCAACACCCAGCCCTTGTGCCTGACGGAAATCACGGCAGGCGTCTTTGGGCCGTTTCCGGTTTATTTTCAGCGCCCCGCGGTACAGGTAAGCATAGCCATTCCCGGGGTTAATGCGGATAGCATCATCGTAGTCGCGCAAAGCAGCCCCGATACGGCCCAGCTTAAAATTAGCCTTACCCCGGTACATCAGGGCATCGCTGTTTTGCCGGTACTTTTTCACCACCTTGTTAAATTCAAAAAAAGCGCCTTCATAATCACCATTTTTAAACTCTATATTGCCCAGGCTCAGGTGCGCCTGCACGTGGTCGGGGTCCATCTTCAGCACTTGCTTGAAATCTTCTGTGGCTTTGGCTTCGTTACCCAGCTCCTGATAGGCACGTCCGCGGTTATATATCACCTCCATATCATGTGGCTTGATGGCCAGCACCCGGTTATACTCGGCCAGGGCCTTTTCATATTCCCCCTGCTTAAAATACTCTTCGCCCCGGTTGCTTTGCTCCCGGGTACAACCAATAAAAAGCCCCAGGGTAGTTAGCATCACTACCGCTACCTTAATTTTTCTCACGTAAGCTTAGTTAACAGATTCTAAAAACTTTTCCACGGCATCCCAATACCGCAATGAATCACCAAATTTGGCCCACAAGGCCTTTGCGCCATGGTTGCCAGCCGTTTCCGGCAAGTAATACGTTTTTTCCGTAGCCGGAATAGCTTCATAAATGCCCCACCAACTGTTTTTCTCCCCTTTGGCCGAGGTGATAAAAACCGGCCGGGTAATTTTGGCCGCCCCTTCGGCAACATAGGTAGCCGGTTTTCCCTGACTTTTAAAATACTCCCCCGGGGAGAAGGCCAATACCGCATCTATTGCCTCATTATGCTCCCCGGCATAACGCAAAGCCAAAGCCGAGGAATATGAACTGCCCCAAACGATAAGTTTACCTTCGGCAAAGTATTGCCGGGCATATTTCACTGCGGCATCAATATCCTGGTAGGCATCCACATACTTGGTAGGTTTCATGGCTTTTTCTGCCGCCATAAACGATAAGTTCTTCACCCCGTTTACCTCGCCCCCGGAGCGTAAATCCACGGCCATACAATTAAACCCCAACTTGTTCAGGTGGGGGGCAATTTCCATGTATTCACCCCGGCTCCAGCGGGCTTGGTGAAACAGCACAACAAACGGTGCCGATTTGTCGTGGGTCATGTACAAATCTGCGGTCAGTTCCAGCCCGTCAATCGAGGGAAACTTAATCTGCACTTTCTCCTGTATCAAACCACTTAGCAGACCGGCCAACAAAACAATAATGTACATAGCTGTATTTTTTTTAACAAAAGTAATGATAATCAGTCATCAACCAAGGCTGGTTTGTTTCTTAAACCACTAAACGAGGTGAGTTCTATCCCGGCATGGCCAACAAACATCTCGGCTTCTACTTTCAGGGGTATTTTGTTCCCGTCATCTGAAATCCAGGCCAGAATCGAGTCCTCCCCGTCAAAAACAGTATTTTCCGGCATTACCGGCCGAAAAACCACACTTTTAAAGGTGCCGGCTTTGGTTTCCACCACTTCCCGCCTGTGCAGGATGATCTGCAAATCATAAAAGGTATCATCTAAAAACGATTTAATGGTAATGGTATCCCCTACCTGCAACTGGCTAAAGTCGAGTGTACGCAGGTACAGGTAGCCGGAAATCATACCGTAGGTAGCCGCCTCCATACTATACTCTTCAGCCGCTTTAAAGCTCCCGGTGGCAAAGTCCAGGTCTTTAACTTTTATCAGGGAATCCTCATGAAAGAACTCGGTAATATCAATTTTCTTGTAATTCCCTTCCTTCAGGTTGCGTAACGCCAGGTGGGTCAGCAAAGTAGTTGTATCAATGTATGATTTCCAATGATCTTTTACCGGCACCACAAACCCCACAAAGCCGCTGGTCCAGCCGTGCACATCCACCTGATAATTGGGGCGGTCGTGGATCTCAATACTGTTCTGCTGGATTTTCCAGGTACCTTTGCCCACCGTGAAAAATCCATAGGAAGCCTTAAACTCCAGATACTCCCCTTTCTGAAAGCTCTTACTCACGGCAGGCTGAACTGCCCAGTGCCAGACAAAACTGCTGCACCCAATTACCACGGTTACCGCTATGAGGATTTTCTTTACCACAGGCCGGACTTTATCAGAGCTACGCAAAGTTTATGCCAGGCTATATCAAACCGATACATCATACTCACGTAAAGCTGAATTTAACGAGGTTTTTTTGTCTGTACTCGCCTTACGCTGGCCAATGATCAGGGCACAGGGAACCTGATAGGTGCCCGCCTTAAACACTTTAGGCAAGGTGCCCGGAATAACCACCGAGCGTGGCGGCACATAGCCCTGATAGGTTACCGGCTCGTCACCCGTAACATCAATTATACGGGTAGAGGCCGTAAGCGTAACATTTGCCCCCAGCACAGCCTCCTGGCCAATGCGTACGCCTTCTACCAAAATACACCGTGAACCGATAAACGCATTGTCCTCGATAATCACCGGGGCCGCCTGCACCGGCTCCAACACTCCGCCAATGCCTACACCTCCGCTCAAATGCACATTCCGGCCTATCTGGGCACAACTTCCTACCGTAGCCCAGGTATCTACCATCGTACCGGCATCCACATAAGCGCCAATATTCACATAACAGGGCATCATCACCACCCCCCGGCTGATATAGGCCCCGTAGCGTGCCACAGCATGCGGCACTACCCTGATGCCCAACTCTTTATAGCCTGTCTTAAGCTTTATTTTATCGTGGAACTCCAGCGGCCCGGCTTCCAGGGTCTCCATTTGCCGGGTAGGAAAATACAGGATGACGGCTTTTTTTACCCAATCGTTTACCTGCCAGCCATCGCCAGCGGGCTCGGCAACCCGCAGTTTACCCCGGTCAAGGTCAGCTATTACCTGCTCAATGGCCCTGACGGTTTCCTTTTTTTGCAAAAGTTCACGATTTTCCCATGCCGCTTCAATAATTTGTATCATTGTCTTAAAAATTAAAAAAATAGCTAATTGAAAGCGAAGATAGTAATTGCTGGCACATTAAAGCCAGTAATTGACCCAAGAGCTTACGAAAAATTTGCCAAAAGCCTGGCTGCTACCGGTAAATATGCGGTGCATATTATCGGTTCAGCACCCTCCCGGAAGCCAGATACTGCGGCCATAACCTTGCATCCGCTGGCAACCCGGGTTAAAGGTAGCTGGCAACGCTTACTATTGCCCTGGCGTATCCTCTGGCTTACCCTGAAAATAAAACCGCAAGTATTGATTATCAATACCCATGAATTAATCTTCATGGCGGTACTCTATAAACTCATTACCTGCCATAACCCCGTTTACGATATCCGGGAAAATTACTATTTTAACCTGCGCTATCAAAGCCATTACCCCAAGGGCATAAAACACCTGCTGGCTTTTTACGTACGCCTGAAAGAACGGCTGACCGCCCATTTTTTCAGCCATTTTATCCTGGCCGAACAATGCTATCAGAAGGAACTGAAATTTACCGGCAACCGGTACACGGTCATCGAAAATAAATTCAAGCCACCGGCACAGCCGCCAGCCAACAATCCGCAGGATAAAATTACCCTGTTACTGTCAGGTACTATCAGCAAGGAGTACGGGGCCTTTGCCGCCCTCCGGTTTTTCCGGCAACTGCCACAGGAAAAATATGCCTTAACCCTGATCGGGCATTGTCCGCACCCGGCAACGTTAAGGCAATTACAGCAGGCGACAGCCCAACTGCAGAACATCAATTTCCGGGTCTCTCCAACACCCATTCCGCAAGCTGAAATTTACCAGCAAATTGGCGATAAAACCATCGGCTTGCTGCCCTATGAAGACAATAAAAGCATCCGGAATAAAATTCCTACCAAGCTATATGAGTACCTAGGGCTGGGTTTGCCCATCCTTATTTCACCCAACCTAAAATGGCAACACCGGATTGAAAAATACCGGGCAGGCATGGTTATTGATTTCAACAAGCCCGTTACTACAAGCCAGATAAATAGAATTAACACCTTAAAAAATAATATCTATTCTACTGATATAAAGGAAATTATGTGGAAAACAGAAGAAACTAAGCTTCTATCCCTGGTCAACCAGCTAATTTAGGCAAATGTTTATTTTTAGGTTAATCTAAATAATATTTTAGATTAATGCTATTTTATTTTTATATTTGCCTAAATATATTTGTACCATGTTTACGCCAACAGAAGAGAATTACCTGAAAGCCATCTATAAACTGTCCGGCAACGAGAAGGAGTTTGTCAGCACCAGCAAGCTGGCCGAAACCCTGGACACCTCGGCCGCCTCGGCCACCGATATGATCCAGCGGCTGAGCAAAAAGGGGCTTGTGCACTACCACAAATACCAGGGGGTAAACACCTCCCCGAGTGGTGAAAAAGCCGCCTTGCAGGTAATCCGCAGGCACCGGCTCTGGGAGGTATTCCTGGTACAAAAGCTCAAGTTCAACTGGAATGAAGTACACGCTATTGCCGAAGAACTGGAGCACATAAAATCGCCCCAACTAATTGCCCAGCTCGACAAGTTCCTCGCCCATCCAAAATATGACCCCCACGGTGACCCCATCCCCGATGCCGAAGGAAAAATGGCGCCCCGGCCAACCACCACCCTGAATATGCTGGCCACCGGTGATCTTGGAAAAGTCATATCCACCAAGGATTCTTCCAGCGACTTCCTGCTGTTTCTTGACAAGCTGAACATCAGCCTGGGGGCAGAGATAGAACTGCTGGATTATTTTGCTTATGATGGCACCTATTCGGTACGTATAAACCATGGCCCGGCCATCACCTTATCGGGTAAGGTGGCCGGCAATATCTTTATTGAAAAACTATGAACCCGGCTGCCTTAAACCTCATCGGCTTCTTTGCCCTGGTTGCCCTCCTCTGGCTGGCTATCCGGCTTATTACCCGCAAAAATATTTTGCATACCAAAACCAGGCAACAGAAAACGCTAACCGAAGACATCCTGAAACAGCTCTACCACGTAGAGCAAAGCCAGCGGTCGGCCACCCTCAGCGATTTGTCGGGCGCCTTAAAGGTACGCAGAAGTAAAATATTACCGGTTATTGAAGCCATGGCTGCCTCAGGGTTAATCCAGACCTCCGATGACCGCCTGCAACTAACCCCGGCCGGCCGTGAATATGCGCTGAAGATAGTGCGCGTACACCGGTTATGGGAAAAATACCTGGCCGAAAAAACCGGCCACCAGCCCTCCGAGTGGCACCACCTGGCCGAAAAAATGGAACACCGGCTGGACGAAGCGGCCATCAGCAACCTCAGCGCATCGTTGGGCAACCCCTTATTTGATCCGCATGGCGACCCGATCCCTTCGGCCAAAGGCGAGGTGTTGCCGGTAAAATGGCAGCCCTTACCCTCCTACCCGGAGAATGTGCCCGGCAAAATTGTGCATATTGAAGACGAACCGGGTGTAATTTACCAACAGATCCTGGCCAGGCGCATTTTGGTGGGTTCGCATGTTAAAATACGTAAATCAACGGCCCGTGAAATAGTTTTTACCTGTGAGGGGCATCAACACCGTTTATCCCCCATTGTGGCGGCCAATATTAGTGTCGGGCCCCTGGCCACCGAAGAGCACTATCAGGAAAATGCTATCCGCCTGTCGGCCTTGCGAGAAGGTGAGCAAGCCCGCGTGATCGGCATTTCCCAGGAATGCCGGGGGGCCAGCCGCAGGCGCCTGCTCGACCTCGGCATCCTGCCGGGCACCACCGTGGAAGTTGACTTTACCAGCCCCCTGCAAGACCCGGTAGCCTATAAAATACGCAATACCACCATTGCTTTACGCCAGGACCTGGCCGACCTGATATTAATCAAAAAAACCAATACCCATGCCTATGCCGGATAATACTGCCTGTAACAATTGTGCCTTACATAATACCGCGGGGTTGAAAAAACTCGGGATCGACACCGCTAATGTTGATTATGTGGTTGCCCTGGCCGGCAACCCCAACACCGGCAAGAGTACGGTTTTCAATGCCCTCACCGGCATGCGCCAGCACACCGGCAACTGGCCGGGGAAAACAGTGGTGCGTGCCGAAGGCGGATTTTCTTATAACAGCCATAAATACAAGCTTATCGACCTGCCAGGCACCTATTCCCTGCTTTCTACCTCGCAGGATGAAGAGGTGGCGCGCAATTTTATTCTCTTTGGCCGTCCCGATGTAACGGTAATTGTGGTGGATGCCTCACGGTTAGAGCGCAACCTTAACCTTACCTTGCAGGTGCTTGAAATCACCGATAAAGCCGTACTGTGCCTTAATCTGATTGACGAAGCCGCCCGGCACCACATTAAAATAGACCAGCGGGCCCTGGCCCGGGACCTGGGCATTCCGGTAGTGCCCACTACGGCCCGCAGCCAGCAAGGCATCCCCGAATTACTCAAAGCCATTGACGATGTGGCCACCGGGGCCATCATTTGCCGTCCGCACAAGGTGAAAAACCTGAGCAAACCGGTAGAAAAGGCGGTAAAACAATTGGCCGGAGCCCTCGAGCAGCAGTTCCCCGGCCTGCCCAACAGCCGTTGGCTAGCTTTCCGCCTGCTCGAAGGCGACAGCCGCATCACCGCAGCTGTAAAAAACAATGAATTAAAGGAACTGGTACGGCCATGACAGAAGCAGAAAAAGATAACGAAATACTGGCCCGGGCGGCCGGTTTACGCTGGCAACTCGGTGATAATTTTCACGACAAACTCACCGAAGGCATCTACACCGATGCAGCCCAAATTGCTGCCCATGCCGTAGAAACACCGGCAGGGGAACGCCATTATACTTTTGACAGTAAAATAGATAAGATCGTCACCAGCAAAACCTGGGGGTTCCCGATTATGATCGGCTTGCTGGCCGTTATCCTGTGGATTACCATTGAAGGCGCCAATTACCCTTCGGGAATGCTTTTTACCCTGTTGATCGACACGGTTCACCCGTTGCTGAAGAGCCTGGCCGCCCACATCGGCCTGCCCCTGTGGCTGGACGGCCTGCTGATAGATGGTATTTACCTGGCCGTGGCCTGGGTAGTGGCGGTAATGCTGCCCCCGATGGCTATTTTCTTCCCCTTGTTTACCTTGCTGGAAGATTTCGGCTACCTGCCCCGGGTAGCCTTCAATATGGATGCCCTGTTTAAAAAGGCCGGGGCCCATGGCAAGCAGGCCCTGACCATGAGCATGGGCTGGGGCTGCAATGCGGCCGGGGTTATTGCCACGCGCATTATCGACAGCCCACGGGAGCGGCTGATTGCCATCATTACCAATAATTTCTCCCTCTGCAATGGCCGCTGGCCTACGCAAATCCTGATTGCCACTATTTTTATCGGTGCCCTGGTGCCGGCTTCCCTGTCGGGGCTGGTGGCCTCGGCTGCCGTTATCGGTATTGCCCTGCTGGGGGTAGCGTTTATGTTCCTTACCTCCTGGGGGTTATCAAAAACAGTGCTTAAAGGCGAGGTGTCAACCTTTACCCTGGAACTGCCCCCCTACCGGCCACCCAGGATATGGCAAACCATTTATACCTCGGTAATCGACCGTACCTTAATTGTTCTGTGGCGGGCTGTGATTTTTGCCGCCCCGGCCGGGGCCGTGATCTGGCTGGTGGCCAACGTGCATATCGGGGACATAACCATCGCCAATCACGTAATTGATTTCCTTGACCCATTGGGGGTGTTTGTCGGCCTCAACGGAGTCATCCTGCTGGCGTATATCATTGCCATCCCGGCCAATGAAATCGTTATCCCCACGATCCTCATGCTTACCGTAGCCAACCTGGGGCTGATTGGGGTGGGCGATACCAGCGGCAAGCTATTTGAACTGGACTCGGCCATGGCAACCGGCAGCATTTTGTCGGCCGGGGGTTGGACCCTGCTTACCGGTATCAACCTGATGCTCTTCAGCTTATTACACAACCCGTGCAGCACAACCATCTATACCATCTACAAAGAAACCAATAGTTGGAAATGGACTACCCTGGCCAGCCTATTGCCGGTTATCATGGGTTTGGTAGTTACTTTTCTGGTCACACAATTCTGGCATTTAATTTGGCTGATGCCAGAGGTGAAACCATGAAGGGCTGCTTGTTATTTTTCATTATAATGCTTGCTGCCGGCAGCATAAGGGCGCAGACAATTGTTACGGACCGGCCGGATCAGACAGAAAGTTCCTCAACCGTTCCCCGGAGAAGTATGCAAATAGAGAGTGGGGTTTTGCTTCGGTTTACCGGGGATAATTTATTTTCCGTAAAACAACTGTTGATACCCACCACATTATTGCGTTTTGGCCTGACCAAAAGCATCGAACTCAGGGTATTCAATCAATTTGAGCGTATCAACAACCAAATCAACGACAAAGAAACCAAAGGCTTCAGCGATTTGGAAATCGGGGCAAAAATCAACCTGCTTAGCCGGGCCGACATAAACACCGAAATTGCCATCATATCCCACGTAGTTCTGCCAACAGGCGCTGCAGGGTTAACGTTAAATTCTGTGGGTGCACGTAATACGCTTTCCGTCTCACACCAATTAAGTAAAAACACCGCCATCGGTTATAATTTTGGCTACAACCATTCTGGTGCCGGCAAAGGAGAATTAACCTACACACTGGCCGTTGGCACAGGCATAACAGAGAAATTATCGGTCTTCTTTGAGCCCTACGGGTCCCTTAATGCGTTCTATCACAAGGTAAATATTAATGCCGGTCTTACGTATTTACTAAAAGACAACTTTCAATTAGACTTTTCTTTGGGTACGGGGGTTAACCACCCGATGAATTTTGCCTCTGCCGGCTTCAGTTGGCTTATGCATAATAAACCCGACAATAAAAATTAAATTTAATCGCCCCACTATGATTATCTTTGTTGCAAGTTAAATCTCAATAGCTATTATTCATGGAAGAAGTATATATTATCTCGGCAGTACGTACCCCCATCGGTAGTTTTGGTGGTGTTTTATCCTCATTAACCGCAGTGCAATTAGGCGCGGCCGCCATTAAGGGTGCCCTGGCAAAGGCAAAGGTAGGCGCAGACCAGGTAAACGAAGTTTTTATGGGCAATGTTATCCCGGCCAATTTAGGCCAGGCCCCTGCCCGGCAAGCCGCCATTGGTGCGGGTATTGGTTATAATGTGCCCTGTACCACCATCAATAAGGTATGTGCCTCGGGCATGAAGGCCGTGATGCTGGGGGCACAGTCGATTATGCTGGGCATTAACGATACGGTAGTGGCCGGGGGTATGGAGAGTATGTCGAATATCCCCTACTATGTTCCCAAAGCCCGTTATGGATATAAATACGGTAACGGTGAACTGGTGGACGGCTTGCTGAAGGACGGCCTGTGGGAAGTATATAATGATTTTGCCATGGGCAATTGTGCCGACCACACGGCCCGGGAAAAAAACATCTCCCGGGAAGCCCAGGATGCCTATGCCATCAATTCCTATAAGCGCTCGGCCAAAGCCTGGGAAGAAGGCTGGTTTAAGGATGAAATTGTGCCGGTTGAAGTACCGCAAAGGCGTGGAGAGCCGCTTTTGGTCACCGAAGACGAAGAGTATAAAAATGTAAAATTTGACAAGATACCTAATTTGCGGCCGGTGTTTGATAAAGAAGGCACTGTTACTGCAGCCAATGCCTCCACCATTAACGATGGCGCCTCAGCCCTGGTGCTGATGAGTAAGAAAAAAGCCGAAGAACTGGGCGTGCAACCGGTGGCCCGCATTGCCGGCTTTGGCGATGCCGCCCAGGACCCGTTGTGGTTTACCACGGCCCCATCGCTGGCCATACCCAAGGCCATTGCCCATGCCGGCCTTACCCAGGAAGACATTGACTACTATGAAATCAATGAAGCTTTTTCCGTAGTAGCGCTGGCCAATAACCAGGAACTTGGCCTGGATGCCGAAAAGGTGAACAGTTTTGGCGGGGCGGTAGCCCTGGGTCACCCGTTGGGGGCCTCCGGAGCCAGGATCATCACCACCCTGAACAGTGTATTGCATAAAAAAGACGCCCGCTACGGGGCTGCCGGCATCTGCAACGGTGGCGGTGGGGCTTCGGCTATTGTGATTGAAAAGATAGGTTAACCCTGATGAGTGTAAAATATTTTACCCTCAAATTTGGGTCATGATTAATCTTTGAGTCATCCTGTATTTTGTGTATAACATGTTGTTTTACATTATTTTGCAGTTCATCAGCCCTGCGGGCGAAAAATTCATATGAATTTTTCGGGTTAAGACAATGCAGCTTGCTTTTTGGCGTTGTAAAATTGCCTATGGGTAAATCAATTCAGGTAAGTTTGTTATTGCTGTTGTTGGCCGGAATGGCAAGTCCGCTGCAGGGGCAGGCCTTTCAGGAAGTGCGCACGTACTACGATAAGCACAATACCCTAATCAAGGAACGGTATATGGTTATCGGGCACGACACTACCCGGATTTCCGGGGATTATTATAAATTCTATCGTAATGGCAAAACCGCTGTCAGGGGCCAGTTTAAGGAGGGCAAAAAGGTGGGCGTGTTTAAATCGTACTACCCTTCGGGGCAGCTTCAGCAAACCCTCACGTTTGTTGACGGCCTGAAAACGGGGCCGGTAAAGGTTTATGCGGAAGACGGCACGCTCATTCAGGAGGGCCAGTTTGCCCGCGATACCCTGACCGACACCCTGACCCTGTACTACCCTACCGGCAAGCTGAAATCGGTTACTACTTTTAGAAAAGGTAAGCCAGACGGCACAGTTACCGAATACTACCCCGATGGGCAGCTGAAACAGGTGGTGGGCTACGCAGCCGGCAAGGTAAACGGGCTTACCCGTACCTACTACCCCAACGGCAACCTGCGTACCGAAGAAAATTACCTCAACGGCAACGTCAATGGTTATTTCCGCACCTATCATCCCAACGGCCGGTTAGAGACGGAGAGTATCAACAAAAACGGCTCTAAAACCGGAGAGTTTAAAACCTATAATAAGAAGGGCGTGCTGGTAGCCGAGGGGCATTATCAAAACGGCAAACTACATGGCAGCAATAAATCCTGGTATGCTGACGGCACCCTGAAAACCAACTTTCATTACACCAATGGCAAACGGTCAGGCAATAATATTGAGTACTACGCCAATGGCCGGATAAAGCTCAAGGGCAATTATGCTGATGACGAAGAAACCTTCAGTATTGAAACCTTTTACGAAGACGGAACCCCGGAAAGCAAAATACAGCAAAAGAAGGGCAAACCTACCGGCAAATGGCAGTACTGGCACCCCAACGGCCAGCTAAAGCAAGTCATTGTTTATGAAGACGGCCTGATAACGGGTGACCGGCTTACCTATGCTGAAAACGGCCAACTCATCCGCAAAGAGCCTTTTGTGCGCAATGGCAAAGCAGGCATAGAAACCGGCTACTACCCTACCGGTGAACTCAAGTATGAACAAACGTATAAATCCAACAAGCGCCACGGCCCGTACAAGGAATATTACCCATCGGGCCAAGTGAAAATTTCCGGACGTTATGCCGGCAACAGAAAGGGGGGCGAGTGGATTTACTATGATGAGACCGGCAAGGTGGTTAAAAAAGAGAAATAACCCTGCGCTTCTCGTTCGCAGCACTACCTGTCGCTGAAGCTTAACTGTAAGTTTATAATAAAGGAGCTAAATTAAAGATATATAGTCTTTTATATATCCAATTTTTATATTATCTAAATTTATTTTTAGTATTGACTAACTTATATTTCGTGATAATCTCAGCACAAACACATTAGCTGCCGGTCTGTATAACGCGGGTGCCCGTCTCCAGGGGGAATAACAAACTTCATTGTATTTTTGTCGGGTGGATGCCAAAGATATTTTTCTACGTCACCTGGCCCCTACCTCCCGGCACCCGGTGCTGTTGGAAGTAGCTAACGCCAAAGGCGCAATTATTACCGACACCTCCGGCAAGCACTATTACGACCTCATCGCAGGCATTGGTGTGGCCTCGGTAGGCCATAATAATGCTACCGTAAAGCAGGCCGTAAACGAGCAAATGGACCGCCATGCCCATGTGATGGTTTACGGTGAATTTGTGCAGGCCGCGGTAAACCAACTGGCCTTTAGCCTGGCCAGTCTTTTACCGCCCCGGCTAAGCACCACCTACCTGGTCAACTCCGGTGCCGAAGCCAACGAGGGGGCCCTGAAGCTGGCCAAGCGGGTTACCGGCAGGCACAGGATAGTTGCCTTTAAAGGCGGATATCATGGCAACACGCAAGGGGCTATGAGTGTGTCGGCCAACGAAACCAAAAAGCAACCTTTCCGCCCTTTGGTCCCGGGTACGGTTTTCCTGGACTATAATGACCTTGCCGGCCTGTCCGGGATTGATAAAACCGTAGCCGGGGTAATCATTGAGCCCATACAGGGCGATGCCGGGGTAAGGGTACCGGACGAGGGGTTTATGCGCGCCCTGCGAGAGCGCTGTACGGAGGCGGGCGCCCTGTTGATCTTTGATGAAGTGCAAACCGGCATTGGCCGCACGGGCAAAATGTTTGCCTTCGAACACATTGGTGTAATTCCCGATATCCTTACCCTGGCCAAAGGCCTGGGCGGGGGGCTGCCTATCGGGGCCTTTATCTCTTCTTATGAAAATATGCAGCTACTGGCCGAAAACCCTATGCTGGGCCATATCACTACGTTTGGCGGCAACCCGGTAAGTGCGGCTGCGGCTACGGCCGTGCTGAATATTGTGGGCAAGCCGTCATTTTTGCAGGCCGTAGAAAGGAAGGGAGCCCTGCTGGCCGAATGCCTGCAGCACCCGCAGGTAAGGGCCATCCGCAGAAAAGGGCTGCTGCTGGCCATTGAACTCGCAGATGAGAAGAAAGTGGACAAAGCCATTGAACTGGCCCTGGCCAAGGGGGTGATTATTTACTGGTTCCTTTCTACCCGTAACTGTTTCCGCATCTCTCCCCCCCTAACCATCAGCGAAGATGAAATCCGCCAGTCCTGCAACGTATTGCAGGAGGTATTTGCTACTTTGTAGCCTTCATGCTGCATAAAAAGGGTCTTGTCAGCAGCCCTGCGGATGAGGCACCGGGGGGCGGGAAAATAAACACCAGAGTTGCCATTCTTCCGGAACCCTCCGGCAGGCTACCTACTACCCCATTATTCACGAAAGTCGTGAATAAACCGGGTTAACCGGCAAAAACATGATCCCGGCAAAATCAGGTATGCATATTCAGGGTACTGCAATGCTGAAGGACAGAAAAAAAAGGACAGCGCAAAAGCACCGTCCTTATCTTGATAAACATGTTCGTCCCCCTACTTGCCTATCTCATCGGCATATTCCTTTACCTTTTCAATAAGGTTATGGGCCAGATCCTCGTTGGCATTCAATACCATTTTGTTACGCGAGGGAAACTCACCGTGGCCATTATTTACCAGGCTTCGTGTGGCCGAACTCAAGGCCCTTTCGTCCCCGGTAAAGGTAGCCCAGCGGTGGGTCCAGTTATAATTACCCACAATGGCCCCGGCCTTGAGAATGGTGCCGGTTTTTACATCCAGGATTTTGAAAGAACCGGTTACATTACCGTTGGCGGACTTATTATAAAACCGGACATAGGCAGTAACTGTCTTGTACTTTGTCCTGGTTTTTTCATTACCCTCCGAATCAACATACTTCTCTTTGCCATCGGCAATCTCTTTCTCCTCTTTATAGAGTTGGTCGCCACCTCCCTGCTGCCGGTCCTGGGAGGCACTGGTGATTTTACCTACCAACAACACATTTACCCCTTTTAACTGACCTACTTCGGTGGTGGAGGTTTCGTCCATCAGGCCGGAGATATTCAGTTGCTGTTCGCGGATGACCAGATCAAGCTGATCGCGGGTAACCAACTCGAAAAACTCATAGTCGTTAGGCATTTTAGCAATAAATTCATCCGCAGCAATAGCGCCAAGGTCACCGTACTGCGAGGGTTGTGAGGAGGTTTCAAAACTCATCACGCCCATGCGCGTAGTGCCCAGTTTGCGGGTTTTATCATACCAGTCCTGGGCATCTTCAAACCCGGGTACATACTCCATCGCCCAGCGGAAATGGCGTGCCGCCTGCTTGTTGGCCTCCAGTTCCGAAGAGCGGGCCAGGTCGCGGCCCTGCTGGTAGTGCCAGGCCGCAGCCTCTTTCTTACCTTCGTTGTAACGGGTCATGGCCTCCTGCAGGTCTCCGGTAAAATCCTGAATATCCAGGTTAAGTTTAGGGTCTTTCTTCTTTACCGGGTCAAAGGCCGAAGGCGGCAGGCCAGACAATATTCTATTGTAATCAACCATCACCTGGTAAAGGCTGACAATTTTGGCCCTGTCGGTTACGGTTTGGTCGTTAACAAAGGTGGCCGAAGAGGCTTTCAAGGCTTCTATATTGCTTAAATTTTCCTGCACTGCCCGGTCGTAGCTGTCTAATAACCGCGATTGCGCCTCTCTTATCTGCCCTTTTTTTACCGCCAGCCGCAGGGCATGGGCGGCATTTAAGGTAGCGGCATTGTATTGGCCCTTTTTGAACAAACGGCCGGCTTCATTATTATAATTACCGGCCTTCTTGCCCGGCTTAACACTATACCGTTCAATAATAAAATTAGGTTGCGCCAGTAACCCGGCCGCAATGAACATAAAGGATAAAAGAACTCCGATTTTTTTCATGATTAATTAATTTAAGGTTGTTGTAATTTTGACTATAGCTACTAAAATAGCAATTATTTTTGATTAACGTTTTACTTACACCGCACGCTTAAAGCGCTCAAAGGCTGCTTTGGCCAGTGCCTCCCGGTGGTTGGGGTGGGCAATATCAATCAATAACCGTGCCCGTTGCTTCAATGATTTACCGTATAAGTCGGCAACCCCATACTCGGTCACTACAAAATGCACGTGGGCGCGGGTGGTCACTACCCCGGCCCCTTGCTTCAAATAGGGAACGATTTTACTGTCACCGTGTTTAGTCACCGAAGGCAGAGCAATAATCGGTTTACCGCCTTCACTCAAGGAGGCCCCCCGCAGGAAATCCATTTGCCCGCCTACCCCCGAAAACATCCGCGTACCAATGGAATCGGCACAGACCTGGCCGGTCATATCTATCTCAATGGCACTGTTGATGCTGGTAACCCGGGGGTTTGACATGATGATGGAGGTGTTATTTACATACTGAATATCCTTTACCCGCACCAAAGGGTTATCATCTACAAAATCATAGAGTTTGCGTGAGCCGAGCATGAAACCGGTAACGATGAAGCCCGGATGTTTTACCTTATACTTGCCGGTAATCACGCCCTTCTCCACCAGGGGCAAAATACCATCGGAAAACATCTCGGTATGAATACCGAGGTCTTTATGGGAAGTAAGGTAGGTCAGGGCTGCCTCGGGGATGGCGCCTATGCCCATTTGCAAGGTGGCCCGGTCTTCTATTAACGAGGCCACGTGTTCACCGATAGCCAACTGTACCGGGGTGAGTTCTTTGGGCTCCCACACGGGTATTTCCTCCTCACAATAGCAATACGAGTGAATCTGATCCATGTGGATCATACCATCGCCATGGGTACGGGGCATCCTGGGATTGATCTGGGCGATTACATGGTCGGCCGCCTCAATAGCCGCCACAGTAGCCTCAACCGAAATACCCAACGAACAGTACCCGTGCTTATCGGGCGGTGAAACCTGTATCAGGGCCACATCCAGGGGTATTCTGCCCCTGCGGAATAAAATCGGTACTTCACTCAAAAAGCAAGGGATAAAATCGGCCCGGCCCTCATTCACCGCCTGCCGTGAATTAGGAGCCAGGAACAGCGAAAACAGGTGAAATGTATCTTCATACTGTGGCTCCAGGTAGCGGGCCTCCCCTTCGGTGTGTAAATGATAGATTTCAATATTACTCAGTTCATCGGCCCGGTCAACCATGGCCTGCACCAGCGCGGCCGGGGTGGCCCCTGCCCCGTGAATATATACCCGGTCGCCCGGTTTAATCGCTTTGGCCGCTTCGGCCGGGGTTTTTTCCTTGTTAAAATCTATCATTTCATGCTCGCTTTAAGTGATTCAAAAATACCGCTGCAATGCCCTTTTAAAAATGATTTACATTAATTTCGCGTAAATAATTAACAGGATTGAAATACGACATAGCCATTATCGGGGCCGGCATAGTAGGCCTGGCCACGGCCCTGAAAATAAAAGAAAGATCACCGGCCCTGAAACTGCTGGTGATTGATAAAGAAGCTGGCGTTGCCACCCACCAAACCGGCCATAACAGCGGGGTGATTCATTCCGGCCTGTATTATAAGCCGGGATCCTTAAAAGCCGCCAACTGCATTGCCGGCTACCGGCTGCTGCTCGAGTTTTGTGACCGGCATGAGGTGCCGTATGAGAAATGCGGCAAGGTAGTAGTGGCCACCGGCAAGGAAGAAATACCCCTGTTGAATGGCTTGTTTACCCGGGGCATGGCCAACGGGCTGGAAGGCCTGCGGATGCTGGACCGGGAGGAATTAAAAGAAATAGAGCCCCACGTAAATGGCCTGGAGGGCTTTTTTGTGCCGCAAACCGGTATTGTGGATTATGGCGTGGTAGCGGATAAGATGCACCAGGCCCTGGCCGGCATGGAAGTGGCCTTTGCCCTGGGACAAAAGGTCTCGGCTATTAAGGTAAAAGCCTCAGCCGTACACATCACAGCCGGTGACCAGCAATATGAGGCCGGTAAAATGATTAATTGTGCTGGTCTTTATTCCGATAAAATTGCGGCCATGAGCGGGGATGACCCCGGGGTAAAGATCATTCCCTTCCGGGGCGAATACTACAAGCTCAAACCCGAAAAAGAGTATCTGGTCAAAAACCTGATTTACCCGGTACCCGACCCCAACTTCCCCTTTCTCGGGGTGCACTTTACCCGTATGCAGAAAGGCGGTGTAGAGGCCGGCCCCAATGCGGTATTGGCCTACAGCCGTGAGGGCTATAAGAAAACCGATGTCAGCTTCCGTGAATTCATGGAAACCCTGGGCTGGCCGGGGTTTCGGAAGGTAGCCAAAAAATACTGGCGCACGGGCCTGGGGGAGTTTTACCGCTCGTATTCCAAAGCCGCTTTTACCAAAGCCCTGCAAAAGCTAATCCCCGAAATTGAAGCCAATGACCTGGTAGCCGGTGGTTCCGGAGTGCGGGCCCAGGCCTGCGACCGCGAGGGCGGCCTGATTGATGATTTTTTGATCCACCAGTCGGCCCGGGTGATCAATGTGCTTAATGCCCCCTCGCCTGCCGCCACCTCCTCGCTGGCCATCGGGGATTATGTAGCTGTGCTGGCCATAAAATAACCGGGCACAGGCAGCACAGGCAATTCTTCTACGGGATAAAAAAACCACATGGCAATTGGCTCCGGATTAACCCTGAAAAACAGGATTTGGGCTGTTTGGCCGTCTCAACCTTCCACTGTTATCCTTTTGCACCCAAGTACAACGAGGTCCCGAAGTTGCGGGATGAGGCCCGGTTTTAACGGTAAACCCGCCCGGTTATAGGTAACTGTTGGTTAATCGGGCAGCGCAAACCATGTGGTAGGACAAAAATAGTATTTTATAGAATAAAGTTGCTATAAAATATCCCGGCTATGGTTAGTATAGTTAACTTTGCAGCAGATTTTTTGGCATGCGCAACGTATATTTTACACCCGGACCCTCAGCACTCTATTTTACTGTTGAGCACCACCTCAAACAGGCCCTGAAACAGGGTATTGCCTCTGTTTCCCACCGCAGCGATACCTTTAAAGCGTTCTTTGCCGAAGCCGAAAGCAACCTGCGCACCTTAGTGCAGTTGCCGGATGACTACCAACTGGTGTTTACCCATTCGGCCAGCGAAATCTGGGAGAAGATGACCGATGCCTTTGTGGCCGGGAAGTCGTTGCACCTGGTAAACGGGGCTTTTGCCGGCAAGTTTTATAAGGTGGTGAAAGACCTCGGCAAGCAAGCCGACAGCGTAGAGGCCCCCTGGGGTGAACTGCCCCGATATGCCGCCCTGCCGGACACGGAATATGACCTTATCGGCCTGGTACACAACGAGACCAGCACCGGGGTTAAAACCCCGCTGGCAGAAATCGGCAGGCTACGGCAACAGTACCCCGAAGCCCTGATTGCCCTGGATGCGGTGTCCTCCCTGCCGGTAGTGGATTTAAACTATGCCGACACCGATATGGTTTATGCCTCAGTACAAAAAGCCTTCGGCCTGCCGGCCGGCCTGGGGGTATGGTTGCTTAATGACCGGGCCCGGCAAAGGGCAATGGCCATGGAGCAAAAGGGGTTGTTGCGGCAGACCCTGCATAATGTCACCTCCCTGATTAACCAGGCCAAAAACCACCAAACCCCTTCTACACCCAATATTTTAGGCATATATTTATTTGCCAAAGTAACCGGGGACATGATTGACCGCGGCATTCGGCAAATCAGGAATGACGGCATTTACAAGGCCGCTATCATGTACAATATGCTCGACCAGCATGATGTGCTCCGGCCTTTTGTACAAGACAAGGCCCTGCGCTCCGACACCATTATCGTTATTGATTCGGGGCCCAGGACCCACCACCTGCTGGACTATCTGGCCCGGCATAAAATGATAGCCGGCAACGGCTATGGCAAGATGAAAGGCAAACAGGTGCGGATTGCCAACTTCCCTACGCACTCGAAAGAGCAATTTGAGATGCTGGCGGATTTGATAGAAAAATTTAAATAAGCTAACGTAACTATGGTACAACCTATTAAGAAAGTAATTGTTGGCCTTAGCCATACCGAACTTGACAAAGACCTTATTGATTACACCAATTTTCTGGCGGCCACCAGCGAGGTAGAACACATCTATTTTGTCCATGTGGTTAACATTCAACTGCCGGCCAAAGTGCTGGCCGAATTTCCTGACCTGGAGAAAGAGGCAATTGCCGAACGTCAACAGGAGGTTGAGGCGATGGTTAAGGAACGCTGCCATCCGGAAAGATCGGTGGACTACTCCGTAGAGGTCATCCAAAGCTCCAACAAACTAAAAGGCTTGCTGATGGCCATTGGTAAATATGATGCCGACCTGATTGTTATCGGCCGGGTAAAAAACAAAGAAAAAACCAGCGTTGTCACCCAGCGCCTGGCCCGCAGGGCACCCTGCCAGATTTTGATTGTGCCGGAAGGAAGTTATGAGAAAATCAAAGGCGGGGAGCACATCAAAACCATCCTGGTACCGATTGATTTCTCTGCATACTCGGCCATGGCACTGGAAAGGGCCATATACATCGCCCGCAGGAATAAAAGGAAGCACGAAATTGAAATTGTCTGCCAGCATGTATTTGCCCTGCCATCCGGCTACCACCTGTCGGGGAAAACCGAAGAAGAGTTCTCGGAAATCATGTGTAAGAATGCCCAGGAGTCGTACGAGGAATTTATCGAAGACATTGACACCGAAGGCGTTAACATCAGGATCGTTTATTCCAAAGACGATAACGATGACCTTACTTCCGACATCCGGGACCTGGCCATGGAAATTGATGCCGATGTTATTGTGATTGGCTCCAAAGGTCGCACCGCCACAGCCGCGTTATTTCTGGGTTCTTTTGCCGAAAGGTTGATTACCAATACCACCAATTTCAGCTTGCTGGTCGTACGCAAGAAAAAAGATTATGACGGCATTCTGGACCGGATTAAAAAACTGTGATCCAGAAGTTTGTCGATAAGGTTTACGCAATGGTTATGGCCGATGAACAGGCAGCCGGACGCCCGGCCTGGCGCAAATGGCTCATCGTGGGTATTCTATTGGCTTTCAGTATCGCCTTTATCATCATGACCCTCGGTTTTATGCAGAAAAACATAACTTTATAGCGTTTTTTATTCTGCCGGCTAAACCTTTTGTGCGTATCCATGTCTTATCTTCAACTCAACAAGCATAATTGTGGAAGATAAAGACCTGCTGGAGAAAATACGTAATGAAGAAACCCGTAACTATGGGTTTAACCTGCTCGTACGGGAATACCAGGAACGTATCTACTGGCATATCCGCAAAATGGTCATCGACCATGACGATGCCGATGACCTGGTACAGGAGGTGTTTATCAAAGTATGGCAGAACCTGGATAAATTTCGTCAGGATGCCCGGTTATATACCTGGATCTACCGTATCGCCACCAATGAATGCCTGACCTTTCTAAGCAAAAAGAAAAGGCGGTTTTTTCTGCCTATAGGCGATATTGAGGGGGAATTAGCCCATAAGGTTGACCAAGGTGGCGGGTTTACCGGAGACGAGATTCAACGCCAACTGCAAAAGGCCCTGCTTAAACTACCGGACAAACAGCGCCTGGTGTTCAACATGAAATACTTTGATGAAATGAAATACGAAGAGATAGCCGCCATAACCGATACCAGCATAGGCGCCCTGAAGGCAAGTTACCATCTGGCGGTAAAAAAAATAGAAGAATTTTTGAACGGGGATTAAACCCATTGTAGATTAGGTAGTCATACCAACGATGAAAGACCAAAAAAGCCATAGCAACCAACGCATAAAGCTTGATGAGCTACAGAGAACACAGCCTTTCCGTGTTCCTGACGGCTATTTCGATAAGCTGCCAACGATCATCCAGGCGCGGGTAGCACAGCCGGCCAAAACCCCGGCCTTTGCCTGGCCCGCAGCCCTGCGGATAGCCCTGCCGGTGCTGGCCCTGGCGATGATGCTGGCCTATTTTGGTTTAAAAATGACCAGTGCTGAGGTAAATGTACAGGCCATGATTGATGAGGTGCCTACCGAAGAATTGGTGAGTTACCTGGCCGAATCGGATATAACTACCGATGAGTTATTGTCACTGATTGATATCAGTGAACTCGATATTGACGGGATGTTTGAAGAGAATATTCAACTGCTGGACGATGCCGAGTGGGATGAAATCCTTGACGAATTCCCGGAATTTGAACATGAAATTTAATCATGAAGATAAAAACCTGAAATCATGAAAAAGATAGTTGCCACCTTATTGCTGTTAACCATCAGCACGTATTTGCCGGCCCAAAACAAGCCCCAGGATGCCAGGGCCAAGCTGGAAGCAGCCAGGATAGCCCTGATTACCGAGCGGCTGAACCTGACCCCGGAGCAGGCTGAAAAATTCTGGCCCATTTATAATGAATATGCCGAACGAAGGCGTACCATCCAGCAGCAGTTCAGGCAATCCCAGCGGGGTGTTGACATGAAAAACATGAGCGAAGAACAAAGCCGGAAGATGATGCAAGCCCGCATGGAGGCCAAACAAAAGCAACTCGACCTGGAAAAGAAATACAGCGACCGGCTGATGAACGTTATCAACACCCGTCAACTGATGGCACTGAAAAAGGCCGAAGACGACTTCCGGGCAATGATTATCCGCAGACTGGAACAACGCAGGCAGCAACAGATGCAGCGCCAGAAAATGATGATGGAGCGCGAACGCAGGCTACAACAAGGCAATAATTAAACAAACGGTTACATAGCTTAACCAGCATGGATTAATCTATATGACACCCCCCATGGTGCACAACTCAACAACAAAACACCCGGCTCTTTTGGCCCTGGTGCTTTTACTCATGGTATCCGTCCCTGTCAAGGCGCAGGAGACCACTGCGTTTGATTCGCTGATGGCCGACTATGCCCTGCTGGACTCCCTGCTACTGGCCGAGATTGAAAACGATTCCTCTTCCCTGCTGTCCATCCTCGAAGATATCATTAACGAGACGTATTTGAAATCACAACTGGCCGTGCGTTTTGGCTATACCAGCGACATCACCAATGCCGGCCGCAACTTTGGTATTCAGCAGTATGGCCTGAATGCCGGGGTGGCTTACTACCACAAATCCGGTTTTTATGCCGACCTGGCCGGCTTTTACAATAGCGACCAGGACCCCAGGTACAATGCCACCATTGCCGGCCTGGGCTATATGGGCACCTTCGGCACCAAATGGCATTACTATCTTTCCTACGATCATTTTTTCTATAATCAAAAAACCGCTTCCGACACCACTTTTGCTGGCACATACCCGCTGACCAACAGCCTCAACTCCTCATTCTACTTCAACCCGAAAAAACTAAATGCGGGTATTGATTACTCTTTTCTCTTCGGGGAAGAAACCGCCCACCGCCTGCGGCTGAACCTGGGCTATGGCTTTGCCACCGGAAAACTCGGCTTCATTAACCGCGTCAGCTTCAACCCCAACCTCTCAATGCTGGCCGGCAATGCCAATGTAACCACCCTGGTCTTCAGCAAAGAAATTGCCATGGACAACAGGCGCGATTTAATCCGCCAGATTGGCTTCAGACGTTACAGGTACCTGCTGCAGAATGACCCTGAACAGTTGAAACTACTGCTTAGCGAAGAACAAACAACCAATGCCTTTGGCCTAATGAACTACGCCATTTTTATGCCGGTGAGCATCAACATCAAGAAATCTGCTTTGTTGCTGACCTATACCCTCAACTTCCCCGTAGCCCTGCCGGGCGAAGAAAACCTGGACACCGCCCCCAATAGCTTCTTCAGCGCCACTTTTATTTATACTTTTTCGCTTTAGTCTGCCCATACAGGGCAAAATAACCATGGGAATAGCTAATTTTGGCAGATGGAGCACCTGTCGTTACTGGCGTTAAACAAACTTATTCAGGACACCCTGAAAGACCACTTAGAACCATCGTATTGGCTGGTGGCTGAAATCAGTGAACTCAGGGTCAACCAGAAAGGGCATTGCTACCTGGAACTGGTGCAGAATGAAAACGGCCGGGCGGTAGCCAAATCGAGGGCCACGATCTGGTCTTATACCTACCGTAACCTCAGCGCCTGGTTTGAAGGGATTACCGGCCAGCCGCTGGCCGAAGGTTTGAAGATCCTTGCCAATGTAAAGGTCAGCTTTCATGAACTTTACGGCTACAGTCTCAACATCCAGGATATTGACGCCAGCTACACCCTTGGCGAAAAAGAGCGGCAACGGCAAGAGGTAATCAACCGTTTGCGCCAGGACGGGGTGCTGGAGATGAACAAAGAGCACGCCCTGCCCCTCGTACCGCAAGCCATCGCCATTATCAGCTCGCCCACCGCAGCCGGTTATGGCGATTTTATTGAACACCTGAAAAATAACCCTTATGGCTACCGGGTTAATGCCGTGCTCTTTGAGGCCATTATGCAGGGCAACCAAGCCCCCGGCTCCATTATCAAGGCCTTGCATCAAATCAATGCCCGGGGCAATTTCGACCTGGTAGCGCTCATCCGGGGCGGTGGCTCGCAACTTGACCTGGAATGCTTTGATGACTACGACCTTTGTTCGCACCTGGCGCAGTTTCCTCTGCCGGTAATTACCGGCATCGGCCATGAACGGGACGACACCATAGCCGACAGGGTAGCCCACAGCAAACTCAAGACCCCTACCGCAGTGGCTGAGTTTATTATTCAGGGAATGGCAGCCTTTGAGGGAGCCCTTGAAGAAGCAGCAGCACAGATTACCAAAACAGCCGGGTTTATCCTGCAAAATGCCGCCCTGCACCTGCAAAGCATCACGGCCGGCATCAAGGCCAAAGCCCAGGCTGTTGTAGTCAGGGAAGAACATCACCGGCAAAACTTTGCCGACCAGTTGCGGTACAGGGCAACCCGGCAACTTGAGGCACATAACACCCTACTGCAAAGTATTGACAGCAAACACCGGCACCTCAGCCCCGAATCTGCCTTCAGGCGGGGGTTTACCTTTACCACAATAAACGGCCAGCCGGTGGCCGGAAAAATGGCCAGAAAAGGCCAAAAAATCACAACTTATACCTTAAAACAAAAACTTGAAAGTACGATAACCACCATTGAAAAAAATGAGCAAATTTAACTATAGCAAGGCCCTGGCCCGCCTGCAGGAAATATCCACGCTCCTGGAAGGCGAAATAGAGGATATAAACCAATTATCAGCGCTGGTAAAAGAGTCGGCCAAACTGCTTAAACAGTGTAAGCAGCAGTTAAAGGATACGGCTGCCGAAATTGACCAGACCCTTGACAAGCTGGATTAGCCATTAATATAAACCTTTTTACAACCTAACGTTCCGTGTACTATTTTAGCCGTATGAACAACACCAGAAACTATCTGCTTGCCCTTCTGTCAGGGTTATTTTTACTAACCAACGCTTACAGCCAGGCCAGCCGGTGGCAACAGGCCGTTGACTACACGATGGAGGTCAACCTGAATACCGAAAACCATAATTTCACCGGCAGGCAAAAGCTGGTTTACACCAATAATTCCCCCGATACCTTAACCCGGGTTTTTTATCATCTTTACTTCAATGCCTTTCAACCGGGCAGCATGATGGATGTCCGGTCGATGACCATTGCCGATCCGGACCGCAGGGTAATGGACAGGATTGCCAGACTTTCAGCAGATGAAATTGGTTTTCTACGGCCCATCTCCCTGAACCAGGAAGGCACACCGCTGGACTATGTGGTTGAAGGCACCATTCTGGAAGTAGCGCTGGCCAAACCGGTGCTGCCCAACAGCAGCACGGTGTTGAACATGGAATTTACCGGCCAGGTACCGGTGCAAATCCGCAGAAGCGGCCGCCACAATAAAGAAGGTATTGACTATTCCATGGCCCAGTGGTACCCGAAGATAAGCGAATACGATGAACATGGCTGGCACCCCAACCCTTACGTTGCCCGTGAATTCTACGGGGTTTGGGGTAGTTTCGATGTGAAGATCACCATTGACCCGGCCTACGTGGTGGCGGCTTCGGGCATTATCCAGAACCCCAACGAGGTAGGCCATGGCTATGAAAGCCCCGGCACAAAAGTAAAGAAGCAGAAAAAACCAATCACCTATCATTTTAAGGCCGAAAATGTGCACGATTTTATGTGGGCTGCCGACCCTGACTATGTACACAAAACCGTGCAGGTACCTGACGGCCCGCTGATGCATTATTTTTACGTTGAAGACAGCATTACTACGCAAACCTGGCCACAGCTAATGGCCATAAGCCCTAAAATGGTTGGCTTTATGAACCGGCAGTTCGGCCCATATGCCTATCCTGATTTCTTTGTCATCCAGGGTGGTGATGGGGGTATGGAGTACCCCATGTCAACCCTGATTGTGGGCAGGGGCAACCTCAACGGCCTGGTGAGCGTAACCATGCACGAGATGTTTCATAGCTGGTACCACGGGGTGCTGGCTACGGATGAAAGCCGCTACCCGTGGATGGATGAGGGCTTCACTACCTACGCGCAGGCTTTAACCAAGCAGTATTTATACGGTACCGAAAAGCCTTTGCAGCGCTCTTATCAACGCTACCTGGCCCTGGTAAGGAGCGGCAAACAGGAGCCGCTGACCACCCATGCCGACCATTATCATACCAATATAGCCTATAGCGTAGCCGCCTATTCCATGGGCGCGCTGGTGCCTTATCAACTGGCTTATATCATGGGCCAGGAAACCTTCCTGCAGGCCTTCCGCGACTATTACCATACCTGGAAATTCCGCCACCCCAACCCGGCCGACTTTGAGCGGATAATGGAGAAGCACAGCCATATGGTGCTGGACTGGTTCTTCCTCGACTGGGTTGGCACCACCAAACACCTTGATTACGCCATCGCCCGGGTAGAAGAAAAGGATGGCGAGGTAGTGGTTGAGTTAAGCAATAAAAACCAGCGGCCAATGCCCGCAGAGCTGATGGTAACCTACAAGGATGGGCACCGGGAACGGTTTTACATTCCCCTGCGCATGATGCGGGGCGCCAGACAATTTACCGACTCAATTAAAACCACGCAGTTACCCGACTGGCCGTGGACACATCCTGACTATACGGTTTTAATAAAGGCCAAATTATCCGATATTAGCAAAATTGAACTGGACCCTGACCAGGGTACGGTGGATATCGATTATGCAAACAATAGCTGGGTAAACAGGGGCACAAGGAATGAGTAAAAATGCGGTAGCCGACAGGATAAAGGAGCTTCGGGAACAGATAAACTTTTACAATTACAAGTATTATCAGGAAGACACCTCACTTATAAGTGACCGGGAGTTCGACCTGCTGCTGGCCGAACTCATCAGGCTTGAAACCGCCCACCCCGAGTTTGCCGACCCTAACTCCCCCAGCCAACGGGTGGGCGGTACCGTCAGCAAAACCTTTGCCACGGTAAAACATGAGTACCCCATGCTTTCGCTGGGGAACACCTATTCGGAGGGTGACTTATTTGATTTCGACAAGCGGGTAAGCAAAGGGCTGGCAGGGGAAGACTATGCTTATTATTGCGAGCTGAAATTTGACGGGGTGGCCATCAGCCTGAAATACCGTGACGGCAACCTCGTGCAGGGCATCACCCGGGGAGATGGCGTGCAGGGGGATGATGTAACGGCCAACGTACGAACGATTAAAACCATTCCCCTGGTTACCCGGGGGAAAGTGCCGGCAAAATTTGAAGTACGGGGTGAAGTTTTACTGACCAAGCAGGCTTTTGCGCAGTTGAACAAAGAAAAGGAAGAAGCCGGGGAAGAACTTTATGCCAACGCCCGCAATACCGCCTCCGGCACCCTGAAAATGCAGGATTCGGCTGTTGTGGCCAAACGCAACCTTACCTGCTTCGCCTATTCGCTGCTGGGTGATGACCTGCCCCCTACCCATGCGGAGTCTATTGAAAAATTACGTTCCTGGGGCTTCAACGTGTCCCCGGCCGGCAAGAAATGCTTGTCGATGCAGGCGGTAATTGATTACATTCATTACTGGGGCCAAAAGCGGCACGAACTTGATGTGGAAACCGATGGTATCGTAATTAAGGTTAACAGCCACGCCCAACAACAACAACTGGGCTTTACCGCCAAAAGCCCGCGGTGGGCCATTGCGTACAAATACCAGGCCGAACAGGCCTGTACCGCGTTACGGGATGTTACCTACCAGGTTGGCCGCACGGGGGCCATTACACCCGTAGCCGAACTGGCCCCGGTACAACTGTCGGGCACCACGGTTAAAAGGGCCTCACTGCATAATGCCAATGAAATTGAGCGCCTGCACCTGCATTATCATGATTATGTATTTGTGGAAAAGGGCGGGGAGATCATCCCCAAAATCACCGGGGTGGATATCCGTAAAAGACAGGCTGGTGCCCGGCCGGTGAAATTTATTGAAAACTGCCCTGAGTGCGGTACCCGCCTTATCCGTCAGGAGGGCGAGGCCCAGCATTATTGCCCTAATGAGAAAGGCTGTCCGCCACAGATTAAAGGGCGCATCGAACATTTCATCCACCGCCAGGCCATGAACATCGATAGCCTGGGGGAAAAAACCATTGCCCAGTTGTATGAAGCCGGTTTGGTGCGTAGTCCGGCCGACCTTTATACGCTAACCCTTGCGGACGTGTTACCGCTGGAAGGGTTTAAGCAATTGTCGGCCGAAAACCTGATTAACGGCATAGCGGCTTCGCGGGCGGCCCCTTTTACTAACGTATTATTTGCCCTCGGTATCCGGCATGTAGGCAAAACCGTAGCGGAAAAACTGGCCCGCCACTACCGCAACATGGATAACCTGATGGCGGCCGGTAAAGAAGAGTTGATGGCTATTCACGAGATAGGCGAACGCATTGCCGACAGTGTGACGGCCTTTTTCGATGACCCGGAACACCGGCAGGAAGTAGCCCGCTTGAAGGCGGCAGGACTGCAATTTGCGTTGCCGGAAGATGAAGGCCCGGCATCAGGCATGTTGAATGGAAAAACCTTTGTAATTTCGGGTGTATTTTTACGGCACAGCCGGGATGAACTGAAAGAATTGATCAGAAAAAACGGTGGCACTGTGGTTTCTGGCATTTCAGGTAAATTAAACTACCTGTTGGCAGGCGATAAAATGGGGCCGGCCAAACTGGCCAAAGCCAAAGCCTTAGGCACCACCATCATTTCGGAAGAAGATTTTGAAGCTATGATTCAACAGGAAAATGATTTTTAAACCCTGGTTACAGCATAAGATCAAAAAAGCCCAGAAGCTCAACAAAAGCTTGCGCCAAAGCGTACCCTATAAAACAGCCAATAAGTTTGGGGTAGTATTCTGCAATGACGAGCAAAGTAAAATTGAGGCGGCCGACAAACTGATGGCTTTGTTGAAAATGGACGGCAAATCGGTGAAAACCCTGGCTTACGAACGCAACAACACCATCAAACACCTACCCTATGATACCTTTTCAAAAAGTAACGTAGGGTTTTGGGGAAGTTTTAACGGTAAGCAGGTGCTTGATTTTATTGCCGCAGAATATGATTTCCTCATTTGTCTTGATGAACAGCCCAACGACCTGATTAAAAGCATCCTGGCCAACTCGCGGGCCAAATGCCGGGTAGGCCGGTATAAAGAAAACAGCGAACCCTCATTTGAGTTACTGTTGGAGCCGGGCAACCAGCAGCAAGACTGGGTTGACACTATTTACCAATACCTGAAAATTATCGCATAATGGAATCCCTGCACGGTTTGGGGGTTGCCCTGGTAACCCCTTTTGATGATAACCTGGAAATCGATTTTCCTGCCCTGGCCAAGGTCTTAGACCACTTATATGCCAGCAAGGCGGTTGACTATCTGGTTGTTTTAGGCTCTACCGGAGAGGCTGCAGCACTTTCTGCGGCTGAAAAACAGGCTGTACTGACCTTTGTCAAAGATCATAATAAGGGCAGGCTACCCTTACTATTTGGCCACAGTGGCAACAATACCCCTGAGTTGGTCAAAACACTGAACGCCATCGACTGCACTGGCTATGCGGCTGTACTCTCGGCCAGCCCGGCTTACGTAAAACCACCGCAGGACGGCATCATTGCCCACTACCAACAACTGGCCGATAATTCGCCCTTACCCATCCTGTTGTACAACGTACCTTCACGTACCGGTTCCAACATGACAGCCGGCACTACCCTCACCCTGGCCGGGCATGAAAATATTATCGGCATTAAAGAGGCTTCCGGCAACGTGGAACAAGCCCTGGCCATCAGGGCAGGCAGCGAGGACAGTTTTTTGCTGATTTCCGGGGATGATATGCTTACCGTACCCCTTTGCAGCGTGGGCGCCACCGGATTGATCTCGGTGTTAGGCAATGCCTATCCCGGAGTGTATAAAGATATACTAACGTTGTGCAGTAAGGGCAACTACCGGCAAGCAGCCGGAATAGCCGCCCGGACAATAGCGATTAACGAGTTGATGTACTCAGAGGGCAACCCGGTGGGCATTAAACAATTGCTGGCTGCCATGGCATTATGCCGGCCCAACGTTCGGTTGCCTTTGGTAAAGGCCAGCCAATCGCTGGCGGAAAAAATTCAGGCTAATTTATTGTAACCTGAGCTGCTTCTGGTTTACAGGGAGGGAAAAGGCCAAAAAAAAGGAGCAGATCAGTGACCTCCTCCTCTTTAGAAAGTAAACAATGATTATTATCCGTTGTTCTTTTTATTCTGTACTTCTACACGAATTTCCTGAGCAAGGTTTTTCAATGCTTGCATGCCTTTACGAACACGGGTTCCGGCAGCATTATTGCCTTTTTCGTAGAATTTCTCGAAATCAGCTTCTAAAGAGTTCACTAAATCTTGTACTTCGTTAAATCTTCCCATTTTACTTTCAGTTTAAAGGTTATTGATTAAAATTAAATTAAATATTAAATTCAGGTAGCAATATAGTTAAAATGTTGATAAAACAACACTTTGAGCTGATTTTTCTACATTTATTCTGAAAATTCTACCAAATGCTGCTCCTTATAATAACCATCATCCAGTTTCTTCTTGATGGCGTTAAACGCGGTGATTGTCTGTTCCACATCGTCTAAGGTGTGTACCGCAGTAGGTATAATACGTAAGATAATGGTGCCTTTGGGTACCACCGGGTAAATCACTACCGAGCAGAAGATACCATAGTTTTCGCGCAGGTCCATGGCCAGGTTGGCCGCTTCCCCCACCGTGCCGTTGAGCAGTACCGGGGTTACCGGGGTATTGGTAGTGCCAATATTAAAATTATTGGCCCGGAAACCCTCCTGCAGCGCATTTACCACCTTCCACAGGTCATCCCTTAGTTCCGGTTTGGTGCGCAGCAGTTCCAACCTTTTCAACGCCCCGATCACCAGGGGCATAGGCACCGATTTGGCAAATATCTGCGACCGGGTATTATATTTCAGGTAGTCAATTATTTCCTTATCCCCGGCCACAAAAGCCCCGATACTGGCCATCGACTTGGCAAAGGTTGAAAAATACAGGTCAATATCCGCCTGTACCCCCTGCGCTTCCCCGACTCCGGCCCCGGTAGGCCCCATGGTGCCAAAACCATGGGCATCATCTACCAGCAGGCGAAAATCGTACTCAGAACGGAGCGCCACAATTTCTTTTAAGAGCCCCATATTGCCCGACATGCCAAACACACCTTCGGTAATCACCAGGATACCGCCCCCGGTTTCGTTGGTTATGCGGGTGGCCCGGTCAAGCTGTTTTTCCAGATTTTCCATGTTGTTATGCGGAAAAACAAAGCGTTTACCCATGTGCAGGCGTACACCATCAACAATGCTGGCATGCGATTCGGCATCATAAACAATCACATCTTTACGGTCAACAATAGCATCAATAATCGAACAAATGCCCTGATAGCCGTAGTTGAGCAGCATAGCCGTTTCTTTTTGCACAAAATCGGCCAGTTCACGCTCCAACTGCTCATGGTAATCGGTGTTGCCCGACATCATGCGGGCGCCCATAGGATAACCCAGGCCCCAGTCTTTGGCCGCCTGGGCATCGGCTTCCCGCACCTCAGGGTGGTTGGCCAGGCCAAGGTAATTGTTTAAACTCCAGGTAAGCACCTCTTTGCCCCTGAATTTCATCCGCGGGGCAATTTCCCCCTCCAGTTTAGGGAACATAAAGTACCCTTCCTCAATGTTCTGGTGGCGGCCAAGCGGCCCCCTGTCTAATAAGAGTTTCTTGAATATATCCACAGTAATTTTATTATAATATGCGTTGGCTAGTAGCAAAAATGTGCTGCAAAGTTATAGAGTTCTTAGCGCATCTCAAAAACAGGGCAGAATTAAAAAAAAAGGGCCAACCGGCAGCGCCTGGGAGTTAATTCAGGCAAAAAGCATGGCTGTTCGCAGTCTAAGCACTATACTTGTTGTGCCAAACAAGCAAGTTAAAAATGCCGAAAATAAACAAGATACTGGTCGCCAACCGTGGCGAAATCGCCCTGCGCATCTTGCGTACCGCCAAAGAAATGGGTATTGCCACTGTGGCCGTATTCAGCGAAGCCGACCGCCATGCCCTGCACGTACGGTATGCCGATGAGGCGGTTTGCCTGGGCCCGCCACCTTCTTCCGAGTCATATTTGCTGGAAGATAAGATCATTGAAGTATGCAGGTCATTGCACGTAGATGCTATCCACCCGGGCTATGGGTTTCTTTCTGAAAATGCCCACTTTGCACGGAAAGTAACCGAAAATGATATCATTTTTATCGGCCCTTCCCCTGAGGCTATTGAGGTAATGGGCGATAAACTGGCCGCTAAAAAAGCGGTAAGCACCTATAAAATTCCGATGGTGCCCGGCACTGACCACGCCCTGGACGACATTGCAGAGGCCAAGAGCATAGCAGCCGACATCGGCTATCCGGTACTGATTAAAGCCAGTGCCGGGGGCGGTGGTAAGGGTATGCGGGTAGTACACAAACCCGAAGACTTAGAAGAAGAAATGAAAAGGGCCGTGAGTGAGGCTACCTCGGCTTTTGGCGATGGCTCCATCTTTATTGAAAAGTTTATTGAATCAAACAAACATATTGAAGTGCAGGTATTGGGTGATTTGCACGGTAATATCATCCACCTGAATGAGCGCGAGTGCTCTATCCAGCGCAGGCACCAAAAAGTGGTTGAAGAGGCGCCATCCATGGTTATCTCGCCCGAACAACGGCAAGCGCTGGGCGAGGCAGCCGTAAATGTGGCCAAAGCCTGTAATTACAGCAGTGCCGGTACGGTAGAGTTTATTTACGACCAGGGTGAGTTTTACTTTCTGGAGATGAACACCCGCCTGCAGGTGGAGCATCCGGTAACCGAATTTATTACCGGGGTTGACCTGGTACGCGAACAGATCCTGATTGCCGAGGGCAACCCTTTGTCCCTCAAACAGGAAGATATACAGATCCATGGCCATGCGTTTGAGGTACGAGTATATGCCGAAGACCCGGCCAATAACTTTATGCCCGATGTAGGTACCCTGAGCACTTATGTGCGCCCTCAGGGGCCCGGGGTAAGGGTAGATGACGGCTTTGAGCAGGGCATGGAAGTGCCCATTTACTATGACCCGATGATTGCCAAGCTTACCGTGCATGGCCATACCCGCGAAGAAGCCCGGGCACGCATGCTGCGGGCCCTAGAAGAATATGAGATCACCGGCATCAAAACAACTTTGCCTTTTTGCCATTTTGTGTTTGGCCATGAGGCTTTTATCGATGGCAGTTTTGATACCAAGTTTGTTGAAAAATATTACCGCCCCGAGGCCATTGAAACAGTAACCGGGGAGGAGGCGGAAATAGCCGGCCTGATGGCGGCCATCGGGTTTAACCAGGGCCAACCCGAGCATCCGGCCACCCCAACCGGTGCCGGCAGCAACAACCATTCGGCCTGGCGGCAGCGGTTGTACAAACCATAGCCATTGCGATGACAAGTGTAGCCCCTTTTATCCTGGCTTCTGCCTCGCCACGCAGGCAGGCATTGCTGCATGAGGCCGGCTTTGATTTTGAAGTTATGGCCGTAGATGTAGAAGAAACGTACCCTCAGGAACTGGCCCCGGTAGCCGTAGTCGCCCATCTGGCCAAAAAGAAGCTGACTGCCTGCCAAAAATGGCTGGCCGATACCCTGGTAATTACGGCCGATACCCTGGTTTATCAGGGCCCTGAAATCATGGGCAAGCCGCACAACCGCCAGCATGCCGTAGCCATGCTGCAGGAACTGGCAGGCACCATGCACGAGGTAACAACCAGCGTGTGCCTGGGTTACCGGAGTAATTTACACCAGTTCAGCGTTACCACCAAGGTTTATTTTGCCGGTTTAAGCGATGCCGAGATAACCTATTATGTTGACCACTACAAGCCTTTTGACAAGGCCGGCAGCTACGGTATCCAGGAGTGGATTGGCCAGATTGGCATCCGTAAAATTGAGGGTTCTTATACGAATGTAGTAGGTTTGCCTATGCATGAAACCTACCGGGCCATAATGGCCTGCAACAGGCAATGGCTCACCTGAATTCCCGGCCAGCAGCAAGTACGTATGAACAATAGTTTTACCAAAGAAGAGTTAATCCGTTACAGCCGCCACCTGATCTTACCCGAATTTGGCGAACCCGGACAACTAAAGCTTAAAAAAGCCAAAGTACTGGTGGTAGGGGCCGGTGGCCTCGGAGCCCCCCTCCTGCTCTACCTTACGGCAGCCGGGGTAGGCACCCTTGGTATCATAGATTTTGATGAAGTGGAACTGAGTAACCTGCAACGCCAGGTGCTCTACGGCCAGGAAAGCCTGGGCCAGCCCAAAATAAAAGCGGCTGTTGAACGGCTTACCGCACTGAACCCGCATATACAGTTTAACCTTTACCAGGAAAAGCTGACTTCGGCCAATGCCCTGGAAATACTCAAAGGTTATGATGTGGTTGCCGATGGTACGGACAATTTCCCTACCCGCTATCTGGTAAACGATGCCTGTGTACTGCTGGGAATACCCAACGTTTACGCCTCGATTTACCGCTATGAGGGGCAGGTGGCTGTATTCAATTATACCGGTAAAAATGGCAACCGGGGCCCGAATTACCGTGACCTGTACCCAACACCACCGCCTCCGGAAATGGTGCCCAACTGTGCCGAGGGCGGGGTATTGGGGGTGCTGGCCGGTATCGTAGGCAGTATGCAGGCCAGCGAGGTTATCAAGGTTATCACCGGTACCGGTACGGTGCTAAGCGGCCGTTTATTAATTATTGATACCCTGTCGATGGAAACCAGGACGGTAAAATATCCCAAAGCTTCCCCCGGGCATGAAATAAAAGAACTGATTGACTATGAAGAATTTTGCGGCATGAATAAAAGTCTATCACCTTTTGAAGTGAAGGAAATCTCCGTTCAGGAGTTAAATACCTTGCTGAAAACCGGGCAGGATATTCAATTGATTGATGTTAGAACAGCCTTTGAGCACCATATTGCCAATATTGGCGGTGATTTAATCCCCCTGGAAGACATTGTCAATCAGATTGACCAGATTAGCCGGGATAAACAGGTGGTGCTTTATTGCAAGGTGGGCATCCGCAGTACCGAGGCCATCCTGCACTTGCAGAATGTGTATAATTTCACCAACCTGTATAACCTTACCGGGGGGATCAGCGCCTGGGCCAACGAAATCGGGAAGCCGGGGTAATATAAGCGACTAATGACCGGTCATATCATAGCGCCCCCGAAATTCTTTTGGCGGCACAAAATAAAACGTCTCAACATCGGCCGGCTGCCCATCAATAAACAGGGTAGCCTTGAGATAAACCTGTGCTGCCGGCCTACCATCGAGGAGTTTATTCACATGCGAGCGGTAAATATTCTTTACCCGGTCAGCCCCCAGGCTAATGTCTTTGCCTGTGACCCAATGCCGGGTACCGGCAGTATCCCACAAGGCTAATTGCAGGCGACCGTTTACCTCATCCGGTAAGTCGTTTACAACTTCTATGCTGAAAGCCTTCCGGTCTGCCGAAACCACCAGGATCACCGGTTGATACCTGTCTTTAACCACTTCCCAGGCCAGTTTCGGACGGCCGAAATAGTCGATTACCGCCCAGGACGGTCCCGGCCAGCAGTCGTTAAGCTGCCAGAAGAGGGTGCCGCCACAAAAGGGTTTGGCCAGCCGGTGGGCCTCGATGGCCATTTTCAGGGCCAGTGCCTGGGTTTGCTGGCTTTTGGCAATAAAATCTTCGGCCCCTGCGGGCTGGCCAAAATACTTTGTTGCCTGGGCAACCAGCAGGTTATTGCCAACATAACTTTTTTGATGGGCCAGGGCCGGGCTGGCGAAGATATCGGGCAGGGTACCGGTATAAAAGGCTACGGTAGCCGTATCCGGATAGGCCTGAAAACCATATTCGGCCATAAAACGGCCCACATTCGTGCGAAAATCAGGGAAATCATCCGGCCCATGCCATACGCCCCAATAATGCATGCTGCCTGAGCCGAAATTCTCCGGCCGGCCCCAATTGCTTAACGGTGAAGTAGGTGTATAAGCGCGTCCGGGATCAAACAAAGCAATGATTTCGGGTATAAGTTGGCGGAATAAATACTGGTAATCCTGCCATATTTTGGCTGAATCCCCGGCTGTATAGCCATATTGTTGTTGCCAGCCCCAGTTTTTCCAGGCTACTTCTATCTCGTTATTACCGTTCCAAAACGCCAGTGACGGATGTGTTTGCAGACGTTTTACCTGCTGCTTTACCTCCTCCCGCACATTGGCATAAAACGCTTCATCTCCGGGATACATACTATTGGCAAACATAAAATCCTGCCACACCAGGATACCTTTGGCATCGCAGAGGTCATAAAACAAATCGCGCTCATAGATACCCCCGCCCCATACCCGCAGCATGTTCATGTTTGCCGCCTGTACGGCCTCCAGGCGGTTGAAATACACGGAGTCGGGCACAGCAGAGGGAAAACTGCTCAGGGGAGTCCAGTTAGCCCCTTTGATAAACACCGGCTTATTGTTAACCTTGACGTAAAACGACCTGCCTACGGAATCGAAATCCTGTATCAATTCTACGGTACGTACACCGAGGCGCTTAGTAAGGCTATCGATTACCCCCCCATCTTGCCTGAGGCTTACCGGAATAGCGTAGAGGTTAGCCTCACCCCAGCCATTGGGCCACCACAATTGGGGGTTGGGAATGGCAATATCAATAGCCGTGTTATTATAGCCTTCCCTGAGGGTGATTTCCTGTGTTGCATTGTGTACTTTCAGGGTGCATTTACTATTGTCCTGAGCGGCATAAACGGCCAGGTGTACGGTATAGCCAGCTTCTTCATCGGTCAGATAATTTAAGGTAAAGGTGACATCTTCTATACGGGCGGTAGGCCAAAAATCGAGGTAAACAGGCTGCCATATACCCATGGTCACCAGCCGGGGGGCGAAGTCCCAGCCAAACTGGTAAGGCGCTTTGCGGGTAAAGGGGCTTACCGGCCACTTACCGGTTTCGGCCCCGGCCGGCAAGGTATAAGGTAAGGCTGCCAGCTTTTGCTTATTGGCTATGACAGGCGGGGTAAAAACAATCCGCAAGGAGTTTTCACCTGCTACCAACGTTTCTTTTACCTTGAGGCGCCATTTACGAAACATATTGTTGGCCGAAAGGATATGTTGACCATTCAACCATACTTCGGCATAGGTATCGAGGCCGGTAAACACCAGGTCTATTTGCGGATAGCGCAGTTCTTCCTCTGTAAGGTTGAACGTCAGCCTGTATTCCCACTGGTTATCCGCTAACCCTTGTACGGCTGCTTCGTGCCGGCCGGTAAACGGATCGGGGATTTTGCCGAGGGCCAGCAGATCCGTATGTACAACCCCGGGTACCGTAGCCGGCAGCCAGGCCGTTGAATCAAGGGCTTTGAATTGCCAGTTAGCGGATAACGGCCGTTGTACGGGGGGTAAATCCGGCCGACAGCCCAGGGCTATAGTGAGCAAGCCCAAACCACAGAAGAATTGTTGCAGACGAAACCGGTATAGCCGACAAATGATCATTGTACAAGTATAAGCAGATAGCCTGATTTGCTCAACGTCCTATAATAAGAAGATACCGGGTACAGGGCTATGTCCTCCTAAGCGGTATTTCATCCCTGAGAAGCACCCTGCGGGCCGTCAACTTTCCATCTGCCGAAGGCCTAACTCACTGTTAGCCAACATAAACGGCTGGTGGTAATAGCGTTGACCGGTGGCTTTGTACAAAGCGTTGGCCAGGGCACCAAATATGGGTGGCAAGCCGGGTTCCCCGAGGCCGGTAGGGTCAATACCGTTCTCCACAAAAAAGGTTTCCATGGCCAGAGGGGCTTCCCGCTGGCGGATCATCTGATAGTTATCGAAATTATTTTTATCGGGCTTACCGGCTGTAAAGGTTAAGCCACCAAAGAAAGCATTGCCCAAGCCATCCACAATCCCTCCTTCTATCTGATTGCGGGCGCCTTCCGGGTTCACCACAATGCCGCAATCCACAGCACTCCACACTTTTTTCACCCGTGGCACACCGTCTTTCATAACCAGATCAAGTACTTGTGCCACATACGAGTTATGGCAATAGTAAGCCGAGAAGCCCCGGTAAACCCCGGGTTCCTCCTTGCCCCAGTTGGCTTTTTCTTTTACCAGCCGGATAACCCCGGCATAGCGTTTGGCATCATAATCATTATCTTCGCCCACAGGGTTATCAATGGCCCGGTCGAATAACTCCAGCCTGAAGGCTACCGGGTCTTTGCCGGCCACCTCCGCTATTTCGTCAAGAAAGGAGTTTTCCGCCCCGGCAATAAAGTTGGAGCGCGGAGCCCGCCAGGCACCGGTCGTAATATTTGTTTTAACATTGTGGTTTTCTGCCAGATAGTTAGCCACTGCCCCGGCCGGGTAGCGGTTAGCAAATACCGGGCCGCGGTCGTACCCAGCCCCCCGCACATGAAAGCCAATAAGGTTATTAGCGGCATCGAGGGCCGCCCGGTACCTCACCTTATAGGCCGGCCGGTAAATGCCCCTGGTCATGTCATCTTCACGGGTATAAACCACTTTCACCGGGGCTTTTATTTTTTGCGAAATCAGGGCTGCCTCAACACCAAAGTGGCCATAAAGCCTGCGGCCGAAGCCACCCCCGATACCGGTCATCATTACGGATACCTTGCCCGGGTCCATACCGAGGGCACGGGCAGCCATTTTGCGCAACGATTCTGGGGTCTGAATGGGGCCAATCAGTTCAGCCTTATCAGCCGTAACCTCGGCAAAGAAATTCATCGGCTCCAGCGGGTTATGGGGTAAAAACGGGGCGGTATATTCTCGTTCGATTACGTTAGCTGCCCCGGCAAACGCCCGTTCCGGGTCACCATCCTGCCGGGCCGCTTTCTCTGGTTTAACCTCCATAAGCCCGGTTAACTTTTGCACATGGTCTTTCGTACTTTCGGCCGGGGTAACCTGCTCCCATTCGATATGCAGGGCTTTTTTTGCCTTCATTACCTCCCAGGTACTATTCCCCACAACCACCACCATCTCCGGGGTAGTTTCTTCGGTGCTGTCTTTTATGGTAAACACCTCTTTGATGCCCGGCATGGCCCGGGCCTGGGTATCCTCTACCGATTTCAGTTGCATGCCAAAAGCCGGGGGGTGTTCAATCATAGCAACCAGCATACCCGGACGGCTGAAATCGAGCCCATATACCTGCCGTCCCGTCACAATCTGCGGACCGTCAACATTTTTGGTAGGCTTACCAATAAGTTTAAAATCCCCGTGGTCTTTCAGTTCCACATCTGCCGGCACCGGTAAGGCAGCAGCAGCGGAGGCAACCTCGCCATACCCCAGTGACTTCCCGGCCCCGTGTTTGATCAGGCCGTTGCCGGTGGTCAGTTCACTTACCGGCACCTGCCATTGTTGGGCGGCCGCCTCCATCAGCATCCTGCGGGCGGTAGCCCCGGCCAGGCGCAAACTTTGCCACCCCTGGCGGATAGACTGGCTGCCACCGGCTACCTGGCGGGTATATTTATCGGTATCAAGGCCAGCCTGTTCCACAATTACATCGTGCCAGTCCACATCTAACTCTTCGGCCACAATCATCGGCATGGTGGTTTTTACATTCTGGCCCACTTCGGGATTGGGCGACATGATGGTCACCACGCCATTATTACCTATTTTCAGGAAAGCATTTATATTAAACCATTCCTCCGGGGCCTGCCTTACCGTTTCGCCCACTTTGGGGGTGCAGGCCGCCAGCCAGTTAAAGCCCAGGATCAGGCCACCTCCGGCAGCCGTTGAAACTTTCAGAAAAGACCTGCGGTTATAATTAGTTTTGATCAGCGTCATGATGGTACGGGTTTAGGGTTGTTTGGGGAGTTAGCCGTTGGCGGCAGTTTTAATGGCGGCTTTAATACGTTTATACGTACCACACCGGCAGATATTGCCGTTCATACCGACTTCGATATCCGTATCGGAGGGGTTGGGGTTTTTGGCCAGCAGCGAGGCGGCCGTCATAATCTGCCCCGTCTGGCAATAACCGCATTGGGCCACATCGTGTTCAAGCCAGGCTTCCTGTACCGGGTGGTCACCGTTGGCCGAAAGCCCCTCAATAGTGGTAATCTTGCTATTACCCACCGAAACTACCGGCAGCATACAGGAGCGGGTAGCCAGGCCGTCAACATGTACCGTACAGGCACCGCATTGGCCAATACCACACCCGTATTTAGTACCCGGCAGATTAAGGTGGTCGCGTAGGACCCATAACAGGGGGGTGTCGGGGGCTACCTCTACCTGGTGTTGCTCACCATTCACAGTTATAGAAAATTGTGCCATAATTGTTGTTTTACTTTCCAGATGTTAAATTACGTATTAATCGCCTGATGTCAAAAGCTATTTTGTTTGAACGGCTGCAACGGCCACCAATACCGGGTTCAGCCAGCCTTAATCACGTTGAAGGTACGGTCTATTTCATCTTCATTATTATAAATATGTACCGAGTGACGCAGCAACTTCTGGCCCACTGAGCGGGGTTGCAGGCGTTCTTCCTGCCAAAGCTTTTTTTGTAGTTCCGGCCCGCTAAGGCCCTCGACAAAATAAGTGGTAAGCCCGGCACTCATTTCGGGGTGGGTAGATGAAACAATGGTTACCTGGCGCAGTTGCTGCAAGCCGGCACGCAGGTAATCACCCAGGTACTTAATGCGGGCCAGCCACCGGTCTTCGCCAATGGCATTATAGAAGTCGATAGCGGCATTGAGGCCGGCCAGAATAGCTGTATTGCCGGTGCCGTTCTGCATCAGCCGGAAGCCGTGGTCTTCCGGGTTGTCCCAGTTATAGCTGGCAATGGTTGACCAGATTGCCGGCATCCGGTCTTTGCGCACATACAGGATGCCGCTGCCAGCCGGGGCCAACAGCCATTTATGCAGGCTGGAATAATAGGCATCGCAACCAATATCCTGCACATCTACCTTTACCTGGCCCACGGCCTGGGCGCCATCGATGATGGTAAAAATACCTTCCTCCCGTGCCCGCTGACAGATTTCCCTGACCGGCATTACCACCCCGTAAACCGAAACGATGTGCGGGATGGCAATAACTTTGGTCTTTTTAGTCACTTCAGCAAAAATAGCCTCAACAATTTCCCGGGGGCTGTTGGCCGGCACCGGCATTTTGGCCTGCTTGTAGCCGCAGCCCCTGCGTTTGGCCAGCAGTTGCCAGGCGGCATAGCCACCCCCGTGCTCCTGGTTGGTATTGATGATTTCATCGCCCCTCTTCAGCTCCAAGCCGTTGGCTACATAGTTCATGCCAACGGTAGCGTTCTGGGTAAGGGCAATTTCATCAAAAGAAGCTGCATTGATTATGGCCGCAATCTTCTGGCGGGTATCCGCATATTTAAAATAACCGGTAAGCAACTGCGGCCCCTCCCCTTTGTAGTCGGTTTCGGCCCCGTGGATAGCATTATAGCGCAGGTTATCAATTACTTTGTTCAGTGTATAAGCAGGCATCGGCCCCAGGGTACCATTATTGAAGTAGGTTTGTCCTTCCTTTAAAGGGAATAGTAAACGAATGGCCTGCCAGTAGGCTTTCCCGTTGGTTTTTTCGGGCAAAGCCCGGAGTTCTTCCAATGATGGGGTGGCCCGGGAGTTATTGCTGGCATAGGCCGGCCAAACCGCCAACCCCGAGAAGGCGACCGTGCTTTTGAGGAATTTTCTGCGTGAGTTCATGGTGAGGTCAGGTTTTGGCCTGAATTTAGCCAAAATCTACCAACAACTCAATGTTTTTTATAGGAAAGGCAGGCGTTAGAGTTCTATCTCCACTCCTTGCCATAAGGCTATATAGCCCTTGGCGTATCGGGGTTAACCACCGCTGAACCGGAGTCTAAGGATCTGATGTAATTAACTGACAAACAACTTTTTGGCGGTTAATTTACCTCATTATTAACGATTTTCGTGAATAATCCGGGTTATGCCTTTGGCCAGCGGGTGGTACCCGGCAGCATCCTTATTTGTCTCACCACCAACAATTAGATCATAGCAGGTGCCTCACCCCTTTCCCTTCTTTGCCGCAACCACTGAATAAACCATGGGTATTTTATCGGCAAGATGCTTTATCCTGTATTTCCCCGGGGCAACTTCAACCGTTTCCGCAAAGCAATCGTAGGGTGAGTAGTCATATTCATGCAACGATTGTATTTCAAGGCCATTCTGCACAAGACTGTTGACAACTTCCCCTATCCCGTGATTCCACGTAATACTTTCAGGGTTAATATCAGCTTCTTTATCCGCATAGGTGCCGCTACCCGTTGCAATAATTGGCCCCGAGTTAAAATACCGGTAGTTAACCTTCCTGAAGCCATCGTCAAACATCCATACCACGGGGTGAAATTCTACAAAAACCAACTTACCTTGCGGTTTTAAATACCGGGCAACAATTTTTGCCCATTGGTCAATCCCGGGCAACCAGCCAATGGTACCGTAACTGGTAAACACCCTATCAAATTCACCCGGCAGATAATCAGGCAAGTCATAAATAGCACAACAGATAAAATTTGCCGCAACACCAGCCTTTGCCGCCAGTATCCTGGCACTGTCAATGGCCTTGTCAGAAAAATCGATGCCTGTTACCCTGGCCCCCAACCTGGCCAACGAAATGGTGTCCTGCCCAAAATGGCATTGCAGATGTAAGATGGATTTATCTTTTACCTCCCCGAGTAAGGCCAATTCTATTTCATTCAAGGAAGATTTTCCCTGCAAGAACCCCGCCACATCATAGAAGCCTGATTGGAGGTGTACCGGAACCCTTTGATTCCAGGATTGCCTATTGATTTTTATATAATCTATGCCCATTTGCTGGTCAGGTGATAGCGGCAAACTTACGGCTAAATCATGCCCATAGCAAGGCCGGCTATCCCACGCCCCGGGGCGGCCAGGCAAGGTTACTTGTACCGTTTGCCGTGTTTAATGATAATATCCACATCCTGCAATAAAGCGATATGCCGTAAGACATCGCCTTTAACGGCAATAATATCGGCATATTTACCTTCACTCACCGTGCCCACTTCTTTATCAACGCCCATGACTACCGATGGCCAGTAGGTAGCGGCCTTGATAGCATACATGGGGTCAAAGCCAAAATCATTTACCCACACATCCAGTTCGTGCCAGGTTGACTGGCTGTGAAACTTCATGGGAATACCGCTGTCGGTACCAATAAGCAACACCGCTCCGGCCTCTTTTATCTGGTTGATTTTACGCTCCAGGGTTGGCCTGCGGGTGGGGGTGATCTGAAAGTAAGGCAAGCGCCCGGGATAAGCGATGGAAGCCTTGATATCGTTGATAATCGAATCGGGTAAATCAAGGTACCAGGAATCGTTATCCAGTTCTTCGGGGTTATCGCGCAGGTATTCATAATTGTACAGCCCCTCCACGGTGGGGGTCCAGTAAAGGGGGCCAAGGTTCATCTGGGCGGTACGCTCTTTGATCATGGCCATCACATCCTCCGGGTATTCGGGTGCAGAAGATAAACCCGTATGCTCAAAGCAGTCAACACCGGCCATTAACCCGCGCCTGATTTCTTCGGGACGATGGCTATGGGCCACCACCGTTAAATTATGTTTATGGGCTTCGTCCACTACGGCATACACCTCGGCCATGGTCATCTGGTCCTGGTCGATGAGTTTAATACAGTCAACCCCGGCATCGGCCAGCTTTTTCACCTTGGCACGGGCATCTTTTTCGCCATTTACCCCCCAACGAAAGGCCTCGGTACCGGGGTAAGGTTTATGCTGAATAAACGGCCCCGACATATACATGGTAGGCCCGGGGATCTCTCCACGGTTAATGGCATCGCGTACCGCCAGGCTCTCTTTGAGCGGCCCGCCCAGGTCACGGGCGCTGGTGACACCGGCCATCAGCAACTGATGGGCCGAAGCCGGCATAATAACCTTTTCAAATAAGGGCGGGTAGGTTTTATCCCAATAGGTATAATCGCTATGGCCGTTGATCATCAGGTGCACGTGCATGTCCCACAAGCCGGGCAGCACACTCATGCCCTCGGTAGAAATAATTTCGGCATTGGCGGGGATATCCAGCGACCCCTGGCGGCCAACTGCTACGATCTTCTCCCCTTCAATAATTATTACACTATTACGGATTGGCATACCGCCAAAACCATCAATTAAGGTGCCCCCTACCAGGGCTTTTACATGTTGGGCACCAGCCAGGAAAAACCCGGCACTCATCATCAGGGTAAAAAATAACTTGCGCATTTTATTACTTATTAAATTTTCAATATTCCGTTTATTTTAACGTTGCCCGCAGTAGTTTATGGTCAAAAACTACGCCCACAAACAGTTGGTTATGATAATGTACCGCCACACTGGAGCCGGACACTTCACTACCGTCATTCAGGTATATTTCTTCAACAGCAAAATCGTGGCCCGGCCGCGGGGTAAGCTTCAACACCTGTGAAGGGGAATAGCGGGTAGAGTCCCGGGCATGGTTTAAGAAGTCAAGCAACCGGGGATGGGCGGCAATCCACAGGTTGCCTTCCGCATCCACATCAATGTTGTCCACCCCGGTGCCCAGGTCCTGTTCATACCCGTTATGCAAAGAGCCATCTGCCGCTATGCCATACACCAGGATAGAAGCCCCGGTGGTTGTAGTAAGGTATAAATGCCCGCCATCGGGCGACTTATTAACCCCGTTGGCATAATAGTAGGGCCCGCCCGCCTTAACAAATTGCCCGCCATCATAATACAACAAGCTGGCACGGGGTAGCCTGAGATAGTCTTCGATGAAGCGCAGCACGCCTTTTTTTGCCCCGTGGTCATTGGTAACGTAAAATTTATCCACCGCTACCGCCAGCACATCGTTTGGGCAGCACATGGCGGCTGCTGAATAGGACTGCCGGTGTTCCAGGGCGGTGCCGGTAAAGCGGAAGACCTCCACAAAATCACCTCTGTCGTTATGGTTGACGACAAACACATAGAGCAGGCTATCCTCGCGCAAAAGTGAAAGCCCATGCGGATGAAAAGCGTCCGGATAGTTGTGGGCCAACCGCTGGGGGTCCCCTCCGGTAGTTAAATTGAGCAGATAAATACCATCTTCGTGGCCTTGCACCCCGGAAAGCAGCTTCCTGCGGTCGGTGGCCGCAATAAATAAATTACCGGTGGCAAAATCCACCTGCATATCTTCCGGCCCCGGCATAGTAGTATAAACCCGGGTTACCTCACCGGCAAAATGGTTCACGATGCTTTTAAACTGACCAGCCTTGTAGTATAACTTCAAGGTAAGAAAAGCTACCGCTAAGAACAACAGAATTAAAAAACGTTTCATTTTCCTGGTTTATGCCCGTATGACGAAATCCCTTTGAGAATTCCGGCTTTAACAGCATCAGGAGACTAAGCTAAGAAAATTCAGGCATTAAACCCCAGTTTTTGTTGTAAACGGTCGGGCAATACCGGTACTTTGTGCCGTTGGATCAGGAAAGACGTCAGGGTGGCCAGTTCACTAAAAATCAAATGTTTATCCCTTGACTGACGTAAATACTCAGCCCCGGCACTGCCCCCGGTGCCGGAACGGGCGCCTATCATCCTGCGTACCATAGAAATATGCCGGGTACGCCAGGTGGCCATCAGGTCGTCAATTTCTATCAGCGTATCGAGAAGCTGATAGGGTATTTGCAGCAGGGGGAAATCACGGTAGAGCATGATAAACAGGGCTGCCCGGTTGGCCCGCGTGGTGAGCCGGCCCGCAGCCTGGTCGGCAAGCAGGGAGGCCGTAAAACTTTTCAGCCCGGCATCATCCTGGTCATTGAGGGTGGCCCGGTAGGCCTTAATATACTCTTGCCAGAATGGGTGACCGGTAATTTGTTGCCAATGGCGTTCATGGGTTTGTGGCCAGTACTCTTCATTAAAAAACGGCATCCGCTCCAGCCATTTGTTTAATAATTCCATCAACGAGGGCTGAGCCTCAATTTTGGCAATCAGGGCAATATGTTCAGGCCGCAGGTGTTGTTGGTAAAAATCCTTACCATGGCGGTCGCTGAACTTAAGCCCCATCATGGCTTCCAGCGATTTAAACTGAAAACTTTGAAACCCCGAGGCCGGCCGCAACTGGTCACGAAAATCGAGAAAATCAAGCGGGGTCATGGTTTCAATCACATCAACCTGATGGATAGCTAACTCCCAGATAGCCGCAATGCGCTTAAGGCGGTGGACCACAGTGAAAATATCGGGCGAGTTATCATCAACCCGCGGCTGGTTGAGGATATTGATAACCGACTGCATTTCATGGGCCATTTGCTTGAACCACAACTCATAGGCCTGGTGCACAATGATAAACAACATCTCATCATGGGCTTCCTCCCCATGCAAGGCACTTTCGGGCTGTTGGGCGGTTAAAATTTTGTCTAACTGCAGGTAATCGCCATAGTAAATTTCCTTTGCCATCGTTTCGGGTTTAGTTGCGGATAGTTAAAAATGCAACATCCCGGGCTAATTTAAAACAGGGTTGTGGTAAATTATTTACCGGCAACTATATGGCAGGGCTGGTTTAGGGTCAGCAAAACAAATTTAGCTGCCTGGGTTGAAGTAGCTTTGCCCGCAAGGGTTTACTTATGCACTTCATTTTCGAATGCCGCAGTAAGCTTTTGCTGACAGCCCGATGGGGGTAATTGCCCCGGGCGCTTTGTACCCATGGCAGGGCTCCGGAAAACCATCACTAACTACCCAAAAAACACACTTAACCGGTACCGGCAGTATGGGTAGGCAGCCCCTGTCCGCTTTCCGGATAATTGTTTATCTTTAGCATTTAATTCCTGTTATGAAACAACTACTTCTTTTGCTTTTGGGCCTATGGTTGCTTACCGGAGTTTTACCGGCCAGGGGGCAGTCAACCACCGACAACCCGGATACCTGGTATGTTTGGATAGATATAACCCTGCCCATTAACGGTGAAGAGGTACGCCTGGTTTCTGCCGAGCCAATGGTCATCACTTGTTGTGTGAAGTCGGCCAAGTACCGCAGGTTTGCCGCAAAGGCTGCCCGCTGGATAACCGCCAACATTGCCCCTGATTATAATGGCGAACTAACACTACAGAAGCTCCAGGACCAGGAACTGGCCCTGGAGATGTTGGCCAAAGCCAAAACAGCCGGCAATGTACGGCAGATTGAATATCAGGAAAGTTGCCGGTAGCCACTACGGGTACACCACCGAAAAGGTAACACTATCGGCAGCAAAAGCCGAAAATATTCCCCGGGCATTGACAATATTACTGGGCGGCTCATTCAAATCGCGCGAATCCTGGTCCAGGCTTTCATATAAATCGGCATATTCCTGGTTTACCTTATAAATCTTCACCACATAGGGGCCATACGATGGCAACAGGCCCCCGTTAACCGTGAGCACTGTATCACGGCTGGGCATGGTAACGATGGCAAAATCTTCCAGGATATTGTCCACCACTTCCTGTACATCGGGGGGTAAAATGGGGTCGAGGACGTTACTCCTGAATTCGATGACAGTATAGTGTAATTCATTATCGGGATTCGACCAATGTACGGTAAGTTCGGCATCGGCCAGGGGGTCACCGGTGATAAAATCGGCACCGCTCTTTATTTCCGGGATTACCATTTGGGTTTTCGATTGCTGCACATTAACCGGCTGCGTGGGTACCCTGGTAGTGGCGGTGGCTATACGCCCATGCACCACTACCCTGAGGTGCAGTTCGTCCATGGGCCTTATTTCCAGATCGCTGCCGGAGTACCCATATTTACGGGTGGCCGCATTAAAACTTAGGGGAAAATCAACCCCCTCCTGGCGAATGGTAACTGTGGCATAATCAATAATTGCCGACTCCCCTTCCGGGTCGCTCAGCGGCACCAGGGTTTTAATGGTTACCTCCCGCACCGGCTCCCCGGTAAACAGGTAGGCTTCAACCACAAAATTATCAAAAACAGGCTCCGGTACCTTATCGCAGGCAAGGAGGATGGCGGGAGACAGAAAAAAAAGAAGTTTTCTCATCAAAAACTAAGATTTAGTGAAATATTGGGGGTAATTCCGAGGTAATTAACTTCGGTTTTCACATAAGGGGTTTGTTGAAAATCATATTTATAATACCAGGTATTCCTCCGTCCGTAAAGGTTGAATATGGATAGGCCAATATCAAGCTCTGCTGTTTTGCCCAGGGCCAGCCGGTGGTGGGCCGAGACGTCTAACCGGTGGTAGGCCGGCAAACGGGAAGCGTTTTTGCTGCCGACACTGACAAACTGCAGCGGGTCTCCGTTAAGTTGTGCAATGGTGTAGAAACCTTCCGGCTCAGAAAAAGGTTTACCTGAGCCAAAAACAAAGTTGGCTGCCACTGACCAGGCGCCAATATCATAACTATTTACCAGTTTTATCTCATGCCGCTGGTCATGCAGGGCATAAAAGGGCTGCCCCTCATTTAAACCGGCAAAGGTATGCACCACCTGCCCCAGGGTATAAGAGAACCAGCCCGAATACTGGCCCGCTTTTTTTTGGATTAGAAACTCAATCCCCTGGGCAGAACCATCCCCGGTAAAAAACAGTTCGTCAGGATTAAATTCCTCGTTGGTCCGGAAGCGCAGAGAGAACTCCGACAGCCCCTGCATTTCCTTCCAGTATCCTTCCACATCAAAAAGCCAGCCGTGGGTTTCGTAGGCAATACCCAGTACATAATGGCTGGCGCTGCTTACTTCTACCTGCCCGCCATCGGCCAGCAACCAGAAATCACGGGAGCCTTCGGTAAGGTTTTCATTGATTACCCGGTTGACAAACTGGTAATGCAAACCATAAGCGGCCTTTAGCTTTATTTTATCCTGTAGCTGATAGGTCATATTCAAGCGCGGGGCAAAGAAAAAATTATCCGTCATTTCATAGTAGGTGGCCCTGAGGCCGGCATCCACGGTAAATTTGGTAGTTGGGGTCCAGGAGTCGGCCAGGTAAACCGAAGTATAGTAGGCTTCCTGATCGGTTTGCAGGATAGTGATGCTATCATCCCGGACAGCCTGGTAATCAATAGCTGTTTGCGTATAGGCAGCCCCCACCGAAAGCTTATGCTTAGCGGAAAGAAGAATTTCATTATCGAAGGTTACGGTATAATCCGTAACCTTGTTTTCTTCAATGCCTCCGGCTTTTATTTCATTTTCCAGCGAATCGAGGGCAGGGATTGTTTGCCGGAAAACGCCCCGGATATCATAATTACTAAAGTATTCTGAGCCCGCAACCAGCAAGTTAGTGTACCATTTGCTGTTCCATTGCCGCGACCATTTTAACGAAGCGCCCAGGTTGCCCCAGTCGGTTTTTTCAGCCACATCAATGGTCAGGTGCCTGACAGGGATACCGGAGCCGAAGTTAACTATCCGCAACAAGTTCCGCGATTGGTCAAGAAAATCACGGCCATTATACACACTTGCCGAGAGCATATCTTTGTCAGAAGGCCGGAAGGATAGTTTGGCATTCCAGTCATAAAAATAGAAGGCCGGCTCAATCTCATTAAAGTTAAGGTTACGAAACTGCTGGTCCTTATCCAGGAGGTTGCCGGTCAGGTTTTTATAGAGGTCGCTTTGGATTACATCGGTGTAGGACCTGCGGCCGGCCACCAGCACTGAAACCTTTCTCCCCAGGGGAAGTTCCAGCATAGCATTGGCACTCAACAGGTTAATACCCACATTACCGCCAAATTTTTCGAAGCTACCCGTTTTTCCCGTCAGGTCAACCACACTGGAAGTACGCCCGCCATATTTTGCCGGAAAGCCCCCTTTATACAATTGTACATCTTTGATGGCATTGGCATTAAAAGCACTGAAAAAACCAAAAAAATGATCAACTTTATACACAGTCATCCCGTCTAACAGTACCAGGTTCTGGTCGGGGGTGCCGCCCCGCACAAAAAGCCCGGCCGAACTTTCGTTGGTGCCACTAACGCCAGGCAACAGTTGCAGCGAGCGGAAAATATCCACTTCGCCCACATTGGGCAAAGCTGCAATCTGCCGGGTAGATAAGCGTACCCGGCTCACCCCCTCCTGCACATTGATATAATTATTGGTATTGGCCTGGACAACCACTTCGGATAACGAGATGGAAAGCGGCTTAAGACGAATTACCGGGTTACTACCGGCAATATCCTTGTAGGCAAATTCCTTTAAGGCATAGCCCATATAGCTAAACTGAATTATCGAAGTATCCGTTGGGATGCCAAAGAGGGTAAAAAAGCCGTCAACATTAGTAGTAGTGCCTGTTTTACGTGTTTTGATAACGATAGTGGCATACGACAGGGGTTCTCCCGTGCGGGCTTCCACCACCTTGCCACTCAGGGAGTATTGGGCACATACCCCCACAGGGGCTATTAACAGCAAAAGCAGCAGCAAACGCATACCCTAAAATATGGAATATTCTGTATTTCGTTCAACTATGGCTAAGCCGGGCGTTGCGCAATTTGCAAAAAGAGGGGAAATTTTTTCAATCCGCTATCGGTTTCCCTGGTAAGTTCATAGCAGATAGCATAACTGACCGGTTGCAACCCGGCTGCTATAATTTTGTTTTCCAGCTCTTGCCGGTCGAAGCCATGATGACCATGAAAGGCACCCTCATGAAAGCTGCCATCCTCTTGGTCTAAATCAATAATCGCCAGATAGCCCCCCGGATTAAGCAATTGATAAAATTTGGCCAGAATAGCCCCGGTGTCGGCTATATGGTGCAGGGTGAGCAGGCTATAAATCAGGCCATACCGGTCAGCCGGTAGCGGTTGCTTGTTCAGGTCATATTGTACAGGCTTAAAATGGGCTACTTGCAACGTTTTGCATTTGTTCCGGGCTACTTTGGTCATTTCGGCCGATTCATCCATCAGCACCACATTTTTCAACTTATCCTTAAGGGCAAAACTCAGCAAACCGGTACCGCTACCATATTCCAGAGCTGAGGTGATTTTCGTTAAGTCGATTCTGTTAGCCAAAAAACCGGCAATCTCTGCGGCCCGCTGTACCCGTACCGGGTCATCATCCCAGGTAGCTGCTTTTTCATCAAACTCCGCCATACTATAAAAGTTTCGTTGTCTTTTACCTTGCCCAAAACCGCATCGTTAACCAGGTACGGACCTGACCAGGGATAAAATGGTTCCTGGCTGCAATAATACTATATTTTACTCCATGTAGTTTATGTTGGCGAAAGTAATCTACCGATACGGCCGGAAGCAGCACAGCTTGCTTACGCTGTAAATAGAATATTGGGGTAGTTACGACCGGCAACTTCTCTTCCCGGGCCTGCAATCCGGCCGCCAGGCCCAGCATCTCGCTATTGCTGCTTTGCCGGTAGCCGGGCCATAAGATTTTCCCAGGCCAACCAATCACCCGGGAGCCATGAACGGGCCATAAGGGCGGGTTATGCCGGTTGCCAAAGGCCATAGCCCGAAAGATTTTTGTGAATTTTTCGGGCTAACGCAAAAAACAAGGAATATGGCGCTCATAAGCAGTATAGCAAGGAGAGCTGTTATTATCAGCTTTTGCATAAATATACAGACGATCCTGCTGACTAAAGGGTTGAGGTACAGCAGTAATTGTTCAGGTATAGTTACACCTTTTTCACCTTTATGGCATAAAACCCTTTCGGCCCTTCTGCCAGTTCAAAAACCACCTTGTCGCCTTTGGCAATTTCTTGCCCGGCCAGCCCGGATAT
>Ga0256839_1000492_pt1 | contig 51289 bp, 43 predicted proteins | sample 354166metaG_FD_185968 | JGI IMG/M metagenome (GOLD analysis project Ga0256839, IMG submission 185968) | Hydrothermal vent microbial communities from Mid Atlantic Ridge, Atlantic Ocean - 354-166 | ecosystem: Environmental > Aquatic > Marine > Hydrothermal vents | place: Atlantic Ocean: Mid... | reverse complement strand
CTGAGCATACCGGCAGGCGCGCAAACCGGGCAGAGCTACCAGCTCAGCCCGGGCAACACCATCCTTGCCGGTCCAGGCAACCAGGCCGTTGAACTGACAACCTTAAGAGGAACCGTAACAGTCGGAGACACAACAGCCCTTGCAGACACCATAACCTCCCCGGGGACCCTGACCGTGGGAAAAGGAGCGGAAGAACCCCTCACAGTCACAGTCACAGGAGGCGGACAGCCCGTCCCCGGAGCAGAGCTTCTGTTCCTTGTTGATGACCCTTCAACAGCAACAGCCGGCAACACAACCGCCGCAACCGGTACAGACGGCAAAGCCACAGTAAACCTTAATGTTGCACAAGCCGGCAGGGGAGTCCGGCGTAAAACCTTTATAAAGCGATGGGATATCGGAAATATGTCTTTATTGCAGGACGTAACGGAGAATGAAATTCCAAAGGATGTCGATAAGCCGTGCGGAATACTCTCCAAGGTATCGCAGATAAAGCTTTTCCGCCGGACTCCCCTGCCGGCGGGCGGCATTTTTATGCCACTGTAAGGTAAACATAAAAGGCAACACAGCAGGTGCCACCACAGTCAGAATCTCAGCCCCGGGGCTTGGGGAAGCGACAACCGGGATTTCAGTTTGCATGGACTTCGACGTTTCAGATTTCATCCACGCATTCCTTGACTTACATCCGCGGGGTTGATAATATAATTTACCCTTTTTTGGAGAAATCGTTCTTTTGGCGGGTGTTGCCGGTCTTAACACTGGTTCAAACCGGATAACCCGACCTGTTGTTTGTTTCAACTTCATGCAATTTGCGATTGACTGAAAAACTGCCCCGCCACGTTTATCCAGGATGAAGGGATGTGCTGTTTGCCGTTTGAGGGTTCACGGGTGAATACGGTCGGCGGAATCGGAGGCTTCAATGAAAATAGCTATAGGGTGTGATCATGCCGGAGTTGCGCTGAAGAATGAAATCGTTCCCGTTCTCAGAGAGATCGGAATACAATGGGATGATTTCGGCACAAACGAAGAAAAGTCCGTGGACTATCCCGACTTCGGCGAGAGGGTCTCTGAAATGGTGTCGCAGGGTAAAGTGGAAAGGGGCATCCTGATCTGCGGCACCGGCATAGGCATGTCGATCGTGGCGAATAAATTTCCGGGGGTAAGGGCGGCGTTGTGCAGGGAGGGTTATACCGCGAAGATGAGCAGGCTGCATAATGACGCAAACATCCTTGTTCTGCCGGGAAGGATCATCGACGGCGACACCGCAAGGAATGTAGTGAAGATCTGGTTTACAACCGATTTTGAAGGGGGCAGGCACCGGAAAAGGCTCGACAAGATACGGGCAATCGAGGAGAGACTGCTGAAGGCACCATGAACATGAATGAGCTGAAAAAAACCGATCCGGAGGTCTATAGGGCCATCGAAGGAGAGATCAGGCGCGAGCAGGACAAGATTGTCCTTATCGCGTCGGAGAATTATGCGAGCAAGGCCGTCCTGGAGGCGCAGGGCTCGGTGTTTACGAACAAATATGCCGAAGGTTATCCTGACAGGCGCTACTACGGCGGGTGTGAATACGCGGACGTGGTTGAGAAACTCGCCATAGAGAGGGCGAAGGAACTCTTCCCCGGCGCCGAACACGTCAATGTACAGCCGCATTCCGGGACGCAGGCGAATATGGCCGTTTACTTTTCAGTGCTTAAGCCCGGCGACCGGATTCTCGGCATGAACCTCAGCCACGGCGGTCATCTCTCCCACGGCGCACATGTGAATTTCTCGGGCGTCTTCTACGAGACATTCTCTTACGGTGTGGACCGTGAGACCGGCATGATTGATTATGATGAGGTGCGGCGCCTTGCAAAACAGTACAGGCCGAAACTGCTCCTTGCAGGGGCGAGCGCGTATTCAAGGATAATCGATTTCAAGGCACTCGCCGGTATCGCCAGGGAAGCAGGCGCCTATTTTCTCGCAGACATAGCCCATATAGCAGGACTTGTGGCAACAGAGAATCATCCGTCCCCGGTGGCATATGCAGATTTTGTCACTTCAACGACACATAAAACTCTCAGGGGACCCCGCGGCGGAATGATTATCTGTAAAGCCGGATATGCCAGAGTGATTGACAAAATGATCTTCCCGGGCATCCAGGGAGGTCCCCTCGTGCATGTCATTGCAGCCAAGGCCGTTGCGTTTAAGGAGGCGCTGAGACCTGAATTCAGGCGTTACCAGCTTCAGATAATAAAAAATGCCGGGGAGCTGGCGGATGCGCTCATCAGAAAAGGTTTCAGGGTTATTTCCGGAGGCACCGACAACCATATGATGCTTATAGACCTCACGGACAGGAACATAACCGGCAGGGATGCCGAAACCGCCCTTGACCGCGCGGGCATTACGGTAAACAAAAACTCTATTCCCTATGACGATAAACCGGCGTCGGTTGCAAGCGGAATAAGAATCGGAACGCCGATCGTTACAAGCCGCAGGATGAAAGAGCCCGAGATGGTCATTATAGCGGACCTGATAGACCGGGTTCTGAAGAATCCGGACAACAGTGAAACCATAAAGCATGTCAGAGACAAGGTAAAGGCGCTGTGCAAGAGGTTTCCCGTTTATGAAGATATAGAAATTTAACGGTTGTTCCCGGCGAATTATGCGCTGTCCCTTTTGCAATCACATAGAAGACAAGGTTATCGACTCGAGACAGAGCAAGGACGGAGATGTAATCCGGCGCAGGAGGGAGTGCCTTAAGTGCGAGGGGCGGTTTACGAGCTATGAGAGAATAGAAAACATACTGCCCCATGTAATCAAGAAGGACGACAGGCGGGAACCCTTCGACAGGCAGAAGATACTCCAGGGGCTCGAGAAGGCGTGTGAGAAAAGGCCTGTCGGCGTGGAGGTCAGGGAAGCGCTGGTAAACAGAATCGAAAAGAATATACAGGCTGTCGGTGAAAAGGAAGTCCCCAGTTCCTTCATCGGCGAACAGGTCATGGACGGCCTGAAGGAAATCGATGAAGTCGCATATGTAAGATTCGCCTCGGTATACAGGCAGTTCAAGGACATAAAGGAATTCATCCAGGAAATCAAGGAGATAGCCTACAACAAGAAAAAGACTTGAAAACGCTATCATTGCACGCTTATGCCACATTTAAGGTAAAGTCGCGTTTCAAGCTCTGCAACCCCGCATTTTCCCCCTTTCCAATGCCTTCATCATGCCGGATAAAGTCGGTTTTGAAGGGTTAATGCGAAGGTTACAAACGGACACTTATTATTTTGCCCGTTTATTCCGTATTAATACCTATAACCATGACTTATACGGTCTTCACCGTCTTGACAATAGAAGGTGGAAACGATATATTAAAACATAGGGTTATCCATGTTCGAGAAATTCACTGAAAGAGGCAGAAAAGTAATAATTTACGCCAGGGAAGAGGCAGAAAAACGGCAGAATGACTACCTCGGCACCGAGCATCTCCTCCTTGGACTGCTGAGAGAAGAAGACAGCCTCCCGATGATAATTATCAAGAAGATGGGTCTCTCGGCGGAAGAACTTCGTATGGAGGTTGAAAGGAACCTCCCCTCCGGTTCGAATATCCTGACATTCGGGGACATCCCGTTTACTCCCAGGGCCAAAAAGGTGCTTGAACTCGCGGTCGAAGAGGCAAGGCTGCTTGGTCACAGTTATATCGGAAGCGAACACCTGCTGATCGGATTAATCAGGGAAGACGCGGGAATAGCGGGCAAGATTCTGAGGAGCCTTGGCGCAAATCTCCTCGGCGTACGCCAGCTTGCGATAAATCTTTCCATGCGCAAACTGCAGTCCGGCGCCAAAGACAAAAAAACGCTTACTCCCGCACTTGATGAGTTCGGCAGGGATATTACGCAGCTTGCAAGGGAGGGTAAGCTTGACCCTGTAATAGGACGGGAGGACGAGATAGAAAGAGTGCTTCAGATCCTGAGCAGGAGGGTCAAGAACAATCCCGTAATCATAGGCGAGTCCGGCGTGGGCAAGACCGCTATAGTGGAAGGGCTTGCCCAGAGGATAGTTGCAGAGGAGATACCTGAAAACCTTCTGGACAAGAGGCTTGTAAGCCTGGACCTCGGCGCCCTTATAGCAGGCACGAAGTACAGGGGCCAGTTCGAGGAAAGGCTCAAGCTCGTGATGAAAGAGATTGTCAACTCCAACAGGGTCATACTCTTCATAGACGAACTGCACACACTGGTAGGCGCCGGTGCCGCCGAAGGCTCAATCGATGCATCCAACATGCTTAAACCCGCGCTTTCAAGGGGCGAGATACAGTGCATAGGCGCCACCACCCCGGATGAATACAGGAAGTATATTGAAAAGGACGGTGCGTTTGAACGACGGTTCCAGCCCATTTACCTCCAGCCTCCCAGTGTGGAGGAGAGCATACGCATACTGAAAGGCCTGAAAACGAGGTATGAAGTTCACCACAAGGTGAAGGTCAGCCCTGAGGCCGTCAGGGCGTGTGTAAATCTTTCCGACAGATATATCACAGACAGGTTCCTTCCCGACAAGGCCATTGATGTGATGGACGAGACAGGAGCGAGAATCAAGCTCAAAAGGTATACGATGCCTCCCGAGCTTCGCGAGCTTGAGAAAGAGCTCAAGAGGCTTAACAAGGAAAAAAATCTCTATGTGAAACTCCATGATTTTGAAAAAGGCGCCGCCGTAAAGAATGAAGAGGACAGGATAAGAAGGCTGTACGACAATCTGAACAAAAAATGGCGCGAAAACCAGCAGAAGGACATTCCGCTCATACAGGAGGATGACGTATCCTTTACCGTGTCCAAGATTACGGGCATCCCCCTCTCCAAGCTTGAGGAGAAGGAATCGGAGAAGCTCCTTCGCATGGAAGAGGAAATACACAAGAGGATCGTGGCCCAGGACGAGGCTGTCAGGGCCATCGCAAAGGCGATCAGGAGGTCACGTGCCGGCCTGAAGGCGAGAAAGCGGCCTATCGGTTCCTTTTTCTTCCTCGGCCCCACCGGTGTGGGCAAGACCGAGCTTGCAAAGGCGCTGACCGAGTTTCTGTTTAATGATGACAATGCATTGATAAAAATAGACATGTCGGAATACATGGAGAGGTTCAATGTCTCCAGGCTGACCGGCGCGCCTCCGGGGTATGTCGGTTATGAAGAAGGCGGCCAGTTGACCGAAATGGTCAGAAGAAGGCCGTACTCGGTCGTGCTCTTCGATGAGATTGAAAAGGCCCATCCCGATGTGTTTAATGTCCTGCTGCACGTGCTTGACGAAGGTGTCATCACCGACAACTTGGGCAGGAAGGTTGATTTCAAGAATACCGTAATAATAATGACATCAAATATCGGCACCAAGTACATTGACAATGCAACGCCCCTGGGCTTTCAGCAGGCGACAGCGCAGAGCAGTTACAGGAAAATTAAAGATTCCGTCCTCAATGAGCTTAAAAAGACGTTTAACCCCGAGTTTTTAAACAGGATAGACGAAATAGTGGTCTTTCACCAGCTCGAGAAAAAACACCTTGTGGAGATTGTCAACCTGCTTATCGATGAGTTGAACAGGGAACTCCTTGATCAGGACCTTGCCATTGAAGTGAGCGACGAGGTGACGGACTGGCTGATCGAAAAGAATTACCAGCCGTCATACGGCGCAAGGCCCATGAGAAGGGCGATCCAGAAATATATAGAAGACCCTCTCTCCGAGGAAATACTCAGGGGCAGGTTCAAGGATGTAAAAAAGGTCAGGGTTATCCTTGAGAACGGCTCTCCCGTGTTCATTGAAAGTGAAGTGGAGGCATTCGTTTCATAACTGTCCTCTCTCCCCTCATTTATGATCCACTGAAAAATCTCCATCGGGAAAATTGACTTATCTTACAAAGTGTTATATATTCTTATGTTCTGCATCCATGCAATCGGCGGTGTTTTTATGCCGCTGTAAGGTCAACAGGGCGGATTATTTGGAAGGCTATCATGCAGCCACAGTCAATGACAGGTTACGGCAGGGGAGAGGCCGGCGGTTTCCGCGTGGAGATACGCTCCTCCAACCATAAGAATATTGATATTCATATCAATGCCCCGTACTATCTTTTTTCTTTTGACACCGAGGTCAGGAAGAGGGTGAAGCGGAAGTTCAGCCGGGGACGTATAGAGATATATGTGTACAGGCAGGACGCGGAAGATGTAAAACTGAAGGTGAACAAATCACTTGCCAGGGAATATTACAACGCGCTTGTATCCCTGAAGGACGAACTTTCGATCGCCGGTGAGGTGGGTATCGATATTATCGCTTCACAGAGGGACATCTTTGTGCTGGATGAGCCCGGGATAAATGCCGGTGATTTTTATGACGCACTTGAGACTGCGCTGGAGGAGTTACAGAAAAGCCGCATCGAGGAAGGCAGGAATCTTGTGGATGACATTGCAGGGAGAATAGTCATGTTGAGAACGTATATAAACCGCATTGAAGACATGAGGGAGGACTTTGCAGCATCCGCCCGGCAGAGACTCCATGACAGGATAAAGGAACTGCTGGGGAATGTTCCCATAGATGAATCGCGGATAATTCAGGAAACCGCCATACTCGTTGAAAAATCCGACATCACCGAGGAGATGGTAAGGATAAAGAGCCATCTTGACCAGTTCGAGGAGGTTCTGAAATCAGGCAATATCATCGGCAAGAAGATGGATTTCTTCATACAGGAGCTGCGCCGTGAAGTCAATACGACAGGCTCCAAATCGCAGGATGTCGGGATATCGACCAATGTGGTGGAGATGAAACACGAACTTGAAAAGATAAAGGAACAGATACAGAACCTGCAGTAGGAGGGGAGTTAATCTTCACCTTAATGTTGCATAAACGGGCACAGGAATCCGCCGGCAAACCTTTATAAAGCGATCGGATATCGGAATATGCTGTTGTTGCGGGAAATAACGGAATGTGAAGTTCCAAAAGACGCCCATATGCCGTGCGGAATATTTCCTGAAGGTATCGCGGATAAAGCTTCCCCGTCAGACTCCTGTGCCCAGCAGGCGGTGTTTTTATGCAACCGGAAGGTTAATGTTAACGATAGAGCCTCTTGCAAAAGTGTGAAAATGCCTGCATATGTCATTTCGACCGGAGGGAGAAATCTTCCGGTATCATCGATGAGTTATAAGACATACTCTCTCCGCCGGAGGTGACAGGCAGAGGACTTTTGCAAGAGCCCCGATAATGTAAAATTCATGGAGGCATAAATGAAAAAATCCGATAAAGGACTGAGGCTTATCAATATCGGTTTCGGCAATATCGTATCCGCCTCGAGGGTGATAGCCGTTGTGGCGCCCGGTTCCTCCCCGATAAAGAGGATGCGGGAAGAGGCCGGCGAGAGGGGAAAACTCATAGATGCGACCCAGGGCCGAAAGACCCGGGCGATTATAGTAACGGACAGTGATCACGTGATACTCTCGGCCCTTCAGGTTGAGACCATCACGCAGAGATTCCAGTCGGAGAAGTAGACGATGCAGAGACGCGGCAGCGGCAGAATCCGGCCCTTTCTCAGAAAGGGGACCCTCTTTGTGGTATCCGCCCCTTCGGGCGCGGGCAAGACCACGCTCTGCAGGGAGCTGCTCAGGAGAATCCCGGACATCAGGCTCTCCGTGTCTTATACCACGCGTGCGCCGAGGGAAGGCGAGATCAACGACGTGCACTATACTTTTGTAAGCGAGAAGAGATTCAGGGGCATGATCGGGAGGGGGGAGTTTGCCGAATGGGCCGTGGTTCACGGCAACCTGTACGGCACATCCCTCAGAAGGCTGAAAAAATTAATCAGGGATGGTTATGATATAATACTCGACATCGATGTCCACGGCGCAAGGCAGTTGAAAAGCACGTGGAACAACGCGGTTTATATCTTTGTGCTCCCCCCCTCGATGCAGATTCTCAGGAAAAGGCTTACTGCAAGAAAGACGGAGTCCGCTGAGAGGATAAAAGAGAGACTTGAGAATGCAAAGGCCGAAATAGCGGGTTACAGGGACTATGATTATATTATCGTTAATGATAAACTTGACAAGGCATATGACGAACTTGAAGGCATTGTCATGTCTTCGAGAATCAGGACAGCGAACATCAATCCCGAATGGATAGCCGGTTTCGTGAAATAAATCTCTGCTCCGCCGCCGGTATTTTATGCAACCGGATGGTACACCTTAATGTTGCACAAGCCGGCAGGGGAGTCCGGCGTAAAACCTTTATAAAGCGATGGGATATCGGAAATATGTCTTTATTGCAGGACTTAACGGAGAGTGAAATTCCAAAGGATGTCGATATGCCGTGCGGAATACTCTCTAAGGTATCGCGGATAAAGCCTTTCCGCCGGGCTCCCCTGCCCGCGGGCGGCATTTTATGCCACTGTAAGGTACAGTAAGGATAAAAATAAGACAGCGAATGACCGATAAATATTAAAAGGAGGGTTTTTCATGGATATAATTTCACTGCCCATAGAGTGTAACAATGAAAAGATCGACGGTATCTACCGCCTGGTGGTCGCCTCTGTAATGAGGGCGAAAGACCTGTCAAAGGGCGCGCTGCCCAGGATTGCCTCGAGGGCCAAGAAGATAACCACGCTCGCCATTGAAGAGGTCGCTACAGGAGCCGTAAACGTGCTTACCGGTGAAGAGGCGGTCAGGGCCAACGAGGAAGCCAGGAAACTCACTCACAAACGCATGATGGATGAGGCGCAGCAGAAAGAGACGATGCCGGAGGACATGTCCGAGATCGAGAAGGACCTCAAGGTTTATCTCAGTGAAAAAGAGGAGATGAACAATACAAAACCCCACGAGGATATCTTCAGGGACAACTGATGTGGCGCTGTTCGAGAAACGCAAGATCATCTTGGGCGTCAGCGGGAGCATAGCGGCCTGCAGGTCCGTGGACATCGCACGACGGCTGGCCGATGAGGGGGCCGATGTCAGCGTGGTGATGACCGGCGCGGCACGGCGCTTCATCACACCTTATCTGCTTGAAGCCGTAACCGGGAATCCCGTGCATACGGACATATTCGGCGACCCGTTCGTGCATATCAACCTCCCGAAGTCTTCCCAGCTCTTTATCATCGCCCCTGCAACGGCGAACACGATAAACAAGCTTTCCGCAGGAATCGCGGACAACCTGCTCTGCAACATGTGGCTTGCCTATGAAGGGCCTGTAATTATTGCACCTGCAATGAATTACAGGATGTACCGCAGCGGCATAGTCAGAAAAAACATCGGGGAACTGCGGAAATCGGGGGTGCGTTTTGTCGGACCGGTCACCGGCAGCCTTGCATGCGGTGAAGAAGGCGAAGGCAGAATGGCGGATGTGGCGGATATCGTGGAGGCGGCTGTATCGGCCCTGACGCCCAAGGACCTTGCCGGCCACAATATCATTGTTACGGCAGGACCCACAATCGAGCCTATAGATCCGGCAAGGTTTATTTCAAACCGCTCTTCAGGGAAGATGGGATATGCCGTTGCGCTTGCGGCAAAAAGACGCGGCGCCGATGTTACGCTGATCAGCGGTCCGACGTGCCTGAAGGCGCCTGAAGGGGTCGCCTTTGTCCGCGTGGAAAGGGCGTCCGAGATGGAAGCCGCGGTGTTACATCACTTTCACAGTGCGACATGTGTCATCATGGCGGCTGCCGTGTCCGATTTTTCCCCGTCTTCGATAGCGAGGGTGAAGCTCAGGAAAAGGGATGTGATGTCGTTGAACCTGAAGAAAAACACCGATATACTCAAGAAAATCGGCGGCAGGAAAGGCGGGCGCATTCTCATAGGCTTTGCGGCGGAGAGCGGCATGGATGTCAGGAGCGCGGGGGAGAAACTGAAAGAGAAGAATCTTGACATGATAGTCCTTAACGACATATCGCGGAAGGACGCAGGCTTTGATGCCGACACCAATATCGTGACCCTCATCGACAGGAAAGGGGAGGTTGCGGAGTACCCCATGATGAAAAAGATCGAGGTGGCCGGGATCATACTGGACAGGATGCTGCGCTATCATGCCGCCGGAGGGCGTTAGGCGGCCGGTTTATTCAAAATCCGCATATATCTCACCGAAGTTTATCCCCGCAATGCTTTTTTTCCGCCGGTACCTGTTTTTCACGGACCATTTGGCATCAACAAGCTCCGGCGCGTTTATGCCGTTCCGCAGTGTCAGGAATGCCTCCGTGAATGCCGCGAGGTGATCGGCCGCCTCAACGATCTCACCGTCTCTGGGGTTGAACCCGTCTTCATTGAAACGGCTGTTTATCTCGTCCGATTTTTTCCTGCGCTTCTTGCCGTTGATCATCACGATACTTGCGAATTCATTCTCGGTGAACATCTTCATGTCGGCATGCCACTCTTTGGGAATCAGGTTGTAGACCTCTTTCTTCATCTGCTGTTTCTCGTAAACCTTTATCATTTTTTCAAATTCCCGGATGGATTTCTTGACCGGGGAAATTATGTCCCTCGTGAGAACCTCGGGCAGGTCATGAAACAGGCCCGTATAAAAATTGTTGATACACCTGCTCCTGCATGCGCGGATTTCAAGTGAGAAAAGATAGGATAATATCGCGACAATCAGCATGTGGCCGAGGACCGATGTCCTGGGCACCATGTGCAGATGGCTCCACCTGACCTGGAACCTCAGCTGCCCGCAGAGCGAGACGAAATTCTGCAGGCTCGCATGCTGCAGCAGCTCACGCAATCCCCTGAGGTCGAGATACTCTTCCTGCCTCCGCTCCAGGTCCCTTCCTATTTCGGCGATCTCGTAACCTCTGGGATTTGCATGTTCAATGATGTTGAACTCCCATTTCGTGGCATAGAAATGCGCGGCCCCCAGTATCCGTTTGTTTACGTCTTCACGCGTATCCGAGAAATAGTCCCTGAACCTCCTGCTGAAATCCTTTCCGAGCGGTGACAGGACCGGTTCCAGTTGCTGGTAGACCCATTCATTCAGTTTTTTGTACCGGGAGGCGTCTTCCCTGATTTTATGGAATATCTGCGGTTTCAGGTCCGTGATGACAAGACGCTGCAGGAATTCAAAGATGCCTCCCTCTATAATATCAATCCAGTTGAACTCCTTGTTGTCTTTCTCGAACTTGCCCAGGATATAGGCGATTATCATCTTATGGGACTGCTTGTCCAGTTCCCTCAGGTCCACCGGGCGTATCTTGTCGTTCCACCTCTGCATGTTGGCGGCATCGAATATTCTTAAAAGAAACGATTTTCTCAACATAACCTTACAGCGGCATAAAAACACCGCCAGCGGACTCTCCTGCCGGCTTGTGCAACATTAAGGATAATTCAAGGATGCTCTTTAAGGATTTGCCTGATCTCCGCGATGTCTTTTTCGAGTTGCGCGGCGAGATCCTCGACCTTTGAGAATTTTATCTCGTCCCTGATCCTCCTGATAAAATCGACCCTCAGCGTCTTTCCGAGGAGTGTGCCTTCGAAATCCAGTATGTGGGTTTCGAAACTGAACTTCTTGTCTTTGAACGTGGGGTTGCAGCCTATATTCGTGGCCCCCCCGTAGACCTTCCTGCCCACTCTGACTTTAACGGCGTAAACCCCGTCTTTCGGCAGCAGCTCGTTTGCAGTGGAGAGATTGGCCGTCGGTGTGTTCAGGAGGCTCTTGCCCCTTTTCGCGCCTTCTATGACCACCCCTTCCACGGAATACGGCCTGCCCAGGAATTTCGCCGCCTCCTCCACCCTGCCCTTTGCAATCAGGGTTCTGATCCTTGAGCTGCTGACCACCGTATTATCTATCCTGATCTCGTCCACAACCGTCACGGAGAATCCGTATTCCCTGCCCAGGGCCTTCAGCAGTTCCGGGGAGCCTTTTCTGCCCTTGCCGAACATGTAGTTGGAGCCGATGAGTATCTCCCTTACCTCGATCATCCTGCAGAGAATGTTTCTTATGAAATCCTCCGCGGTTATCGAGGCGAACTCCTTCGTGAAATTTATGCAGATTATAACGTCTATGCCGCAGTTTTTTATCAGCCTGATTTTTTCCTTATACGGTGTAAGGAGCTTCGGGGCCCTTTCAGGAGCGATGACCCTCAGCGGATGGGGCACGAAAGTGAAAACAATCGACGTGCCGCTGTTTTTTTTCGCCCTGTCTATAAGCATGCGGAAGAGCGCCTGGTGGCCGAGATGCACCCCGTCGAAATTGCCGATCGTCAGTACGGGATACGGCAGTTTCTGTTTTACGTTTTCTATTCCGTCGATTATCTTCATATCAGGCAATACCCTTTCTCCATCCTCCGGCCGGATTGCCGCGGCCGTTCCGCCGCTTTGTTAATGATGCGCCGTCAGCCTTGACAATTCAACTTTCTCCTAATAAAATCTTTAAAAGGCTTGTAACATATTGAGAATTAACTAATAATGATATTGTTAATGACGTCTCTTTGTCAATCGGCAGTCAAATGCCCGTCTCCCGTTACCGCGGACGGCCGCAATAAAACCATGGCTGAATAATAAATATAAACTTCCATAACCAATATGTCCCTCGATCCAAGGAGGTCATGCAAGGAATGTCAAAGCAAAATATCTCCATCCTCGTAGCCGAGAACAACCTTCCTGATATTGATATTATCAAATCCGCATTAGCCGGCTACGATGATATTAATTACAGTATCGACATTGCAAGGTCCTGCACCGATGCGCTTGCAAAGGCTGCGGACAACCGGTTTGACCTTGTGTTGGTGAATCAGCACCTTCCGGGGATGGAAGGGATATCCATACTCAAGGAGCTTACAGAGAGAAAACTGGGCATGCCCGTGATCATGATAGTTGCGGAAGGGGAGGACCGTCTGGGGGTGCAGGCAATGGATAAAGGCGCCTATGACTACCTGACCAAGAGCGAGATAAGGACGGAGTCGCTGGGCAGGGCCGTGCGCAGGGCCATACAGAGAAAAAAACTCGAGGAGGACATAAAGGAATCCCTTGCAAAGCTGGAGCGCCTGGCCATCCGGGACGGGCTTACGGGCCTGTATAATCATCGCCATTTCCGCGAAGTGATAAGGCAGGAATATAAAAAGGCGACAAGGCACATGCAGCCCCTGTCGTGCATAATGCTGGACCTCGACCACTTCAAGGCGGTGAACGACAATCACGGCCACCAGTTCGGCGATTTTGTGCTTGCCCAGTCCGCTGAAATCCTGAAACGGCTTGTCAGGGATACGGATTTTCTCGCGCGGTACGGCGGGGAAGAGTTTTTTATCATATTGCCCAATACAGACCTGGACGGCGCCTTTATACTGGCGGAGAGGATACGCGTTGCATTTGCAAACAATATATTCAGGAAAGGGAACATTTCGGATGTCGTCACAGTGAGCATAGGGATATCTTCCACTTCCGATGATAATGTGATAAGCGATGAGGAGCTGATCGCCAATGCAGACAAGTCCCTGTACCGGGCCAAGTGGAGGGGAAGGAACAACGTCTGCACCTATGAAGAGGCGGAGCTGGAGGATGCCGCCAGCATAAAGGAAGACGTCAGGAAGATAGAGGACTTCCACAAGAGGCTCAAAAACATCAACGAAAATATAAAGGAAAACTGTATCGAATATGCTCACGACATACTGCGCGAGATCGAGAAGGGATGGGATTATATAAACAACCATTCCGTCAGGGTAAGCCGTTATGCGGAGAAGCTTACCCGGGAGCTGCTGATATCGGAAGAGGATGTCAATGTAATCAAACGCGCTGCACTGCTGCATGATATCGGCATGGTCGGAATCAGTTCGGAGATACTCAAGAAAAACGGTAAACTCACGGAGGAAGAGTATAACGTTATAAAGAGACATTCCAACATAGGCGTCAAGATAATGGAAAAGACCAAGTTGTTCGAAAAAGAACTGCCCATAATACTATATCACCATGAAAGGTTCGACGGCAGCGGCTATCCCCACAGGCTGAAGGGTGATACCATTCCCTGCGGGGCGCGTATACTGGCCATTGCCGCGGCATTTGACGTCATCGTCTCGGACACGGCCTACAAAAAGGCCGGCTCACCGGATGCCGCCCTTAAAGAGCTCAGGAAATGTGCCGGCAAGCAGTTTGACCCTCACATGGTCGATGCCTTTGTCAGGATTATCGGAAAAGATCGGTAGTTTTTCCTGATCCCCCTTAAAGAACCCGTATGAACGTAATCGCATTCTGCGCAAGCCCCAGAAAAGACGGCAACACGGATCTCCTGCTGAAAGAGACGGTGAAAGGCATAGAAGATGCCGGCTTCAGCACGCGGATATTCAACCTCAACTCGATGAACATAATGCCCTGCCAGGATTGCGGCGGGTGCAATGAGACCGGGACATGCATTTATCATGACGACATGGACCATATCTATGATGCGATCAGAGCCGCTGACAGGATCGTTCTCGCCTCTCCGATATTCTTTTTTTCCCTCAGTGCCCAGGCAAAGGCCATGATAGACAGGTGCCAGAGCTTCTGGTGTGAAAAATACCTGCTGAACAAACCCCTCGGGGACAGGGGGGCGGGACGCAGGGGGCTTCTGCTGCTCGTCGGCGGAATGAAAAAAGACACCGGCGTTCAATGCGCCGGCAGTTGCGCAAAGGCCTTTTTCAGGAGCATCAGTGTCCCTGATCACGACATGCTCGCCTTTACCGGCGTTGACGGAAAGGGCGCCATCCTCAGGCATCCTTCCGCGCTTGACGAAGCATATGAGGCAGGCAGAAAACTGGTCAGCGGCGGTCTGCCCTGAGCTGCCCGCAGGCCGCTGAAATATCGGCGCCCCTGCTCCTCCTGACGGTTGCCACTATCTTCGCCCGGTGCAGTATTCTCCGGAACTCCAGTATGCGGGCTTCGTCCGGCCTTGCCGGTTCAGGAAACCGTTCCGCGGCCGTTTCCCCCGGCGGATTGAATGGTATGAGATTCACCTTCGACCTTATGCCTTTCAGCAGGCGGACAAGCCTTGCAGCGTCCTCCGCCGAATCATTGATCTTGTCCAGCAGCACGTATTCAAACGTTATGCGCCTGTTCGGGGGCAGCGGGAACTCGCGGCACGCCGCAAGGAGCTCCTTCAGGGGATATTTCCTGTTTACCGGCATGAGCCGGTTCCTTGTGCTTTCGGTTGTTGCATTCAGCGACACCGCGAGGTTTACGCGCGGCGCCCTCTCCGCAAGCTCTGCGATACGGGGAATGATGCCTGCCGTTGAGACGGTGATCTTTCTCCTTGAAAACCCCATGAGGTCCGTGAGCGTCCTGAGGGCACTGACCACCTCGTCAAAATTTTTCAGGGGTTCCCCCATGCCCATGAACACGATATTTGCGATGGAAGGGGCGGCATCAGGTGACAGGCTGCGGAGATGCCGCTTGGCCGCTATAACCTGGTCGATGATCTCGTACGCCCTGAGGTTCCTCCTTAACCCCTGCCTCCCTGTCATGCAGAACACGCATCCCAGCGCGCACCCTGCCTGCGAGGAGATGCACAGGGTGAATTTGCCCCTGCCGTTTGGTATGAGGACGCTCTCTATGGCCTCCCCGTCCTCCAGGCCGAAGAGAAACTTCACGGTGCCGTCTCCCGATTCCCGGATCTTCAGTACATCCGGGTTGCTTATAAAAGCCCTTTCTTTCAGGCGGCGGCGGAAGTCCTTTGACAGGTCGGTCATGTCGTCGATGGAAACAGCGAGTTTTCCGTATATCCAGTCAATAATCTGCCGCGCCCTGTACGGCCTCTCGCCGAGTTCCTCCACGAGCCGGTGTATCTCTTTTTCCGGTGTCTGTTTAAAGTTTATCTTCATATGTGCCGATACAATAACTGAATTTATCATATCCGGGAAGCGGTGTGATAATCTTCCGCCCTGCCGGCGGGGCGGAATTCCGGGCGCTTTATTTTTTATTCGCAGTCCCGGACGGGGGATGGAACTAATAAAGCAGTTGAATGATAATCCATATTTTATATTATCTCAGCGCAGTATTTTTTGAAAAGGAGATAATTAAGTAAATGCAGAAGATGATCAGAAAGATATTAATAGTGGATGACTCGCCCATCGCACGAAAGATGCTGAAGAGCTGCATACCCCGCGACCGGGGATATGAGTTTTATGAAGCGGGAGACGGCAGGGAGGCTGTTGAGAAATTCAGGGAGACCAGGCCTGACGTGACATTCATGGATCTGACCATGCCGGTGATGAACGGATATGAAGCCATTGAGGAGATTATCAGGATCGACCCCAAGGCCGTGATCATCGTGGTCACCGCCGACATTCAGGTGAAGGCTGTTACAAAGGTTATGAAACTCGGCGCGCACATGGTACTGAAGAAGATACTCAGGAAAGAGGAAGTCGAGGACGCCCTGTTGAAGGCCGAAGATACATTACGGAAATTCAGCTGATGGATGTAAAAAAAGAAAAAATATTGACGGATGAAGAAGTAGACATACTGCAGGAGATAATGAACATCGCTTTCGGGCAGGCGGCGTCCGACCTGGCGGATGTTATCGATATCCATGTGATACTGAGCGTTCCGTTTGTCAAGATACTGCAGGCTCCGGAACTCCCCGGTTATATCAGGGACGAGATCAGGGATATCTGCAACATAAGCATTATTGAGCAGAAATTCCTCGGAAAGTTCAGGGGGAACGCCCTTATGGTGTTCCCTTCCCACGCGGGCAAGGAACTGATTGCCCTGTTCGGCCTGGAAGAAAATATGCACCCTGATGCAGACCCCGCGGAGACGCTCGGAAGGGAAACACTTATGGAAGTCGGCAATATCATGATCGGGGCATGCATCGGGAAACTGTCAGAACTGCTCAGGGACAGTGTAACCTATTCGCCGCCGCGGATTATAATTGAAAACCATCCATGCGACACCATCCCCGACAGCCAGCTCGCCGCGGATGACTCCGCAATTGTGCTGAAGACCGTTTTCAGCTTTGACAGGGGGTCTATCAGCGGATTTGTATTCCTGGTTACCAGCCACGAATCGATACAGTGGCTGAAAGAGGCATTACGGAAATTTATAGAGCGATATGAATGATTTTCGCCCAGATATTTGATGCAATCAACATCGGCCTTGTCATACTCGACAGGGACCTGAAGGTCTGCAAGTGGAACCGCTGGATGGAAATGAACAGCGGCATCCCCGCCGCTGAAATCGTCGGTTCCCATATCTTCGATTTTTTCCCGAATCTGAAGACCCGCAAATTCCTGCGGAGCTGCAAGTCCGTTTTTACGTTCGGGAATTTCTGCTTTTTCTCGCAGAAGCTGCACAGGTGCCTGTTCCCTTTCAAGACAACGGGATGTTTTGATACGAGGTTTGAATACATGCAGCAGAGCTGCGCCATGGGGCCGCTGAGGGATGAAAACAACGAGGTCAAATATCTCTTTATTTATGTCCAGGATGTAACGGAAGCCGCAACATACGAGCAGAAACTCGTTGAGATGAACATGAGGGACAGCCTTACCGGGATTTACAACCGGAGGTTCCTGGAGAGCAAACTCAGGGAGGAATTCAAGAGACACAAGAGATACTCAAGACCCCTGAGCATCATCATGTTCGATATAGACTTTTTCAAAAAGGTCAATGACAAGTACGGCCACCAGTGCGGCGATTTCATTCTGAAATCCGTAAGCTCCATGATCGCCTCGCAGATCAGAAACGTGGACTTCCTGATCCGCTACGGCGGGGAGGAATTCTGCTGCCTCCTGCCCGAGACCGCGCTTGAACCGGCCCTCGGTGTTGCGGAGAGGTTCAGGAAATCCGTGATGGAGCATGACAACAACTTCGACGGCAATAATATCAAGGTCACCATCAGCCTCGGAGTCGCCGAGATAAGGCCGAATATCAGCTCCCCCGAGACCCTGCTTAAAAAGGTTGACGAGGCGCTTTACCGGGCAAAAAGGAAAGGGCGCAACAGGGTTGAGGCCATGATTTGACCGCTTCGGTCCCCTCCACATAAGACCATCCTGCAAGGCGCCCTTAACGTTGCATAAGCCGGCAGTAGAGTCCGCCGTAAAACCTCCGGAATCCCCTGCGCCGGGGAGGTGTTTTTATGCCGCTGTAAGGATAATACAACCGTTTTCGTCAAACTGTTGACGTTGCCGTAATAATGTGGCAATATAAAGTCATGCAGCGAGTGCTGGTCATAGACGACGAAGAATCCATCAGGGAACTCTTAAAGGATTTCCTTGAAAGCAAGGGCCTGGAGGTCGTAACGGCGCCTGACGGCAGGACCGGCCTGTCGCTTCTGAAAGGAGACAGATTCGATATTTTCCTCCTTGATCTCATGATGCCCGGCATGAGCGGCCTTGATGTCCTTAGGGAAGCGGCCGCTGAAAAAATGGACGTCCCCTCGGTGGTTATCACCGCGCATGCCACTGTGCAGACCGCGGTGGAGGCAATGAAACTGGGGGCATTTGATTACATCACGAAACCCTTCAACCTTGAGGAATTCTACATCGCCGTAAAAAGGGCGCTTGACGTCTCCAGACTCCAGGAAGAGAACATCAGGCTGAAGAGAGAGCTGAAGAGGAAGTTCAGTTCCAGGAAAATCATAGGCAATTCCGTCGAGATACAGAACGTCATCAAATTCATAGAGAAAATAGCGGATACGGACAGCACACTGCTCATTACCGGCGAGAGCGGCACCGGCAAGGAGCTTGTGGCCAAGACGATACACTACAACAGCTCAAGGGCGCGGAAGCCCTTTGTCCCGCTGAATTGCGCCGCCATTCCCAAGGATATTCTCGAATCCGAGCTCTTCGGACATGAAAAAGGCGCTTTCACTGGCGCCGTAACCACAAGAATAGGCCGTTTCGAACTTGCAAACAACGGCACCCTGTTTCTGGACGAGATAGGCGAGCTTGCGCCTTCGCTCCAGGTAAAACTGCTCAGAGTGCTCCAGGAACGCGAGTTTGAAAGGGTAGGTGGCATAAAGACCATAAAGGTCGATGTCAGGATAATAGCCGCTACAAACCGGGACCTCGAAAAGGCGGTGGAAGAGGGGACATTCAGGGAAGACCTTTACTACAGGCTGAACGTAATCCCGCTGCACCTTCCGCCCCTCAGGAAGATGAAGGAAGACATTCCCCTGCTCGTGGAGCACTTTATCAGCGAGATTTCAAAGAAAAAGCAGAAGAGGTCTCCGAAGATATCACCGGAGGCCATGGAATGCCTGATGAACTACAGGTGGCCGGGCAATGTGCGTGAACTGGAGAATCTTATAGAGAGGCTGATCATACTGAGTGACGGGGACGTCGTTACCTATGAAGACCTTCCCGAACGCTTTCATAAGAAGAGCCGTATGATTCCCGGGCACTTCCCGCTGAAAGGCGAGAGACTGTCAGCCGAGGGAATCGACCTGAACACCATGCTCGACGAAATCGAAAACAACATGATCGTCCAGGCCCTTGAACTCTCAAAGGGCATAAAGAGCAAGGCAGCGGGGCTCCTGGGGCTCAACAGGACGACCCTTATCGAGAAACTGAAAAAGAAGTCCATCGACTTCAACGTCCACAGAGCCAAGCAGTAGACGGAACATATCTGTAAGGCGCAGCGGCGGAGAGGGCCGATCCCATCCCGGTTTCAGGGACACCCTTGTGGATTTTTCACACGGCGGCTTTTCAGCGGCCCGGGGGACGGAAAGATGTCCGGTATTGAGCTTCCATTCGGAAAATTCAATTTTCACATCAGGCCGGAAGAGCCGCTCATACTTCCGGCATACAAAGGTTCCACCCTGAGGGGCGGATTCGGCAATGCCTTCAGGAGAATCGTATGCGCGCTGAAGAGCAGGGAATGCAGCGGGTGCCTCCTGAAAGACAGGTGCATTTACTCCTATGTCTTTGAAACCCCTCCCCCGCCGGATACGAGGATAATGCGGAAATACACATCCGCCCCGCATCCTTTCATAATCGAGCCGCCGTCCGGGACAAGGCGCGGCTACGGCCCTGAAGACGAGCTGATATTCGGCCTCACACTGGTGGGGAGGGCCGTTGATTACCTGCCTTACTTCATTTATACATTCGATGAACTCGGCAGGACCGGGATCGGCAGGGGGAGGGGGAAATACGAGTTGAAAAAGGTTACGAGTTCAGGGGCAGGAGAAAGGGATGAGGACAACGGAAGAATAATTTATTCGGACGATGACAGGACCCTCAAATCGTTCAGGCCTTCGGTTCTGAATCTTGAATCCGGAATCCTGAATCCGGATTCTCCGGCCTCCGGAACTTTAACTCTGAATTTTGTCACGCCGGCACGGATAATCTACAACAAACATCTCGTATCAGACCCCGAATTTCACATTCTGATAAGGAATCTCCTGCGCAGGCTTTCCCTTATCTGCTATTTCCACTGCGGCGGAGACCCTTCGGCATGGGATTTCAGGGGGATTATCGAACAGGCGAAAGATATAAGAGTGAAAGACAAAAATCTCAGGTGGCATGACTGGCGGAGGTATTCGTCGAGGCAGGAGACAAAGATGAACATGGGCGGGTTTGTCGGTGAGATAACATTTGAAGGCGATATCAGCCCGTTTACGGACTTAATCCGCGCCGGTGAGATTCTGCACATAGGCAAGGGCACTGCTTTCGGGCTGGGGAAATTCCATATTGCATAAAAGGACACGCTTTTCCTCCGGACTCCCCTGCCCGCAGGCGGTATTTTATGCCACTGCAAGGTTAACCGTCTCTTAAAGCAGTTGACTCCGCCGCCAGCAGGCTCTTCCGCCTGTTTATGCAATTCTGTACCGGCGCGCTTCCGGATATCCGTCAATCCCCTGTGGTCAAGCCGCCGCGCGGCTCTTTTCATGCCACCATGACATAAAAAAGAAGATATGCCAATATTATTTTGAGACGGTCAACAACCCACCGATGTTTTTTCTTCCCTCTATCAGCCTCTCCACAACAGAAGGATCGGCGAGCGTGGATGTGTCGCCTATCTCGTTTTCTTTGCCCTCGATTATCTTTCTCAGTATCCTCCTCATTATCTTTCCGCTGCGTGTCTTGGGGAGCCCGTCCACAAACTGAATCGCATCGGGTTTCGCTATGGGCCCTATATCCTTCCTGATCTGCGCAACGAGCTCTTTCTCCAGTTCCGGGCCTCCGTTGAAACCGCTGTTAAGGATGACAAAGGAATATATGCCCTGACCTTTCACCTCGTGCGGGAAGCCCACGACAGCCGCCTCCGACACCGCCGGATGCGCGACGAGGGCGCTCTCGATCTCCGCCGTGCCGAGCCTGTGTCCCGATACATTAATCACGTCGTCTATGCGGCCGAGAAGGAGATAATCCCCGTCCCCGTCGACCTTTGCCCCGTCCCCGCTGAAATAATAACCCCTGAACTGGGAAAAATAGGTCTCCCTGTATCGCTCCGGATTGCCGTAAATGGACCGCGCTATGCCGGGCCATGCATTCCTGATCACCAGCGAGCCCTCTTCGCCTGTGCCGGCCGCGGTGCCGTCGGCCTTGAGTATCGCGGGCTCCACCCCGAAAAACGGCCTGCCTGCGTGACCGGGCTTCATCGGCACAGCGCCCGGAAGCGATGAAATGAGAATCCCCCCTGTCTCCGTCTGCCACCATGTATCCACTATAGGGCATCTCTCCCGGCCTATGTTTTTGTAGTACCACAGCCATGCCTCGGGATTTATGGGTTCACCGACAGAGCCGAGCAGCCTGAGGCTGCCGAGATCCCTCTTCCTGGTCCACTCCTCGCCTTCCTTGGCAAGCGCCCTTATAACGGTGGGGGCGGTGTAAAAGATATTCACGCCGTACTTTTCCACTATCTCCCAGAACCTGTCGGGTGCGGGGTATGACGGCACCCCTTCAAACATTATGCTTGTCGCTCCGCAGCACAACGGCCCGTAAACGATGTAGGAATGACCTGTTATCCAGCCTATGTCGGCGGTGCACCAGTAAGTATCCTCCTCGTGATAGTCAAAGATGTATTTGAATGTAGTTGCCGCATAGAGCAGGTATCCGGCGGTTGTATGGAGCAAACCCTTGGGTTTTCCCGTGCTGCCGCTCGTGTAGAGAATGAACATGGGATCTTCGGAGTCCATCTGCTCGGGCTCGCACCATGATGATATATCCTCCCCGGCGAGTTCGTCTTCGGCGAAGAAATCCCTGCCCTCTTTCATGGAAACTTCCATCCCGGTGCGCCTGAACACGAAACAGCGCTGTATGTCCGGGCTTTCCTCCATTGCCGCGTCTGCATTGTTTTTCAGGGGTATCACCTTCCCGGCCCTGAACGAACCGTCCGAGGTGACAAGGATTTTCGCCCTGCAGTCATTAATCCTCTCCCGCAGCGCAGATGCGCTGAATCCGCCGAAGACCACGCTGTGCACGGCGCCGATGCGGGTGCACGCCAGTATGCCGACGGCCAGCTCGGGGATCATCGGCAGATAGAAAACAACCCTGTCGCCTTTTTCAACGCCTGACTTCTTAAGCAGGTTGGCGAACCTGCATACCTGCCGGTGAAGCTCCTTGTATGTATAGATCCTGTTCTCACCGTCCTCCGCCTCCCAGATAAGGGCCGCCTTGTTTTTCCTGTGGGTTGTCAGATGCCTGTCAAGGCAGTTATAGGATACATTCAGTCTGCCGCCCGGAAACCATCTGATAAGCGGTTTCTCGAAGTCCCTTTCAACGACCCTGTCCCATTTCCTGAACCATGACAGATTATCCTCAGCCATATCCGCCCAGAAACCATCCGGGTCTTCCACAGATCTCCGGTATAACTCCTCGTACTCTTTTTCGCTCTTGACATGCGCGCGTTCCGAGAACTCTTCAGGCGGCGGGAAAACGCCGTAACTGCCGTCCTTTGTAGACATAATGTCCAACCCTCCTTATAATTAGGTTTAGAAAGTGAGAACATGCATTTTCACTGAAATTGAACGTTCCACTTAAATTTTAAGGTAATCATACACCAATAAATTTCACAGGGCAAGCCCTGTGATCCCGACACCGACATGAGCCTGAAAAAGAAAACGGCACAGCCGCCCCCGCCTGCCGGCAGGCATGAAACGGTCCGGCGTGAGATCATTTCCGCAATTGCCGGCAGGCCGCTCTCCATAAAATATATATCGGCTGCTGTAAAAATATCTGAAAAGGAAATATACGCACACCTCCGGCATATCGGCAGGACGGTCAACAGCAGGGGGCAGAGGCTTGTCATCACGCCTGCGGAATGCAGGAGATGCGGATTCGTGTTCCGGAAACGGGAAAAATTCAAAAGGCCGGGCAGGTGTCCGGTATGCCGCGCCGAGACAATAAAAGAGCCGCTTTTCGGTATCCGCTGAATAGGGGATTCCCTTACCGTAAAAATATACTTTTCCTTACTTAAGGGCACGCCCGATTGTTCCGATAAGTCAGACATGTCAACAACGGTCCGGGCATCCGGCGCGGATGGTTCCGGCATGTCGGGCGTGATGCCCGGCCAGATTATCCGTCTAATTCAAAAGGAGGAGAAGAGATATGAAAAAGAAGATCGTCTCGGCGATTTGCCTTGTGCTCGTGCTTGCATCCATGCTGCTGTCCGCAGGCTGCAGCGGCGACGGCGGCGGAAGCGGCACCGACGCTGCAAGCATAAGCGGCAGCGGGGAATAAAAACGTGATTTTATTTGAAAGAACGACTTAAACGTAAATGAACAACGGAGGAAGCAAGACATGAAAGTATTAAACATAATGAGATCCCGCTTTTCGGTCGGGATAATCCTGTTTGCAGTATTGCTGTTTACCGCCTCTTACGCAGGCGCCCTGACGGCAGGCGAGACCTACACTATAAAAGTCCAGAAGATAAATTCGGACGGCACGGTGAATTCAGGCGGCACATCTTCCTCCGCCACCGCCGATACGGACGGAAAGGTCTCCTTTTCTTTAACCGGTGTCCCGGACAACAGTTCATGCAATTTTCTCCTTATAACCATTGAAGACATTGCCGGCAACACCGTACGGCGCTCGCTGGCCCCGTGTCCCAACCCGGGCGAGGCGCTGCCGGTGGGTGTATCCGGCCTCACGAACGCCCAGACCACCGCATTGCTGGACGCGCTGGAATCAGCGGCAACGGATGATCCCATCCTTGCGGTCTTCGGGTTTGCAATAGTACGCTCAACGTCCGCCACCGCATCGGAACTGGCTTTCATGGCGGATATCGCCAACCAGGGGATCAACGGCAACGACGGATTTATCAATTATCTCACGAACAACGGCGTGACCAGCGCCCAGTTGGCGGCTTACAAGAGCAGCATAGTCAGCAGGCTCGCGGACAAGGACGACGGGTACAGCAAGTTCATCAAGGAGTCCGTTGACGCGACCACCGACACCGAAAAATTAAGCGCCCGCGGCGAGGCCGCTTCGAAATTGTTACGGGTCCTGGTTCAGGCGGCCACCACGGCCGGGTTTCCGCAGGACAGGGTTATAGAGGCCTTCAATGCCATGGGCGCGGTTGTTGTGCCGCTGATGAAGCAGGGGGTGGCCAACGGGGACCTGAGCCCCGCCACGCAGAGAATGATCGACTCCAGCATCGGCGGCGGCATCCAGAAGCTGCAGGCCGACCGGGGCATCGAGAAATACTCGCAGGCCCTGACAATCCTCGGGGCCACGGGCGAGGACGTAGCCAATTACCAGGCGGCTGCAACCACACTGGTCAACGCAATGACCGCTGCATTCGAGACATTCGAGCAGGTCTTTGACGGCAACGAGACGGACGCCGAGATACAGGCCGCCGAAGCGGTATTAAGCACAGCCATGCGGGCTGCATTCGAACAGTTCCTGACCGCCACCGCAGCCTCGGACGCCCGGATAACCACGATGATATCCAATATCGACAGTGCCCTTGGGCAGACAACAGGCCTTACAAAGAGTCAATTTCAGCAGTACAAGTCCGACGGAACAGCGATAAACTGGCCCGTCACCATGGTGATACTGGTTGACTGGGTCTCGAGCATTGTATCCAACGGCGGCAGTCTGACCTATACGCGTGATAATACCGCTATACCGAGTAATATCACGTGGATAGGTGATTGTTCTCCTTCTCAGTATAATAACTATACTGACAAATCCTCCTGTGAAAATGCCGGGGGAACATGGACCGTCGGACGAACGAATTTCGGCGCCGGCGGCCAAAACATACCTGAAAGCTATGCCTCGATATTCGGAATCCAGGAAGACATCATGATCCTTGAATTCACGCGCTGGGCGAAAGAGGAATCAGCAGGGGAGGACATGGGCGCTCATGAGACCCTGCAGAAGGAGTTCTCGGAGTCCGTGGCAAATCTGGCGGATAATATGGGCGGGACAACGGACGGCTCCACAGCCGTCAGCAGCAAACAGAAATCCGCCATTCTCACGCTCCTGCAGTCACCACAGTTTTAGTGCCGTAAACAAAAAGGGGACGGTTGGAAGACCGTCCCCTTTTTTATTGTTTCTTATCCGCCGGCGGAGCGGGCCCCTTCTGCACCTCACCCTGTCCCGGCGCCGCAGGCTGATTTTTACCCCCGGCGCGCGGGGATCTTTCAGCGGATTCCCTTACAGGCACCGAGGACATGACGGAGACGGAGCCGCGTTTCACGGATATAATGGCAAGGGAGAGCGATGTAAGCATGAACAGCACGGCCGCCGCGGTTGTGAGTTTGTTCAGAAACGTTGCCGCGCCCCTGCTCCCGAACAGGGTCTGGTTCGAGCCCCCGAAGGCGGCGCCCATTTCAGCGCCCTTGCTGCTCTGTATCAGTATGATAAAGATCAGAAACAGGCTCACTATTATGTGGAGTACGACTACTGCGGTATACATGTCAATATTCAATCAATCCTTGTTATCATTGCATCATGCCGTTACAGCGCCTTTCACTATCCGCGCAAAGCTGTCGGGCCTGAGGCTCGCGCCCCCCACGAGCGCCCCGTCCACCTCGGGCTGGGACATCAGTGACTCGATATTATCCGGGGTAACGCTTCCGCCGTACAGTATCCTCACCTCGCCGGCGCCCTCCCTGTTTCTGCCGAGCCAGTCGCGGATGTAGGCATGGGCCTCGTTGGCCTGTTCCTTGGTGGCGGTCTTTCCCGTGCCGATGGCCCATATGGGTTCATAGGCTATTGTTATTCCGTCAAGCCGCACGTCCTTCAGGGAGCCGGAGAGCTGTCTCTCCAGGACTTCAAACGTCCTGTTTTCCTCTCTTTCCTGCAGGGATTCACCGATGCAGAGGATTACATCGAGTCCGTTTCTTCCCGCTGTGTGGATTTTCCTGTTGACGATCTCGTCCGTCTCGGAAAAATACATTCTCCTTTCCGAATGTCCTATGATCACGCATGAACATCCCGCTGAAAGAAGCATTCCCGGCGATATCTCCCCGGTGTATGCGCCCTTTTCCTCGTAAAACACGTTCTGCGCCGCGAGGCTCACCCCGGATTTTTTCAGCAGCTTTGCCGCAGTCCCCAGTGAAGTGAAAGGCGGCGCAATCGCGATATCAACGCCCGTGACATCCTTTACCATGGGGAGGAAGGAATTTATGAACTCTTCGGTCTCCCCGACCGTCTTGTTCATTTTCCAGTTTGCTGATATTAACGGCTTGCGCATAGCGTATATAATGTAGTTGAATTCTTCAGTTAAAGTCAAGGGTTCGCGTTGCCCTGCCGCATGGGCGCTCTTCCCGTCGAATAGTATCTGAAACCCATTTTCAGAAGCTTGTCCGGTTCGTATATATTGCGGAGGTCAAAGAAGAAATTCCCCTTGGCAACCTTTTTGATCCTGTTGAAATCGAGGTTGCGGAACTGGTTCCACTCCGTGACTATGACAACGGCGTCCGCTCCCTTTGCGGCTTCATATGCGTCCTTGCAATATGTGACGGCGGGCAGCTCTTTTCCGGCGTCTTTCATGGCCACCGGGTCATACGCCCTTATCTCTGCCCCGGCCTTCAGGAGCTTCCTGATGATGAACAGCGAAGGGGCGTCTCTCAGGTCATTGGTGTTGGGCTTGAATGAAAGGCCGAGTATGCAGATGGTCCTGCCGCTTAATTTCTCCAGGGTCTCCATTATCATGCCCGCCGCTTTTTCTTTCTGGAATTCATTGGCTTTCACCGTGGCCTCGATAACCCTGAGGCCGACATTGTATTGTTTCCCTATCTGCAGGAGGGCGAGGGTGTCTTTCGGAAAACACGAGCCGCCGTAACCCGGGCCTGCATGAAGGAACTTGGGTCCGATCCTGCGGTCAAGACCCATTGCCTTCGCCACTGTCTGCACATCCGCGCCGACCCTCTCGCAGAGATTGGCGATTTCGTTTATAAATGAGATCTTGGTGGCTAAAAAGGCGTTTGACGCGTACTTTATCAGCTCCGCTGTTTTGACATCCGTAATCACTATCGGCGTCTCGATGAGGTAGAGGGGCCTGTAGAGATCCTTCATTATGGCTATGGCCTGGTTGCTCGATGCGCCGATGACGACCCTGTTGGGCCTCATGAAGTCTTCTATGCCGGCGCCTTCCCGGAGGAACTCCGGATTTGAAACCACGTCGAAATCCACATCTTCCTCCAGGTTTTCGGAAATGATCCGCCGCACCTTTTCTCCCGTGCCGACCGGCACGGTGCTTTTGGTCACTATGACCTTGTAGCTTTTTATGTGTCTTGCAATCTCTTTTGAGACATCCTCGACATATTTCATTTCAGCGGAACCGTCGCCCCTCGGCGGTGTTCCGACCGCTATAAAGACGACAAGTGATGAATCCACGGCCTCGCCTATACTGGTGGTGAAATGTATGCGCCCGGCCTTGATGTTTCTCTGCAGCAGTTCCTCGAGGCCGGGCTCATAAAATGATATCACTCCCTTTTTCATCAACCTGATCTTTTTTTCATCCTTGTCCACGCAGGTGACATTGAGGCCGAATTCCGCAAAGCACGCGCCGGTAATCAGACCGACATAACCGCTTCCGATCACAGAAATGTTCATTTTACCTCCCAAGGGCAGTCAGGAAAAGATTGATAATTCAACTGTATACCTTACAGTGGCATAAGAATGCCGGCTTGTGCCGGCATTAAGATATATTTTAACACGCACGCACCAAAAAATGCGTGAAACGGGCAAGGCCTAATAGTCTCCTTCAACAAGCACGACCCTGAATCCGCCTATCTTCGCCTTGCTTGTAAACATCACAGGTATCCTTCTGTCATCGTCGGTAAGCCAGATGTGCATTTCACCTTTCCTGAGAAAGATACCCTCGGACTTCAGGAGAGGTTTTATCACTATCGTGCTGAACTCACCCGCGGGAACGCGCACCTTTTCCTTTCTCAACACCCTGACCTCCGTATTCCAGAGTTTCTCGTTGTCGAAGATATCGATATATACCGACTGTCCGACCCTGATATCCCGTACGGTCATGGAATAAAAGGCCGACAGCGGATCGTGCGCGGGTTTTTCAAGTTCAAACTCTGTTACTTCTCCGTCAAGCACATTATTGAAAATCGCCTTCCGGGGCCTTCCGGGCACCCTCGGCGTGAATTCCGTGATTCTGTATCTCCTGTGGGTTCCTTCACGGATATTCAGCGTGTAACTTGCGGGATACCCGTCCGGATACAGGACGCTCTGCGCCCTGTCGTCAACCTTGTAGAATAATGAAATAAACGCAGCGGATTCGGCCCGGGTTCTTATAACAGTGCCTTCAGGTGAGGCTGTATATTCAAGCACCGCCCTGCCGGCCCTGATGCCGGCCCAGTAGATGTAATATACAAATTTTTTATCGGCCGGCCGGGCGGCATCAACCGGATATGAGAAGAGCGCAGGGGCGGACAGGATTGCAAACAGCAGCACGCCTATCATGAATCCCGTATTTCTCACAGGTATTCCCTTAATGCCTCAAAGACCATGTCCACGGTTATCCCGGTCATGCATGCAGGCTCCCCGCATGTTCTCCTGCGGCACGGACTGCACGGGACACCGGCTGTGAGGACCTTCAGCCTGCTGTTTCCCCGCCACCCGTACGGGCCTGTCTTCACGGGATCCGTGGGGCCGAACAGCGCCACTACCGGCACATCCAGCGCTGCGGCGATATGCATGGGGCCCGTATCATTGGTTACAACGGCCCTCGCCCCGGCCAGCAGGGCCGTAAGCTCTTTCAGGTCGGTTTTGCCGCAGAGATCAATAATATTGTGCCGGGGCAGCGAACCTGTTATTTCCCTTACCGCCTCCCCGTCCCCGCCGCCGCCCGCGACAACGCATTGAAGAGGTATTCTTTTAATCAGCGAGGCGAAATATCCGGCAGGCCATCTCTTTGACGGCCATCTTGCCGAGGGGACTATAACCACATACCCGCCTGTATCCCCCGTCAGTTTTCTGACACGGTCCGGGGCCGTGCCGTCAATATAAAGCGGGAACCCGGGTGTGCCCCCGAGCGATGCGCCCATGGCCCGGGCCGCCTCGAGGCACTTGTCCACCGCGTGTGAGGATTTATTTACCCGCACCCTTCTGTCATAGAAAAAACGGCTTCCCTCGCGTGCGTCTTCAAAACCGATTTTCAGCGCCGCTGGAGTGAAAAAGGCAATAAGCCCGCTCCTCAAGAGACCCTGCAGATCGACCACGATATCATATCTGTCCGACCTGAGGAGGTTCCTCAGCGAGAACAGCTCGGACAGGGTTTGCGGCAGCTTTCTGAATTCTTTCCATGAATCCTTGTCAATGGTAATAAGCCTGTTGATAAGTGGATTGTCCTCGAGGATTTTTCCCAGGTTTTTACTGATCACCCAGTCGACCCTCGAATCGGGAAACGAGTCCCTGATGGCCTTGAGAAAGGGCAGGGCATGAATAACATCGCCGAGTGAGCTGGGCTTTATAATGAGAATCTTCATCAAAATATTTTATCATAATCATATAAAACCCGGTTTGCCCTTAATGTTGCATAAGCCGGCAGGAGGGTCCGCCGTAGAATCTTTAATAAAAAGTCCCCTGTCTGTCACCTGCAGCGGAGAGAGAGGGCTTATAGCCCGTCGATGCCGAAAGATTTCTCCCTCCGGGCTAAACGGCATATGCAGGCATTTTCACGCTTTTGCGAGAGCCTCACAGCACAGTGGCTATGGAAATACCGCCTGCCCGTTTATGCAACATTAAGGTGTATAATATAGAAACGCCATGGACCGGTACGATGAATACGGATTGGGGAGACGGGGATACCTGCTGCCGTTTCTCCTTGTCCTGCTGGCAGCCTCCGGCATCTGGTGGTATGCCTCGCAGCCTGTGTCCCCCTATGACCCGGAGGCACGGCCCCGCGTGGTTGCCGCAAGGGGGGATCTTGCGGAGGACGAGAAGAATTCAATCGAGCTCTTTGAGGCCACTTCCGCCTCGGTGGTCTACATCACGAGCATAGAACTGCGGCGGAGCCTCTTCAGCCTGAATGTCTACGAGATTCCGCAGGGTACGGGATCGGGTTTCATCTGGGACAAAAAAGGAAGGATAGTCACCAATTATCATGTCATCAGGGGCGCCGGCCGTCTTGAGGTCACACTGGCCGACCACTCGACATGGAAGGCGATGGTGGTCGGAGCGGCTCCGGACAAGGACATAGCAGTGCTCAGTATATCCGCTCCGCCGGAGAAATTAAAGCCCATTGTAATCGGCGAGTCCGCGAATCTCAAGGTCGGGCAGAAGGTGTTTGCCATAGGCAACCCCTTCGGCCTGGACCAGACCATGACCACGGGCATTGTAAGCGCCCTGGGCCGCGAGATCAAGTCCGTTACAGGCAGGACGATCCAGGGAGTGATACAGACCGATGCGGCCATCAACCCCGGCAATTCCGGCGGGCCGCTCCTGGACAGCGCCGGGAGGCTGATAGGCGTGAACACCGCCATATACAGTCCTTCAGGCGCCAGCGCCGGCATCGGCTTTGCCGTGCCCGTGGATATAGTAAACCGGGTCGTGCCGGAGATTATCAGGTACGGCAGGGTGATCCGCCCGGGCCTCGGCGTGACAATAGCCAATGACCGTATTGCAAAGCGCCTCGGCATCAGCGGCGTGCTGCTGATCAATATCCAGCCGGGCAGCAGCGCCGAAAAAGCTGGGCTGAGGGGAACCCGCCGTGCGGGCAGTGAGATAATCCTCGGTGATATTATAGAGTCGGTCAACGGCAGGAAGGTCTATTCATATGACGACCTGCGGAATGAATTCGACAAATACCGTGTCGGCGACGAGGTGACGCTGGGTATACGGCGTGGAGAGAGATACGTGCAGGTGAAGGTCAGGCTGGAACAGGTGGAGTAGGGTGACCGGGGTTGCCGTGAACCGGACAATGTCTCCTGATAGAACGGTCTTTCAGACCCGCGGCCTTGCCAAAATTTACGATATGGGGGAGGTGAAGGTTCATGCCCTGCGCGGCGTGGACATGGAGATATACGCCGGGGAACTCGTCGTGCTGCTCGGTCCGTCCGGCAGCGGCAAGTCCACACTGCTGAATATACTCGGGGGACTGGACACGGCCACAAAGGGGCAGGTCACCTACCGCGGACAGGACCTCACCGGGGCCACGGACCGGGAGCTTACGCACTACAGGCGTTTTTATGTGGGGTTTGTATTCCAGTTCTATAACCTGATCCCGAGCCTCACCGCCCGCGAAAACGTTGCGGTGGTCACCGAAATAGCCGGGGACCCGATGAAGCCCGAGGAAGCCCTTCGCATCGTAGGCCTCGGAAACCGCCTCGACCACTTTCCCGCCCAGTTGTCCGGAGGCGAGCAGCAGCGCGTGGCGATTGCGCGCGCCATCGCAAAAAAACCGGCGGTGCTGCTCTGTGATGAACCTACAGGCGCCCTTGATTCGGCAACCGGCATCGTGGTGCTTGAGGTTCTGGAGAAGATCAACAGGGAGCTGGGAACAGCCACGGTGCTTATCACCCACAACGCCGACATAGCCGGGATGGCGGACCGTGTCATATACCTGAATGACGGTCTTATATCGAGGGTGCGCGTAAATGAACACAGGAAATCCGCGCGGGAGCTGCACTGGTGACCATACCCGCGGGCTTTCGTATCCCCCCCGCCGGTATTTTTGTGCCCCTGTAAGTCTTGATGCAGCAGAACCGGGCGGTGGTTTTATGCTGCTGCTGCAAGGTAAGGTTGCGCCGCTGAAAGGTTGAAAGAAACGTGATGAAGACAATAGACCGCAAAATCCTGCGCGACCTGCTGGGCATGAAAGGTCAGGCCGTTGCCATCGCCCTGGTGATTGCAAGCGGCGTCTCCACCTTTATCATGTCCGTCAGCACCATGCAGTCCCTCCGCCTGACACAGGCGGCCTTTTACAGGGACTACCGTTTTGCCGATGTGTTCGCCTCGCTGAAACGCGCCCCGGAGAGAGTGCGGCGGCGCATCCTCGATATACCCGGAGTCGACGTTGTCCAGACCCGCGTGGCGGCATCTGTGAATATCGACATCAGGGGTTTCCCGGACCCTGTCACGGGAGATGTCTTTTCTCTCCCTGATACAGGTGAGCCACCGCTCAACAGGCTCTACCTCCGGCAGGGGAGGCTGGTTGAACCCTTCAGGGACAACGAGGTCGTTATAGGCGAGGCGTTTGCAGAGGCGCACGGGTTCAAACCGGGCGATGAACTGGGAATCATTATCAACGGCAGGAGGAAGACCTTCACCGTTGTGGGGGTCGCCCTGTCGCCCGAGCATATATATCAAATGCCGCCGGGGGCCATGTTCCCTGATTTCAAACGCTACGGGGTGATGTGGATGGGGAGGGCGGCGCTTTCAACCGCCTGTGACATGAAAGGCGCATTCAATGATGTTGCCCTGACCCTCTCGGCCGGAGCGGATATCAATGATGTAATAGAGCGGCTTGATGAAGTGCTCGGGCCCTACGGCGGGCTCGGCGCATACGGCCGCAAGGACCAGCTTTCACACCGTTACCTTTCAGAGGAATTCAAACAGCTCGAACGCATGGCCGCCATATTTCCGGTGATATTCCTTGGTGTGGCGGCTTTCCTCCTGAACGTGGTTGTAAGCAGGCTTGTCAGCATCCAGAGGGAGGAGATCGCGGTCCTCAAGGCATTCGGTTACGGCAATTTCGACATAGGCATGCACTTTGTCAAGCTGGTGTTTCTGATCATACTCCTTGGGGTGTCGATCGGCATAGCCGGCGGATACTGGCTGGGCCGGTACCTGAGCACTGTTTATATGGAATTTTACCGTTTCCCGTTCCTGAAATACGAGCTGAGGCCCGTGGTTGCCGTTGTCGCAGCGCTTGTGAGCGGAGGAGCCGCGATACTTGGCACCCTGCACTCCGTACGCAGGGCCGCCATGCTGCCCCCTGCCCGGGCCATGCGGCCCGAGCCCCCAGTGAGCTACCGGGAGACACTTGCGGAGCGGCTGGGGCTTAAGCGCATACTGTCGCAGCCCGGCCGCATGATCATAAGGCATATCGGGCGCAGGCCCGTCAAGTCACTCCTTACCGTCACGGGGATGGCCTTTGCCGTGGCCATCATGATGGTGGGCAGCTTTCAGGAGGATGCGCTGGACTACATGGTGGATGTCCAGTTCGGGCTGTCGCAGCGGGAGGACATTGCGGTCACCTTCGTCGGACCGGTCCCGAAAAAAGCGCTGTACGAGCTCCGGGGCCTCGGGGGAGTGCGGCACGGCGAGATATTCAGGACGGTATATGCCCGCCTGCGGTTCCGGAACCGCAGCTACCGCATTGCCGTGCAGGGACTGGAGCCGGGCGGCGACCTCCGCCGCCTGCTTGATGCGGATTTGAAGCCCGTAGAGCTTCCCCCCTCGGGCATTGTACTGACCGACTATCTTGGAGAAATGCTCGGCGTGCGCGAAGGCGACATGTTGACCGTCGAGGTGCTGGAGGGGGGGCGGCCCGTGGTGGATGTGCCTGTGGCGGCCCTTGTCAGCCAGTTTATCGGTGTTTCGGCCTACATGGACATTTCCGCCCTCAACCGCATCATGCACGAGGGCAATGCAATCTCCGGCGTCTACCTGTCTGCCGACCCGGTTTACCAGCCCCGCATATTTGCAAGACTCAAGCGCATGCCCCGGATCGCCGGCACAGAGGTGAGGGAGAAGGCGATCAGGAATTTCTACGATACCATGGCCGAGACAGTGCTTATATTCACTTTCATAAACACTCTCCTTGCAGGTATAATCGCCTTTGGGGTAGTATACAACAGCGCCAGGATAGCGCTTTCAGAGCGCGGCAGGGAGCTGGCGAGCCTGCGGGTGCTGGGTTTCACAAAGGGGGAGATATCGTACATACTTCTTGGCGAACTGGGCGTGCTTGCGCTTGCTGCCGTGCCGGCGGGGTTTCTCATAGGCCGCGGCATGTGCGCCTATATAGCCGAGGGACTGAAGACGGACCTGTACAGGGTCCCCCTGATCCTGGATATGAACACATATGCCTTTGCAGCCACGGTGGTGCTTGTTTCTGCGTGCATCTCGGGCCTTATCGTGCGCTACAAACTGGATCGTCTGGACCTCATCGCGGTCCTGAAGACAAGGGAGTAGACCTTAATGTTGCATAAGCCGGCGGGCGGTGTTTTTATGCCGCTGTAAGGTGGATGCAGATGCTGCTACGAAGACGGATATGGTTGTACATCATTGCCGCGGCAGTCATAGCCGCGCTTGGTTACGGCTTTATGCCCGGGCCGGTGCCTGTGGAGGGCGTCCGCGTAGAGAGGGGACACATGACGGTCACTGTGGATGAGGAGGGCAGGACCAGGGTCATAAACCGTTTTATCATATCCGCTCCGGTTCCGGGGTTTGCCCGCCGCATCGGCCTTGATGCGGGCGATGCCGTGGAAAGGGGAGATGTGGTTGCCGGGCTGGAGCCGCTCAGGCCCCCCATGCTCGACCCGCGCAGCCGCGCGGAAGCCGCGGCGCGCGCCGCGGCGGCGGCGGCGGCGCTGAAGGCGGCAAGGGAGAAGGTCCGGGCTGCAGAGGCGAGGGCTGGACTTGCGGAAAAGGAACTTGAACGTTTAAGACAGTTGTTCAATGAGAATCTCGTTACCCGCGAGCAGGTGGACAGGGCGGACGCGGCCGCCCGTGAGGCAGGGGCCATGCTCCGCTCAGCCGTGTTTGCAGCAGACGTGGCCCGGTATGAAATGGAGGCCGCCCGCACTGCGCTGAAATACTCCGCCGGTGCATCCGGGGGAGAACCTGCCGGCCCGCCGCTCCTGATTAAATCCCCTGTCCGCGGCAGGGTCCTCAGAATCCACCATAAAAATGAAGGCGTGGTAAGGGCAGGTCAGGCGCTGATTGAAATAGGGGACACACGTGCCCTGGAAGTCGAAGTCGAGGTGCTTTCGGCGGATGCCGTGAAAATCAGGCCGGGCACACCCGTGATTTTCAAACGGTGGGGCGGCAAAGAGCCGCTTAAGGGCAGGGTCCGTGTGGTTGAACCCGCGGGATTCACCAGGATATCCGCGCTCGGTGTCGAGGAGCAGCGGACCCTTGTCATATCCGATATCGTTTCCCCTTATGAAAAATGGCGGCGGCTCGGGGATGCTTACCGCGTGGAGGCGGCTTTCATACTCTGGGAAGGAGACAATGTGCTTCAGGTGCCTGCAAGCGCCCTGTTCCGATACAACGACGGCTGGGCGGTATTTGTAGTTTCAGGCGGCAGGGCAAGGCTCAGGGAGGTGCGCACAGGACACAGGAACGGACTGAGCGCAGAGGTCGTATCAGGACTTGCAGAAGGAGATATTGTAATCACTCACCCCGGCAGTTCGGTGAGTGACGGCATACGCGTGCGCCTGCGCGGGTAGAAGGTTTCCGGTGTCTGCCGGAGGGCTTCCTTCAAATCCCCGGCAATCTTTTTGTTCATCCCCTTAAGGGATGCTATATCCTCTATTGATGCCTTTCTGATCGCATCAATGCTCCCGAAGCGCCTCAGCAGGAGCAGCCGCCTTTTTTTCCCGATCCCCTTTATTTTTTCAAGCGGTGATTCAAGTGTCCTCTTCGTGCGGAGCCTTTTGTGGTAGCTCACGGCAAAGCGGTGCGCCTCGTCGCGTATCTTCTGCAGCAGGTGTGTGGATGCAAGAAAAGGCTCAAGATAGACAGGCCCTGTCCGGCCCGGCAGGTAGACCCTGTCCACATCCCTGCGTATCATGCCGCCCCTGTCCGGCCCGGCGTCCCTTGCCTTTGCAATCGCCGCAATATCCGCGGCGAGACCGGAATCTTTCAGGACTTTCAGTGCAGACTCCAGCTGCCCTCTTCCGCCGTCCACGAGTATGAGTTGCGGCGGGCTGCCGCCGCCTTCACGGAACCCCTTCAGATACCTGCCCACCACTTCGCCCATCATGGCGAAATCGTTTATTCCATCAACCGTCCTTACCCTGAAGAGCCTGTAGCCTTCCTTCCTGAATTTTCCTTTTTCATACACAACAACCGCTCCCACCGCTTCCGAACCTGATATGTTGGATACGTCCACGGCGCTGATCTTTTCCGGAACCGTTGCCAGGCCGAGCAGCCTCTTTACTTCATGGAGCGTTTCGTCCATTCCTGCATCCCGGTGCTTCATGAACGAGTAGAAGGCATTTTCACCGGCCATGTTGAGCACTTTCTCTTCTTCAGAGCTTTTCGCGGGCCCAACACGGACCGGCCCGCCCCTCTTGCGGCTCAGCCATTGCCTCTGTGTGGCGAGGCGCGCCCTGACCGGAGTGATTATCTTCGGCGGGACCAGCATTTCCTTCAGGTAGAACTGTTCCATGAAACCCGCCACTATCTCCTTGTCCGGCATATCCCCGAGTCTTCTGAGGAAGAAGTCTTTCCGGCCTATCACGGCGCCGTTTCTTATGAAGAGTATGAATACAGAGGCATCCCCTCCTTCCCTGTAGAGACCGATGACGTCCATATCCCCGAGTTCCGGTGCCGTTACACGCTGTGATTCCCACGCCTTTTCAATGGCGAACAGGCTGTCCCTCACGGCGGCCGCCTCTTCAAAGCGCTGCTCATCCGACAGTTGCTGCATGCGGCTCCGCAGGCCCGAAAGCAGTTCTTTCTTTTCCCCTGTTATAAACGATTTGACGTCATTGACTGTCCTCATGTATCTCTCCCTGTCCGCCGGGGAGCGGCGTGACGCGGAACACGGCGCAAGGCACCTGCCCATCTGGCAGCGCACGCAGGGCCTGAAGGGCTTTTGAAGATTATATCTGCATTGCCGTATGGGAAAGTTGCGCCGTATGAACCTCATCATCTCCCACATGGCCCCTGCGGGCACATAGGGGCCGAAATAAAGTGCGCCGTCCTTTTTGATTTTCCGTACCACTTCGATCCCCGGCCATTCTTCATTCACCGTAAGCTTCAGGTATGGATAGTTCTTGTCGTCCCTGAGTATGATGTTGTACCGGGGCCTTGACCTTTTTATGAAGTTCGCCTCCAGCACAAGCGCCTCGAGCTCGTTTTCCGTGACAATATATTCAAAATCCTCCACCTCCGTCACCATCTTCGACTTTCTCGCATCCAGGGAGGCGCCGCCCTGGAAATACGTCCTCAGCCTGTTTCTCAGGTTCTTGGCCTTGCCCACGTACAGGACCCTGTGTCCGGGGCCTTTCAGTATATAAATACCCGCGGACGCGGGGACCCCGCTGAGTTTCTTCTGTATATCCATAATGAAGATTATAACTCATATTTATACCCCGGCGGGCGTATTGTAGCCAAGCGCCACGGCTTTTGTTATAATTGGAAAACAGTCCAGTTCCCGCCGTCCTCTCACTTTCCTGAACGGGACGGGCGGAGGAAATGAACCGTGGCGCTGAATCGTAAATGCTGAGAGACGAAGACAGGACAGAAGAGCAGCTCCTCATCGAACTGCAGGAGACCCGCAGAAAGCTCAGAGAGACAGAGTCGTTATACAGGAAACACCGGCAGGCGGCGGAGACCCTGCGTTTTTTTGAAAAGGCGCTCGAGACCATGCAGCTCGGCGTGACAATCACCGATCTGGAGAGGAAAATCATCTATGTGAATCCCGCCGATGCGTCCATGCACGGTTATTCAGTCGATGAATTGAGGGGCGAAAATGTCAGGATGTTCGCCCCTGCCGAGACCTGGAAACCGTTGACTGAAGAACAGATTTTATCCATGAAAAGGTGGAAGCGCGAAAGCATCAACAGGCGGAAGGACGGCACGTCTTTTCCCGTGCAGCTTATGTCCGATGTCGTCACCGATGCCGTTGGAAAACCCATCGGAATCGTCACCACCTGTGAAGATATCACCGAGCGTAAAAACATGGAGAGGGAGCTAAAGGAACGCGTGGAAGAACTCGAAAAATTCTATGAAATGGCGGTCGGCAGGGAACTGAGGATGAAGGAACTCAAGGAAGAGATCAGGAAAATGAAGTCAGAGCTTCAGTATTATATGAATATAAACAACCGGCGATGAGCATACGCGTATTCACAGCATTGATCCTGCTTCTTGTGGCGGCGTCTCCCGCTTCGGCAGGGAGGTATTTCACCAATCAGGACCTTGAAAAATACAAGAAGGCCTCCGACACGAAGAAACCCGCGCCTGAAGAGAATATCCCCGCCGTGAAATACGGCCCCCCGCCGAAGGAGAACTGGGATTACCGGCCTAAAAAGTATGTGATTCCCTATTCCGGCTCGTCAAGGAGGATCGTCATTCAGGTGACATTCAACAACAGGGTCGCGGCACCCATGCTCCTGGATACGGGGGCGACGGGAATGCTCATCTCCTTGAGGCTGGCGGAAAGACTCGGGGTTCTCGATAATGACAGGGCGAAGCTGCTCTCCCTTGTCGGTGGAGTGGGGGGGATGATCCCCGCGATTTTCACCATTCTTGATTCCATAAGGGTGGGAGACGTGGAATACGATTTCATCCCCACCACCATCTCGTTCCTGGATTTCCAGGGGTTTGACGGACTTATCGGGATGGATTTTATGACGAATTATTCCGTTTTCATAGACACGAGAAAACGCCGCGTGGTCTTTGAAGAGCTGCCGGAAAGCTCAAATATGCCGGCGGGGCGAAGCGAGACATGGTGGAGGGATACATTCCGGAAATTCAAGTCCATGAGGGCGGAATGGCGGCGCTACAGGGAGAGGCTGTATAACGAGGATTCCGATTCTCTCAGGGTGAGAGAGCTGAGGGCATTTGCAGATTCGCAGTATGAAAATGCCGAGGACCTGTATGACAGGCTGAATGTCTATGCCAGCGAATATTCCGTCCCCCTCGAATGGCGTCGTTAGCTTTAACTTAACCTTAAGATTTCTCCCTCCGGTCGAAATGACATATACAAACATTTTCCATCGGACTCTCCCGTCAACCTCGCCTCCGCCTCTCGGCCGCGACCATCAGGAGGGACAATGCCGCTGGTGTCATGCCCGGTATCCTGCCTGCCTGCCCGAGATTAAGGGGCATCACCTCTTCAAGCTTCTCCACGATCTCCTTTGAAAGGCCGTTGATATTCCTGTATTCAATGCCTTCAGGGATGATTCTTGCTTCGGTCCTTTTGAACTTCTCGGCCTGTTCGGCCTGCCGCCTGATATAGCCGGTGTATTTCGTCTGTATCTCCACCTGGCTCATTACATCCGGCGGTATTCCGTTGCCGCCGGGCGGCGATAACTCTTTGACAACGGAATAATCAACCTCGGGCCTCTTGAGCAGTTGGTAGAGCGTGGTGTCCTCCTTTACCGGCGCGCCGCCGAGTCTTTCGAGGAGGGGATTGACGGCTGCGGGTTTCACCCTCGTTGTTTTAAGCCGTTTCAGTTCATTCTCCACGGCCCTTTTTTTCCGGTTGAAGGCGCTGAACTGTTCTTCATTTATAAGGCCGAGTTCATACCCCTTTTCCATGAGCCGCAGGTCGGCATTGTCCTGCCTCAGCAGGAGCCTGTACTCGGCCCTTGACGTGAACATCCTGTAGGGCTCTCTTGTGCCTTTTGTTACAAGGTCGTCGATTAAAACACCCATATATGCCTCATGCCTGCCGGGAATGAAGGGCTTTTTGTTCCTGATGCCCAGCGCTGCATTGATGCCGGCTACCAGGCCCTGTGCAGCGGCCTCTTCATAGCCGGAAGTTCCGTTGATCTGTCCGGCAAGATAGAGGCCGGCGACGAGCTTGGACTCAAGGGTGGGTTTAAGCTGCGTGGGATAGACAAAGTCGTATTCAATGGCGTATCCCGGTTTTCTTATCACGGCATTTTCAAGCCCCCTGATGCTCCTGACCATCTTTGTCTGGACCTCAAGCGGCAGGCTTGTTGAAATGCCGTTGGCGTAATACTCGTCATTGTCTATGCCCTCGGGCTCGAGGAACACCTGGTGGCGCGGCCTGTCGCCGAACCTGACGACCTTGTCTTCTATCGACGGGCAGTAGCGCGGGCCGGTGCCTGTTATGACCCCGCTGTAAAGCGGGGAATACTTCAAGTTGTCGCGGATTATCTTGTGGGTCTCCGTGTTGGTGTAAGTCATGTGGCACGGGACCTGGGGATTGGTTATCTCCCTTGTAAACATGGACATGGGAGGGGGTGGAATATCACCCGGCTGGGGCTCCATTACCGTGAAATCCAGGCTGTCTCTATCAAGCCTCGGAGGGGTTCCCGTCTTGAGCCTGCCGAGCCTGAAACCGAGGGCTGCAAGGCTTTTTGATAGATTAAGGGAAGGCGGTTCTCCGGCCCTGCCAGCGGGAAAGCTCTCCAGACCTATATGAATCAGGCCGTTCAGGAATGTGCCGGTTGCTATTATTACGGCCCCTGTCCTGTAGATCCGTGCCGTGGTCCTGACGCCGGAGAGACAGTTTCCGCTGACCAGTATTTCTTCTATGCATTCCTCCTTGATATCAAGGCCGTCCTGGGTCTCAAGCGCCTCCGTCATGTATTTTCCATAGAGATTGCGGTCAGCCTGGACCCTTGTGGCGCGTACCGCCGGGCCTTTGCTTTTGTTGAGGATTTTAAACTGTATCCCAGCCCTGTCCGTGACCTTTGCCATCTCCCCGCCGAGCGCGTCTATCTCCTTGACGAGATGGCTTTTGGCCAGCCCCCCCACGGCGGGATTGCATGACATCCGGCCTATAGTCTCCCTGTTTATTGTGAATACAGCGGTGCCGAGGCCCATTCTCGCCGCAGCCAGTGCCGCTTCACAGCCCGCATGGCCTGCGCCGATGACAATAATGTCGTAATCTCTGTTCTGCTTCATTATGATATTCAATAAATACCTCCCCGCCGGAGAGGCCCGCGCTGTCAGGTTCCCATCCCTTGCGCCTGCCTGTGTATTACACGCAGACAGGGGAGGGAGGCAGGAGAAGGGGGTAATCTGAGTATAAATAAAAGCGCGCACCTTATTCAATCGCATGGAAATCCATACATAACCGCGGGTTGCGCATATATGACCCGTGCACGCCCGCCTTCCCACTTGCTTTTACAGGCGTTTTGTTTCATAATCTCCTCACCAGATTCGGAAATCTTTCAATGCGGCACCATACATCGCTGCGCGTTCAAATATGAAATTAACAATCTTCTCCAGGCTGGTTATCGGATATTTCACAATATTCGCCCTGGCAATGGCGGTGAGCATTTACACCATTGCACAGCTCAGGCAGCTTGAAGATATCACCAGGTCCATTCTCAGGGTCGACAACCGTTTGATAGACCTTGAACAGAAACTCTCGGACGCCCTTTTGTCCATGATGCGGTACGAAAAGAAATACATTATCATCAAGGATGAGGCGCTGTACAGGCAGTTTCTCCTGTCCAGGGACGATTTCAAGGCAGATCTGAAGGCGATAATGGCTGTGCCCGTGGACGACCGTGTCGCGACCCTTATAGACAGAATCAGCCTCTATCACCAGCGTTACCAGTCGCTGTTTGCGGAAGAGGTGAAATACCTGAGGATCGGCCGGCATTACCCGGAGGAGGGTTTCAAACAGAAAAAGGACGACGCCGTTAACGGAATGCTGGCGGACCTCAAGAAACTCAAGGGTTACAGCCAGACAAAGACCTATGCCAAGATTAAGCAGTTAAACGAGGCCGAGATCAGGACAATAAAAGCGGCCGTGGGGATGACGGCGGCTTCCCTGATTCTTGCGGTCCTCATATCAACCGTCATCACTGTGAAGATCACAAGGCCTCTTTCCCTCATGAAGAAGAAGACCGGTGAGATTGCGGCCGGGAATTTCGGGGATGACCTGAAGATTTCTTCCCCTCCGGAGATAAAGGATTTGGCGCAGGCGCTTAATTCCATGTGCTCCAGGCTGCGCGAGATAGACAAGATGAAGTCCGACTTTTTCTCCCTCATGTCTCACGAGCTGCGCACCCCGCTCACCACCATCAGGGAGGGGACGAATCTCCTGATGGAGGGATTAAGGACAAAGAGGATCACGGAAAAGCAGAAAAGGCTCCTGGCGATTATAACAGAGGAGAGCGACCGCTTAATCAGGCTGGTCAACTCACTGCTGGACCTTTCAAAGATGGAAGCCGGCATGATGGTTTATAATTTCAGCCGGACCGACCTGGCCGCCCTGATCAACAAGGCGGCGCGCGAGATGGAACCGCTGGCCGAGACCAAGAACATCAGGATCGAGATCAGTACCGAGGAGGGACTGCCTCAGGTGACCGCGGACACGGAGAGGATACTGCAGGTGCTGAGAAACCTGATAGGCAATGCCGTGAAGTTCACATCGGGCGACGGCCTCGTAAGGATAGCCGCCCGGGCGCTTGAGCGGGAGGTGAGGGTATCGGTATCGGATACAGGGGCGGGTATTGCAAAGGAAAGCCTTAATGCGATTTTCGACAAGTTCCGGCAGGATGACCTTACGAGTTCCAGCAGGATCAAGGGGACTGGGCTGGGTTTATCCATTGTCAGGCACATTATAACGACTCATGGAGGAAGGGTATGGGCGGAAAGCACGTTGGGACAGGGAAGCACATTTACATTTGTACTGCCTGTCTGATCATTTTTTCATTCCTGGGCTGCGCAACCGGACAGCGGACCGACGGCAATCCGGACGCGCGCAAACACCTCATGCTCGGCCGCCGTTTACTTGCAAAAGAGGACTTCGGTTCCGCTCTCAGGGAGAACCGGAAGGTCGTATCCATGGTTGCCGCCATTCCCTACGCTGACAGGGCGCTTTTCAACATGGGGCTTATTTACGCCCATCATGCCAATCCCGGCAGGGATTACGAAAAGTCCCGCGGTTATTTCGGGAGACTCTTAAGGGAATACCCCCAAAGCCCTCTTGCCGTTCAGGCGAGGATATGGATCGGGATGCTCGATGCTCTTAAAAAAGCAGAGGCTGAAAAACAGGAGGCCGAAGCCGGGGAAAAAGAGCTCAGGCAGGAAACGGCCGGGCTGAGGCAGGAACTGAAGAAAAGGATAAATGCCGGCAAGCGTATCCTGCGCAGCCGCAGGCTTCTTGCATCCGGCAGGTATGCGGAGGCGTTGAGGGAGAATGTGAAGATACTGTCCATGCCGGAAAGCCCGTTTAAAGACAAGGCGCTTTTCAACATGGGGCTGATATACGCCCATTTCGACAACCCCGACACGGACTATAAAAAATCCATCGCGTATTTTTCAAAACTGATCAGTGAATACCCCCAAAGCCCCCTTGCGGAGCAGGCCAGGATATGGGTTAATGTGCTCAATGCAATCGAAAGGGCCAAGCAGGTGGATATTGAAATTGAAAAAAAGAAAAAGGAACTGGCAAGATAGAGGGGCAATGATTTCCGGGAAGATACTGGTTGTAGACGATGACGGCAACCTCCTCGAAGTAATAAGGATGAGGCTTGAATCGGCAAACTACGAGGTCGTCACCGCATCAAGGGAGGAGGAGGCGATAGAGGCTGTCAGAAAAGGGCTTTTCGACCTGGCCATTATCGATCTTCAGCTTGCCCGCAGTGACGGGATATCGTTCATGAAGGATGTTCACGAAATAATACCTGAACTGCCCGTCATTATCCTCACGGCGTACGGAACCATTGAAAGCGCTGTTGAAGCCATGAAAAAGGGGGCGTACAGCTATCTCACCAAGCCGTTCGATCCGCGGGAGCTCCTCCTGCAGATTGAAATGGCAATGGAGAACCGCAAGCTTGCTTCAGAGATAAAGAGGCTGAAAGGTCTCGTGGAAGAAAAGTACAATTTTGCAAACATCATAGCCAGAAGCGCCAGGATGCAGGACATACTGGCACAGGTGGACCTTGTTGCACGGACCGATTCCACGGTTTACATCTACGGTGAAAGCGGCACGGGCAAGGAACTGATTGCAAAAGCCATTCACCTGCGCAGCGAACGCAGGGACAAGCCCTTTGTGGCCGTAAACTGCTCCGCGCTGCCTGAAACCCTGCTGGAGTCAGAACTCTTCGGACATGAAAAGGGCGCATTCACCGGGGCGCTGAAAAAGACGGACGGGTTATTCGCCCGGGCCGACAAGGGGACGGTCTTTCTGGATGAGATAGGCGATATGCCACTGTCGCTTCAGAGCAAGAGCCTGCGCGTGCTACAGGAGCGGCAGTTCCGCCCGCTCGGCAGCAAAAGACCCGTTAAGGTGGATGTCAGGGTAATCGTCGCGACAAACAGGGACATAGAAAAAGAGGTCAGGGAGGGCCGTTTCAGTGAAGATTTGTTTTACAGGATCCATGTGATTCCGATTAATTTGCCGCCACTGAGGGAAAGAAAAGACGACATCCCCCCTCTTGTGAACCATTTCATAAAGAAATTCAGCAAGCCCATGAAAAAAAAGGTGAAAGGCCTGACGCCCCTTGCGATGCAGAAGCTCATGCTCCATGACTGGCCCGGAAATGTAAGGGAACTGGAGAACACAATCGAGTATGCAATGGCCATGACCACAGAGAACATCATTTCCGAAGATCTCATCCTCCCGGCAAGCGGCCTGTCTCCCGAACCATTGAAACCTCTTAACGAGGCAAAGGCCGAGTTTGAAAAAAACTACATCATCCATCTTCTTGAGCTTACAAAGGGCAATATCACGAGGGCGGCCGGGCTGGCGGGCAGGTGCCAGGCTGATTTCCACACCCTCCTGGAGAAACACGGCATCAACGCGGAAGACTTCAAGAAGTAGGGGGGCCGCCCGCTTATTTCAGGCTTTTGCCCAGCTTGCGCGACACCAGCTCATATACGGCAAGGACGATCCCCGCCACCACCCCGCCCCAGAGGGCTCCGGCAAGCACATCAGCCGGATAATGAACGCCGGCATATACCCTTGAGAAGGCGACAAGCGCGGCAAAGAAAAAGAGCGGCAGCGCGGTCTTCCTGAAGAAATGGGCATAGGTCGCGACTGTCGCAAAGGCATTCACCGCATGGCTTGAAGGGAGGGAAAAAGATTTTCCGCATCCGACAAGGAGCCTGACCCCTTCAAGCTCCTGGCACGGTCTCGGCCTCTGGAAAAAATGCTTCAGCGCATTGGAGCTTGCATCCCCTGCCGCAAGGGCAACCAGGCACAGGCCCACGACGAAAAGGCTTTTCTTCGGGTACCGGAAAAAAACGGGAACAGCGACGACCGCAAACAGCACAAACGGCAAGGTGGTGATAAACGGCATTATCACGTCGAGGAGGGAATTCTGCATTCCCCTGTTTATGAAAAAAAACAGGTCGGCATCCATGACATAATTTTAGATGAACCGGTATTCCTTAGTAAACCTTAATGTTGCATAAAAGATTCTTTGTTTTGCTCCCGCCATTGCAGCCATTTGGGTTAAAGTTCGGCAGCGTCCCGCCCGAATAATAACCTGATGATTAATGCTTAATGTTGCATAGACGTGCGGGGGGGCTGCCGGGAAACCTCCGGACTCCCCTGTCCGCCGCCGGTATTTTATGCAACTGCAAGGTTAATACTTAAAAAGAGGAGATAATTATGTCCGACAACAACAATGATGCGACTCGCCGCTGGACGGTGCTTGCAGGGGCGCTGATCGTACAGGTGATTCTGGGGACTGTTTATGCATTCAGTGTCTTTGTAAGGCCCCTTGAAATGGAATTCGGCTGGAGCCGCGCGACGACACAGTGGGCCTTTTCATTCGCCCTCGTTACATTCGCCGCAGTAATGATCCCCGCAGGCCGGCTGCAGGACAGGGCCGGCCCCGGGAAAGTGGCCTCCATGGGAGGCGCCCTGCTGGGCCTGTCCTTTATTCTCGGCTCGGTGCTGGTCGCTCCGGACAGGCCGTGGGCACTTTATATAACTTACGGCATTATCGGGGGAGCGGGGATCGGTTTTGCGTATGTCTGCCCCATAGCAGCGGCCATGAAATGGTTCCCGGACAAAAAAGGCCTGGTCACGGGCGTGTCGGTTGCCGGCTTCGGCGCAGGCGCTCTCTTTTTCGCAGGCCCGGCATCCACGCTCCTGCTTCCCCCGGGACAGGGGGCGGATGCCATGGGATTATCACAGGTTCTCCTTGTGGCCCTCGGGGTTTCACAGGGCAGCGGATTCGGCATCGGCTGGAAGGCTTTCTTCATATTCCACGGTGTCACCAGCGCTGTTTTCGTCATACTGGGAGCTTCCCTCCTGCGCAATCCGCCGGCCGGATGGCGGCCGCCATGCGTGTCCTCGGGGCAAGTTCATCGCAGTTCGGGGCAGGACACGGAATGGAGGGATATGCTGAACACGCCGCTTGCCTGTATGCTGTGGATTACCTTCATATTCGGAGCCACCTCGGGGCTGATGGCCATCGGCCAGTGGAAGCCCCTCATGGGAGACATACTGAACGGCAGGACATTCGCGCCTGCCTGGATGGGCGGCTTCGGCCGCTTTATCGAACCTGTGGGGGTGCTAGCCGTATTCAATGCGCTCGGCCGCATATTCTGGGGCAAGGTCAGCGACCTCATGGACCGGCCGCGGGCCATGATGATAATGTTCCTTGCACAGGGCATGGCATTCATGGTGCTTGTGAGCGTTGAATCGCATGCAGCCGTGTTTGTTGCGTCGGCATGGGTCGGGCTTAACTTCGGCGGCAACTTCGCCCTGTTTCCATCCGCAACCGCGGACTATTTCGGAACAAAGAACCTCGGCATGAACTACGGGTGGATATTCACTGCATACGGGGTCGCCGGCATCCTCGGCCCGGTGGCCGGGGGCGTGCTTTACGACGCGACGCAGGCGTATGTCATAGCGTTCGTATTCGCCGGGATACTGTGCTTTCTTGCAGCCGGCTGCTCTGTGGTAGTATGGAGCCTTGCAAGAAGCAGGATGCAGGAAGGCGCCCTGCCGCAGACAGTGCCGTATCTTCAGCCGGATGTCGATGTCGAACCTGTTGAAAAACCGGCGCCCCCCCGTGCGGAACCGTCTCCCGTCCGGGACAAAGGGTGCGGCACGTGAGCGCCTGCTGAGTGAGTCTGGACGATTCACCCGGCATAAAACCTAATGTCGCATAAGCAGGCTGGAGAGTCCGGCCTGCCGTCAGCTTCCGGCAAATCAGGGGGGGAGACGTGGCTAATAAAACTCTTTCAGGGCCGCCTCCACTGCCGGCGGATCAAATGACCGCCTCACGAGCGGACTTTCCCCGAGCACGGGAATCCTCTCCTCCATGACGGGACGGTCGTTCCTGTAGATTATGCCCAGTGGGATGCGTTCCCCCCACTCGAGCGACCTTCCGAACGCCCCGGTCCTGTCTCCGGGATCGTAGGCCGGCTCCAGGTGATAAACCCTCTCTTTATACCACTGGTATGTATTGATTTTGTTGAAAGTCACGCAAGGCTGCAAGATATCAACGAGGGAAAAGCCGTTGTGATTCACAGCCTCTTTCATCAACTCTTTCAGATGCCCGGGGTCGCCTGAAAAACCCCTCGCAGCAAAACTGCAGTCCATGGCCACTGCCAGCGCCATGGGATTCAGCCGTCCGGAAAGGACGCCGAGGGGCTGGTTTTTCGTCTTCATGCCTTCCATGCTTGTAGGCGAGGGCTGCCCTTTTGTAAGCCCGTATATCTGGTTGTCATGCACAAAGAGCGTTATATTTACATTCCTTCTGATTGTGTGTATGAGGTGGTTTCCCCCCTCGCCGTAGCAGTCCCCGTCCCCGGCAACGGCGATAACGGTCATCGCGTGGTTGGCAAGCCTTATTCCTGTCGCAACCGGAAGCGCCCTGCCGTGGAGGCCGTTGAAGGTATTGCATCTGAGATAATGCGGGAACTTGCTTGCCTGTCCTATCCCGGAGACAATGACAAACTCATGGGGCATGATGTTCATCTCCGCCATTGCCTCCACGAATGTCTTCAGTATGCTGAAATTACCGCAACCCGGGCACCATGCCGGGTCCAGCCCCTTATAATCCCCCGGCGACGGCATCTATTTCCCCTCCGAGGCCCTCAAGTGTAAACGGCCTTCCATCGTATTTATTGATCCCCGCGCTGAACTCGTATCCCGTCCCGGCCCTCATGAGGCGGGCGAACTGTCCCGTTGCGTTGTTCTCCACGCATACGGACACATCCGCATTGTTCAGGATGGAGAGATAATCAAACTTTGCTGTTGAAGGAAACGGGCAGATTGCGCTGAAATGCAGCATGGCAATGCTCATGTCTCCTGACAGCAGGTCCACCGCCTCCTTCATCACGCCGTACGTGGAACCCCAGCCTGCAATGACCACCCGTGGGTTGTCATCACCGTAAAAAAGCGGCGGCTCCATTTCCTGCCTGATAAGGGGCAGTTTCCTGAACAATCTCTTCCGGAGCATATTCACCCTTGTTCCGGCGTCTTCCGTAATATGTCCCTCCTCGTCATGTTCATCGCTGTCCGTCACAACCACGTGTTCCGCGTCCCCCGGGACGGCCAGCGGCGATACGCCGCTGTCGGTGAACTCATGACGCCTGTACCCGGGCAGGGATTTGAATGCATCGCCTTTCAGCCTGTATTCAGTATATGCGGTCCTGCCGGGGTCAAATGATTCAAACGTCCACAGGGAATCGGCAAGGTACTGGTCCGTGAGAATAACGGCGGGTATCTGGTATTTCTCTGCAATGTCAAACGCCCTTTGTGTGAGATGGAACGCCTGCTCCGGCGTGCCGGGCGCAAAGACGGCCCTCGGGAATTCCCCGTGGGCGGCGTACAGGGCGAATTCAAGGTCGGCCTGTTCAGTCCTTGTCGGCAGTCCTGTTGCAGGCCCGGGTCTCTGGGCAAGTGCCACGACGATGGGCGTCTCGGTCATCGCGGCAAGCGAAAGGCCCTCAACCATGAGCGCGAAACCGCCGCCGGACGTTGCTGTCATGGCCCTCACCCCTGCAAAGGAAGCGCCAAGCGCCATGTTCACGGCCGATATCTCATCCTCGGCCTGCTCCACGACAATCCCCCGGTCGTCCGCCCTGCCCGCCAGGTAAAGCATGATCCCGGTTGAAGGCGTCATGGGATAGCCTGCGTAGAACCTGCATCCGGATGCAAGCGCGCCGAGCCCTATGGCGTCATTGCCGGCGATCAGCATCTTCGGCCCGGAAACGGGCGGAACGGAAAAGGAGCACTTCCGGCAGTGTTTGACGGCGTAATCATGTCCCGCCGCCGCGGCATTTATATTGGCGTTTACAATCCCGTCCCCCTTTTTCCTGAAGGTATCCCTGATAATCCCCTCGAGTATATCCGGCCCCATACCCAGTATTCCCAGCACCGCACCGGTGGCAACGGTGTTGGCCGTGATTTTGCCGCCGCCGTGTTCGACTGCGAGGTTCGTGAAGGGAATATCAAGGAAATGCGGTCTTTCGTATACCTGCCCGAGCGCGGAGGAGTCGTAGATCAGCATTCCACGCGCCGAAAGCTCTTTTTCGTGAAAGACGATGCCTTCCCTGTCAAGAGCCACAAGGATATCCACCGCCTCCCTTACAGCCGTTACGGGCTTGCCGGAGACACGCACGTAAAAGAAATTGTGCCCTCCCCTTATGCGCGACTCGTAGTCCTGGTGTGTAAAGACATCAAGCCCCGACCTCGCAAAGACCCTCGCAAGGGTGTTGCCTATGGTCTGTATGCCCTGTCCGGCCTCACCGCTGATTTTTATTGAATAGTCCATGAAATTTCCCCCGGTGCATCATCCCCTGCCTGTCATGATGCCGCTTAGCCGGCGGCAGCAGGAACCGTTTCAGGAAAGAGGGTTCGTAGTGTTTCCTGAGATAATCACACGGTCTTCCCTTTAAAAACTGTCTCGTGAGGTGCCTGTAGCCCGTGTGGCCGAAGCCCGCGTATAAATACCTGTTGACAAGAGAAGTCTCGATCATTGGTTTAAGCTCCCTTTTCCAAAGCATATCATAATTCGAGCCGTTTATCAGGCTTTCAGCGGCAAGGCGGCCCGACATGACGGCATACCTCATCCCGAATCCCCACAACGCGTCCTGGAATCCCGCCGCCTCGCCGACATAAAGACTGTCGCCCTGTATCTGTGTGTCACGGAGAAAGATGTTCCCGTAGCCTCCGAACCTCTTTTCATCTTTCACATCAATATCCATTTTGTCCCTGAAAAAATCCAGCATCTTCCCGAAGCATTCATTTCCCCTCCGGAAGTCCCGGTAGAGGACCGCCGCCATTGTGCCGCGGCCCTCATGCACCATAACATACGCATAGCCGTCAGGGGCGATGTCATTGTCAAATATTACGCCGACTGTGTCTTTACCGTCCGTATTGAACGTTATGCCCACGATAGCCGCGTCGGCCCTTTTAGGGCCGGTTCCGACAACGGTCTTTCCGGTGGATGACCCTGGATCGAGACGATGGTTGAAAAGTATCTCGACACCCATGGACAGGGCCTGCTCCTTCAGCCCGGTGTCAAGTGTGCCGGGCATCGGCCCCCTCCTGACAAGGTAAAAGATCGGCCTGTCCGAACTGATTTCAGCGGGTTTCATCTCCGGCGCGAACAGTGTCCCGCCGTAATAGGGCACATACAGGAAATTCATCTCAATTCCCGTCTCCTTCAGCACCGCGGTGACGTCCCTTTCAGAGCTCCAGTTCTCAAAGCCCTGGAAATCCCCGCTCAGGCGGTGGCCCACATGCGGGGACATCTCATACACCCTGACGGGAAAGCCGTGCCTGCGCAGGACAATCGCGGCTGTCAGCCCCGCCGGGCCCGCGCCTATAACATTTATGGTCTCTTTCATTTCAGCATGTTACCCTTACAGCGGCGTAAAAAACACCGGCTGCCTGTTTACCTTACAGTTCCGCCTGCGGGGCACGGGAGTCTGACGGGGAGGCTTATCCGCGATACCTTCAGGGAATATCCCGCACGGCGTATCGACGTCTTTTTGAACTTCACATTCCGTTATTTCCTGCAATAATAACCTTACAGTGGCATAAAAATGCCGCCCGCGGGCAGGGGAGTCCGGCGGAAAAGCTTTATCTGCGATACCTTGGAGAGTATTCCGCACGGCTTATCGACATCCTTTGGAATTTCACTCTCCGTTACGTCCTGCAATAAAGACATATTTCCGATATCCCATCGCTTTATAAAGGTTTTACG
>Ga0256839_1000491_pt1 | contig 51334 bp, 60 predicted proteins | sample 354166metaG_FD_185968 | JGI IMG/M metagenome (GOLD analysis project Ga0256839, IMG submission 185968) | Hydrothermal vent microbial communities from Mid Atlantic Ridge, Atlantic Ocean - 354-166 | ecosystem: Environmental > Aquatic > Marine > Hydrothermal vents | place: Atlantic Ocean: Mid... | reverse complement strand
AGCTCCATCTCATTATACATCAAATCGAAAGACTGTGTATAGTCGCCAACCCTATAAATATAGAAGGGCTTCGTATCCCACGGCCAATCGATTATAAAGTAGAAACCCCGATACTTCTCCGCTATAGTAGAGAGGGCTTCACTATCAAAGTCCTCACCCCATTTAATCATCTTACCCCTACTCCTGACATACCCAAGGAGATCATCATATCTGACCTTCGGTATCTCCTCCAAGGGTTTGGGAGGCTCCCTATCCAGAACCTCAAAATACTTCTTGCCCTCATCTGCAAGACCCTTTAACACATGTTTAACCAATCCCTCTAGAACATCCATAGCTCCATTATAATCGATGTAGGCCCCCTCAAAATCTACAGATGTGAACTCTGTCAGATGCCTTCTAGTATGGCTCTTCTCAGCCCTATAGAACTGAGCAATCTCAAATACATACGTCAAACCCATGGTAAGCTGCTCCTTATACAACTGTGGACTCTGGGCAAGATAGGCCTGCTCATCAAAATACTCCACTTTAAACAGCTCGGCACCACCCTCTGAAGCAGCGGCGATAATCTTTGGAGTATCTACCTCTACAGCCCCAATACCATAGAAATACTCCCTAATCAATTTCTTCACCAATCCCCTTATCCTAAAGACGGCGTTAACCCTGTCTATTCTAAGACTTAAAGGCCTATATTCAATTAGATTGGATAGTGAAGCCGGGGTTCTGCCTGTAGGGTCTATCGGCAGTGGATGATGGGCTTGAGAGACGAGGAAATATTTATCAGGTATCAACTCAAGAATATCCTCATACCTCGACACCTTACCAACCACATATACAACACTCTGTCTCTGGGTAGCTAAAGCCCTATTATAGATACTTGCGTCACCAGTCTTCTTAATAGTAACTTGTATCTTTCCATACCCATCCTTCAAAGTAAGGAACATAATATTACCCAATATCCTCTTATCCTCTACCCATCCATAGATCTTTACCGTCTCACCAACGTGATTCCCCGCGTCAACCGTTCTAATCGTTTTCGGCTCCATCATATATTTATCCATCCCCCAAACTAATTAATAACTCGTGAATATAATCTTACCTTTAAATAACATTTCAACCGATTGAAATATACATCAAAACGGTGAAGCCAAATGTTTCTACTTGAATATGAAGGGAAAGAACTCTTCAGAAAACATGGAATCAAAACCCCAAGAGGATTTACAGCCTCAAGGAACGACGATATAGTAGAGAAACTAAGGGAAAATAATATGGAGTATCCCATCGTATTAAAAGGACAGTACCTAATGGGAGGAAGGGGAAAAGCCGGAGCAGTAAAGATTGCGAAAAACGAGGATGACTTGAGGCAAAAATGTGAGGAGATTTTTAATCTAGAGATTAAAGGTGCTAAACCCGAATATATCCTAGTGGAAGATTTTGTAGAGCATGATGTCGAACTATATATAAGTATTCTTGTATCGAAGGCGTCAAAATCTCTAACTCTCCTCGCCTCACGCCACGGCGGAGTGGATGTAGAGGAGATCGCGAAAAGCGGTGGAGAAATATTAAAATTAGAGATAGACCCTATAGGAGGCTTAAGCAACTTCCACGCCATAACAGCCTCAAAATTCCTCCTAGGAAGGATTGACAAGAACTTCATCTTCTTTGTAAAAAACCTGTATAAACTAGTAGTTGAGGAAGACCTCCTCCTAGCCGAGATAAACCCCCTAACAATAGTGGATGGAGAGCCTCTAGCCCTAGACTCAAAGATAATTATAGATGATAACTCAGAGTTTAGACATGACCTAACCAACTTCTATGAATATAGGAGATTCCTCACATGGGGGGAGAAGCAGGCTAGAGAATATGGATTCGCCTATGTACCATTAAAGGGAGATATAGCAGTTATAGGAAATGGAGCAGGCCTGGTAATGGCAACCCTAGACCTAGTTAAATACTATGGTGGCGAGCCAGCATGCTTCCTAGATGTAGGTGGAGGGGCATCATCAGAGAGGATAGCTAAAGCACTAGAAGTAGTATATAAGGAGATATCACCCAAGAAGATATTTATAAACATATTCGCAGGTATAACGAGATGTGATGAGGTGGCAAAAGGCATCGTAGAAGCTGTATCTAAAGTCGGGATACCCAAAGAAATGTTTGTAATAAGGCTTACCGGAACCTTAGAAGATGTTGGAGAGGAGATACTTAAGAGGGAGGGCTTCACCGTATATAAAAACATGGATGAAGCCGCTATGAAGGTTGTTGGAGGTGAGTAGGAAGATGCTACCAGGATTTATAGATAAAGAAATAAGGCTACTAGTTCAAGGAATTACAGGTAGACAAGGTAGATTCCACACCGAGCAGATGCTTAAATATGGTACAAAGATAGTAGCTGGAGTAACTCCGGGAAAAGGCGGTCAAGAGGTACATGGAGTACCAGTCTATGATACAGTATATGAAGCCGTTAAAGAGGCGGACCCAACTGCATCCATAATCTTCGTACCAGCAAGATTCGCGTTCGACGCCGTCTATGAGGCTATACAACACAATCTAAACCCGATAGTCGTGATAACAGAGGGTATACCAGCCCATGACTCACTTAGATTCATAAACCTAGCTAAAGCCCGGGGAATCAAGATAGTAGGCCCCAATACACCAGGATTTATACTACCTGGATATGCAAAGGTAGGTATAATGCCAAACCAATATTTTAAGAAGGGGAGGGTATCGATTATATCTAGGAGTGGAACATTAACATATGAAGTTTCAAAGAGTATATTAGATATAGGCCTCGGCCAGAGACTAGTCCTTGGATGTGGAGGAGACTATGTAATTGGCACAAATTTTATAGATATCCTACCAACCCTAGCTGAGGATGATGAGACCGATGCAATAGTTATAATTGGTGAAATCGGTGGAGACGATGAAGAAAGAGCAGCCAAATACATAAAGGAATCCAATCTAGATAAACCCGTCGTAGCCTATATAGCCGGTAGAACTGCTCCAGAGGGTAAGAGGATGGGTCATGCAGGCGCCATAGTCTCCGGATCCTCGGGAACCGCCCAGAGTAAGATAAATAGTTTTAAAGAAGCAGGTGCATATATTGCATATAGGCCTATTGAAGTGGCTAAAACATTGAAGGAGGTGCTATAAATTGAGTGAGGAAGCCGTCATTGATAAGAGGGCATTGGCCCAGAGATATAGACTATACTATAAAATCTGTAGGGAGTGTGGAGTACGTAACCCACCTTCAGCAACCAAATGTAGGAAGTGTAAGAGCAAGAATCTAAGATGGAAGAAGCGAATGAAGGGCATGAAGAAGTAGAGCTAGAAATCTTGTGGTGGGCCCGCCCGGATTCGAACCGGGGGCCTCCCGCGCGTGAGGCGGGCGTCATAGCCGCTAGACCACGGGCCCACATAAACCTTCATTTCTAAGCATCTTAAAATATGTTTAACGCTATTCATGGTATGAGAGATGAGGATTGGAGTGACAGGGACACCTGGAACCGGTAAAACCACCTTCTCAAAAGCTTTGTCGCAGCGTCTAAACTATAGATATGTAAATATAGAGGATATCATAGTAAATGAGAACCTGCACAAGGGATATGATGAGGCTAGAGACAGCTACATCCTAGACATAGATAAGGCCTATAATAGGATGCTTGAGATTTCTGAGCCGAATACAATCTATGAGGGACTCTCAATAGCATACCTAGCTGATGAAGAATGGCTCGATAAAGTTATAATCCTAAGGTGTAACCCATACATCCTTGAGAAACGGCTTACAGAAAAGGGGTTTAAACCTGAGAAGATTAGGGAGAATATAGCTTCAGAAATACTGGATATTATTTCATCAGAGGTCTATAGTAGATTCAATATAGAGAAAACCATACAGATAGATAACTCTGGAGACCTCGAGAGGGGCGTCGAGAAAGCAGTTAGATTCTTGATGGGTGAAGATGTAGAGAGTGATTATGTAGATTGGCTCGGTCTAATAGCCGAGAAAAATGATATAAAAAGATTCTTGGATTAAATTACCGGCTCGATCTTCACAGGGAATGGAAGGGGATTCCTAGAATCCTTTATAACAGCTTCACCGACCCCCAGCTGCTTCATATAATCCAATTGCTCCTCAGTCATGGAAACTACATTCTTCATATACCATAAGTCTTCAGAGCCCGTTATCCTATGTATAATCAATACTCCAGAGTTCTTGATTGGCGCCTTAGCGATTTGAGATGGGAACTGTGAGACTATAAATATGGATTCACCAAACTTTCTCACCTCGTCAACCATCTTCTCAGCCACGGTAGGAGCATCATAATCCCTCCTAGCAGGTATAAGATATCGGGCCTCCTCCATAACAGTTATATGACTAATCCCCTTTCTACCCATACTACTCTGGATATTAAACACATTCTTCAGCATTATATAACCAAATATCCTTTTTATACTCACCTCCCGTATATGCCCCATCTCAATAACAACCTTCTTGCTAATCAACTCCTCAAGATCCATCTCCCTACCTCCAACAAATATTTTTGAAGACTGACCCTGAATCAACTGTTTAAATCTCCTTAGTAAAGCGGCCTTCGTCTCATGTTCACTATAAGACCTTACTGGGAACTCCTCCAATATCTTTAGTAGGGCCTTTAAATTAGGTTCGTCTTCACCCGTCAAGGCATAGCTGTTGAAGACCGCCTCCAAAACATTTCTGAAGAAAAATGCTTGTGAATGTGTGAATCCATAGATCTCACTGAATATATCAGTTATAACAGCTATACTATCCTCTACACCCTCATTATATGTCCTAAGGGGATTTAAAGTTACTTCATCCAACCCAGGCCTAATAACTACATCTACATCTCTTAAGAGACTTATATATTCATTATGATAGTCAAGGACTAAATATCCAATATCCTTTGGAAGCTGGTTCAATATAGTGGCTATAGTTGTCGTCTTCCCCATCCCCGTAGCGCCCAGGCATACAAGATGGTTACTTAAATCATCAACAGAGAGTGCATACTTTTCATCGTTATCAATCAATCGCCCAATAACAATCCTATGCCCATTACCAGAAAATCTCTGTATAGGTATCTTGAAGATATTCCTGGGTTTATAACCCTGTATCGAATCAACCCCTTCAAAATTGATCATAACCTCTGTACCTAAATCACCCTCTACCTTCTTCCAACTCAATATCCTACCTATTTCCCTAGAGCCAAGTTCCTCCAATACATAATCTGGAAAAGCGGTAGTCACTACATTCTTTACAGCCTCCAAGTTATTCATCAGCTTCTCCGCATTATTTGCTGTGGTTAATACCAGCAATACCTCCCTCCCAGATACTATATAATGCATTATCTTAACAGGTATCTTCATATTCTTAAGGGCCTTAACCATATTCCTATAAGAATTATAAAATGTAAGGTACCACAGCCTATCATGGTATAACCCGGCCTCCCCCGTAATCACTTTATATCCTCCTATGTATCTCCCACCATCCCTGAAAATCCTCCTTGAAAATAGTCTCTTGATCAGACTATTCACCATCACTCACCCAAGAAAGGGAAGAGGGTCCCTTTCCACCAGTTTAACGCGTCGAATATACCCTGTATTATCTCTGTTAGCTTTTGGTATATCATATCAGCTGCTCCTATCGTGATGGCTATCGCTAGTAAAGCTACTATGATTAAGAGGCTCTCCTCTATAATCTGGACACCCCTTCTCTTCATATTAGACACCTCCATTAACTTAGGTACATGTTTCTTTATAACGAGGTGGTGTTTAGTGAAAATATTCTGGCTCAGGTCAACACTAGTGCCGTAAATGCTCTAAATAGGTTTGATACGAGATAGTATATCAGTATATATATAATTAGCTTCCTCAAGACACGCTTCTCGAAATATTCAGTATGGCTTAGAAGATATGTAGTTAGAATAATCTGGAGCACGCCATAGACGTTAAGAGCCATATCGAACTCCGATCCTCCATGCAATAATTCACTAATATCGAGGCCTATAATCTCTGTAGATATTATCCCCCTTATTGTGAGGAGTAGATTTAAGAATGGATTTAATGAAGAAATAATCAAAACCAATAAGAGGTTAAGTAATTCTATCCTCCTATATAAACTCCTAATCTTCACATTAAATCTCTCGGTTATACTTCTCCAGGCAGACCTGAGCTCCAGATAGTGAAGGGCATCGTTATATCTATAGACAAATCTTTCTAATCTATTTACACCACTCTTCCCAAGTATATACTTCCTCAGCGTAGCACCATAGCCAAGGTCGAAAAGTGACCTAGAAATTGATTTACCACTTAACACCTCTGATATGAGTTCTGTATAATCTAACTCCTCATCCATCTCGATACACACCTGTATAGAATGAGCTGAGTTAAAGGAGTTGAAGCAAGGATGATTGGACCTACAAAGAATACAGCCAAGGAGGTAAGTAGAATTGGAAATATTATAGCTCCAGAAACGAGGACTCCATACATATCAAGCCTATTCAAAAGTTCATCAATTTCGAGGATCACATTCTTAAGTCTATCTTCCAAATGTCTCCTCTCAAGTTCCTCAAACGGTATAGTGGACACCTTTATCCCCTCATTAACCAGAATCGGTCTATCGAGGAATAGCATATCTCTATCTACTTTATCCTCAGCCAACAACCTACTTCTCAAGATTGATTTAGTTAACATGTATTCAGACACGATAGAGAATATCCTATCTATATTAAGATCAAATTTATGAATCTTCTTCCTTTTAATGACTAATATCAGAGAGACTAAGTGGGTGAAGATTAGTAGGACCAGGTATAACATAGGCATCACCTTACCTTCAGATCTGAATACAACTTGTTATTGACCTCCACAGGCATTCCATCCTGGTTGACCATATAGAGCTTATTGATATACCTAACATTCCTAAATAAGTCTCTAACTGTATGTATAATTAGATCCAAATTTTTAACGGCTACAGTGAAATTATCTCCGTAGGCTCTTCTGAATCTCTCCCATAGACTCTCTATATTTGCTGCATGGATGGTCGCTGCTAATCTATATCCCAGAAGAAGTGTATCGAGTAGTATTGCAATGTCTTCATCAGAGATAACCTCACCTAAAACCACATATTCAGGGCTTCTCCTCAATGTAAATAGTGTCTGATTCTCTCTAAAGCGTCCTTTTGTTATTCCTGAGAATCTATAGAATACTTGGTGGTTTCCCAAGTCCCTCATATCCTCAAGCTCCCTAGCTTCCTCAAAATATATCTTTCTAAGCTTCTGTGGCAAGAGTTTTATATATGCGTTTAAAAGAGTTGTTTTGCCGCTGTTGGGCTCTCCAACTATCAAGATACTCCCCGCCTTTCTAGCGACTCTCTCTATAACCAGCTTCTGAGTTTTAGACATGAATCCTGATTTAGATAGAACTTCTATATCATAATATAGGTTCTTCATCCTCCTTATAACCAAGTTATAGTCTCCATGTGTCAGGGGATATGCATCTACCACTACCCTGAACTTATCATGTAGAGTCTCCATTTCAACCTCTATATTACCTCCTAAAGATGGTATTCCCTCTCCATATACCAACTCTACAATCCTAATGAATGCATTTAACCCCTCCCTAGATACAATAAGATTTGTAGGGATATGGCCATAGCGTTCGTGGAATATAAATATTGGTGTCTTCTCACCATTTACATATATCTCGTTTATCAATGGGTCTTTAATCAACAAATAAAATTCTGGGAGTTGAATGGATGACCAAAATATCAACTCCGCAATGTCTATCGCCAAATTCTTTGGGACATGATCTTTATTGAGCTCCGAATGAATCCTACTGATATTAAGTTCATAGATATCCTTGAAAGTTACCTCCCTATCCTTAGCTAAACCCGTGAATATCGGGTATTCTGTGAGATAATTTAGAACCATATCTATATAATCCAGAAGTATTTCGTGGAATCCAGCTACATACCTACCATTCTCTATCTTTGAACCGTTAATTGCAGAATGTAGATATCTCCAATCGGTTGACGTCGGTATTTTAAAGAGTGGCATCTCAATAAATAGGGTACATAAAATTTTAAAAACGTACTTTCACTAAACCCTACCTCCTTTTAAAGGTTTTTATCCACTATTTTATGGAGATGAAGCGGCTCATAGACTTCCTCAATATTAGAATCCTTAAAGTCTCTCTTCTACTAATGGCATTGATACTTCTAATGAATGTCGTGATTGAGGTGATTAGATGGATAGGTATATAGCCTATCTTCAGAATGAAGTAGTTATACTCTTCATAGTCTTAACACTCATATTCATCATAGTTATAGATCCACTATTCAATGAGTCAATTGCACCTTACTGTGTCGAAAACAAATCTGAAACAATATATGAGGGGGCATATGGACGTATTGTCAAGGACTATAAGGTGGTGAGAAGGTGTTAGATGAATCTATAGATACACTTCTATCCATGGTAATCTATGGATTCACGATGCTCCTCGTAACCCTAATAGTTGCAATACTACTTCTGTTGAGGTGACTGATTTGGAGAGGATAATCTCCACTGTATTATCTCTCACAGTGATAATACTAGCGTTATCAACTATTATACCAGCTCTCTTTATGTATAGCGGTGGACGGATGGAGAGTGGCCTCAACAAATGTATAACTATATTAAGTAGAGCAGCCGAGGAAAACCTATCTATAGATATAGTCTCCAAGTGGGAGGGAGGAGCTGTTCTACTCATCAATGACTCATATGAAATTAAAATGTATGTGGAGGGGGGAGAGCTAATATGTATCGTGGAAGCTTCTCCTACCTAGCTGCATCAGCCTTAATAATCGTCCTTATATCAGTAGCTTACCTATTTACTGTGATGTCATTGGATAGAAATAGATATGAGATTTATGATAAGGATATGGAGCTTCTGATTAGGATATTTACCATCCTATATTGTCTGAATATGAGTCAAAAGGTTGAAAGAATAGGGATATACACAGTTGAACCTGTCAATTCAACAGCCTTTGATGTAAGGACTGGGGAAGAACCCCATGTCAAATACACCATTTATTTAGAAGTTTCAAACCTATACTGTGAAGCTCTTTTTAATTAATCCAACATTCTTCATAACTTCCCTCACCCTCCTCCTTAGAGTGTGGGGTGACACCCTCAGAAGCTCAGCTACATATTCTATCATCCTCTCTATAGACTCAATCTTCTTTATTGATTTAGATGACGATAGAGCTATGGAAATCGAGACACCAGCGGCCACCCTCGGATTTGCAATCGGATATCCCCTGTTTAGCAACTTTATAATATATTTAGCCTTCTCTCTTATCGAAGCTATATCATGGTAATCGATATTAGGCTTCTCATGATATAGTCTATTAATTACAAAATCTATGTACTCTTCACTGGTTAACCGAGCATGATGTTGTATAGCAACGTCGAAACCATACATTCTCTTTAGCAGTCGAATGACATGTCTAAATCTATACCTCTTTCTAAACATTTGATTTGTCAAGCCAAGGAGTTCATTTAAGGATATTGGGACCCCCTCACTTCTGAGTACATGCCAGATTGAGTAAGTTACAAATAGATGATCATCAGGTTTATAATCCTTTCCCACCTGCTGTAAAATATTAACCATAAACTTCTTAACTTCAGATACCTGATCCTCTGTAAGGCCGAGCATATCGGATAATCCATTTAATATAAATGTAAACCTCCTAATCCTATTCAGATTTCTAGTCGTTACATCTCTATTCCACTTCCTACCACCTAATAGGTTGTTTTCCTCTTTCAACTCTACACCGCATTTGACGCACACCCTCTTTCCATGGACAACTTGGACAGAATAACCGCCACACTCTGTACATACTATCTCCATCCTCATACCATTAACAGAGCCTACTACACAATTTATAAAGACAATAGGAAAAGATTCATATTACAGTATGAAGATTACATCCATATAGGGGAAAAACTACAGGTGAGAATGGCTATATCCTGTGAAAGTATTCATCATATAACGGATGAATTCATCTATTAAAATAGTATCATATTAAATTCTATTTTACAATTGGGTGAGAATAAGATGATGGCATCAAGTCCTATGGTTAAAGAGTTAAATCTATTGATTGATAAAGAGGTTACCGTTGAATTTAAAGATGGTAAGAAGTTGAAAGGCGTGTTAAAGGCCATCGATCCCTCAAGCCTCAATGTAGTGCTGGGTGATATAATGATTGGTAAGGAGCTATACTCCAAAATTGTATTTAGTGGTGATAGCATTAAAGCGATTTATCTCCGGGCTATCCAGTTTGATATGGCTGAACTGAGGAGGCGTCTGGAGCGTGTCTTCCCGAAGATGGTTCATTATAGGGCTGATGAGAGGGCTGTAATTGTTATGGGTAAGTTCAGAGTGACTGAGGACGGGGTCGAAGGTGAGCCTGGACCTATATTAGAGCGTGTAAAGAGGGTCTATGAAGAGTATATGAGGGAGTTGAGGGGTCAGGTATAGATATTCTTACCTCCTTTTTCTGAAAACTCATCGATTTCCCTAATCATCCTGTTAATCTCGTATGCGGCCTCTATCAATTCATCCGTCGGTACCTCGTAGCCAAATATGTCATTTATGACCTCTATAGCCTTTGATACGGCCATGGGATCTATCATTGTATCGTTTGAGAAGGCCAGTATGGATATTGCCGGGATCTTATATAGCTCGCTATATAGTAGTACCATCGCTAATGGACCATATATCCTAAGGTTTTTGGGAGCGAGCTTGTAAGGAAGCTCCTTACTCCAATATCTATTATAGACGATTCTGACCATATCGGAAGAATCTTCCTGTAGATTCTTTGTCAATCCTCCGACCGATATTATCTCTTCTATTCCCTTAGCCTTGAAATACTTTATAATACTTTTAAGAAGCTTGTTCCCTCTCCATCCCCTAGGTAGTTCATCTATCTTTAGAAAGATATCCTCATTTCTAGCGTATATCTCTATAGGGAATCTTATCTGCTCCCCATCAAAAGAAGCGATTGGCTGTATATATGCAGTATCTATAATCCCCACCCGCTCTATCCCCTCTAGATTGTCAATTATATGTTTTATTGTGAAATAACCTGTTCCTCCAATGCCTAGGAAACCTAGGAATAACCGTCTTCCCGAGAATCTTTTTGATATATATATCCTCATATCTTTTGCACCTCTTCAATATATTCTCCATCTATATATGAAATAAACATATTTCATGAGTATAATAGTTAATAAAGATGTAGTGTTTAGATGTAGAGGGTGTATAGAATGTCTATTAAACTGTCGTTTCTGGGAATGCCCAATAAAGTTGGCCGTTCGGCCTATCTATTATCTGGATCGAGGAATGTACTTATCGATTATGGTGTGGATTTGGATAAAATCCCTAAGTTTCCTAAGCCAGTATCCGTTTTAGATCTCGATTTGTTCGTTCTGTCACACGCCCATCTAGATCATATGGGTGCTTCTCCCCTTCTATATATAACTGGTAATATGCCGAACGTTATGACACATCCTACCCTAGATATAAGTGACTTATTGATAAGAGACTTCATGAAGTTATCTGGGGAGTATTTAACATTTGAGTATATCGATTTCTTAAATTTAAAGAGACATTCGAAGCTTATTGGTTTTGGGAAACCATTTGATTTTAGAGGGGTAAAGGTTGAGTTCTATGATGCGGGGCATATACCTGGGAGTGCCCAAGTTGTTGTTGAGATTGATGGTAAGCGTATCCTATATACTGGAGATATAAATACATATGAGACGAGGTTGCTTAGCCCTGCAAACATTCATTATGAGGAGGAATTTGATGCTGTTATCCTTGAGAGTACCTATGGAAATACTAAACATCCTGATAGGAGGGAGACTGAGAGGAAGTTTATAGAGATGGCTAAGGAGACTATAGAGAATGGGGGTGTTGTCTTGGTACCAGCTTTTGCAGTGGCGAGAAGCCAGGAGATCCTCTTAGTTCTTCACGAATATAACTTTAAATATCCCATTGTTATGGATGGTATGGCTCTTGAAGTTACTAAAATATTTCTTTCACACGGTAGATACCTCAAGGATGTCAAGAAGCTTCGTAAGGCCTTCAATAGAGTGAAGAAGATTCATAGATGGCGTGAACGTAAGAAGGTTATTAAAGAGCCTTGTCTAATAATTGCTCCTGCCGGTATGCTTGGTGGAGGTGCAGCTGTTTTCTATCTTAACAAACTTATTAAGAATCCTAAGAACAGGATATTCCTTGTTGGGTATCAGGCGCCAGGGTCTCCTGGTAGGAGTTTGCTCGAAGCTAGTGAGCAGAAGGAGGAGAGAGACACAGCCGATGTATATTATATGAGGTTTTCCGCTCATGCCGACTCTGAGGGGTTACTTAAGATTTTAAAGTCTTTGGAGGGTGACCCCAAGATATTCGTTGTCCATGGTGAGAAGGAGTCTCGTGAAAATATCGGGATGCTCGCTGAAGACTGTTGTGGATATAATGTATACTATCCAAGTCATGACGAGGTATATAAGATTTAGAGGTTATATCCATTCTACTTATAATATAGTTTCAAGTTATTAACTTCTTATATGAAAGGCAAATATACCTTCAATGTATGGATAACTGATGATGCAGAGACATTCTTGGCTGATAACATGGATGTTGTTGAGGCAGGGCTTAAACTATTTTTCTGGGATAAATTCATGATGAATGTCAATAGGTTTCCTGATAGGATCTTGGCTTCAGCCTTTAATGTTAGAAGGAGTCAAGTAAATATTAAGGAATTGATTAGAGTTTTTAGGGAAGAATATAGGCCGAAGCCCAATGTTGTGGATATTATATTCATTGATAGGGATCTCTTCATCGATGGTCGTGCATACATATTTAGTGCTACCCATATGGCTACAAAGACGATAACAATATCTATATTCAGGTTGGCCTACGCAGTTAACCTTGGTACTGAGGATGGAAAGTCTCTATTTAGGGAGAGGTTATACAAGGAATTGATTCATGAATTGGGTCATTTAATAGGTCTTGACCACTGTATGAATGAGACTTGTGTGATGGCCTTCTCCCCGGATATTCCTCATCTGGATAAAAAACTCCCGATGCTATGTAACGTATGTGTAGAAAAGGCCCGTATACTTGGGTTTAATATGGAGTTTAACGGAGGAATTGATTTATAGGAAAAATGTTTTAATATTCTATTATATCGACCTTTGCATGCTTAAGGATTTCTTCTGCTTCCTTCTCATCGTATAGCTTTATCGTGTAAAGCTTACGTTTAGTCCTAGCCTTAATTTTTATGTACTTCGGAAGTCTCCTTACAACTATAATCTTCTGTGCATACTCCATTTTTTTGATGAATTCATCCTTATCCTTGATCTCATGTGGCATAATTGTCACCCCATCTCTTGGTTATACATCTTATTAGATAAATTTAATTGGATATAAATACATTAATTGGTCTATAATGTTGAGGGTCGAAGAGCCATTCAATATAATCGTTACTTCACCGAGGAATAGGGAGTTCTTCGCAGTTAGAGAGTTTGAGTCTGTATTAAATGACTTGGGTGACTCTGATCCCAAGGTGTGGAAGAGTGGGATAAGTGGAGTTATACTCTCTTATACATCTCTCGATCCTTATGAGGTTCCATATCGTGTTAGGGAGATGGTTAAGAGTAATCCATGGATGTTTAGGGATGTCAAGAGGGTTATACCTATAGAATTTAATGTCAAAACTGACTTGGGGGAATATTCAAGGATTGCTAGTGAACTTGAGCACAGAATTGATGAAACCAAGACATATAAGATTGAAGTAAAACGTAGATACACCACTCTAGATAGAAGTGAGATAATTGAATCAATAGCTTCCAAGATAGATAGAAAGGTTGATTTGAAGAATCCAGACTATATAATCGTTGTAGAGATACTCGGTCCAATAACTGGGATTTCATTTATCAAGCCAGATGGAATCCTAAGTGTTGATAGAGAGTTACTGGACTTTTAGGTTCTTCCCTCTCTCCTTCTCCAGATCAAGTCTAAAGATAGCCAAATCATCTATCCCTTCAAATGAGCTTCTTAAAGTTATCATTCTATCTCTGTAATTTTCTAATTCTCCTTCGTCTCCCTTCTCCAATATTATAATGGCTACTGGCTCCTCAATCCTTTTTACCCTCTCTACTATGCGGCTTATCTGGGTCTCTCTATATAGGAATCCTAGAAATCTATATATGTCGTCTCGAATCCAACTCTCTCTTAAATAACCTGTATCTAGGAAGTTATGTAACACAGCTATCAAGTATTCCCTCGAGGGAATATCTCTTTTATCTATTACTATTTTTAGTTTCCCAGGAAGCCTATCTATTTCTTCTTTATTCTCGAGTTCTACGATTACTATTACATAATCTGTGTATTCATCGGTTATCATGCAATATCCCCATTACCTCATCGAAATCTCTCCTACCTCTAACCTTCATTAGGAGGGCTTCACCCCTACCCTTTTCTATAAGGTCTTCCACGACCTCTCTGATCTCCCATGGAAAAACTATCCATTTATCTGTCTCGGCTGCATAGTAGTCAACAGTAACCTTTCTCCATGGCTTTACATATAAAGTTGCTATTGAGGCCTCCACAGCACCGATCTCAAGTATCTTCTTTTTAACCTCAAATAATGTGTCTCCAGTATCTGCGACGTCATCTACTATGAGAACTTTTAGCCCTTTGATATCACCAATAGTTGAGAGGTCTATTATTGGCCTATCTAGTGTTTCACCGGTTCCTGTATAGTATATGCTCCTTATGATCCTTATATCCTTGATAGAGAGGAAATCAGATAGGAGTCTTGTAGGTATTAAGCCTCCCCTAGATATCCCAACTATGCAGTCGAATTCCCTCTTATCCTTTAATATCTTCTTAGCTACCTCTAGGGATAGATAAAATATATCTTCTATTGTGGGTACCTCATAATCAGTTACTTCCATATACCTTTTAATAGTATCAATCTATTTATAACAGCGTTTTCATCCACCATTTATAATATGGACTATATCTACCCGACTATCTTTATCTAATTTCAACAGACTTTTTTTATCCCATTTCCTACCATCCACATATATCACCAGTTGCTTCATAAGCTCCTCGAATTTGTTGTGGCCTTTCCCAGTCTTCTCCTTGTATATATCTGAGATATGGTTAATCACATCTTTTATGGTTATTCCCTCGTAATGGGTGATTGAAACTTTTCTTCCTAGGATAAGTTTTAAGGGTCCACTTATTACGACCTCAATATTTCCTTCTTGCAATAAAGTATCTTTCTTCATATCCTTCTTCCATATATATTTTCACTCTGTAGGGCGTTAAAATGATATGGTCTATATAGTTATAGGCTGATTTGGCATCCTCTAAATATTTTAGAGGCATCCTTAAATTAACTACTCTAATAGGTACTAAATGTCTAGTATATTTGACTGGGAAGAGCCTTTTCTTCCTAAACCGTTTGATAACATACTCTTTTGACGGTGGGTCATAACCCATTATCACATGATCATTCATGTTTATCGGCTTTTCAATATATTTCACCAATCTATCTCTATTAATAACATCTAGGTGATGGATGACATCTGGAACCTCCACTCTATCTTTCAAGAGCAATGTCTGGATAGCTTCCCCTCTATAGAGAATGATCCTCCTACCATCCTGCTTCCCTAGATCTCCTTCATGATCTATTATATTATCTCTAATAACATTGATGTCGAGGTCTGTATATACTCTATACCAACACCCAATCTTTATGTCGTCGTCGCTATAAGAAACTTTAATTATAGGTACATATCGTATCCCAGCTCTAGAGAGTATGTAGTGCCTATGGGTCCCATCTAGAATCATCCCCAATTCTTTATCCACTATAAGAGGCTCGTCTATAAAACCATCTCTGAATATTCTCTTTTTAAGGATCTCAGCCCTATTAATATCGAATCTTTCATGGGGATTTATTTCTGAGACTTTTACAACATCTAATTCTATGTTCATTGATGCACTTTTTGATACCATAATGATAATAAATATACATTGATGAATATATTAAGGTATTTTACGCGTCAGTGTGGTGCCATGGTCATCACTGATCAGTGCAGATCAGTATCTTCATCCGCCAATATTATATTATCCATATTGTAATCTAAAAAGCCTCTTGAAATTCTCTCTTATGACGATTATAGCCTCCTCGACTTCTACCTCATATAGCTCAGCTATTTTATCAACTATCATAGGTATATGTTTAGGCTCTCCCCTCGAATTATTCAGAGGACCGTAATATCTAACAGGCCCATCTGATTCCGTAAATACCTGTGTTAATGGGACTATCTCCGTATATCTCTGGATTCTTTTGGATGTTAGTAGAGCCGGTGTAAAACCTACATAATATCCCTCCTCCACAATCTCCTTTAATGTCTCCTCATCGTCTGTATACCAATGGAAATATGCTAGCTTCACATCATATTTACGAAGTAGTGAAAGGACGTCTTTAGCCGCTCTCCTAGAATGTATATTTAATGGTTTGAAGTATTCGATTGAGAGTTGAATCATCTTTTCAAATGCTTCTACTTGTCTATCCCAATACTTCATTGCATCTTGGTATTTCTTGTCTAGACCTACCTCTCCAATAGCAATTATTGTGTCATGGTACTGGGATATGAGTTCAACAGTCTTTGTTAGATCCTCTGGATTGTATATGGCTGTATATGGATGGATACCCAATCCGAGATATATCTTGTATCTAGGCCTGTAAATCCTAAGTATGTCAAGGTTTTTAATTGATGTTTCATAGTCCTCAGATACTGATAGAATTAGCTCAACATCATTCTGTAGAGCCTCCTTAAGGACTTCTTCCCTATCTTCGTCGTATTCCTCGGCATAGAGGTGTATGTGGGCATCTACATACATCTTTAAAACCTCTTTATATCCAATTGTATACGGAATAATTTTAGCTTTTATCTAAATTACATGATATTATTTTTTGGTGGTATAAATTGTCTATAGCCAAGTATAGTGCACATAGAGTTATGAAGAGGGCTGTTGGACGTAGGGTGAGTCTAGATGCTGCTGAGCTCGTAGCTAAATACCTGACAAAGGTGGCCTCCGATATAGCTATATATGCTGGTAAAGTGGCTAAAGAATCTGGGAGGACAGTGATTAAAAAGAAGGATGTGGCTCTAGTGCTGGAGATAATGGGTGTCGATGTAGAGGAGCTTGAGAAGATGTAAACTAAATAACTTTCTTTATCAATTCTAAAAATATTTATATCAATTATCTGATAGTATATGGTGTCACGCCCCGGTGGTGTAGCCAGGTCAAGCATACCGGCCTCTCGAGCCCAGGTGGAGCCAGCCGGTGAACCCGGGTTCAAATCCCGGCCGGGGCACCATCCTATATCTTCTTAAATCTCTCGTCTTTCCAGACGTTTCCCCTCTGATGATACCCAAGGGCCTCCCAATATCCATCTTTATAGGTGTCTGTTAACTCTATCTTTGTGATCCATTTGGCGCTTTTCCATCCATATAGATGTGGTATGAATATCCTTGCGGGGAATCCATGCTCGATATCTAGGGGTTCGTCATTCATCTTTAAAGCTATTATCGATTGTTCAGATACTAGATCTTCATATGGTACGATTGTTGTGTATCCGTCTGCCGAGTAGATATAACCCCATTTAACTCCCTTTAGAGGCCTAGCTAGCTCAATTATCTCTTTGGTACTTACACCAGTCCATCTAACTTTTTCTACGGTCCAACCAGTTACACAGTGGAAGTCGGATATATATTCAATCTGCCTCATATTAAGAAGTTCTCTATATGTGAATGAAAGGTTATTCTCAACCATCCCAGTAATTTCTAGTCTCCAGGTATTTACATCTATCTCCGGCTGACCTAGTATTCGATAGATTATAAAATCGGGGATCTTCCTCTGTCCAGGGGGTAGTTCAACCATTTTTATTCCCCTATAGTTAAAATTGTTTGGATATGCTTGTTGAAATAGGTGACTATCCTACAAGCTATATAGCGTCTACCAGTGTATAGTCTGAATCTATAGAGTATATACCTTGTTCCAATATCCTCATTCCCTGTAAACTCTATCCTATCTATTTTGATGTTAAGCTTTTTTGAGACTTCTTTGGCTAATTTATGTACGTATTCCTTGACCTCTCTTAAACTTGAGAGGGTGAACTCACTAGTCTTCACCTCTACGATCCTATTTATACCTTTTTTCTTAAGGCTATCTACCTCCCTTATTCTCAGCTCGAGATTCATTTTGAACTAATATAATAAATCATGAATCTGAATATATTTTTCAGGTGTTTTGCATGAAGACCACAATATCAGTTATTAAAGCGGATATTGGGAGTGTCGCTGGACATACCACTGTTCCAGATGAGCTTCTTGATTTCGCTGGGAAACGGCTCTCCGAAGCCGTAGAGACTGGCTTGATAAAGAGTTTTTATGTTACACATGCTGGTGACGATTTGGAGCTGATATTCTCTCATCACAAGGGTGTGGATAACCCTGAAATACATGAGTTGGCTTGGAAGGTATTTAAAGACGCTACTGAAGAGGTTTCGAAAAAGATGAAGCTTTATGCAGCTGGTCAGGATCTCCTTAAGGATGCATTTAGTGGGAATGTAAAGGGGATGGGGCCTGGAGTCGCTGAGATGGAGTTTGAAGAGCGGAAGAGTGACCCCATAGCAGTTTTCATGGCTGATAAGACGGAGCCGGGTGCATGGAACATATATCTATATAAAATCTTTGGTGATCCATTTAATACGGCTGGGTTGGTAATTGATCCCCGTATGCATGACGGCTTCATATTTACAGTCCTGGATGTAGTTGAAGGGGTTGAGGTTGATTTCAGGCTTCCTGAGGATGCATATGACTTACTAGCTATAATCGGTACACAGAGTAGATATGTTATTAAGGAGATTAGGAGGAAGTCTGATAATGAGATTGCGGCTGTAGCTTCAACCACGAGGTTATCCCTTATAGCAGGTAGATATGTAGGTAAGGATGACCCCGTTCTCATAGTACGTGCCCAGAGCGGGTTCCCAGCGATGGGTGAGATATTGGAGGCATTTTCAAAGCCATATCTGGTTGCTGGATGGATGAGGGGTAGCCACTATGGTCCACTTATGCCTGTGCCTCTCAAATATTCTAAGGTAACTAGATTCGACGGTCCACCAAGATTGATAGGCTTGGGCTTCCAAGTTGCAAATGGTGAGCTTATAGGGCCAGTAGACTTGTTTGACGATCCAGTATTTGATCAGGTGAGGTCATTAGCCTCACAGATTACAGAGTATATAAGGCTACACGGCCCATTCATGCCTCATAGATTGGGTCCCGAGGAGATGGAGTACACTACACTACCTCAGGTCCTTGAGAAGCTCAAGGATAGGTGGGTGAAGTCGGAGTAGCTACCCCCCTATTTTATATTCTTTCTTCCATACTGTAAGCTTCTCTATATATTTCCAATCTACTTCGACGCCTATACCACTACCCTTCCTGACCCACATCCTGCCTTTATCATCTATCTCCCAAGGCTCGGTAACTATCTCTCTATTGAAATACCTCTTGCTTGCTGAGATGTCTGAGGGATAGATGATATTTGGGAGTGTGGCTAAGGCGACGTTAAATCCTCTTCCTATTCCGGTCTCCAGCATCCCACCTATCCATGTTCCTACACCGTAATCCCTGGATATGTCGTGGATCGCTATACTTTCACTTATCCCTCCTACCCTCCCTGGCTTTATATTTATTACTTTTCCAGCGCCCATCTCAATAGCTTCTTTAGCTAGGTCAGAGTTGTATACTGATTCGTCTAGGCAGATCTTCGTCTCCAACATACTCTGGAGTTTGCTATGTAGATATAGATCCCAGTATGGGAATGGCTGTTCGATGTATAGGAGGTTATACCCATCCAGCTTCTTTAGATGTTCAAGGTCTTCGGCTCTATAATCTCCATTTGCATCTACCGTCAGTAAGATATCGGGGAATTCATTTCTAACGGCTTTGACCAACTCGATATCCCTTCCTCTAGAGATTTTAATCTTAATCCTTTGGTAACCTTCCTCAAGATATGAGGAGATCTTTGATAGGAGTGTATCTATGTCTTTCTGGAGCCCAATGGAAACCCCCACATTAGCATATTCTCTAACGCCTCCGATAAGTTTATAGAGTGGTTTACCCATAAGCTTCGCCGTTAAGTCCCATAGAGCCATCTCTATAGAGGCTTTAGCCATGTTATATCCCTTTATCCAGCTCACCTTATCCATAAACTCTCTTGGATCTGTTGATAGCCCCTCTTCAATTGATGGTATGATATATTTTTCTACTATGAAGGCGTCTATATCGGCTGATTCATAGGAGTATTTGGGATAGTGTCCTGCAGCGGTTTCGGAGTATCCTTCATCTCCCCCGGCCTCGACAATAATTAGGTATGTATGTTTCTCATATTCCCTGCCGAAGCTCGTCTCGAAATATTCTCTATATGGGAGCTTTATCCGTATCAAGGTGATTTTATCTACTTCTTCACCAGGTAAACTTGTCATATGGATCGAATCCCCTCTTCAAAATATAGATACCTCTATCCATATATTGATTTCTCACGAAATGTACTATCGTATATCCTCTGCTGAAGTAATGTTGGAATGCCTCTCGCATCCTAAGTTTCCAGATTCTCTTTAGTCTCTGTGTGTCTTGACCTAGATTGTCAAAGTCTATAGGTATCTCTATGGCGATATATTCATCCTCTAGATGTCTTACTTCTGAAGGAGAGATTTTTACATCGTCTTTGATTAGTGAGAGTGCGATTCCATATTCAAACTTTAGATCTTTGTCATATCTATATCTAGGTCTTTCCTCGATCCATGGGGATTTTATCCACCATTCAACCATAAATCTATCGGAGGGAACACCTCTATTTAGTTCATCCTCCATCTCCCCATAATGTTCAACTAAGTATGTGTTCGTTACTACACCAAGTTTACCTATGTTTAGCCAGGCATTTTTAGATCGTGCTGGGTCGAATGTCCATATGATAAGGTCATATCCGTTGTCTCTGCTCCACCTCATCTGCTCCAGCTTGAGCTTCTCTCCAATACCTAGGTTTTGATACTGTGGTAAAACGGCAAGTTGATGTGAGTAGACGCAGTATCTCCCCTTATATTTACCTATGAAGCCGTATACAAATCCAACTAACTCTCTATCTACATATGCACCTTTAACGACCCCACCAACTTCTTTTACAGCGACTATTAAGTGGCTTGGGACGACCCCGCCGCCCCATACTTTGAACTGGATATCCTCAAATTTCTTGATTTCATTAGGATCCTTGACATCTTTTATCTCTATCTTACTGGCCATATAAGTAGATTATATTTGTAGATGGTATAATTATGTTTAATTGTATGACGAAACCCCTCTTCATAATAAATGCTAAGAATTATAGCCAAGGTAGTGGGGAGAATCTAAGGAGATTCATTGAATATGCTGAGTCAGCATCTCAGGATTTTGATGTAGAGGTTCTCGTAGCCCCTCCAATTGTAGATTTATACTACTACGCAAGGAAGAATCCAAATAGGATAATCTCTCAGGCCGTAGATACTGTTGACTATGGGAGCTCAACTGGGCATATCCCGTTGATGAGGCTTGTCGACATGGGTCTAAAGTATAGCCTGATAAACCATTCTGAGAACCGTGTAGACCATATGCTGATAAAAGACATAAACCTATCCGCTAAGGATATGGGATTTAATTTGGTAGTCTGTATCCAGTCTATTGAAGAGTTGAAGGAGCTTCTCTCACTAGGTGTGAAGCCCTATGCCTATGCCTTTGAACCTCCTGAGCTTATAGGCTCTGGAAGATCGGTTTCAAAATATGCTGGTGACGCTCTTCAAAAGGCTGTTGAGATATGTAGAGAGGCGGGTGTAAGGTGTCTCTGTGGAGCGGGGATAACCAATGTGGAGGATGTAGAACTCTCAATGGAGTATGGTGCTGAAGGTATCCTAGTGGCTAGTGGAATCATCAAGGCTGATAATCCTTTAAAGAAGATAGTTCAGTTTTCCCATGTAATGGCTGAATATTCCAAACTATAGAATACTATAATACCTTGGGAGGATAAGCAGGTTGAGAAGATGGTTTTTCAATAGGTGAAGTGTTTATTTTGAAGCGTAATATACCAATCAAAACAGTGATGTATAGCTAAACTCACTTTTACGTTATGGAGATTATCTATAGATAATATTTTTAATTACGTATACTTCAATAATTCATAGATGAATATGGATGCTAGGAGATTGGTTCTAGATCTCTTGATAGTGATTTTGATAATTTCTTTCTTCGTAACTATATACATAAATAATATTGGACTAGATGGTTCTGTTTCGGTTACTTTTGAGAATGAAACTGATGTTATTGAAATAGATGATTTTAAGTATCAAGTTATTCAAAACCTGACTTTCAGTAGTAAAAAAGATATATTTAATTGGGCCCAGTCTTTTGAGTCGTCTGGTAAGATATTTAGATCGGGGATTGTGAGTCACTCGATTTCAACAGGTTATCTACAACCCGGGACTAAGATTGGTGTGTATGTCGGATCCATATTCGAGGAAGCCTATGAGAACATATCCTTCAAAATATATTTTGTGAGGATTTGGCCACAACCCCCTGAAATAGTCATCGAAAAGGAATTTAAGTCCTCCCCCTTCAGGGTGGGTTATATCTTGCCTGACGAGGAAGATGTCATGTATGCAATTTTAGTATATGCAATGGAGAATAATGAAGTGGTTGATATTCTTCCATCACTAGTGTTTGTACCTCTACAAAAGGTTAACGTTAAAATGCTTCTGGATAAAGATGTATATCACGTGGGAGACACGCTTATCCTTACATTAGTGAATGAAGGGCCTACTGAAATCCTCTTTGGCTATCCCTATAAACTATATAGATGGAATGGAACTGACTGGGTGGAGGTCGTACCACCTGATAGAGTATTTCCTCTTGTAGGATTGATTCTTGAACCCGGTAAAAGTTGGTCTCAAAAAATAGTGCTTAAGAGCCTAGAACCTGGAATATATAAAATAGTCAAGACTGTGGAAGGTGAAGGGACAAATATCAGAATAAGTTTAGAAGCAACTTTCACTCTAGAGTCTTAAATTTGTTGACGGGCCCGCCGGGATTCGAACCCGGGACCTGCGGCTCCGGAGGCGTACGGGAAATGTTTTTCGCCGCCCTATCCTGGCTAGGCCACGGGCCCAAGTAAGGTACATATATCTTATATTCCATATTATGGAAAAACTATTTTGAATAATATGTATTGTGAAGATATGGTGGTTATATGGATATTATAGAGCTTGGAGAGCAGATTAAGGAGTCAATCTATGAGTTGATGGGAACCCGGGAGGTTGAGGTATCTCTTGAGGTACCCCAGAAGATTGAATACGGTGATTTATCAACTACATATGCATTTAAAGCTGGAAAAAAGTTTGGTCGTAGACCCCTCGACCTAGCTAATGAGATCCGTGATCATATCCTCTCCTCAAATATACCGTATGTTGTGGATGTGAGGGTTGAGGGCGGTGGATTTATAAATATCTATTTGGATAGAGACAAATTTTATACAGACTATTTCAAAAAGCTTATTTCTCAAGGATTAAATATGTTTAGAGGCCGTTTTGGTAGTGGATATGTGAGGATTGAATATACAAGTGTGAATCCAAATAAGGCTATCCATATTGGTCATGCCCGTAATATCCTACTTGGTGCATCTCTCCATCATCTACTAAGTAGCCTAGGTTATAGGACTCACATGCTTAATTACATCGACGATACAGGTGTCCAGATGGCTGACCTCCTACTCGGCTTTATTGAGCTCAACTATCCTTTAGATGTGGCTGACTCTCAGAAGTTTGACAAGTACTGTGGAGATGTTGTATACGTCGAGAGTGTGAAGAAGGTTGAGGAGTCTGAAAAGTATAGGGAGGTTGAGAGAAAGATACTCCGTGCTCTTGAAGAGGGTGATAATCCGATAGCACACCTTGGTAGGGAGATAGCATCTAGAGTTTTGAGAGCCCAGTTAGAGACCTGCTTCAAACTAGGGGCTAAATATGATCTTCTTGTTTGGGAGTCAGACCTTATTAAATCCGGCCTCGTTGGTCATCTTGATAGTATAAAGGAGAAGGCTGAGAATATTGTTGAGATTTCAAGTGGTAAGTATGCCGGGACTCTAGTTATAAAGGTGTCTTCAAAGCCGGATGTGGATCCTAAGTTCGATGAAGTGATTGTGAGGAGTGATGGTACACTAACCTATGCAGGTAAGGACCTTATCTTTGCTATGTGGAAGTTGGGTCTGTTGGATATGTCTATTGATGTGGATGTATTTGGTACCAATCCAGATGGTACGAAGATATTCACCTCTACAAGGGAAGGTTTATCCTATAGGATTGATGAATGTGATATCCTTATCAATGTTATTGGGAGAGAGCAGACCAAGCCGCAAAATGCTATTAAAAAGGTTATCGAGGCTATATATGGGCTGGAGACTGCAGATAAATATATCCATTATTCATATGAATTGGTTAAACTTTCTAAAGAGAGTGTGGAGAAGTATTTTGGTGTATCTACTGATGCTAGTAGGGTTAAGATGTCTGGTAGAAAGGGTATACACTTCAATGTTGATGATGTCTTAAGTAAAATGTCGGAGATAGTTTATGGACATATCATGGAGAACAAGTCTATCGAAGATGTGAATGAAGCCCGCTATATTGCCGAGAGGGTTAGCATAGCATCTCTCATGTATTATCTTCTATCTATTGATAGGGATAAAGAAGTAGTCTTCGATATTGATAAGGCACTTGACTTTAAGGGTGAGTCTGGAGCTTATATCTTATACTCATATGTGAGGGCTAAATCCATTTATGAGAATGTATCGGAGGAGGAGATCGAAGACCTAGACTTCAAGGTGCTTAACCAGTATGACCTTAAACTGGCGAGGTATCTAGCTCTTACACCAATCGTAATAAGCTCTTCAGTAAAGTATTTTGAGCCTAAATACATCGTGAGACACCTATATGTATTGGCAAAAGCTTTTACAGAGTTTTATGAAAACAATCCGGTTTTGAAGAGTGATGAGAAGTTACGGCGCCAGAGAGTATTCCTTTTAAAGGCCTATCTATCGACTGTCGAGTTGTTAAGTCAACTTATTGGTCTTCCACTGGTTAGTAGGATGTAACTTCAAGCGAGTATTTATCTAGAATGTATCTAGCAATAGCCCGTGATAGTGGTGGAGGTACGGATTCGCCTACTTGGTTGTATTGCTCTTCAATTCCACCATAGAATGTGAAATTATCTGGATAACCCATTAACCGAGCCTGTTCTCTCACAGTTATCAATCTATCTTCAAAGGGATGTATAAACCTACTCTTCCCCATGACTGTAGGAGCCAGCTTCTTTGGATGTAGCCTGATATACTGCTTATATTCTCTATATCCACCGCCTCTGAAATATTCTAGTGCTTCACCCCATCTTATACGGGGTATCCTACTGTAGAACCTCTTGGGTGGATAGACATAACTATGGTTGGGTATATCATTTGGATATCTTGGGTCGGGTAGATCTTGAAGGGCTTCTTCGACGGTTATATTTCTCTTGGTTTTCTTGGGTTTTATACGTATATTTGATATAAATATTCTCCTCCTAAAACTAGGTGTTCCATAATCAGCTGCGTTTAAACGGTTAAAATATATTTCTGTATATCCTCCCCTCTCCAACTCCATCTTGATATACTCAGGTATTAATCCCTTCTTTATCCCTGGTACATTCTCTATTATGAATATCTCTGGTTTTAGATCTATGATTAGTCTAATAGCATGTAGGGTCAGCCTCCCCCTCGGATCTGTATAGAGTCTATCAAGGGGTTCTGGCAATATATTTCTACTTGCAGATGTAAATGCTTCACATGGAGGGGAGGCAATAACAATTTTTATATCATCTCCTACAACCTGTCTAATGTATTCTCCATCCAGTCTTCTGATATCTAGTTTGAACATGTATTTTGGGCTGATATTTGACATGTATGTCTGCATTGCCGCTTCATCCTTCTCCACGGCGGCAACTATCTCGAATCCCATATCTTGAAATCCTTTTGCATACCCTCCGCCACCAGAAAATAGATCTATGATCTTTGTCATCCCTTAATATTAGATATACCGCCGGATTATATTGTTTAACTTAGGTGTAGAGAATATGCTGGCCTTAATCATCCATAATGTCTATAGCAGTGTAAAACTTGTTGAGGCTGTAGATGTATATCTAGAGTTTCCCGAGGTGGATATACTTGTTGTTTCGAAGGCTGTCAGTTCGGCTGCCCAATCGGGCGTTCCTGAGGCTGAGAAGAAGGCCTATTTAAGGGGTAGAAAAGTATTGTATGTACCAGACCTCAAGGATGCAGTTGAGGTTCTTGGATTGGAAAAATTATATTTAGTTGTTCCAAAGAGACTGAGTAAGTCTGTATTTGATCCTGAAGCTATTAGGAGGGAGGCTAAAGATGAACGTATCGGCCTTGTATTTACAGGTGGTGATATGGCATTCACATCATCCGAGTTATCCCTGGGTGAGCCGATTACCCTAGGATTTAAGGATTTACTTCCGCCATCTTCATTGATTGCGGTATCTCTCTATCTACTCTACCCAAAAAATATACTTGAGAAGTAAACAACTTATTATTGGGTTTTGAGGGGATGATGAAGTCGTTCCAGGATGACTATATGATTACAACCTGGGGTAGCTGACCCCCTCAAATCCTTAGCTTAGATAGTCTTCTTAGGACCTTCTTCTTATCCTTTCTATCTATTTCGGAACCCTCTATAGCTTCCTCGAAAAACTCGATAAGAGTTTTATAAGTTCTATAATCTATTGGGTATGGTACTCCGTCTTTTCCTCCTACAGTGTATGTATATCTCACTGTATCTGTCCAGCTTACCCTATCTCCATATATTAACTCTGAAACTAGTGTTAAGGCCCTAACAACATTTTTATTGTATCCTTTATGTGGCACAAGTTCCTCATAACTATCTGGTTTATCTAGATATATCTTGTTAACCTTATCCCAGTCTATCTTATTCGGTAAAACCAGCATATCAATCTTAATTTTTGGGGTCCTGGTCGGTATCCACTTATTCAATCCATAGTCTAGATTATCTAGAAGCCTCCTTAGATCCCTCTTGAGCGTTCCATCCCTAAGTATATCAAGCATGGTCTTCTTAGCCTCTATACTCTCCCTGCTGTATAGGTTTATCACATGTCTTTCATATTTATCAGTGATTATCGCTACGTGTGGTTCATTCATGTATTTTCTGTCATTGAATGATTTGTAGTCCCAATGGTATCTCCTCGCATATTTAGATTTAACATTCATCCCCTGTTGAACTACTACCCATCTATCCTCATCTAGGAATAGAAGTGCATGGTGGTAGATGTCGTATCCATCTTGGAGGAGGACTGTATCACCTTTTGCAATTAATTTACTTGTGTAAATAAGCTTTTCATAATCTATATCTTGGTATTGAGTGAGTTTTTGAGGAATCTCACGTGCATGCCTCCCTTTACCACCAACGATATTCAAGGGTATTTCATTGTCCCCGAGAATTTTAGTTAAGACGCCGGTTACGACTGTCGTAGTTCCAGATGAATGCCAGTCAAACCCAAGTATACATCCAAATGCTTGGAAGAAGAATGGATCTCCAAATCTTAGGAGGAGTTCCTCTTCCCCCAATTCTTCAACCATATATTTTAGAAGCGGCTTCCCCAATCTAACCATATAGTTGAATAGCTTTGGAGGTACATGTCCAGTATGTAGCGGTAGATAGGCTATCTTGACCATGCTCCCAATACATTTACTGATCTCTACCTCCTTTTAAAGGAATATGTACCTATTTAGGTGGTGAAGTATCTATGGGTGTTAGACCGGGTTTGTCACACTTCCTAGAGATTGTGATTATGGTTGGACTGATCGGAGTCTTAGGAATGCTGCTATACAGTGGAGCCTTAGACCTCTTTGCGGGATGGGGAAATGTTCAGCAATTGACGATAAATTCTGTTTATAAAATAGGTGATAACGTCAACGTAACAGTAACTAATATGGGTAACACCATTGTATCTATCGATTCAGTAAAGATATATGATTTAAACGGAAATCTTCTCGGCTCTTCAACAGGGGGTTTAATAGAACCAGGTAGATCCATGGAATATTCATTCACCAATACAACTGTTAGTGAAGGGGAACTTATAGATGTTCTAGTGGTTACAACCGATGGAAAAACCTTCAAATTCAGGGTTGCGGTGCAATGATGCTGCGAATATCAACTTTAATGGGTGAATCAATCATGTTTTTTATATCTCTATCTATTTTCTCCATATTATCGCTATCTCTATTCCTACCTCTTGCTAATATTGGTTACCAGAGTGCCAGATACGAATATCTAGATGGATATTCCCGTGGTTTTTCAATAACATATCTTTTTACAACTTCATCATATGTATACCTCTATAACGAGGGTAGAGCAATAGACAATTTATCCAAAATATATTTTGATGGAGTTGAGCTCTCTCCTAGTATCCAGTTTTTCAACGGTTCGGATTGGATTACATCATCCAAAATACCCTCTGAAACAGTATTTAGGATTAGCATATCTTTTAAACCATCTAGAATAGACCTCGTAGTGAATAACGAATATATACTAGATATTGAGGTGGTCTCATGAGAAGAGGGTTTTCAACGGTTGTTGCTGGGGGACTGATAATCCTTGTGTTGAGCATGTTGGCTACAATATTCCTAATATATTTAGATGCTAATCAATATAAGCTGATCCAGACAGGTGAGTCTATATCAAGAGATTTGAGACGAGAGACAGAGTCACTCTACATATTTGAGAGTGGAGGGTCTATCTGGATTAAAAATGTGGGATCTACACCTGTGGAAATAAGGTATTTGGCTGAGAAAGATGGGGAAAACATCAGGTTTAAAGAAGTAAACATAGTAGTTGATGTAGGTGAAAAAGTGCCGTTGAGCAGTGTTATGACTAATGGAAGAAATATTTTCTTTATAACCTCTAGGGGTAAGATATTCACATTGAACTCATTAAATGGTTCCAATCAGGAAGGATCAAATATTTTTCAATGGGTAAATTCAACATATCTTCAAGTGAATATTCCTCTGAACATTTCTGACTCAATAATTAAAATTGAAAACTCCATTCTAATCATCAAGTCACAATCCTATGGATATTTGGTAGTTGATCTTTATCGAGGTGAGATACTTCATCAGGGGAGTATATTAATGGTGCCAACTAGAGATGGAGAGGTAGTATACGTCAGAGGTAATGTATATCTTGGGGGTAAGCTTGTATTATACGGTTTCTATAGGTTAGAATATGTTGGTTATAATTATCTGGTGGTTTCGGGGTCAAATTATGTATATATAGTTGTTTCTGACGGCTCTATATATACATATACTTCAGAAGGTCTTAGGCCAGATGTAATATACAATGGTGAGACCCTCACAATATTAGGTTATATAGGGAAGAATGGAAATATATATAGATATTATCTTACGAGTATATCACCATTTAACTATAGTTTAATTGAAAATAATTACATAGACTTACCAATTAGACTATCCCGAGTCAAACCCTCAAATGTATATCTCCCAGGGGATAAACATTTTTATATTGGATATAGAGGGAATGTAACAAGGTTACTTGGTTTCTCTATGTTTAGGGTAAATAATAATGAATATATAAATCATGTCTTCTCTACAGGGATAAGATTATCTAATGGTGTTTATGAATGGGGGTTCAATAGTTGGTATTTTAACACTGAAGGTAGTGTTAGATATTCCAATATAGACTTTATAGAATCATTATCAACTTTAGAAACAGGCATCCCTATGGAGTGGCAAATAATAGTTCAAGGAGGAGATACGCCATATTTTAAGGAGGATATTAGAGTCTATAATCTATCATCTAAAGTGGGTTTCCTCTCAATAGTATCAGAACTTAGATATGGATACTCCGGATTTATTCAGAATGGGAGCTATTCCTATAAATATATAGTTGGTGGTGATGGGGATTTCTTGGAGATCGTCTTCACAGTAATTATGTATTCTGGAGGCAAAGAGTTGAATGTATCCATCTATTCTCTATATCCTTCTAAGAGGCTTATTAACACCCTATCCTTATCATTATCTAAACCAATACTATCTATTGATTTATCGTTAAATGAGTCTTTAGGAACTGGGTTCATACATATATATGATAGATCATTAAGAAACCCTTATATAACAACTCTAATGTTTGATTTCCCCAAGCCAACTTCTAGTATGCTATTGAAAATTATTAATTCCACTAAGGTTATAGAGACATCTAACTACCAATATTCCAGTATGGATATCAAGATATTTGTTTTTGGAGATCAAGGCTACTTTGTCAATCCACTGTCGATAGATTATCTAGATGATGGAGTGATAAATCGTGTCGAAACATATTACTCTTTTGATTTTGTAGTAACAAATGGAGGTTTATCAAAGTTACGGTATATAAATGACTCTATATCTATAGTGGCTACATATGTTTATCCTGTAAATCCATTTGAATCTAGTTATCTAATCACTTTGCCTTTGATAAAGATTGTTCCACTACATGAAATAGATTCTGTAGGTCTTCATCTGATTAATAGTTCAAACTTTAGAGTATATCCAATTGATATTCCTGGCAGATATGACTGGAAAATACTGGTTTATAATAATCTCTATGTGGTGTTGGTCTCTAGATTTGGAGGTGTAGATATATATGTATATAGATACTAGTAGAGATGGATTAACCCTTATCGAGCAATATAGAGTTTCGGCGTCATATGTAGTACCTTCAGGTGATACTTATTCAATCCCCTTTTTGATTAAGATCTATAAAAGTGGTTCAGATTTTGAGTATCATATATTTGAAAAATATGAAGATAAGCTTATTCAGGATGGAATGAATCTCCTATCTTCATTGACTGAGTTAATAACTTATGACGATAATCTATTTAGAGACCCCGTTAAATATATTACGTCCTTGTATGATGAAGTATTTATTAAAGGTATAAAGGATAACTTATACTTTAAATCTCTAAAGTCGGTGGTAGAATATCTTATCATTAGAGATATTGTAGGATATTCCTTTTTAACTCCTCTAATGGCTGATGAATATATAGAAGATATAACCCTATCCTCTCCTGGTAACCCTATCAGAATATGGCATAGGAAATATAGTGACTTTGGATGGTTGAAAACTAATATTATTTTAGATGAAGATACTACCAATAAAATAATATCTCGCCTAGCTTTCAGGGCTGGAAAGGGTATAAGCATTTTGGAGCCTATTCTAGAGGGGGTTCTCCCAGAAAACTATAGAGTCTCTGCTACATGGATGAATGAGGTGTCTCCTAAAGGTAGTAGCTTCACGATAAGAAAGTTTAGGAGGAATCCTCTATCTCTAGAAGATCTGGTCATGAGTGGAGTATTATCTAGTGATGCTGCAGCCTTACTATGGTATTTAACGGAGAAGAAAAAGTTTATTATCATTATTGGGCCTTCGGGTAGTGGAAAGACTACATTATTAAATGCATTGCTTTTAAAGATACCATTGAATATGAGGATAGTTACTCTAGAGGAGGTTCCTGAGATAAATCTTGGAGTGAGGGATAGCTGGAAACCCCTTACTACACGATGGGATAAGGATCCGGAGGGTGAACTCTTTACACTCCTTAGACTCGTGTTGAGGGAGAGGGCGGATTACATAGCTGTCGGAGAGAGTAGGGGGGTTGAGGTTAGGCTTGTGTTCCAGGCTGCTGCAACTGGCCATGGATGTGTAACTACGTTCCATGCTTCTTCAATTAAGGAGTTGTTTGCTAGGTTGAAGGCAAAACCCCTTAAATTAGAAGGTAGTATGCTGAAACTACTCGATGCAGTTGTCGTTCTAGAGAGTGGATTTAGAGATGGCCGTTACATAAGATATGTCAAGAAGATATACCTGGGTAATAGACTTGGAAAGTGGTATCTAGTTTACAGATATGGAATGGATGGGGAAGAGTTTAAGAGGCGTCTATCAAAGTTGTTGGATGTCAATGAATTGACTGAGATTGAAGAGAGAATAGTTCTTCTTGAAAATTCTATGGTGAACAATTAAATGAGCGGTGGATCCACTCTTAGGATAGATGTTAATAAAATGTTTAAGAGGCATTTGAGACTCTTTTCTTATCTACCCCACTTTGAAGAATTAAATAGACTGTTTGTTCTTGGAGCCTCCTCTTTCAAGGAATATCTAATGTTAACCTTATCAACTACAGTAACTATATCTATATTGATCTATCTAACCCTCCTATATCTAGGAACCCCAGTTTATCTCATATATGTAATTTTACTAACTACTATTATCGCTGTGTTCCTTTCATCACCAGTGATATTCAGATATATGTCAATGGATAGTTTTAAAAGAGGTTTAGAAAGGGAATATGCAGTCTTTCTACTCGTATTCTCATTATATAGTAGGAGATTCTCCCTAGAAAGGATACTGCAGATCTTAAGTTCGAGTTACATATCGACACTTATACCTAAAACAATCTCTATAATTAGGTTTATATTAGTTCGAACATATCTAAGACTCACCATTATTGACAATGTTATATTGAAAAACCTGGATTTGATTCCAGTTGAAAATCTAAAGTCCTTTTTCCTAGAAATTGTAAGGATAAGGGCTATTGGAGGGTCTATACATGGATACGTATCTTCCTTACTCAACGAATACTATAGAGGGCTGAGTGAGCGCTGGAGCATTGTATGGAGAAATATCACTGGATACCTGGAGATCATTATATTGGTCTATGGATTACTCCCCGCCTTGATATCTAGTCTTGTCTTTGTAATCGGTTTAAATACTGCTATTACACTCCTAATTTTATCGCTTATCTTCTATCCTATGATATCATATATCGTTATGACTATAGTAGACCGTATGAATGTATTGGATCCATTCTCTACAAAGATTGGATTTAGTAAAGCTTCACTAACTCTGTTGGCCTCATCACCATTAGCGATATATTTTTTAACTACTCGATTTTCTCAAGATTATCTCCTCTCAACATCTCTATGGCTAGCTATAGCCCTCCTCCCCAATACATTTATCAATGTAAAAGAGATTATCGATGAAATATCCATTGAATCGGGAGTATTAATTGTTACAACTCAACTTGAGGAGCTTATGGGTGGAGGATTCACAGTGACTCAGGCCTTGAAGAGGCTTAAGCTAGAGGGCATAAGTGAAAATGTCGCTAGAGAGATTAGACGTCTAATATTCCACCTAGATGGTGGCTTATCTCTCGATGGATTTGTAGGGGATGAGAAGGTCAAGGCATTGACTCTATTCAAAATGGCTTTAGTAGAATCCATAAAATCAGGAGGTGGGTTAAATGAGTTTATATCCCTCAAAGAACTTCTAAAGAGTTTTCATAGAGTCTCCATACTACGTAAAATCTCCTTTATCATAGCAACCTCAACAGCTACAATAGTGGTTCTGATGGGGGTGTTCTCACTCTCAGTAATTATGTCTATGGTTGGATCTATAGAATATGATATAATTCCGAATTACAATCCAAATATGTTTAATACTCTTTATATCCTAAGTAAACTCTTTTTAATGACTGGTGCCATATATACATGCCTAATCTTGGGAAAGGTTCTATTCGGAACCGTGAGAAACACAATCTCCCTTGAAATAGTATTAATAGTTTTAACTATATCATTCCTATTTATCCTATAAAACTTAATAAGAATATTTTTGGGGCCCGTGGCCTAGCCAGGATAGGGCGGCGAATAAGCCGTATGCCTGCGGAGCCGCAGGTCCCGGGTTCGAATCCCGGCGGGCCCATCAACCTATTCTTCTCATCACCATATATAGAACATTTCTTAGATTAGATGTTTGAGTCTATATATTATCCTCTTTCTTATCTTATGTGGGTATATATTGAGGTATCTAAGTAGTTTTTGCCTGTCTACTCTGTCTGAGGCCATGTTGAATACTTCTTCGGGTATGTATCTATTGTAGTATGCCATGTCTATAAGTGTCTTCTCTATCTCGGAGACTGGTATATAGAATCTATTGTATCTAATATATTCATATCCGAAGAAGTATCTTGGGTCTATCCTTCTTATGAAGACGTTGTAGCCAGTTACATTCCTTATTCCGGTGCGTATCTTTCTGGGTGTGACGACTACAGGTATGGTCTCCTGGCTCCAGAGGCCATGTATACTTAGTGCATCCTCCAGACCTATATATGCCGGTCTATAGCAGTATACAATGTATGTTGGATCTCCATATTTTGAGTAGCAATTCTTCACTAGTCTATGTATAATGCCTCGGGAAACCATGTTGTGGAGGGTTAGATGGGCATATTCTTTACTACCGGTTAATACTTCAATATCCCTAGCTGTGAATGCCGGTGTAATCTCTATAAACTCTATAATCTTCTCGACATACTTCTTCTTACCCATCCCCTAATCTCACCTATGATATTCTCCGGCTTCGGAGACATTTTCCCAATTATTAGCGCTCTTATGCGATGTAAATATGATTTAACCATTCTTATAGTTTAATATAAAAATGATTGAATTACTTACTTTATTATTCATTTATCTCTCTGTGTATTTCTATTGGGATGTGGAGCCTATGGATTTGTCTCTCCATCTTCCATTCTCTTATTTCTATAGGTATAGAGTCTTTGCCCCTTCGATATCTCTTATTGTCTGTTCCAACTCTTACTTATCTATGTGAATATATTTCTCAACTCTATTGGATTGGGTAATTAAGGATTATAGATGTGACTTTATTCTTTCTTTAACCTTCTCCACTCCTATATCTTTTATTAGTGGTCCGAGTCTCGGACCCTTTGGTGATCCTATAATAATTTGATACAGTGTCTGGAAGAAATTTCTATACCTGATATTGTATTCTCTGGCAACATCAAATATAATTCCTTGAATTTCTTCTCCATCCATGTTGTCGTTTATCCTTGTTATGAGGTCATTTAGAGCAATCTTCATATCATTGTTTAAAACTATTTCTCCAGCCATTGAAGGTGGTTTCCCATAGTCTCTTATCCAGTTTACTGCATATTTAATTAATTCTTTAACCTCATCGTCAATATCTTTATAACCATATTTCTCAAGTCTTTTAATAATAAATTCATGTTCTTTATACTCAGGTGCTACCTCAGCTAGGCTTAATATTATTTCATAAGGAACCTTGACGGGTGGTACTCCTTTAAGCTTATATACATATTCAACAAGCCCCTTCATCCTAGCCAGTTTCATTGGATTATCTACCTTAATCTTTCCATGATATACATCTCTATGATAATCTAACTCTCTCATCATTACAACAATTGTATCTAGTTTAACCCTTCTTGTTCCAGTAAATCTCTTTAATAGGAATAGAATAAGGCTTTCTGGACTTCCATATCTGTACCAAACCTGTGGCGTAAAAACATTTCCCCTTGACTTAGCTATTTTCCTTCCTGTAGCGTCTAGGAATAATTCATATCTTACATGATGGGGTGGTTCATATCCAAGTATCTCCCTAGCTATTCTATCGTTTACTCTTACTGAGTCTGCTATGTCCTTTCCATATGCCTCAAACCTTATATCTAGCTTTCTCCATCTAGCGGCAAATTCAGATTTCCAGGCCAGCTTCCCATCGGCTCTGTCAATATATGCGTATCCCTCATATCCACAGCCATCATAAAATTTACCTCTAATCTCATCTCCTATACATCTGTAGAATACCTTCTTTTTATCTGGATCATATTCTACCGCTTTTGTGGTGTATATCCTTCCACATTCCTTACATTTAGCGTGGTATGGAAGTCTGGAGAGATATTTCTCTTGACCAGTTTCTTCATAGATGATTTCACCGACCTTCCTCCAGTTGATAAGGATCTCATGTATCTCTTTAATCATATCGCCTGATTTATACATCTCATATCCAGATTTGTGTATATATTCAATCCCGGCTATCTCTAGAGCTTCCTCTAAAATTGAAGACATGTGTCTACCATATGATTCGTGACATCCATCTGGATCCGGAATCTCAGATACTGGTTTCAAGAGCCATTCTTGTAGCCAGGCTGGGAGTCCTTCTGGAACCTTCCTGAGTCCATCCATGTCATCAGAGAAGGCTATAAGCTTACTGTCATAACCCATATCCTGAAGTGCCAAAGCAACAGAATACGCTCTAACTGCATCCGCCATACTACCTACATGTGGTATCCCTGATGCACCTAAACCACTTTCAGTATATAAGTTATTGAGACTCCTACCTAGTTTCTTCTCCCTCTCGATAATTTCATGGGCTATCTTATCTATCCAAGTTCCTCTCCCAATAATTTTTTCCTCCGTCATTCCACGATATTATAATGTAGAGGCTATAGGAAATAAATGACTCTATTTCCACTCTATATAATCTAGTGCTGTATCTAATGCACTGAGTCTAGCTATATGCAGATCATTGGAGAAAGAGATGATAATAAATTTACAGTTGAAGTTCTTTATCTCTTCAAGTATGTTGTTCGCCAGTTTCTCGTTGTAATTTGATAGTCTATCTCTGGATTCGGGGAATAACACTTCGTCACCTTCAACTAATAGTATTAGGGCAGCTTCACCCCCGTTTCTTATTACTCTATCCCTCAGGGAAAATAATCTCTCTATTTTAAAGGGGTGATTTACGGCGGTTCCCCAGGAATATTTATAGTGGAAAGGCATATCATCTGTAACGCTTATCTCCTTAATCTTATTCATTAGATATTCAGCTAACTTCTTCCCATATAGAGTTAGGTGGTGGCCTCCCTTTATAGTCCCAGCTACATTTAATGCCACCATTTTCTTTAAGAAAGTCCTAGTTGATGTCTCACTTAATTTTAGAATATCCTTTAAATTGTATCTACTAACGAATCTATTCTCTCCATATGCCGATTTCAGAAATATATAGATATGGGATTTCCTAAGGTTTGTTCTACCCTTTATATCTTCAAATTCCCTAACAAATTTTATCCAGTCATCATCCTCTAGTAAGCCTTTGCTATTAGAACTCGGCTCTTTGCCTGCCCACCACACATTATACATTTACTCCCCTCCTCAACCTTCTTATCAAGGAATATTCCTCTTACCTCAAATCCTCCTGTCTCAGCTTTTAGCTCATCGGCGCACTCTTCACTATCGCAGAAATCAGCCTCAAATAGGCTATACCCTTGTTCACTATATCTCTTGATATCCTCTAAAGTCTCTACAGCCCTATAGCTGTTGAGAAGCTTCTCTTCAGCCCTTTTCCTTAGTACTTCTACAATCTCCTTCTTGGTCATCTCTATGTAGGTTGTCAGCTGAGAGAGTGGAATCTTTTTTCTCTCCCTAGTATCTCTTCTGAAAACTGTAACTGAATTGTTTTCAACTTCCATCATACCAATCTCAATCCTATATGGAACGCCTAGGAGGTCATATTCATAGAATTTTTCTCCAGGTGTCTTTTCACTGAGATCTAGTTTAACTCTATATCTACTGCTCAAAATACCCTCAACTTCTCTAGCATATTTATTTATCTTTTCATTGTCATAGTCTTTCTTGTATATGGGTATTACAACTATCTGGATTGGAGCGATTTCAAATGGTAAGACCAGTCCATAGCTATCTCCATGTATTAAGAGGATGGATGCTAAGATTCGTGAGAGACCGATTCCATAGCAGGTCTGTTCCCCATATTTATAACTTCCATCTATATCATGGAATTTTACATCGAAGACTCGAGAGAATTTCTGGCCTAGATAATGGGTTGTCCCTATCTGGAGTACCTTTCCATCTGGAAGGAGTGTATCAAAAGCATATGTATCCTCTGCTCCCGGGAATTTATCGAATTCTTCCCGTTTTACATGTATAAATGGGATCCCAAGTTTTTCATATGTGACTTTATAAAATATTTCTTTATCTTCGAGTGTTTGTCTAATAGCATCCTCCTTCGTCCTGAAAACGTCGTGCGCCTCTATCCAGAGAAATTCTCTTCCTCTAAGTAATGGTCTCGTAGCCTTTGTCTCATATCTATATACGGCGACTGTCTGGTAGGCTTTGAATGGGAGGTCTTTATAGCTTGTAATCCATAGTGAGTAGATTGGATACATTGCGGTCTCGCTTGTGGGTCTCAACGCTAGTTTTTCTTCCAACTTGTTTCTACCTGCATGGGTTATCCAGAATACCTCGCTCTCGAATCCAGTTATGTGTTCAGCCTCTTTCTTAAGGTTTTCCTCAGGTATGACTATAGGGAATAACACAGGTTTGTGTCCAGTTGCCTCAAGTTCTTCTTCATATAATCTAATTATATTTTTCATGATCATCATTCCATAGGGCATATAGACGATGAAGCCTTTTACCCCGTATCTTATGTCTATAATACCTGCTTCAAGGAGTACCCTATCATACCATTCACTCATATGTATAGATTTGTCAGGCAACTTCTCTTCGACCTTGCTTTTTTCGGAATCCATCTCTATTCAAAAATATTTAGATGGGGGGAACTCCTATATTTATTCTATAATGGATGTCCCAGTTGATGTATCTATAATGGCCATGGAAGAGGTTAAATTTTTCCTTAAACCTCCACATAGTGATAGGGAGTTTGGGGAGCTGGGTAGACTGGCTATAATCGGTGGTAGCTATTTAAATATGAATCCGCCGATAATCTCGGCTTTATCTGCATCTAAAATTTCTCTAGACTCTATATACCTTGTCATCCCTGAGAAACACGCTAGGATTCGGGGTTTCCCATCCGTTTCCATATCACCTATCTTCATGTCCGATTTTAAAATTACTAAGGGAGTTGTCAATAAGATATTGAAGTATGTTAAGAGGAGAAGGATAAATGCACAGGTGTTTCATATAGGGCCGGGGCTCGCTGGTTATAGGAAATATATTGTGAAACTAGTGGAGGAGCTCTCTAAATTAGAAGATACATATATAGTCCTAGATACTGGTTCCATATATCCTGAGGTTCTGGAGCTAAATATTAATTGGGATCGGGTGGTTGTATCACCCCACGAAGGGGAGTTGAAGCAATTGTTCAGCCTAGAAACAATTTCTCCTAAAGATTTAGAGGCATCGCTTAAAGGTAGGTATAACCTAGTTGCAAAACTGTTGAAAGGAATATATTTCTTTGGAAGAGAGGTGGGTCTTAAATCGTATATTGAATATAAGGTTCAACAACCTACTAGATTTGGTTCCCTATATGTTTATACAGGATTATTATCAGGTTTCCTAGCGCATACACGTGATATCGAGAAGGCCGTTATTCTCTCTCAATATACATTCCTGAAAACACTTGAAAATGTAAGTGTAAATGGATGTTTACATTGGGAGATTGAAGATTTAATCTTTACTCTTAAAAAAGTGTTAATGAGTCTATGTGCTACGGATTAGCTCATTAAACCTCAGGGCATCTTGATACATATAAACGTTATTGAAGAGGATGTATACATCCTTTTCTATGTACTTAGCTATCATGTTATAAAGTCTCTTCAAGTCATCTTCCGTATATCTATATTTATATCCCCCGATTCCATGTAACCTTAGGTAGATAAGTTCATCATGAATATCTACAATCCCATCTTTAAATGGATCTGTTACAAGAACCAGGTTAAGACTTTTAAGCTTATCCACAACATCCTCAACGAACCATGTCTTATTTCTGGGCTCTAAACACACAGTGTATCCATATTGGGATATATACTCTAGGGTATCATACATATAATTCTTCCATTCAAGTCTAGGGGGTAATTGTATAACTAGCTTTGAAGCTTTTATGGCTTCACACACCTCTATAGTCTTATTAATGGCGTAACGGGTTTCATCGTTAAGCCTAAGACCTCCATAATTTTCTGGGTTTCCTGGCAGTTCACCTTTAAACCTCTTCCATGTAGGGCTTCGTATATCGTGGGTTAATCCCTGCCATGCCTTTACCGTAAACTCGAAGTCTTCTGGAGCCTCCTCCCTCCACTTTTTATAGGTATCTATGCGTCCAGGATCGTAGAAACTCTTTTGTATTTCTAACAATTTAAACTCGTCATATATCTTCTTTTTAGAGACAGCGAATCCACAAAGTCCTACTCGGATCATTCCATATAATCATATTATCTACATTAGGTATTCTAAAAATAACTCCTCTTATTTATATTTAGGATATTATATCCTAAATATAAACAGGGCCTATGAATAGTTCAAGGAAAGTTGCCTATATCGCTGTATTTACATCGCTGGCGGTTGTTGGCCGTCTATCAATGACAATAGTGCCAAATATTGCTCCGGTAGCTCCCCTTTCGCTACTCGCGGGTTATCTCGGAGGTGCTTACACAGGATTTCTGGTGGGGTTCCTAAGCATGTTAATTTCAGACATGTATATAGGGATTGGTCCATGGACATTCTTCACAACTCTTTTTATGGGGCTAGTGGGGATATTCGGAGCCTTTATAGTGAGAATGGCTAGGGATAAGATGGTTGTCTTCACATTGAGTTATTTGGCTGTTCTTATCTATGACTTGGGAACCAGCATATTTCCGATGGTGTTCTTTGGCGTACCCCCTCTTATAGCAGTGTTGAACCTCTTCTTCCCAGTGTCGTTCCTCGGCCTTCCATATCCCATGGGCCCTGTCCATGAGTTCTCTTCTAGCATAATATTCTTGACCCTCATAAGGCTTATAGATAGATTTGGTTTGAGAGGTGTGTTACATGGATAATAAGATTATTAAGATCTTACTTGTTGGTTTCATGATATGGGCTATAGCCTCAACATCGGCATTAGCATACTACTATAGTCTCTACATAGACCTCAATAGGGAGTATACAGATTTGGAGAATAAGTTATCAGAATATCAGGGTGTAGTCAATGATATGGAGGCTGTAATAGCGGATCTTAGGGGCTCATTAAATAATATGAACTCTACCTATCAAGAGCTTCTCCAGAACTATAGTGAGATGTTGAAGAAGTTTTCACGTCTACTTGAGGGTGGTTATGTAAACATAGTTATAGACTTTGGTAATGGGACTAGACTCTTCTATAAATTCTTTGTTGTGGTGGGAGAGAATAACACTGTATTCGATCTTCTCCTAGCTACTGGTCTCCCCCTAGACTACAGCGAATATCCAGAGTTTAATGATGTCTTTGTCAACTGTATAGGGGGTTTATGTGGACAGCAGACCAGCGACAATTCTGGAATATATTGGATGCTCTATATAAATACCGAGTTGAGTTCGTCGGGTGCTAAGCAGAGTAAAGTATTTGGTGGAGACCTTGTGGAATGGAGATATGAAGAGATAAGCTGGTAGGGACCATATTTCTCTAATACTTTTTATTGAAGTTACTTAATATACTATTAACTACATATATTGAATGGTGTCTCAGGATGCCCGTTAAAAGAAAAAATAGAGGTAGAAGAAAAGGTAAGGGTAGAAAGGGAAGGGAGGAATATACATATTGTTCCAACTGTGGTAAACGTATTCCAAGAGACAAAGCGATAAGAGTTGAGAGGCGTCTATCACTAGTTGATCCTCAGTTAGCTAAAGAACTTAAGAAACAAGGAGCGGTTTTAATGTCATCACCTATAATTAAATATTACTGTGTATCGTGTGCTGTACATTTTGGTGTAGTAAAAATAGGTGGATACTCAGAGAGAATGGCAAGAGAAGAGCTCTAGTTTCAAGGAGATTTGTTAAAGTTTATTTAATAGTTTAATACAATTTTTTATGTGAAGTGTTATGAGTGACGAGTCTATAGCGGATATTAAAAAGAGGATATTTGGTGACATTCTATTTGCCGATGACATAGGCGGTGCACTTAGGAAGTGGCGTCAGTTCTTCAGAGTGTCGCAGGTAGAGCTTGCGAGGTTTATGAAGATATCTTCGTCGGTGCTTTCAGAGTATGAGAATGACCCTGAGAAGTCACCTGGAGCTAGGTTCATCAAGAGGTATGTAGACTCGTTGATTGAGATTGATATGCAGCGTGGAGGGAAGGTTCTTTCTCTATTAGCTACTGGAGATATCTCACTAGAGTTCTCAAGGGAAATTATTAGGATGAGGGATTTCCATAATCCATTGACCGCTAAGAATTACGTCGATATACTGGATGTTGAGGTCCTAGTTGGACCAGAGAATCTCGATGATATCAAGTTATATGGATATACTATGTTAGATAGCTTAGCAGCTATAATGTCGATGAGTGGCCCTATCTATTACAAGATATTCGGTAGGACTACAGAGAGGGCGCTTCTATTCACTAATGTCATGACGGGAAGGTCTCCGATGGTTGCTGTGAGGGTATATCCTCTAAAGCCTAGAATGGTAATACTACATGGCCCTAAGAAGGTTGATGACTTAGCGATCAAGATTGCTGAGAGGGAGCATATGGTATTGGGTGTCTGTAGGTTAAAGGCTGACAGGGATATTATAAGGTCGCTGGAGATTCTCGATAAGTTCCATAGAGAGTAGTTTACTTTAAAAATATCCCTTTCTCTTCATTTTTATGATGTATGAAGATATAGTTGTTAAGCTGTTTGTATTGCTGTTAATAACTGTATTCGCATATAAAAATAGATTTCTCGATGGAAAGGCTCTTTTCCTATCATTACTTATTGGAGCCCTCGTCTTATTTATAGGTGGATGGGTGTATTTCATCTTACTACTCCTCTTTCTCCTCGTAGGTAGTCTAATGACGAAGCTGGTTAGTAATTCAGGTGCTGCATTAAGGAGTTGGCCCAATGTAGCGGCTAACGGTTTTTGGCCGGCTCTTTCAATAGTCTTCCTATATATTTATCCTGATAAGATTACGCCTACAATCTTCTACCTTGGATCATTGAACGCAATGTTTAGTGATACAGTATCAACCGAGATAGGGATGTACCTTGGTGGACAACCTAGGCTTATTACGAGTCCAAGGAAAGTAGTTGATAAAGGTCTCTCGGGAGGTGTGACGATGGATGGGCTCCTAGGTGGATTTCTTGCTGCTTTCACATTCGCCTATCTCTCTTCTATTCTACTGAGTTTCAACTGGAATAGCTTATTTCTACATTCTATCTGGCTAAGTGGTTTTGTAAGTTCGGTATCAGACAGTTTCTTGGGGTCTATATTACAAGCTAAGTATAGGTGTAAAGTTTGTGGAAAGACGGTTGAATATAAGGTTCACTGTAGTAGTGAGACTCAGCATTTAAGTGGATTTAAATGGATGAACAATCATACAGTGAACTTTATCTCAAGTTTGATAGGAGGTTTATTAGCTGTACTGCTTTTTAACGGCTTCAATATGTTCTAAAATCATATTGTACTCCTCTTCGGTAAGCATTCCCAATTCATAGAGTACCTTGGTTATCTCAGAAATCCTTGCCAATCTATAGACCTTAATACCTATACTACTAAGTAGATGGTATCCACCCTCCTCTCTATCTAGAGCAACATATACCTTCCTAACTTTTACATTGTAGTTTTCCTCAAGTAATTCAATTATCTTCTTCGTTGTTCTACCAGTGCTTAACATGTCATCTATAAGGACTACATCGTCATTTGCATCTACTAGGCCTACAGAAACTATCTCCTTCTCTGGAGAGACAAGTGCGAATGGTTTCCCCTTTTTAACGGCTAGGGGGATCGTTATTACCGCCCCTTTATCTAATATACCTATAAGTTTGTCTGAATCCTCCAATTCAATATGTTTTGAGAACTGTCTATCTATCAAATCAATTAGGGTCTTTAGAAGATCTATCCTTGATGATAATAGGGTGAAATCTAGGAAATATGGAGACTCTATTCCATTAGATAGTCTATATCTTCCGAAATTTAATATTTTACCTTTTGTGATTAACTTAGCTAAGAGATATTTCTCGTTGTCTATCAATCTTATCCCCAATCATTAATTAATGTAGTACCCTAATTAATGTAATTTTCAGGTGCTCATCCATGGTGAGAGTCGGTATAAACGGGTTTGGTAGGATAGGAAGGATGATCTTTAGACATTCTATGGGTCTAGAGGATATAGAGGTTGTTGCCGTTAACGACCTTTCTCAAGTGAAGATTCTAGCCCACCTTCTAAAATACGATAGTATACATGGGGTCTTGGATAGTGAAGTCAGTTATAAGGATGATGCTATAATGGTTGATGGGCATGAAATAAGGGTCTTCAGTAAAAGAAGTCCTTCTGAGATTCCATGGGATAGTGTAGATGTTGATATTGTGGTTGAGAGTACGGGTCTATTTAGGGATAGGGAATCGGCATCTCTACATTTTAACTCTTCGATAGATAGGGTGGTGATATCGGCCCCAGCATCGGGAGTAGATATCACTATAATTCCCTTTGTTAATGAACATTTATATGACAGGAATAAGCATAAGATAATCTCTATGGCATCCTGTACAACCAATGCACTTGTCCCTCTAGTTAAGGTGATACATGAGAACTTCAAGATTATAAAGGGTGGTATGGTAACAGTACATGCATATACCAATGACCAGAGGCTTTTAGATGCTATCCATAAGGATCCACGTAGAGCTAGGGCAGCAGCCGTTAATATAGTCCCCACCTCAACAGGTGCTGCCAAGGCTATATTTGAGATATACCCTGAGTTGAAGGGTAGGTTCGACGCGTTTGCTATAAGAGTGCCTGTTCCTGATGGCTCAATAATTGATATGAAGGTAATTGTAGAGGAGGATACAAGCCGTGAAGAGGTTAATGAGAAGTTTAAGGAGGCCTCTGATGGAGAGTTGAGTGAGGTTCTGAAGTATGTTGATGAGCCTATAGTATCTAGTGACATCATAAACATGACTCATCTATCGATATTTGATAGTCTCTTGACAGAAGTTGTTGATAGTAATTTCGTCAGAGTTGTAAGCTGGTATGATAATGAATATGGATATTCTTATCACCTTACCAAACTCCTAGGTAGGCTCTAGAGATGAGCCTCCAAACTTTTTATTCTATTCAATTCGAGGCTGCAAAGGAACTACTTGATATACTTGACCTCCAAGGGAAGGATAGGGTTAAACCTCTGAATGTAGAAGATGTAGATTGGCAGTTAAGTGATGAGGGTCCTTTAGATCCATTCATACTGACTTTCAACTACGGCATGAACGGAGTTGTTAAAGTCTATCCTAAACTATATATTGGGCTTGCCGTGGATAATGATCTATCTATTATGAAACTCCTCTATAGATATGCTAGGACATTGGGACTTACACCACTCCAATATGGCCGGATTAATCTTGATATGGAAGGATGGATTAAATACTTTGATATCGTAGATCTTGGACTGATTTCTGTAGTGGATTCCTCCACGGAATATTATGTGAAGGGCCTTAAATTCAACATCTTAAATGGCAAGGTTATAGTCTCTAAATATCTTGATTCCCTGGGTATATTGTTATACTTGTTTCGTCCTCTCTCAGCAATGATGGGGTGCTCACCATACTTATCACTACCTGTTAAAATAGAGCATGAGTTGGAGTTAGGTGATGGGTTCCACCTACTTGATGATTTACTTAAACCAGCTTCCAGTATAAGAAATGTATATTATGGATGTGTCTCGGTAGATGATGTATGTTATTTGGAGGATCTAAGGCTTATAACTATCCCTAGGTATAAGACCTAACTGCTTGAGCATATATACAGTCTCCCTCAGTTTCTCCCTAGTCTCGAGTCCCTTATCAGTTAGTCTATAGATTCTTCTCCCAGATTTGTCAATCTCCTCCGTTACAAGGCCGTTCTCTATCATCACATCTAACTTCTCTTTAACCCTTGGATTGGGCATATTCGCATATGTTGAAATATGACTTATCAATGCCCCCTCCTCTCCTATTGCGTCTAATATATCCAGAATTATTACGATATCTGATCTATACTTCATCTCTCTTCCCTGGTGAATATCTCAGCCTCCTTCTTCATCAGGTAGAGGAGTATAAATGCCACCATATCCATGAATATCATGAACATCTCGGAATATGGCTTCATAGGTAGTAAGTCAATAGCTCTTGAGAACATGATAAGTATTATCCCAATGTTCCAAAGCTTACCCATTATGACCTCCTTCTCTGAATATGTTAGATATAATGCTAGTAGGAAGGACGCTTCAATAATAATGACGGCGTCTGAAGCTATCCTACCGTATATAGAGAATAGTTCTAGAAGGCCTTTCTCTACCGGTATTTGGAGATACACCATTTCAGGCATCAGGATTAGCGGTGTATATAATATAGTGTCTGTAAATGATTTGGTAGAGGAAATTAAGAGGAAGAATAGTCCTAAAGCGAATATAATGTTGTATATCGTTGTAGATAGTTCTCTATATAATAGTAATTCCTCTATACTGAGTCCCGATGAAAAGATGGATAGATATGTATTTATAGCCATCATTGATAAGGTTGAGGAGATGAATAGGATGAATGCATATGTGATGTTTTTGAGTTGTTGGGCTTTAGTGACCCTATAACTCTTCAAGAATAATGAGAATACATTTGCTTGGACATATAATAGGATCGCACCTGCTCCCAAGGAAGTAGTTATAATCCATATATTTATCTCGACCAAATTTAACCACCCTCTATTTTTCTCCGAATTTATTTATTTTCTATAATTACTATTCTATCAAATAATATAGTGATGCAAACTGATATTATTGGTGTTGTATTCGATGGAGGGGTTCGGTATTGGATGATAGTCTATCACTATTGACTTCGATGCTGTCGGAGTCTGGGTTGAGTGAAGATATAAAAAAATATGTTTTAGATATAGGTAGGATGCTGAGGGATAGGATTGTATATTCCCTTAAAAGTATTCCCCTAAGATCTAAAAAGTTGAAGGATGCATGTCTTCATCTTGCTGGTAGAGGGAAATTCTTGAGGGGGATATTCACATATCTATTTTCCAAGGGTCTAGGTCTCAAGGAAGAGGATGCCATAATCCTTGCATTATCAACAGAATTATATCATCTAGCAAGTTTAATTCATGATGATATAATTGATAAGGCTCCATATAGAAGGGGTCTGCAAAGTGTTCATGTGAAGTTTGGGTTAGAAACAGCTATAGTGGCTGGGGATCTTTTAATTATATATTCAAACAATCTACTCGCAAATCTAGGATGTGATGTAATTAAGATTTACTCTGAGGCTGGTATTAAACTGGCCGATGGTGAGGCTTTAGAGCTTGAGGATGAAATGTCTACCTCCATAAAAGATTATTATAAAATTATAGGTTTAAAGACATCAAGTGTGTTTGAAGCTATGTTTGTCTCAGCTGTTGCGATTGCCGGCAGAAATGAATATAGTGATGATGCACAGCTCCTAGGGAGATATCTTGGTTATGCCTTCCAGATGAGTGATGACTTATTAGACTTTTTAGGTGATCCGGATAGGATGGGTAAACTAGCTGGTATTGATAGGGACAATGCAAATATAATCCATATACTCCTTAAGATGGGATATGCAGAGTCCGATGCAATAAGTAAGGTTAGAGAATTGATTAGAAAGAATATATTAATGTCTATTAGATATCTCGAGAGTATAGAGATGAATAGTAAGTATAAAGAGTTCTTGAAGAAGATGATTTATGTCCTCGAGGGGAGGAATTTATGATACCTCGTGTAGATATAGAGTCGATACCTTATCTGATTACCTTCTCAACAATCCTCCTATATGTCTACCTCCTTAAGGGATATACAGTGAAGAAGAAGGTCATAGAAAATCTTTTTCTAGGGATCACTATAATTTCAATGTTAATCCCCTTTATGTATTCAGTGTTCCAAGCGGTAGAATACAATATAGAATATTCATATAACTTTCTCTATTCACATTCTACTGTCCCCCTGTTTGACAGGATTTTCAATTTATTATACAGTATGCCAGGAGACTCATTTCTAGTATTCGCGGCTATATTTCTAGTTGTTCTGCGTTTAAGGATTGGGCATCAACTATATAGAACTGGTGTTAGAGAAGCGATTAACGGCTATCTTCTCTCGGTAGCATCTTTAACCATGGTTTACATCTTCTATCCACCTTTCGAGATATATAGTAATATAGCGGCGCTGGATGGGCGTGGTGCTTACCCGATATGGACGCTACCATTTTCTAATGTAACTATTATATCATTCTATGTTGGAGTCTCCCTTATCCTAGTAGGTGCATCTCTCTATCTATATATGTGGAGAGAATCTATATCTGGATTAGATGGCTTCGCAAGGAAGAGCCTATTTATTGGGTCATCTATAGTTGTATTTATAGTGTTTATCCGCTTTCTATATTCAAACATTATTTTCGGTAGGGAGCGTTTCATAAACTTTACCACCTTCGATATAGCCCTAATAATACTCCTCGTTTCCTCGATGCTTTTCTACGAGATATCTCAAATAGCTAGGAAGAGGATAATAGGAGCCATGGCTATCTCCTCATATCTCACCGTCTTATCATCTCTCACCTCTATAATAGCTTTGAAGCCAGAGACATTTCTTCCGATTGATAATGTGTTGAATACCGGGGAATATCTGTTCCTCCTGTTTACTTCAATCGTTCTTTCATCCCTTGTTATCTCGAGTGAGATCTTTAGGAGGAGTTTCTTTCCCTGGTTTAGTGAGGATATAGAGTTTCTAACTAGAGGCGGGAGTTCCATTGTACTGTTAGCGCTTCTTATTTCGATGATGATATCCCTCTTCAATCTAAGTATATACTATACATTTGGTGGGGAGGCTGTAAGGGTATCTACAGACTTTATCGTGTCCATACTATTTTACCTATCTGCATTTGCTTTTTTATCGTTGGCTGGTGAAATCGTCGCCAGGAGGAGTGCCAATATAAATCATGTTATTTTAACGGTATTCGGGTTATATGCAATTTTAGGGGGCGGATATAACTATAACCTATGGTTTGTTAAGGAATATCTATATGTATATCCTCTTCTCGCTATACCCTTGATTGGATATTTATTCTATAGATATAGAAAATTACCTGTTGTAAGGATTTTATTTTTAATTGTATTCTTCCATTTATTGGCGAGTCAGATATGGTTTGGTGGAGGTCCTATAAAGGCGGTTAATGTAGGTGAGAGCCTTGACTTCAAGGGAGTCACTCTATCTAACCCCCTCTTCAACGTATCTACCTCAGATATCCAAGTCTATAGTGATATATTCTCTAATTTTACAAATCCATACTATACAAATGAGTATGCCATCTTCGATGAGGGGCTTCGACTCGATAGATACATATTCGACTCGTTCGACCTCAGTTTCCCAGTTGGATATATAACTTGGGATCCAACCGAATATAGACAGTATATAATTGGTCTTGTAACGGGTAGTGATGATGGTGTTAGTGTCTTTGTCGCTGATGCCTATTGGTCTCCAGCGACCTATTTTATTTTACCAGCTCTACTGGTTCTGGCTCTCTATATAGGAAGACGTTTTGAGCTGTATTAGCTAATTTCTATTTACATATGTACATTACCTTATATTCCCTATATCCTATGATGACTTTTACAGCCTTCGGAAATTTCTTGTTTAGATCTGGATCGTCGGTATCTATGTAGAGGCATTTAAGACCGTTTAACTTCCATCGTGGTGAGACTATAATTATATTGTTTAGCCCAACCCTTTTTATGACGTCTGGAGAAACTACCTGATTACCCCTGCCAAATATTATTCCCTGCCCACCTATAGGTGATACTATGATAACGGCTTTTCGAAACCTATTCAAGTGTGTTATTATCTCTTTCTCGCTTACATCCAGCTTTACCACAGAGTCTTTAGTTATTAGGTCAACCCCCAATGGTGTGTAATCGAGCCCCAATACCTTATGGATCCCCTTCACAGTATTTCCGGGACATGTTATATATAGTATATCCTTCTCCATCTCTTCCACAACATATTTTGCTATAGCCTCCAGCTCCTCCTTAACCTCGGTTACGGGTGTAGGTGATTTACTCCCCTGTAAATATCCAGTTCGATATGGAACCTTCATTTGCCCATACAACTTTACGGATATTCTACCCCTTCTATACTCTTCCTCATCTATGTCGAGTACATCCGCATAGTCCAATAGTGCATCTCCCCGTATATAGTCGTATAATAATCTAGCCGCATCCTCCGGCGTTATAGTGAATACACCACTAAATATCTTGACACCTGATGGGACCCCAATAACTGGAAGCTCCCCATCTATAACATTGTAAATATCTCTTGCAGTACCGTCCCCACCAACAAATACTAGGAGGCCTATCGAATCTCTCACCTCCCTCACAAAGTTCATAGTATCTTCAGGTGTAGTTGGTAGATGTATCTCTCCCCTAACTATATATTTGAAGCGGGTCCTCATAAGATATTCCTCACCCATGATAGAGGGTGGAGTGAGAAACTCGATATCAAGCTTATATTTTGATAGTTCAGTCAAGAATCTTCCAGCTCTAATGGGTGAAATAGGTGTTGCCCCCCTCTTAATAGCCTCCTCAAGAACGTTATCGGTTCCCTTTAGACCTACCCTCCCACCCATTCCAGCTATTGGATTGACGAGGAACCCTACCTTCATCTTTTCAAAACCATTTAATTTCAAGATAATCTTTAAATAAACTATTCTAATGTCTTATATATTGATATAGCCCCGTGGTGTAGCGGCCAAGCATGCCGACCCCCGTATTACCCGGGGGGTGTAAGGCTCTGGATCCTGGGGAGGAGATCCCCGGTGACCCCGGTTCGAATCCGGGCGGGGCTACCACCTAAATAATATTAATAAGAGACCCCTTTTAACAGATATTACATATAAATAACTAGGATATATTATATATACCCTTTTTTTTTAAAAAAAGAGTAATAAATAGTTATTTTATGACTTATAAGAGTAGTGTATTAGTAATTATTGGTATATTTACGGTCATAGCTAGTATTTTGGTAATTAATTATACGAATTTCTCAATATCTGGGAATATTGAATATATTAATTTAGGTGGAACGTCTAATAGTGCTGATATATATGTAGTGGTCATGGGTGATAAAAGTTTTAGTGAATATTTAGTGTCTAGTTTTAAGAGTTTGGGGTTAAAAACCTCTTCTATTTCTGAGTTTTCAGAGTATAAGAAGTATTTGTTTGAGTCTCAAAAGATTAACATCTTGTTGATTCAAGGTAGTTT